>ORJL011025771.1_pt1 | contig 10101 bp, 12 predicted proteins | sample 1779941 | NCBI WGS metagenome assembly ORJL01 (sample SAMEA104232317, study PRJEB22302) | groundwater metagenome | biome: forest; feature: aquifer; material: groundwater | place: USA | collected 2011-08-07 | depth 5.8 m | reverse complement strand
CTTGGGGCGCAAGTACTTGTGATAATAATTGTGCAAAACTGCGTTCGCTGAATTTTTTGTTCATTGCGTTTATGAGGCTTATTTTTGTTTTAAATGCGCTTTGGCTAGTGTCGGAATAAGCTGTGAGCAGGCTAGCGGCTAATAGAACGGCTATGATGGAGAGTTGAATTGCAAGCATACAAAGCTTAAAAATGTCCAACTGCCTTTTTTATTTGATCGGTTCAAAAACATGCAAAAAAGACATTTTTGGCTATTTATTTTCTCTATTTATCTACTTTTTTCCCTTGTAAGTGGATATACGGACACTTCTTTCGCTATTACGTTTCAGCTTTCGCCGGATAAAGTTCACGTAATTGAAAAAACCACGTTTTTGCTTGACTCTCCTGAGGAAAAAGCAGCTTTTTCAAACAGTTTACGCCTTGGTAGGAGCACAGTGTCTGATTGGAAATCTTATAGCCGATATATAGATTATCATGTTTCTGCCCCTCTGGTCTATGTAAATTCAACTAGGATACTTGCAAAGCAGGACTTTTTACTTCAGTACAAACCAGCGGTTGTCGTATTAGAGTATGATGTTGACCCCGTTATTTTGATAAAAGCAGTAAAAACAAGCAGGGTGACCGAATACGCAGTTAACGCTTCTTTTTTGAATCTAAATTCATTGAGAGCAAGGGAAATAGTGCTTGGTAATATTGAAGCGGTTACGTTTGAAATTCCTGAAGGTGATCAGTTTTCAAAAGTTGAACCTAGTTCGTCTGAAAGTAATAGGAATTACGTTTCTTTTCACGGCCCTTTAACTGGAAAGTTTGCAGTTGCTTTTATTCAAGAAAAAACGTTGAGTCAAGAAGTTAGCGATTTCTTTGCAGATACTTTTTCAAACGCAGCTAATTTGATTCCGTTGCTACTTGGTTTTGCGTTTCTGCTTTTCGTTTGGTTTAAACTCGTTTCCGGCTCTTAATGCGCGCAGTAGTTTTGCTTCATCTTCGCTTACTTCTAAATAACTTTCAAGTGGAAACAAGCAAAACAGCCCAAAATTATCCGCTATTTTTCGCTTGGAGCAGTGTATTTTGCTTGCAAGTTTTTCAACCAGCGACTTGAAAATTGCCCTGTTTGACTTACTGTTGCTAAGCATTTTAAGTAAACTCGGAAATTGATAAGCGACAAATTTATGGTACTGCTCTTTTTTTGACAAGCTTACTCCGGCATGGCTGAAACTTTTAACGTAGCGAAGCAACCCCCAGTATTGTCTGTGCCTAATTCTAGCTTGCATTTTATCACTTTTGGCAAGCCATGTAAATGCGTTTGCCTTATCTTCGTTTTTTTCATATTCGTTTGGAATATTTTCTTCTATCCACTTTACAAACGTGTCAAGGTCAATGTCTAAATTATCCGAAGCGGCATTTGACTTGTTATATTCGTTTGTTTTAAGCACTGTTCGAACAGCTTCAAATACATTAGCTTCCCTTTCGCGGCCGCCAGAACTTCCGCCTTGTAAGTCTATTATTGCACTCCTTACGTCGCCGTTTGAGTTTTTTGCAATTGCTTCAATGGCGGGTTTGTCAATTTCCATTTTTTCAACGTTTGCTATTTTTGTCAACTTGTCCGCGATGCTTTTACTGTTGACTTTTTTGAACTCAATTGCTTTAACGAGCGGGCGAATATTTGCGAGGTGTTTGTCCCATAAATTGTTAGCAGTTAAGATCATAGGTTGGTTGTTAGTTGCTATAATTCTAACCAGTTCAGGTATTTCGCCGCGGTCAAATGCGCCGTAGATTTCGTCGATTAGTAAGAGCCTCTGTTCGCCGAATAAGCCTTTTCCGCCGCTCCCGAGGTTTTTTTTCAAACTATCTGGATCGCGTAAGTCAGAAGCGTTGCTTTCCACAAGTGTCCATTGAAATTCCCTTGCCAACGCTTTTGCACATGCTGTTTTGCCAGTTCCTGGCGATCCATAGAGCAACAGTGGCTTCTGTGCCTTGCCGCGTTCAAATTCCAACGCCCATTTCTTGACTTCTAGTTTAGCGTCTTCGTTGCCAATTAAATCCTCAACTTTTTGTGGAGAGTACTTTTCAGTCAATAGCATAATTTTAACATAATCCACTAAAAGAAGAAACAAAAAAGAACTTAAACGCACTTGCTAAATTCGAGATAGAAAATAGAAGTTATTAATAGCTGCAAAACGTAAAACATTTCATATGGTTAACTATTTAGATTGGCTTCAAGAGGCAAAAGATGACTTAGCCGCTGCACAAAATTTAGGCCAAGCTAAGTTGTATGCCGCTGCTTGTTTTCACTGCCAGCAAGCCGCTGAAAAAGCGCTAAAAGCAGCGTTGATAAGAGCTAGTGGTAATTTTCCTAAAGTTCATTCCTTAAAGCAGCTTGCTTCAGAAGCTGGACTTTTAGCTCAAATAGGCAATGAAATAATTGTGCTATCTGGAGATTATACTACTTCGCGGTACCCGGATGTTTACGGTAAGTCTCCAAGTTCTTTGTATACTCGCGAAGCTTTTTTGCAACGTTTAGCGGCTGCAACGAAAATCTTAAAGGTGGTAAAAAATGGATGAAAAACTAACGCGCTTCACTTCAGAGATACGAACTTTTTTTACAGATGCCAAGATAATGCTTTTCGGCAGTAGAGCCAAAGGGAATGCTAGGCAGGATTCAGACTACGATTTGATTGTAGTGAGTGAAAAGTTTAGGAAAATTCCATACATCGACAGGGCGGCTGAAGTATGGCGCAATAGCAACACCATTATAGCTGCAGATATACTTTGCTACGCGCCTGGCGAAGTGGATAAAATAGCCAAAAATTCAGTTATCCTAACCGAAGCGCTTAAAACAGCAGTAAGTATCTAGTAAAACCACGAAAAATCCAGTCAAGGCATTTCAAGTTTAGGCTCAGCGCCAAAACGCTTGATAATGGCCTGTCTCACGATTTCTCTATACTCTGGAAAGTCGTATTGCTTTTGAAAGTTTATTTTCATACGCCTTAATTGTCTAGTTCTTTCATCCGATGGAAATGGGTCGTGAGATATTGTATAGTTCAGTAAATTATGTTTTCTAGCTAAGTATTCAATTATAGCGTAGTGAACTAGCGAACCAATTCCAATTCCCTTAGGCGCAGGATGTGCAGTTTCATGATCTTTAGTTATGTCGAATGGAAAAAAGGAGTTCCACCTAATTATATTCCGCGTGTGTGCTAGCGTAATTTCACTTGATCCCCTGCTAAATTGTGGAAACGGGCCGCAAAAGGCTTTAAGTTTGGTGCGTTGTTTTTCATTTAATGGAACAAATATTTTTCCTTCTTCCTTTCTTCCTAATTCTATTGTAAATTTAACTGTTTCATCTATTTTGGCATACTTATCCTGCTCTACGCCTATTGATTAATCCCTTTTGAACCTTAGCCATTTTAACAATATTAGCTACAAAGAAACTTAAACCTAATCCCCCCGAATAAATGTGATACTTATGTTAGTTGGATTAGTTGGCAAGCCTTCATCAGGCAAATCTACATTTTTCCAGGCGCTTACGTCGATTCCAGTTGAGCGGTCAGCACGTCCATTTACAACAATTAAGCCAAACCGCGGCGTTGCCTATGTTGAAATCGAATGCGTTGACAAAGAATTTAACGTTCAGTGCAATCCGCGCAGTGGGTTCTGCGTTGAACATCGTCGCTTTGCGCCAGTTGAAGTGCTCGACGTAGCTGGTTTAGTGCCAGGCGCACACGAAGGAAAAGGTCTAGGTAATAAATTCCTCGACGACCTCCGCCAAGCTGATTTGCTTATTCATATCGTTGACGCTTCCGGTAGTACGAATGCAAATGGCGAAGCAGTTGAAACCGGGAGCCATGATCCAGTTGAAGATGTGAAGTTTCTAGAAGAAGAACTTAACCAATGGTGTTTTGGAATACTTGACAGCAACTGGAATAAACTAGTTCGCGAAGCTAACCTCAACAAGAAAAACGAAGAAATTATGTTCACGCAATTCACCGGATTAGGAATGAAGCGAGACGTAGTGCAAAAAGCTCTAAGTGCATTAAACTTATTCGACAAGCAGCTAAACCAATGGACAAACGACGAAAAAAAAGGCTTCTGCCGTAAACTGCGAGAATTGGGAAAACCAATCATAATCGCTGCAAACAAATGCGACTTACATTCAGCTGAAAAAAATATCGCTAGGTTAAAAGAAGCGTTTCCAACTTACCTAATAATTCCATGTAGCGCAGAAGCTGAAATCACTTTGAAAGGAGCTGGTAAAAATGGATTCATCAAATACATTCCGGGCGACGCGACGTTTGAAATTACAAAAGAGTTAAACGAAGGCCAGAAAAACGCAATGAACCTCTTACAAAACGTGTTGACGAAATTTGGCGGAAGCGGAGTGCAGAAACTGCTCAATGCTGCGGTGTTTGACTTTCTGCGCTATATTGCAATTTTTCCAGGCGGAGTGAACAAGTTGGCGGATTCGCAAGGAAATGTTTTGCCAGATGTTTTCCTCTTGCCGCCAAACTCTACTGCGTTGGATTTTGCGTTTACTCTTCACACTGACATGGGTCGTGGGTTCATTAAAGCTGTTGACGTGAAGCAGAAGAAGCCAATTGGCAAAGACCATCCCTTGAAACACAGGGACGTGATTGAACTGTTTTTCAAAAAACCTTAGTCCACCGACGCTACTATAATAATTTCATAAACTCTTCTACGATTAAACCGGCTTGTCTTATCAATGACCGTAACGTACCCTTTGCAATTTCCTTGTGGTTTGGAATAGTAAGCCGCCTAAATGGTGAAACGTTTTGCCGTAGGATAATGTGGCTTCCAGTTTGGTGGTCTATTTGATAGCCGATTTTAGAAAAAGCCTTTACTGCGTCTATTCCAGATACCACGGGTAGTTTAGGCACGTACTTCAATCACTTCTTCAGTTACTGGGTACGGAACTGGTTCTCCATGTTTCTTTAAGCTATGCAAGTAACCAGAAATAGCGTCTTTCATATTTTCTAAAGCGTCTTCTCGGGTTTTTCCTTGCGAAATGCAACCTGGAAGAGAAGGGCATTCAGCTACAAAAGCGCCATCTTCATCTTGTTCGATAAGAATCCTAAACTTCATAAACATCACTTAATGAGTTGTTGAATCGCCTTGATTTAAACCTTTCAATTCAACAATCCTATTCAAAATTCATTCCAAACTTCTTTTTCATATAGCGGCGCACGATGTCACGGTAGTTTTCGATTGGATATGATTTTCTTTCATCAATTCCCATTGCGTTTAGGTGGTCGCGTCTTTCATATGAAACAGTTAGGTGTTGTATTTTATAGTGTGGGAATAGTTCGGCTATTTTTTCCGTAACTGCGTGGTGGACAAGTGAACCAATTCCCATCCTCCGAACTGATGGAAAGGCTACGCCGTGATAATTTTCATCTAGCCAACTGTCAATTGTGCCTGTTGGATAAAACGAAACCCATTCTATCTTTTTTATTCTTGGCATAATGTATAGCCCAGCCGAGCCATTATTTGCATTTCCAAGTCTTCGCCTTTTTGCCTGGCGTAGTTTCAAGAGCGCTTGATATCTATCTTCAGAAAGCGGGACAAAAAGCACTTCCTTTTTTATTGGTTTTTTTCCTAATTTCATTTCAAATTCCAAATGCGTGCCTTTAGCTTCTTTGTCCATTTGCATTTTCATAACTATTCCTTTTTCTGCCATTTTAATCAAAATTCAACCCTTCAACTTCACCATTCTCGTCCTTCCGCGACCGCCAGCTTCTTTGCCTTCTACATCCCGCGCTTCAATCGCCCCCCTGGAAATGAGGTTGTCCAAATGTGTTCGGACAGTTCTTTCGCTGTAAAGCGGCAGTGCTTCGTACAAAGCGCCAGCGGTAATTCCCCCGTTATTTTTTTCTTTAGCTAATTCCTGCAAAATCTTTTCTTCAACTTCGCTTTGTGCCTGCGCAGCGTCTTTTGAATTTTCAAATGCTCTTCTCACATGTTTCTCTGTAATTTTGTCGCCTTCGCTTTCAGCAAAGCGAGCCGCTCTCCATAATGTGCGCAGTGCAATGCGACAATCTCCGCCTAATTTTGCAGCGTGGCCAGCGCAAAGTGCAATCGCTTCTTCGCTCCAGGAATTTGGGCGGAAGCAAAGTTTGGCACGTTCGCGTAAAATGTCTTTTAGTTCTGTTGGGGCGTAGCGTGGAAAATCAACTTTTTTAGCCGACAACGAACTTTTGATGCGTTGGTCAAGATTATCTAGCAAATGTACGTCGTTTGAAATCAACACTACTGAGAAGTTTGCACCGTGATTCTCTCCTGCGCGGGTTAAATCATAAACTACGCCGTCTTCTTTTTTGTAAACTAGCTGGTCGAACTCGTCGAGAAAAACAATGTTGGTTGCTTTGCTTTTTTTGGAAAATTCAATTATTCTTGTGAACACTTCGTCATTGGCTAATCCGCGGCGTGGAAAGCCGATTTCTATGCTTCTTCCAATTTCGTTTAACACTGCGGATTTTGTGTTTTGTTCCCAGCAGTTTATGTAAACGCAGTTAACGCGTGGGTTGTAGTCGGAAAGTTGCTTCATCGCGTGTTTAGCGCAAGTGGTTTTTCCAGCTCCTGGCGAACCGCAGAGAAATAAATTATCCGGACGCAAATTACGCACAGCTGGTTTTAGCGCCAGCGAAATTTCTTGCAATTGTGATTCACGGTGCAACGGTTCTTCTGGTAAGAATTCGGGCAAAAGTGCAGCTTCGCTTGTAAAAATTCCTTCGTCAGCCATGTGTAAGTATTATTTATAGCGGCGATTTTATTATGTTGCTATGGTGCAAAAACCAAGACCTTCAGAAACTCTACATGTCCTAGTGCATCCTCACTTTAGTCTAGTTTATGCACATTACTTTAAAATTTTTGGCAGAAAACCCGGAGACTTTCATGCAGTTTCCCTAAGACCAGTCGCCACTAAACTTTTAGATAAACAATCTACGCCGCAAGCGGAGATTGCAGTTAAGGTTGTCGAGACAATGCATAGGTTTTATCGCAAGCAAATTGAGTTAATTGCGCGGCATTCAAAAGATAATTTAGTCATTCTACGTGATTTAGATTATCCTTCGGGTGACGAGCTTACTGATTTTATGTTTGGTCACGAAGAGAGGTTAGTCGCTTACGCCCGCCGTAAACTTGGAAAGCGGCTTACACTATTGCAAGTTTTACCTCGCGATATTGGTCAAGAACTTAAGAGAAATGTTGCCACACAAACGAAAATAAGGGTGTTTGGAGAATTTACGAAAGTATGTTGTTCGATAGCCGCGAAAAGTATAGGTAACGCAGGTTTTCCTAATGTTGAAGTGGTCAGTTCAAAAAGTGTGTCGTGAATTTAACTATGAATATTTTTACTCAAATTAAAACTTGGCATTCATTGTTCCGCAGTGAACACGCGTTGATTACTTTCATCGGCGTGTTAGTCGGAGCTCTTCTTGCCGCTTACCGGTTTTCTCCTTTTCTCCTCTTCGCAGCAATTGGTCCAGCGCTCATCACACTTGCAGCGTTTGCCCTAAATGATTATTACGGTTACGAAACAGACAAAGCTAACAAGAGAATCGACCGACCAATTGTAGCTGGAAAAATAAAGCGGCAACATGCGTTGTATGCGGCGCTAGCACTTTTCAGCGTAGGTTTAGTGCTTACCTATCTAGTAAACTTCACCGTTTTTCTCTTGTCGCTTGTTTACGTGATGTCGTGTTTCCTTTACGATACGTTTTTGAAAAAATTGCCACTTGTGGGAAACGTTTTTATTGCGTTGACGATGGCAGGGCCGTTTGTTTACGGTAATTTCGCAGTTTCTTCGAACCTTAATTCAATTGTTCTCCTCTTAGCTGTAATTGCTTTTCTAGTTGGTCTTGGAAGAGAACTTCTAAACACGCTACGCGACGTTGAAGGCGACAAAAAAATCGGCGCCCAAACCCTACCAATGATTCTCGGTGGAAAAAATACTGCAATTATTTCTTCAGTGCTTATACTTGCAGCTGTTTTGCTTTCGTTTATTCCGCTTTTCACTTCTCTTTTTTTTGTTCCGCTTTTCTACGCGGTTTTTCTCATTCCGTGCGTTTTGCTTCTCCTACTTACGGTTTACAAAGCGCTTAAAAGCCAGGATAACCTTAGTTTAAAACAGTGCAGAAACTACACACTTGCAGCATTAGGTTGTGGAGTGTTGGCGTTTCTTGCACTTGCAGTAACGTGATAAAAATATGGCAAATTCAAACCAATTAATCGAAACAATTCGAGATATAGTTAACTTTTCATTTTCGTGGATGAAGGACAAAGAAATGCAAAAGCTCTACTTGGGTTTGCTAGTTGCTTATTTTGCATTGAGCCTCTTCACTATAACTAAAGAGGATCCCCTCGCTTTTCTTAACTTTGAAGCAATTGGCACGTTTGGCATAGTTGCATTGTTTGTAATGATAGTTGCCTTTATTGCGTCGCTTTACTTTTCGTTTAAAGTTTTGTTTAAAACAATGAACTTGAAATTTTCAAAACTACGTAGTTTCAACCTTGAAAGCGTTGTTATGTTGATAGTGCTGCAAATTCTAACTTTTTTCGCCGGTCTATTCTCAGTTTTTGAACTCAAGTGGCTTGCACTACTTGGAGCAGCGATCCTGTTTGGAATTGCAGGGGCATTTTCACCTATGTTAATAACCGCTGGTTCGTCTTCCGCTTTTCCCGTCGGTTTACTTGGCGCCGTGCTTCTAGTTCTCTCAGCTATTTGCGCAGTTGCTTACTTTGTGATAATTATGCGTAACGCAGTGCGCTTATCTCCTGCAGCTGGTTTATACTTGCAAGGCAAGGGATTAACCGCGTCTCTTTCCGAATCATGGAAAACAACGCCTGGAAAAGCGTTGAAGATATTTGCCATCTTCCTAGTTTCGGGTGTAATAGTGATGGTTTTAACCGGAGTTGAACTTTTAATCTCCGCTATTTTTACGCTTATAGAGGGAGAATGGGTTATAAGCGAAATTGGTGTTCGTCCATTTTCCGCTTTTCTAAGTGCACTGCTTTCAGCGTTTTCTGCAATATTTCAAACCTTCACTTATGTTGGAATGCTAGTTTGGCTATTCGGCGCAAAGAGAGGAGTAAAAACAAAAGTAGCGGTTAAACATAAAAAGTAAAAATAATTAGAAAAATTTAACTAAATAAAAAAGTCAGAAGAGTAAAAGTAAAAAAAAATTGAAGAAAAAAAGAAAAGCTAGGAAGTTAAACTACTTCCATTTTGCCGAATTTTCCAAGTGTTAGCTGTGGCGTGTCTTTCCAGACGTTTACATAGCCGTTTGTAACCTTGACTTTGTTACCAGCTTGTACTTTGTCAATATCGTCATTCCATAAAACTAGGACAATTGTGCCGCTTTCGTCACGAAGAGTTGCATTTGCAACGCGGAGGTTACGTCCGTTTTTATTGAATTCACGTGGAGCTTCAATTTCAACTATTTCTCCTTGTACTTCAACGCTTCCAGTTCCTGGAGTTAATTCTGCTATGTTCATTTAAATTCACCTTATATTTTTAGACATCAGAGATGTTCCTTTGTAATTCATTACAAGGATGCAGCTAGCATAAAAAACTTGGCATGGTAAATAACTGTAAGGTTTTTTTGCAAATGGAAGCATTTTACAAAGATTTAGCAGTCAAAAACATTGTAAATCTAGGCGAGTATAGCGAAGCCCGGCTTGAAACTCGGCAAGTTAGGGAATTTGCAATGAAAAACGGTATGCTCATTGCAGCAGCAGCGTATAAACATGAAGGAATAGGAATACGGTTTTTTAACAAAGGTTCGTTGGGGTTCTTCGCTACAAATGACGTTGAAAATATTGGCAAAATGATTCCAGCCGCTAGCGCAATGGTGAAAAAAGCCATTCCTGCAAGTGAAATCTATAAATTATCGCAAGAGGAGACTTTCAAAGGGAATTATTCAATTGTTGAAAAAAAGCCTCTAATGGGCGTGGCTGTTGAAGAGTGCGTAGAGTTGCTTAAATCCATTGATTCCGCACTTGCAGAAAAAGGATTTTCTTCGCGTTTCTTGTCGCTTGAAATGGAGTTAATTGACAAAACCTTTATCAATTCACAAGGCAGCGAAAT
>ORJL010968447.1_pt1 | contig 10103 bp, 9 predicted proteins | sample 1779941 | NCBI WGS metagenome assembly ORJL01 (sample SAMEA104232317, study PRJEB22302) | groundwater metagenome | biome: forest; feature: aquifer; material: groundwater | place: USA | collected 2011-08-07 | depth 5.8 m | reverse complement strand
CTCCACGACACCTGTCCTTTTTACCCCATGGGCAGGAGCTTGCGCGGCGTCTCCACGAGCATCGTCTGGATCTGCGTCTCGGTAATGCCGGCTCGCAGCAGCTTGGGGACAAAGCTGTCCAGCAGCCAGGCGTAGCCGTGCTGCTTCTGCTGGGCGCTCAGCGAGCGCCCATTGGTGTCGCACGAGATGATGAGCTGGCTCACGTACCCGGCGTCCACCATCGCCTTGGTCAGCTCCACCCGTTTCTCGTCCGGCATGGCATAGGGTGCGGTGGACCAGTGGGGCTCGTAGCCAATGTGGTCGTAGCCCAGGTAGTAGCCGCGCCGGCAGATCTCCTTATCCCGCTCGAGGTCGAGGGCGTAGGCGGCTTCGGCGTGGCCGATGTAGACGCGGGTGGGATCGATCCCCTCTTCCTCGAAGATCTCCATCTGCCGGTAGGCGTGGGTGATGCCGTGGGTGGCGATGGCGCAGCCGGTGCGCTTGGCGGCGCGGGCCGCGGCCCGGAAGGGGGCCTCCTCCGTTGGGTGGGGCTGCTGGGCGAAGCTGTCGATGGCCACCTTGATGATGCCGGCCCTGGCCTCGCTGCGGCGCAGCACCTTGGGGAGGAGCATGCCCTGGGTCAGCTCGCTGACGAACAGCTCCTCGAAGAAGTCCGCGCTCGCCGATCGGAGACGCCCTGGGATGCCGTTCAGGGCCCAGAAGCCGGTGCACGCCACCACGTGGACGCCGGAGGCCCGGGACAGGCACTGGTAGAACTCGACATCCCGCCCGTTGGCCATGCCTGAGAGGTCCACCAGTGTCTTGCCGCCTGCCTGCTTGAAGGCCAGCAGGTCGTTCTTGATCTTCTCGAATCCCTCTGCGTCGTCCCAGGTCACAAGGGGATCCAGGTCCCACCCGGGCTGGCCGAACTGGATGTGCTCGTGCAGGGCCGTCGTGCCCAGTTCCTCCGGCTTGATGGGGCCGAGTACCGTGTTTACCTGCGGCATGGCGTCTTCCCCCTCCTATACGTGGGCTGGGACCGCGGCCTGGATGGGCAGGACCCTGCGCGGGTTGTCGACGAGCAGCGTCTCGATGTGCTTCTCCGTCGCCCCTCCCTGGCGCAGCTTGGGCACGTAGTAGCGGAGCAGGTGGGCGTAGGGGTGAATGGGGGTGGGCCAGCCCAGGGCGTAGCCGCTGGTGTCGTTGGCGATGATGAGCTGGTCGACAAATCCGGCGTCGATCAGGTGCATCAACAGCTCCACCCGCCGCTCGTCGGGCATCGCGTAGCGGGCCGGCGACCAGACGTCCTCGAAGCCGATGTGGTCGTGGCCCACGTAGTAGCCCCGCCGGAGCATCTCCTTGTCGCGCTCCAGGTCAATGGCATACTTGGCGTCGGCGTGGCCGATGACGACCCGCGTGGGGTCCATCCGTTCCTCTTTGAACAGCTCCATCTGCCAGTAGGCATGGGTGATGCCGTGGGTGGTGATACAGGCCCCGGTGCGCATGGCCGCCCGGGCCCCCGCCCGGAACTCGATCTCCTCCAGAGGCGTGGGCTTCTCGCCGAAGCTGTCGATGCCGAGCTTGATCATGCCCGCCTTGATGGTCGTATGCTCCATGCCCTTGGTGATCTCATGGACGAAGATATCCGTGAGGTAGTCCACGTCCTTGGTGCGGAAGTGGCCCAGGATCCCCTCGTCGGCCCAGAAACCGGTGGAGGCCACGATGTGGACGCCCGAGGCCTTGGCCAGGTTCGCGAAGAGGATGGCGTCCCGCCCCAGGCCGATCCCCGAGCAGTCCACGAAGGTGTTGCCGCCGGCGAGCTTGAAGTCGCGCAGGTCGCGCTCCGTGGCCTCGAAGCGCCGGATGTGGTCGAACCACCACTTGGTGTCGTACTCCCACCCCGGCACGCCAAACCCCACGTGCTCGTGCATGGTCGTTGTGCCCATCTCGTCGGGATGGATCGTGCCGAGTACCGTCTGAACGTACGCCATCTGCTTTCTCCCCCGTTCCTTGCCCTGCTCTAGAACGGTATTACCCGCTGGGGATTGTCGTAGAGGAGTTGGTGAATATGGTCGTCGGTGATCCCCACCCGCTTCATCTTGCTGATAAAGCGTATGAGGTCGCCTACCTTGGACTTCCCGACGTAGGGCGCCGAGCGCTGCCAGCCCAGGCTGAAGGAGTTGACGTCGGCCGAGATGATCAGCCGGTCGATGAGACCGGCGTCGATGATGGCTTTCACCATGTCCGCCCGCTGCTCGTCGGGCATGGCGTAGAACATGGGCGACCAGGTCTGCTCGATGCCGATGTGGTCGTAGCCGATGTAATAGCCCTTCTTGGCGATCTCGACGTCCCGGTCGAAGTCGAGGCAGGAGGCGTCCTCCAGGTGGCCGATGACCACCTGGTCGGGCGAGACTCCCTCCTCCTCGAAGACCTGGACCTGGCGGCGCGCCGTCCAGACCCCGTGGGTCGTGACGCAGCAACCCGTCTGCTTGGCTGCCCGCGCGGCGGCGCGGAAGGTGACCTCCTCCAGCTCGGTCATGCGGTCGCGACCGGTGCCGACCTTGATGATGCCGGCGCGCACAGCCGTGTTCTGGATCCCCTGGGTCAGCTCTCGCACGTACAGCTCTTCGTGGAAGTCGATGTCGCGCCAGAACTCGCCCAGGATGCCGCGCTCGGGCCAGAAGCCGGTGCACAGGACCACGTTCACGCCCGAGGTCTTCTGGAGCAGCGAATAGAGCTCGACGTCGCGGCCCAGCCCAATACCCGAGACGTCCACCAGGGTGCTGCCGCCCAGGTTCTTGAACTCCACCAGGTCCTGGTAGCAGCGCTCGTAGACCTTGCCCCAGTACCACCACCACTCGGGGTCGTACTCCCAGCCCGGCGGTCCCCAGAGGATGTGCTCGTGCTCGGCCGTGAGCCCCATCTGGTCAGGGTGGATGGGTCCGAGAGCCGTGTAGCACTTTCGTGTGGCCATGGCTGCCTCCAGTGCCGAGTTTCGGGTGGGTGACTCAGGACTCAGGACTCGCGCGACTCGCGACTAGGGACTGGCCACTCCCAGGATGCGGCGAGGGTTCTCCACCAGGATCGTCTGGAGAGTGGACTCGCCGACGCCGGCGCGGCGGAGAGCAGGCGCTACGTCGCTGAGCAGCCACGACACGCCGCGCGGCGGCTGGGGTTGGCCCAGGGCATAGCCCACGGTGCCGGCGGACACCAGGACGTGGTCGGCCAATCCGGCCTGGACCATGGCCCGGACCGCCTCGGCCCAGCGCCCCAGGTCCCTGCCCTCGGCCGCGGCGCTGTCGTAGGCCACGTAGGCGCCGCGTCCGGCCAGCTCCCGATCCCGCTGCGGGTCGCTCTCCTCATCCGCGCCACCCACGATGACGCGGTCGGCGGGGACTCCCTCCTCGCCCAGCAGCTCGAGCTGGCGCCGGCCCATGCTGGCCCCGTACGTGGTCACGGCCACACCGGTGCGTTTGCCCGCCCGACCGGCGGCCCGCAGGAGCAGCTCCTCGACCTCGCTGACGCGCCGCGGGCCGTTGGCCGCCTTGATCAGCCCGGCTCGGGCCGCCGTGCGCCGCATGTAGGGCACGCTCATGCCCCGCTCGACCTCGCCGGCGTACACCCCGGTGACCTGCTCAATGGTGCGAAAGCGGTCGGGCCAGAAGTAGCCGGGAATCTCCTGTTCCGCCCCCAGGCCGGTGCAGCAGACGATGCGGACGCCTGTGGCGCGCGAAAGGGCCTGAGCGAACTCCACGTGGCGGCCCGACGCCATGCCCGTGCAGTCGACGACGGTGTCGCCGCCCAACCGCTTGAACTCCAGCAGGTCCCCCTTGAGCTTCTCGAAGGCCTCGGACCGTTCGAAGACGACTCCGGCGTGGTGCTCCCACCCGGGCAGGCCCCAGAGGAGGCGTTCGTGAATAGCGGTGACGCCCAACTCGCGGGCATCGACGGGTCCGGCGACGGTGTTGACCTGCGGCATGTCCAGCCCCCCCGGCGGCTAGCGGGAACGCTAGTCTGTCTCTCCTTCAACGAAGTGGCGCCAACGTAGCATGGGCGTCTCCATCTGTCAATCGTTGTCGCACACGTCGTTGTCACACACGTTGCACACGTACTGGCCGTGCGGGAACGCCGGCAGGAAAGTCTCCAGGCAGCATGGGGCGCCTACCCCTTGTCGATCCAGTAGACCCGGCCGTTCCAGAAGCTGCTGGTCACGTCGGGCCGGAAGTTCTTGACGTAGGGCTGCCAGGCGGTGCAGTCCTGGCCGTCGACGAAGGTGATCACCCACACCTGGTCGCCCACGATGCGCTGCACCTCCCAGAGGGCCTCCTGGCGCTCCTTGTCGGTGCGGGCCGTGCGGCTCCTCTCCAGGATCTTGTCGAGATCTGAGGTGCCCCAGCCCCCGTAGTTGCGTTCCCCATTGGTGTGAAACCAGGGATAGGTGTATTCGTCCGGGTCGAAGAGCTGGCGCGAACCCTGGGCGTAGATCGTGAAGTCCCGGTTGGGCTGGGTGGCGAAAGCGAGGGTCTGCTCCTGGATCTTCAGGTCCATCTCCACGTTGACCCGCGTCCACTGGTCCTTGGCTATCTCCATGTACTTGGCGTAGTTGGCCAACTGAGCGCTGACATTGCCCTCGAGTTTCAGGGGATTGTTCGGCCCGTAGCCGGCCTCCGCCAGGAGCTGCTTCGCCTTCTCGGGGTCGTAGCGATTGTAGGGGAGGTTCTTCTCGGCCTCGGGTAGGGCCCACTGCTTCATGTTGGCCGGCACGATGGGATTGTGCACGCCGGGCTCGCCCCACACGGCCCTGCCCAGGGCGTCGCGGTCGATGGCCAGGGAGAGGGCCCGGCGCACCCGGATGTCGTCCAGGGGCTTGCGGGCCAGGTTGAGGCGGAACCACCCGTTGCCGCCGGCCGGCCAGCACTCGGTCTTCAGCTCGGGGTTGGTCTGCTTGATGGTCTCGATATTACGTATCTTGAGATCCCGCTCCTCCATGTCGATCTGGCCGGATCGGAGGGCAGCCAGCCGGGCGGCCACATCGGTGATGAAGAAGAGTTGGAGCTCGTCGACGTAGGGCAGGTTCTTGTCCCAGTAGTTGGGATTACGGCCGTACTTGTAGACAGCGTCGCGGGTGAACTCCTTGGCGACGAAGGGGCCGGTCCCGACCAGCCTGTTCTTCATCTCGTCGTCGCTGAGGTGGGCCGGCAGGATGGGAGCCGCCGTGTCGGCCAGGCGGGTGAGGAGGATGCTGGAAGCCAGGGGTTCCTTCACGTTGAACTTGACGGTCAGATCATTGGGGGTCTCGATGGGCAGGCCCCAGTTGTAGAGGTGCTGCCGCTGGCTCTCGGGCTTGCGCGACCCCCGCTCCATGGTGAACTGCACGTCCTTCGCGGTGAAGGGCTTGCCGTCGTGCCACTGGACCCCGCTGCGCAGGGTGACGGCAAAGGTGCTGAGGTCGGGCATCTCCCACTTCTCGGCCCCGCGAGGCTCGATAATCCAGTCCAGGGGCCCCACGTCGGCCCCCTGCTTGTAGGCGAAGAGGGTCTCCCGGACGGGCTCATTCACGCTGTACAGCCCGGAGACGGAGCCGGCCTGGGGGTCGAAGTGGGCGGCGGGAAACCGGAAGGGGATCTTGAGGGTACCTCCCCGCTTGGGTTGTCCGGGTGCGGCCTGGGGCGCCGCAGCCCCAGGGGCGGCCGCCCCCGGAGCCGCGGGCACGGCAGGAGCCGCCGGCGCGGGAGGCGGGCTAGGTGCACAGGCCACCAACGCAACGGCGCCCAGGATCGCCGCGGCGACGGCCCCCTGGCTCCCGGGGAATCGACGGTTCAGCTTCACGTTCGTCCTCTCTTTCTGCGACCCCGAGCCCTCAGCCCGAGGCGGAAACCCGGCTACGCTCTTGGACCATGCTAGCATGCGGGCGTACTCGTGCAGCATCATTGCACGCATGGGTGACAACCTCCCCTAGCCCCTCCTTGGTAAGGAGGGGGATAAGCTATCCTCCCCCGAACCCGCCCAGGGTTTCGGCGATGGGCAGGCGGTGGGTCTCCCTCCCGCCGCCCGAGTGGAAGTAGCTCAGGGCGTCGCGCAGGTACTTCTCGAAGGGCAGGTCTCGCATGTAGCCGTAGCCCCCCAGCACCTCCAGGGCGCTCACCGTGATGCGATGCACCGCCTCGGTCACCAGCACCTTGCACATGCTGGTGTAGGGCATGAAGGGCCCCTCCTCGGGGTGGTCCCCCCGCCAGGCGGCCTTCCAGATGAGCAGCCGGGCGGCCTCCAGGTCGATAGCCATGTCGGCGAAGAGGGCGCCGATCAGCGGCTGCTGCAGCAGCGGCTTGGCCCCCGAGAGCTTGCCCTGAGCATAGGCCAGGCTCTCGTCCAAGGCCGAGCGGCCCACCCCCAGCAGCAGCGCCTGCGTCGAGGCGGAGCCGGGCCCGATCTCTCGCTGGAAGAGGCGAAAGGCCTCGCCCTCCCGGCCCATCAGGTTCTCCTCTGGCACGCGGCACCCCTCCATCACCAGGACGCCGTTGTTGGCCAGGCGCTGGCCCATCTTGTCATGGACGCCGCCGATGGAGAAGCCCGGGGCGTCGCTGGGCACGGCGATAGTGCTCACCCCCGCCTCGCCCGTCTGGGGCCCGACAGTACGCACCTGCATGAAGTACATTTTGGCCACGCTGCCGTTGGAGACGAAGTGCTTGGTGCCGTCGATGATCCATTGGCCGTTGCCGTCGCGCCGGGCCGACGTGCGCGGCCCGGTGCCGGGGCGGTTGCGGGGCCCGAAATACTCGAAGCCGCGGTCCAGGTCAGGCTCGCTGATGCCTGTGGCCAGCAGGTAGGTGTCATCCTCCAGCAAGGGCGGCAGCAGGCGGGCCCGCTGGGCATCGCTCATCACCCGGCTGTAGTAGGGGCTGAAGCGCCAGGTCTGGTCGAAGGCGATGGCCACCCCCAGGTCCCCCGCCGCCAGCTCCTCCCCTACCAGGCAGCAGGTCAGCAGGTCACCGCCGCCCCCGCCCAGCTCGGCGGGCAGGTAGAGCGTGCGGAAGCCCAGACGCGAGCCCTTCGCCACCAGGTCCCACGGGTAGCGTTCCATGGGGTCCACGATGCGCTCCCGCTCTCGCACCACCGGCCGGATCTCCCGCGCGGCGAACTCGCGCGCCAGCCGCTGCAGCGCCTGTTGCTCGTCCGTGAGGCGAAAGTCGACCATCCGGCACCCTCCTCGCCGTCGTTCGGCGGGCGCCACTATAGCACCGTGGCGGGGCTGCCGTTGTCGCACACGTACTATTCAACATCCACTGGCCGTGCGGGCGGGATGGGGGTAGGATGTAGGCCGCGCCGCGTGGGGTTCACCTGGCCTAAACCCCGGAGGGAGAAAGAGGAGAGATGGAACGCGTGCCGATCACCAGCTCGGCCCCCGCCGAAGGGGCTGCCGTATCCTACGACGACGTGCTGGCTGGGGCTCGCAACCTCGTGCGCTACGCGGGCGTTCGGGCCGAGCACCAGGTGCTGGTGTTGGCCACGGACCGCATCGACACTCAACTGTTGTTGCCAGCCGTCGAAGAGGCGGTCCGGGAAACGGGAGCCGGGCTGGCCACGCTGAAGGTGCCCGCCTGGTCCCGGGCGCTGGGCCAGCCGCCGCCCCTCGTCGAGGCGGCGTTGGCGGCGGTGGATGTGGCGATCTCCCTGGGCGCGGGCCTCAACGCCCAGTCGCCCTATATGCAGCGCGTCATGTATGAACACGGCACCAACGTCATCGCGAGCATGGCGCGCACCCCCGAGGCCGTCGGGAGCGACATGGGCCGCTTCCCGTTGGATCTCCTGTATGCCATCGGCGAGCGGATGCTCGAGCGAGTGCAGCGGGGAAGCCGCCTGCACTTGACCACGCCGGCCGGCACCGATGTGACCATGGGGATCCACCCGCGCCACCTGGGTGGCTACTTCTACGATCCCGGCCGCGGCTGGCCGGGATCCAGCAAGGCGTTCCCAGGGGGCGAGTTCGGGGTCCACCCAGAGGACCCGGCCGAGGGCGTCCTGGCAGTGGAGGCGTTCCAACCCGACGTCCAGCCACCCCAGCCGATCCTGGACCAGCCCCTCTACGTCACCATCCGGGACCATTGGGCGGTGGCTTTCGACGGACCCCATGCCGAGTGGCTCGAGGAGACCCTCCGCACGCGTGGCGACGACTACGCCCGCTGGTTCTGCGAGGTGATGTGGGGCATCCACCCCCGCTCGGGCGTGCCCGGGTGCCGGGCCGCCTCCAACCCCCACTCCCTCCACTGCGCCCTGGGCAACTTCCAGTACGCCGGCGGCCGCTACTACTCCAAGATGCAGCTCCCCCTCTTCATGTGGCACCCCACCATCACGATAGACGACGAGCCCTTGATCGAGCATGGTGAGCTGCTCGTCCTCCAAGACCGCGAGCTACGCGACCTGGCGTCGCGCTTCGGTGACCCCGACGAGCTGCTGAGCATCCGGCCCCTGCCGAAAACCCTGGCGGTCTTCGGGTAGGCAGCACATGACGATGATGGAAGAGGCAACCCAGCGTTTCGTGCGCGCCGCTGCGACGCCGGAGGGCGAACGGGTGCTGCGCGGCCACGACGAGGACTACCAGTTCGACCTGGCCGACGGAGAGCGTTTCTACGTCGAGATCCAAGCGGGCGGGCTGGCCGTGCACGCGGGCGAGACGCCTCGCCGGGGCTACTACGAGTCGACCTTCATCGAGACGGATGCTGCGACGCTGCGCGAGCTCTTCCGCGGCTCGCTACGGCCCACCGAGGCCATCCAGCAGCGCCGCTTCAACATGGTTATCCGCATGTACGAAGGTGCCCAGATCACGATCCTGCTCCGCATCGCGGGCGAACTGGCCCGGCAGGAGAGTCTCCAGGCAGCATGGTTGACTACGCTATAATGCCGCCATCGTCGTCCGTCCGGAGAAGGCAGCCATGAGCTACGTCCAGACCGTCCTGGGCCCCATCGCGCCGGAGGAGGTCGGCCTCTGCGCCATGCACGAGCACGTCTTCTTTGGTCCCCCCGGCTGGGAGTACGACCCCTTCGCCCTGGCCCGGGAGGTCCTGGCCAACCCCGCCAAGGTGTACGAGAAGATCTGGTACGATTTCATGGACTTCCGCGAGGCGGGAGGGCGGACCTTCGTCGATACCTCCGGCATCGCCGCCGGCCGCGACGTCGAGCAGTACGTGATGCTGGCCCAGAACACCGGCGTCCACCTGGTGGCCTGTGCCGGCTTCTGGGAGACCCGGGGCATCCTCCCCTACTTCGCCTGTCGCGACGTCGACTACTTCGAAGAGCTGATGGTGCGCGATCTGACCGAGGGGATGGAGGGCACCACGGTCAAAGCGGGGATCATCAAGGTTGCCTGCGGGCGCATCATGACGCCCCTGGAGGAGGCCATCTTCCGGGCCGCGGCCCGGGCGGCCAAGCGGACCGGGTGCGCCGTGACCACCCACGGGGTCGAGCAGGCCCTGCACCAGACGGACATCTTCCTGGAAGAGGGAATCGATCCCGACCGGGTCATCATCGGCCACCTGGAGTCGGGCCACTGCCTCGACATCGAGCGCGACAAGGAGATCGCCCGCCGGGGTTTCTACGTCGGCTATGACCACATCGGCACCGAACCGACCTGGTCCAGGGCCGTCTACGCCATGCCTGACGAGGAGCGCATCCCCCTGATCCAGGCGGTGATCGAGGCCGGCTACCTGGACCGCGTCATCCTCTCCAACGACACCAATGGACAGTCCAGCCACCGCCCCACCCAGTTCCATCCCTACTCCCACCTGTTCCGGGTCTTCGTGCCCAAGATGCGCTCCTTCGGCATCACCGACGATCAGGTCCGGGTGATGCTGGTGGAGAACCCCAAACGCGTCCTGCCCATGGGCTAGGAGGATTGCCATGGCCGTAGTTCAGACCGTGCTCGGGCCCATCGCGCCGGGGGACATGGGCCCCACCTCAATGCACGAGCACATCATCTTCGGCTACCCCGGCTGGGAGTACGACCCCGAGGCCCTCTGGCGCGAGAACCTCTGGAATGCCCCCAAGGTGTACGAGCGGATCTACAACGACCTGGTGGACTTCAAGGCGGCCGGCGGACGCACCTTCGTGGACTGCTCGGGCATCGGCCT
>ORJL010729165.1_pt1 | contig 10103 bp, 10 predicted proteins | sample 1779941 | NCBI WGS metagenome assembly ORJL01 (sample SAMEA104232317, study PRJEB22302) | groundwater metagenome | biome: forest; feature: aquifer; material: groundwater | place: USA | collected 2011-08-07 | depth 5.8 m | reverse complement strand
CTACGGGCGATAGTGTTCTTTTGGGGTTAGCCCTTCGGCGATAGTCATCCTACGGGCGATAGTGTTCTTTTGGGGTTAGCCCTTCGGCGATAGTCATCCTACGGGCGATAGTGTTCTTTTGGGGTTAGCCCTTCAGCGATAGTCTCCACCGGAGACTATCGTCACCGGAGACTATCGTCACCAAAGTCTCGATGTTCAGCTTTAGCTGAACAAGTTCACTTGCGAGCAAGTCAAACGGAATTTCTGTCAACTTTACAACGTACGCACATCGTGCTTCCACATAATTATCTATCGAGCATAGCGCATCGCGCCTCGAATTAAGTATATGCTAACTAGCGAAAAAAAAGCTCTTCCTTAGCGGGCAAGAGCACCAATATGATTTAAAGGCCAGTAACGGAAAAGTGTTCTTCCAGAGACATTTTCGATGGGTAAGAAGCCCCATTCTCGTGAATCTGCGCTATTATTACGGTTATCACCCATCACAAAAAGCGAGTCAGCAGGCACGATTATCGGAGCAAAATCATTTTTAGGTTTTTCTTGAAGGTAAGGCTCCTTGAGAACCTTTCCATTGACAGTTGTAACATGATTGATAATTTGAACTTTATCCCCTGGTAAGCCAACAACTCTCTTTATAAAATCTTCTGTAGCATGGGCTGTCGGTGGTGGACGAAAGACAATAATATCACCTGGACGGATCGTATCAAAATATTTGAAGAAAAATTTATCGACTATAACCCGATCTTGTAATTGAATCGTTGGGAGCATCGAGCCTGTAGGGATAACCCGTGCTTCAATTACAAAAGTCCTTAGAACCCAAGAAAGTACAAAAGCGATAACAACTATCTCAACAATTTCCAAAATAACTCTTCCTGTACCTTTTTCTACTCGTTCTGCTTGTTCTACTCGTTCTGCTTGTTCTACTCGTTTTTCTTCCATGTTTTCACCTCATCCTTATTCCCTTATTAGGATAACGGACATTCCTAAAAAGGTAAAGAAAAAATACTAAAGAATCTTATAGGAGTCCTTTTTCCCAGAGGTTTAGGGCGGCAGAGATATTTCCTATTTTAACGTAGGCATGTGAAATACCACCCTGTTGATAGACAATATAGGGCTCGCGGAGGGGTCCATCTGCGGAGAATTCACTGGTAGCTCCTTGAATAAAGGTTCCTCCAGCCATAATAACCTCATCTTGGTAACCAGGCATTTCGCCCGGGATGGGTAGTACATAGGCATCAATGGGCGAGCCTTTTTGAAGGCCTTGGCAAAAGGCAATCAGTTTTTCTCGTGAACCTAACTTTACCGCTTGAATAAGATCAGTGCGTATGGAAGTTGGCTGAGGATGAACTCCATAACCTAAGGAATCCCAAAAGGCAGCAGAGAATATGGCTCCTTTGAGAGCTTCAGCAACGGTTAAAGGACTAAAAAATAAGCCTTGAAAAAATGGTCGCTGCCATTCAAACGTAGCGCCGACTTCTCCACCAATACCTGGTGCTGTAAGACGCTGTGCCGCGAGTTTAACTAAATTAGTCCGTCCTGCAACATAGCCACCGCAGGGGGCTAGGCTTCCACCAAGATTTTTAATTAGGGATCCTGCAATTAAGTCAATGCCAACTTCACAAGGCTCCAGTTTCTCTACTAATTCACCATAACAGTTATCAACAAAGATAAGAACACCCGGAAAGTTCTTCTTGACAAAAACAACTAATTCTGCGAGTCTCGAGACCGTTAAAGAGTTTCTCCAAGAATAGCCTCGTGATCGCTGAACGATCAGTAAGCGGGTCTTGGGGATCACAGCCTGTTTAATTAGCTCATATTGTAGTTCTCCGTTTTCGTCAAGGGGAACTACATCGAAAGAAACACCCAAATCCTTGAGACTACCTTGACCGCTTCCGCGTAAACCAATGACTTCCTCAAGTGTATCGTAGGGTTGACCACTCACGGAAAGCAGATGATCTCTAGGACGTAAGATTCCGAATAAGGCACAGGCGATAGCATGTGTTCCGGAAACAAATTGGCCTCGGACAAGGGCGGCCTCTGCTCCAAGAATTCTTGCGAAAACCAAATCCAATGTTTCCCGACCGGAATCGCCAAGGCCATAGCCTGTTGAACCGTATAAGTGATAACTATTAACCCGTTCTTCCTGAAAGGCGTTTAAAACTTTAATATGGTTATGAGTTGATAGATCATTTAGATAGTCTGCTTGTTTATTTAATATAGTATCGGCTTCAAAAGCAGCTCGTTGGATTGGTTCAGGCCAATCATTAAATGAAAACAAGACAAGTCCTCCTACTATCAATAGTAAGTTTCGTGATTAAGATGTTCTGTGGGTAAAAGTTGTACAATTCGTTCCCAAATGGGAGTTAATGAATCTCCCCTTAGCAAGGAAATGACCAGTGGATAGGCTACCTGTTGAGCTAATCTAGAAACTTCTAATTCACTAGTGACTTTGTCAATCTTATTTAGAATGGTGATTGTCGGTTTATGTTCACACCCGAGTTCCCTTAAGACATTCTGGACAGTTTGGGCTTGGATTATAGCTTGAGGATGGCTGGCATCGAGAATATGTAATAGAATATCCGCTTGTTGTACTTCCTCTAAAGTAGCTAAAAAGGCCTTTAACAGCTTGTGAGGTAGTTTCTTGATAAAGCCTACTGTATCACTAAGTAAAATATTCCTTCCGGTAGTAAGTCGAATACGTCGAATAATGGGATCTAAGGTGGCAAAGAGCTGATTTTCCCCTACTGGTATTCCGGTGTGTAATCCAGCCTGTTCCATAGCTCTCTGCATGAAGGTTGTCTTTCCGGCGTTGGTATAGCCAACTAAAGCAATTAAAGAAATACCGCTTTTTAAGCGTTGTTGCCGTTGTACGTGACGTTCTTGTTGGACAATAGTTAATTCTTGTTCGAGTAGGTTTATCCGTTTATGAACACGCCGACGGTCCATCTCTAGCTTAGATTCTCCAGGACCACGTGTTCCTACTCCCCCCCCTAAACGGGATAGCGAGCTTCCTTGGCCAGATAAAAAGGGTAATAAATGTTTGAGTTGGGCTAATTCGACTTGTAACTTCCCTTCTCTGGATCGCGCTCTCAAAGAAAAGATATCTAAAATAAGCGTTGTTCTATCTAGTACTTTAATGCCGCTAGCCTGTTCCAGGGTTCTTTGTTGTCGGGGAGAAAGTTCATCATCACAGATCAAAACTGTTGCATGGCTTTCTTGGATCATTTGACAGACATTTTCTAGTTTCCCCTTACCAAAATAGCTGTTTGCTTGTGAAAAACGCCTAGATTGTAAGAGTTGTCCTACAACTTTAACTCCAGCAGTCAGGGCTAGTTCCTTTAGCTCGTCTAGAAAGTGTTGTTCTGAATCTTCATCATTATCATCAGGCAAACCAATTAAAAAGGCTCTTTCTTGGTCAGCACGAATAGGGGCTTTTTCCTGTGGAACAGAGGATATAGTTTGTTGGGTGAATTGACCATAATTGAAATCGGCTAGCAAGTCAGGGTTAAGTTTAAGTATCTGGGTTTTTCCTTCAGTCAAGTAAGCTAATTGAAGACCACAAACTTTTCCTTCCTTGATGCCGAGTGTTGTCATGCTTTCTAAACTTAGGTCTAATAAAGCGCTTAGGTCTAAGGGACTTAGCTCAGGATTCCCATTAGGGTGAGTATGAATGCAGCGTAATTTGCTGCTTTTTCTTCCTTTAACCTCAGGTAGATGAACACTGGCATGTTGACCCACTGAAGCTGCAACGACCGCCCCTGCACGCAAGATAAAGATGGCTATTTCTCGATTCCAAATTTGGGTCATTCGAGCTAAACCTTCTGCTAAATCAGGATTAATTAGTTCATAACGTTCGGTCTTAAGTTCGCAGAGTTCTTGTAATTCTCGAATTTGGCTTGTTCTAATTCCGGATAAATCACCTGAGATATCCATGCGTACCTCCGTAAGAGATTCTTAATCTTGATTAAAGGTCATCTAAAGTTAAATCTACGGGTAAGATCTGCATAAGTTCTTCACGAGAACTACTCGGACGTTGGAAAAGTCGCACGGCTTGTTTACGAATCATTTTTTCCACTAAGTTTCGAATAAGTCGAGCATTACCCGCATAGGGATGGGTATTTAATAAGCTTTGAAGAAGACGACGTAGGGATTCTTTGGTTTCAGGAAAAAGTTCGTACTGACGGGTCTTGATCATAGATTCCCCAATGGCCAACAGTTCATCTAAATTATAGTCAGGAAAATCAATATGGATGGGAAATCTGGAACGCAGGCCGGGATTAGTTTGTAAGAACCACTCCATTTCATGGCGGTAGCCAGCTAAAATTAAAATCAAGTTATCCTTGTTATCTTCCATCGCCTTGACTAGAGCATCAATCGCCTCTTTGCCAAAATCCTTTTCTCCACCTCGAGCTAGAGAGTAGGCTTCATCGATAAAGAGGACCCCACCTAAGGCTTTTTTGACTTGTTCCCTCGTTTTTTGGGCCGTATGTCCAATATATTCGCCCACAAGATCGGCACGTTCACATTCAATGACATGTCCTTTTTGAAGTGTGCCCAGTTCTTTGAATAACTTTCCTACAATGCGCGCCACAGTAGTTTTACCAGTTCCTGGGTTGCCACGAAAAATCATATGTAGAACAAGCGGATCAGCTACCAATTTCTCGCGTGTACGTCGTTTTTGTATTTCGACATAGGCCTGAAGTTCTCGTATAAGCTGTTTTATTGTGGATAGACCCACTAGAACATCTAATTCAGCGAGTATCTCAGCCACCTTATCTTTTTCTGACAGGGTTGATGAGCTTTTCTTGGACCGAATTTGGTTTATTGATTCGGTGGGGATTGCCAAAGACGGATTAGAATCCGTAGACATAGATGAATGAACGACCGGAGGTAAGTGATTCTCCGGTCGGAAAGTAATGCGTATTGGCATAAGTACAGGCACCTCCCCTCTTTATTACTATACGCAGCTTGTAATAAAAGGTGTCCTATAAATTAAGTTATTTTTTTTAGACTTATCCGTTTCCAAGACTCCCACTTCTATAAGTGGGAGTGGAATTCCGTGCTCTGCTTCGGTGGGGGTAGACTCCTCCTTCGCCGCGAAGTGTTCCTTTTGGGATAGGCGGCTTCGGCGAAACCCATCCTCCAGCGCGATAGTATTCGTTAATTGCTGTGCGCTTTCGGCGTTAGTCATCCTTCGGCGATAAGATTCTTTTGGAGTTTCGCTTCAGGCATGAGTACCCACCGGGCACTCATGTCACCGGAGACTAACGTCACTGGAGGCTTTCGTCACCGAAGGCCCGATGTTCAGCTTTAGCTGAACGAGTTCACTTGCCACCTAAACTTTTGGCATAACGTACACGTGAAGTACGGTCGAGATATTTTTTTCTTAAACGGATACTTTTGGGGGTTACCTCGACAAGTTCATCATCTTCAATGTATTCTAAGGCTTGTTCTAGAGAATAGCTTCGGGGTTTTTCTAATCGTAAGGCTTCGTCAGCGTTACTAGAACGCATATTTGTCACATGCTTTTTCTTAGCAACGTTAACTTCAATATCTTGTTCTCTAGAGTTTTCGCCTACGATCATACCTTCATAAACCCTGGTGCCTGGGTCAATAAAAATTGTACCACGTTCTTGAGCGGAATATAAACCATACGTAGTTGCCTCTCCGTCTTCAAAGGCTATCAAAACCCCACGTCCCCGACTGGTAATTTCCCCTTTGAAAGGTTCATAACCATGAAAAACATGACTCATCATACCATCTCCCCGAGTTTCCGTTAGAAATTCTCCACGGAAGCCAATAAGGCCACGGGCGGGAATACGAAATTCAACGCGAAGTTGTGTAGGAGTTAAAGAAATCATATTAACCATTTCGGCTTTCCTCGTCCCTAAAAGTTCCATTACAGAACCTAAGCCACTCTCAGGGATATCACAGATCAAAAATTCAACAGGTTCACATTTTACTCCGTCGATGGTTTTATAGATGACTTCGGGTTTAGAAACTTGGAATTCATATCCTTCCCTGCGCATGTTCTCGATAAGAATTGAAAGATGCAATTCTCCTCGACCTGATACACGAAAAGAGTCAGCGGAATCTGTTTCCTCAACTCGTAAGCTAACATTTGTCTCGACCTCTTTAAAAAGGCGTTCACGCAATTTTCGGGACGTAACATAGTCGCCCTCTCGTCCAGCGAAAGGACTATTATTAACAACAAAATTCATCGTTAAGGTTGGTTCATCAATTTCGATAACAGGAAGTGCTTCAGGGTTTAGAGCACAAGCCACTGTTTCCCCAATATTTGCACTGGACAGTCCAGTGATGGCTACAATTTCACCTGCTAGAACTTCAGGTTTATCAACTCTTTGTAAACCCTCATAGACAAAAACTTTACCTACTTTAGCCCGTTCAAAGCTTTCATCTCTTTTAATCAAAGTAATTGTTTCCCCTTGATGTATTGTTCCTCTGATTAGACGCCCTATGCAAATTTTACCTAAATAATCATCGTAATCTAGAGTTGTAACTAATAGTTGCAACGGTGCAGTGGGGTCGGCTACAGGTGCTGGTATTTTATCTAAAATAACTTTAAAAAGTGGTTCAAGAGTATCTGTTAGAGCATCAGAACTTAACCCAGCAATACCATGACGTGAGGAAGCATAAACGACGGGAAAATCCAACTGTTGATCATCAGCACCAAGTTCAATAAATAAATCCAACACTTCATCAACTACCTCAGCAGGACGGGCGTCAGGCCGATCAATCTTGTTAATGACAACGATCGGTATTAGTTTTAGTTCCAGAGCTTTACGTAGTACAAAACGAGTTTGGGGCATAGGACCTTCGAAGGCATCAACAATTAAAAGTACACCGTTAACCATCATTAAAACCCGTTCAACCTCACCACCAAAATCGGCGTGTCCGGGTGTATCCACGATATTTATTTTTGTACCTTGCCAATGAACAGAGGTGTTCTTGGAAAGGATGGTAATTCCACGCTCGCGTTCGAGATCATTCGAGTCCATGACCCGTTCGACAACTTGTTGATTTGCTCGGAAAGTACCACTTTGTCTTAGCATTACATCGACTAAGGTAGTTTTACCATGATCAACGTGGGCAATTATTGCGATATTACGAATGTTTACAGAGTCCATAGGTGACAACGTTCCTTTCATATGGCCAATTTGAATGCATCAAGTTTGAATATAACATATTTAGCTATTATATTCAATTTGTAAATATTAATTTTGTGAAAAAAATTCATTGAATATATATTTGTTGCACAAAAGTCGGTGAACCTTCAAGATCACCGACTTTTTGCTTCCAGAACATGTCTTAGCGTATATTTCGTTAATATGTCTTTAGGATATGCTGATTATAACAAGAAAGGAGAATATTATTAATATAAAGAAAGACTTCTTAGGAGTCAAAAAAAAACGTCATGACAGCTCACAAGGATGTTCCGCCGACCCCTGACTATCCATTTTCTGCTTAATGGTCTTTAACTAGCTGAGATAAGAATGTCCTAAATAGCGTTTAGGACGACATCAGTTGTTTTGCCTGGCTTATACTATTGAGAAACCAAACTGTCATGAACGAGTTTTTTTGCTTCTTCTAACTGATTAACGAGGAAGATTCGACTGATAATCCGGCTGAGCGCATTCAAGTCAATTATCGTGTGAACAGCATCCTGAAGGGCTTGAGACTCTGCACCAAAACGCACTTCGAGGTACTGGCAGATTGTCTCAGCCTTCCCTTCAGCCTTCCCTTTTGCCCTCCCTTCAGCTATGCCTTCTGCTTTAGCCCTGTCTGCGTTCAGTCTTGATGCCTCTACTGCTGCCAGTTCATCCAGAATCGCTTTCTTGCGGTCAAAATACTGTTCCCGCAATTGAGGATCGACACTCGCTGCTTCCCAATCCTTCATAGCCCGTTCGATCATCGGATCTTCCATGGCTACCACCTCCAATTGTTTTCTGATTTCTTCATTCTCATTGCCATCTAGCAAGAACAGCCAACGTACCAACGGATCTTTTTGGGGCGTGACTTCTTTATTTTTCCACTTCCGACGTAGCTTAGGCATTTCGATGAAGTGCAATGCCAGGGCATCTGTGAAAAGAAAATGTTTCTCCTCTTCTAAAATTAAACAGCAAAACACAAGGGTTTCCCTTTTGTTTTGCTGTTCTATCCGTCAACTTTCGAACAGTCAATCCTGTCAGATTCAGGACTTCAATCCTTTGGTCGAATCCTGAGGGTGACAGTCCCCGTCAGCGAGGAGAAGCCGAGCTCGAGCACGATGACGAGATTGAAGCAGGCAATTTACCGAAGGAAGAGCGGTTTTTACAATTACCTTACCTGTAGTCAGACTTGAGCTAAAAGAATTTGATGTAGCTTTAACTGTTGAGGACAAGATTTTAAATCACTCCATAAACAGGACAAGAAATTGCACCTCTATAAAAGCTTTAGATTTCATCATCTTCCAATTGCCCCCAAGCTTCTTTTAGATATGATGCAATATGTTGAAGAAAGGCTTTAGCATTCGCAAGCTGTTGTTCGGCTTCACTTCTACTGACAATATAAAAGTCGTCATAATCGCTTTTGTTCCTGATTGAAAATGCATTTCGCACAATTTTAGAATAAAGCACCTCGAACTTACCAGTAGAAACATAGTTTTTCTGAAAGAAGGTGATAATTCCAGAATGTTTCTTAGAATCAAATAAATCCAAGGCAAGAATTGCCCTTATTGCGTGAAAAATGGCATAGTATGAGCGATTAATGGAGCCTTTGATAAAGTCATTTTCTAAATTTATAGCGGCATTATCTAAATCTTCTCTTGCTTTTTGAAGCCTGTATTTGGACAATTCAATCCTATCATTGTTCATAAATCACAATCCCTTCATTTTGTACATGTTGATAAAACGGCAGGACGTTGATGTATTTATAAAACTTATTATAATCTTGTACAATATCTGCAATTAACACATCATATTTCAAATCTATTAATACCATGATGTCTGAAAGAGTATCAAAATATCTTTTAAGCTCGGCTTCATCCTCTTTTACTAAAATCATCACATCGATATCAGATTCCGCATCAAAATCGCCTCTTGCATACGAACCAAAAAGAATTACCTTCTTTAACGAGTCGCCAAATATAGGTTGAACACTATTAACCAATTCATCCAATACGGTTTTTAACTCCGGTTCAGTCCTTGCTCTAAGCTCAGTCATGATTTCACATCACTCCTCTTCGCCTTTGCGTATCATAATATCAAACAGCGACTACTGACGGGCTTCCCCTATGGGTTTTTCTGTCAGAGCGTACCTAAGTGCATTTCGCCAGCCCCGCTTGTCATCAACCACACACAACCTCACAGGTGGCCACATTGGTCATCGTAAAGAGCCACCAACACTCCTCTGGACAGAGCCCCGGGTTCTATCCACTATCATATCTTCTCCATTCTGCATTTGCACTCTTTTTGTGAGTGAATTTAGGGAGGTTGTCTACTTCCTCTCTCACATCATACAATAATATCTCCAATTATTGGTATTCTCATCTTAGCACGCTGGAGTGACATTCTCAAGCCTTTTAACTTTGCAGTATGAGGTTCCAAGCACGTCACGTGCCTACTAATAAATGTCCTCCAAATTTGATCCCCACCCATACCTATCCCACAAATAAATATTCGCTAGCACCTTCTGGAATTAAGCATAATTGACGACTACCCCGTTATCTAGGTCATTTCAATCTGCTACTCCGCAAGATTATGAATTATCATCGTATTTCTTCAGTTCTTCCGTATTTTGAGGAACTTATTGTTTTGCAAAAGTGGGAGTGTCAATAATGGTGGTAACTTTGACCCACTTGGAATCCGTTTTTCTAATAAAACCAAAACCTTACGGAAAAAGTCAAAAAGCTTACAGCTTAAGGTGGTTTGAAACCTCCACCTGCCTAGCGGTTCCGAGTGACCTTCCCTCATCTCTAATACAGTGCAGCACAAATTCATGCGACAGTTCCTGTCGCATGATTGCGCCTTTGTGGCGCACAATTGTCAGAATAGTTTCCCGTTGTGTGAGGGTACGACCCCGGTGGGCATTCTAAAAATAATCCATTT
>ORJL010545722.1_pt1 | contig 10103 bp, 10 predicted proteins | sample 1779941 | NCBI WGS metagenome assembly ORJL01 (sample SAMEA104232317, study PRJEB22302) | groundwater metagenome | biome: forest; feature: aquifer; material: groundwater | place: USA | collected 2011-08-07 | depth 5.8 m | reverse complement strand
TCTACTCTTGGCGTAACCGCATAGTTTCAGCCGCCATAGTTCAATGGATAGAACGAGGGGTTCCTAATCCCTAGATGCAGGTCCGATTCCTGCTGGTGGCACAATTACTGTTTCTGTAGTATAATTAAACCATGAAAAACTGGTCTACTGATGTGTCCGAGCTGCAGAAAGATACGAGAAAATTCTCAACATGGCACCTGGAACAGCTTATTAATTTTGGTCTGGGGAAAGAAAAAATCGATATCAATGAATTGCGAAAATATTGGGATGAAATACGCATAGATCCTTTTAAGAGGAAGTTTTTATCTCTCTTTGTATGAGCCAACAGTCAATTCTTTCGGATAATCAAAAAAGGCTTCTAAAACTTCTCTCAGAAGATAAAACAATATGTGCCCATTTCTATTTAACTGGCGGTACCGCGCTTGCCGAGTTTTATCTTCACCATCGATTATCTGAAGATTTGGATTTTTTCTCCGAACAAGAATTTGACCCGCAAAGTATTTCGGTTGTTTTAAAGAAAATTCAGAAAGCGGCCGGCGTCAAGAAGATAGAATTCCAGCAGAGCTTCAACCGGAATCTATTCTTCCTTCATACGGACACTGATATTATTAAAACGGAGTTTACTTATTTCCCCTTTACTCGCATAGAGCAAAAAAAGAAGATAGGCGAGCTTTTTATAGATAGTATTATTGATATCGCTACAAATAAACTATTTACCATTTATCAAAATCCGCGTTCTCGCGATTTCATTGACCTCTATTTAATCCTAAAATATAAAGCAGAATTCACAATCAATTTACTGTCTGAAAACGCACAAATAAAATTTGATACCTATATTGACCCCATTCAGCTCGGTGCACAATATATGAAGGTGAAAGAGTTGAAGGACTACCCTCGAATGTTGGAAAAGCTTGATGAAAAAGTATGGCAGGATTTTTTTATCAGCGAGGCCGAGAAACTTTCAAGCAAGGTATTTAAGCGAAGAGATGAATGACTTCTAAATGCTATACTATAAAACATTATGGACCCCGAAATAAAACGGCAATTGGAGGAGATACACGCGCTTGCGAAGGATAATCACCGCTTGATTCGCGCAGTGCGCCGGCATCAGTTGTTCGGTATCGTGACGAGCGTCGTATTCTGGCTCGTCATCCTCGCCGCTCCGTTCTATCTCTATCAGCAATATCTCAAGCCCCTCGTCGCCAAGTTCCAAGCGACGACCGGTTCGCCAACGTCGGGGCCTCTCGGCCTCCCGACTACCGCTGACATAGAAAAGCTGATAAACTCTTTCAAAGCGGGACAGTAGTACCGTATTGCCTGGGTAGCTCAGTTGGTAGAGCATTTCCCTGAAGAGGAAAGGGTCCCCAGTTCGATTCTGGGCCCAGGCACTTGGATTGATTAGCCGGCCTTCACGCGCAGTTTCGTTTGCTTCGCTTTATCAAGCTTGGGTAGAATGATGGTGAGGAGCCCGTCTTTTGCACTCGCCGAAGAAGACTCAACATCCACTTCTTGCGGGAGCATTATGGTTCGCGAGAACGAGCCCCAGAAGAGCTCGCGCGTGAAATAATCCGTACCGGCGACCTGTTCGCGTTCCATTCTGGAACCCTCTATCTCCACCATATCTCGGCTTATAGAAATGCTTAACTCATCAGGGCGTACTCCGGCAACAAATGCGCGAATTATTATATCGCCCGCAGTCTGGTGCACGTCCACAGGTAGTTGACCTTCATTCCCAGGCATATCGTCATCAAGAGGCGCCGGGCGTGTTGAGGCGGTGCTCGCCTGAGGTCGTGACTTCTCGCGAGTAGTTGGCGCGGGTATCGGCAATTCTTCATCAAATGCATCAAATGTATCTCCGGACGAGGAACTTCCGGAAAGACGTTCAAAAAACGATGGTTTTTTATTCATAATTAGCATGTATTGTTGTTAGAAAGATTTCGATACTGAAAATATTTTAGCACTTCAAACGCCGCAAAGAAAATAACAGCGACTACCCAGACCAAGAAGAATGCGGCAAGCGCGGTAGAGGCACCTTCATGTATAATAAGCATGTTAAAGGCAGTGTGCAATGCGATGGCGAGGATAAGTCCGAGCGCAGCTGCGCCGACGCGTCCCTGAGGACTATACTTCGTAGAAAAAGCGAGTGCGAAACCTATAGCTGCAGATGCGACGACATGAAGAAGTGTGGAGCCTAGGAAACGTATATTGCCGGTAAATAAACCCGTGGCGAAGTTCCCGTCCGATATCGGAGCAATGAGAAAAAGCATATTCTCCGCCGAAGCGAATCCGAGCGCAACGGTAATCATATAAATAACGTAATCCGGCGCCTCGTCTACCGCGCGACGCCAGAAAATAAATGCTGCCGCCACCCCGTACTTAAGCGTTTCTTCTATAAGCGCCCATGCAGTAATGATTGACATATTGCCGCTCAAATGTTCTCTTGCATAACTCTCCAAGGGGAGCGCGAGCGGGACGGCCGCCATGCCCGCGACGAAGGTAAGCGCGATGAGCGCACGCGGTTCCGGATGACTCGCGTCCTCCTTTAGAAGGAAATAGAGCCAGATGAACGAGGGTAGAAGTCCGCCGAGAAATGCGTATCCTATTGTTGTGATAGTCACTCTTCTATTCTACCGCATCTTTGACTGCCTGCCCTTCGTAGCCTTGGCGAAGTAGGGGCCATTTGGCGACCATGAGGAATTCAGAATCTTTTGTCGGCATGAACTGATAAATCTCTTCTGTAATGAAAGGCATAAAAGGGTGGAGAAGCTGAAGTGAAGTTGCAAGAATTTCTAAAATAGTCCATTTTGCCGAAAGACTTATTGCGGCATCACCGCTCTTTATTTTTTCTTTAGATTCCTCAATTATTTTATCGGCAAATGTATGCCAGAAATAGTGATAGAGTTTTTCCGCCGCCATATAGATCCGATACTCTTCAATATCCTGTGTTACGTCACTAACGAGTTGGTTTATATCATCAATAAACTTTTGATCAGAAGAAGTAAGTATCGGCTTGGGCGAAAGTTTGATGTTTTCAGTATTCATTAGAACAAACCGCGAAACATTCCACAGCTTGTTCGCGAAGTGCTTGTAGCCTTTCACCTTATCTTCGCGAAGCGCTAGGTCAGTGCCAGGTGTGTTACCGACGACGAGCGCCATACGAAGAGCGTCTGTCCCGTACTTACCAGTAAGATTAAACGGACTAACTACATTACCTTTGCTCTTACTCATCTTTTTACCATGAGCATCATTCACAAGTCCGTGGAGATAGACGGTATGAAATGGTGCTTTCTTTGCAAGATAGAGGCCGAAAATCACCATGCGCGGAATCCACTTGAAAATTAGGTCATGACCCGTTTCCATCACGTCTGTCGGATAATAAGTTGTGTAGTCTTTTCCATTTGGAAAGCCGGTAACGATAAGTGGCCACTGTCCACTCGAGAACCACGTATCAAAAGTATCAGCATCAGCCTCCCATCCATCTTCGGCAGGTTTTTCGCGGGAGATAATTATTTCTTCGTTTCCACTTCCGCGATTTTTAAACCATGCCGGAATCGGGATACCCCATACGATTTGTCGAGAAATGTTCCAATCGAGAGCGTTTTCCATCCAGTACCGGAAGATTTTTTCGTAGTTATCAGGTACGAACTTCACTTCGCCACTGTTTACCGACTCGAGAGCCATCTTGGCGAGTGGAGCCATTTTCACGAACCACTGTTCCTTCATCTGCGGCTCAATCATGGTGTTACATTTGTAACAGCGTTTCGCGACATGCGTGTAATTGTCGTCAATTCTTATTAGAAGACCCTTGGAAGCTAATTTTTCAACTATTTTTTGCCGCGCTTCTGTGATTTTTATCCCAGTGAATTCTTCAGCAATCGGCAGAAGTTTCCCGCGCCAGTCTATAATCTGCTCTACGTCAAGCCCGTGACGTTTTGCTATCTCAAAGTCGACCTGCGAGTGCCACGGAGTTATTGTCATAACTCCCGTGCCGAATGTCATATCAACTACAGAATCTTTGATGACTGTTGCAGTAATCGGCCCGTTAATCCACTCAACCTCAAGCTTCTGTCCGTGCTTCCAGTCTTTGTATCGAGGGTCATCCGGGTGCATTACGACATATTTGTCACCAAACTTCGTTTCAGGGCGTACTGTGCCTATCTCAAATGGACCATATTTGAAATAATAGAACGGCGATTTTTCTTCAATATTTTCAGTCTCAACATCCGAAAGAGACGTCTGATGTTTTGAACACCAATTGACAGTGCGCTTCCCACGATAGACGAGACCGTCAACGAACATCTTTTCAAACGTCTTCTGAACTTCTTCGACCACGTCTTGGTCAAGCGTAAATTTCTCACGCGACCAATCGCATGAAGCGCCAAGTTCTCGAACCTGTTGCTCCATGTGTTTTTTGTTTTCTAGAGTGAAGGCAAGAATCTCGTCGTAGAGCTGTTTCGGGTCCATACTAAACCTAGAACGGCCTTCCTTCTCTAGCTTTTTCTCGTACACAACCTGGGTTTCAAATCCTGCGTGGTCTGCTCCAGGAATCCAGAGCGCTTTGTAACCCTGCATTCGTTTAAAGCGTATAAGAATATCTTCGAGAGTGATGAAGAGTGCATGACCGGCGTGGAGGTCCCCGTTTGCATTCGGCGGAGGCATAACGATGGTGTAAGGCTTACCATCGTTAGGTAAGTTATCAGGATTAAATAGACCACTCTTCTCCCACGCCTCGTATATCCGCGACTCCGTCGCAGATGAGTCGTATGGCTTTAAAAACTTCTCAAGCATTGCCTAAAATATAGCAAATTAAGGGTTTTGTGCGAGGGAGAGATTGCCGCTTGCCTTGAAATCAGTTTGGAATTCTTTACGAGATGCGCGGTAAAAGCCGGCGAGGGCGATCATGATGGCGTTGTCGGTCGATAAACTGGAGTCTGGAATCTGGAGGCTGGCGGCTGGGAAATCAAGAGCCATTTTTTCTTTGAATACACGACGAATGTGTGTGTTCGCAGATACACCACCTCCAATCACCAATGTTTTAGCACTAGTCTGTTCGAGCGCCATCGCAGTCTTCTTCCATAGCACATCAGTAACAGCATTTTCAAACTCGTGCGCGATGTGCTGTTTTTCTTCTTCACCTACGTCAGGGATTTTTTTCAAGAGATACAACACAGCAGTTTTCAATCCGGCAAACGAGAAGTCACAGGTCAAGGAGTCAATCATCGGCCGCGGGAGCTTGAATTCCAAGGTCGGACCTTGGGAACTTGCATTAATGTCGGACCTTGCAGATTCAGCGAGTTTTGAAATTTCGGGACCGCCGGGGTATGGCAGGTCTAGCATTCGCGCGACCTTGTCAAATGCCTCGCCGACCGCGTCGTCGCGTGTCTGCCCGACAAGTTCATATTCCAGCCAGTTTTTCATCAGCACAAGTTCCGTATGCCCGCCAGAAATAAGCAACGCAAGCACCTGCATTTTTACGTCCGAAATTACAAGGTTGAACCTTGTAAAAATCGGTGGCGTATTTGCTGGACCGTTGGGCATCTCTTTTGCAAGTGCGGCGAGAATATGCCCTTCCATATGATTCACTGCAACAAGCGGTTTGTTCCAGACGAGTGAAAGCGCTTTGGCGAAATTGATGCCGACCCAGAGAGCGGGTTCTAGGCCTGGACCCACTGTGACAGCAATAGCGTCAATGGCGGGCGGTTCGCATTCGGAAATAAATTCAAAAAATGCTTCAGTGAGTCCGGGCTCGCGCGCCAAAATAGCCGCAACTTCGGCACACAGACCATCAGACATCACCTGTTTCCCTTCTTGAACACATTCCGCCTCCTCAAGCGCCGCTTCTAGAATCGGCACGAGATTTTTCGCGTGCTCGCGCTTCGCGAGAGCGGGGAAGACTCCGCCGTACCTCGCATGAAGCTCGGCCTGCGACATAAGCGCGTTCCCAAGCACCGTAAATTGTGCACTCGTTTCATTTCCCTCGCACTCAACTATGGCAATCGCCGTCTCGTCGCAAGATGTTTCTATTGCGAGAATTTTCATGATTTGTAGTAGTATAACGTGTATGCAACGGAATGACCTCCTCGTCTGGATGGACCTTGAAATGACGTCAATTCAAGATGTCCTGATAGATCGTATTACTGAAATAGCCGTTGTTATTACGAACAAAGATCTCACTATTGTCGCTGAGTTACCCAGTATTGTCATTCATGCCGACCGTTCCTTTTATGATTCGCGTAAACGGCCTGAGATGCGAGACGTTCCCTCGCAGGCTGATTTGGTAGAGGAATCAGAGGCAAGTACAATCACGCTTGCTGAAGCTGAACAGCAAGTGCTCACATTTCTGAAAGCGCATGTCATGCCGGAATCAGCGCCTTTGTGCGGAAACACTATTCATACAGATCGCCACTTTCTTCGTATACAAATGAAGTCCGTTAACGATTACTTATTTTACCGCAGCATTGATGTCTCCAGTATTAAGGAGCTTGCACGCCGTTGGGCGCCGGAGATTTATAAGGAAGCTGAACGTCGCAAGGGTATAAAACCTCACCGTGCAAAGGCTGACATCATTAACTCAATTGAAGAGCTTAAGTACTACATGGATACCTTCTTTAAGATTTAGAGTCGTGTTCGATCGGAGTCCACGGAATAGGCGTTCCCCATGTGAGCGAAAATGCTGCAGAGTTCGGATGACCATTTCCGCCATATTTTTGAGCCAACTTCGCGGCATTCACCGTATTGTCACTGCGAATGGATACCCTTAATCCAGTCGCACCTGCACGGACAATGAGCGCGAGAGGGGGGCGCTTACTTCTTAATTGATTGCCGAGTTCTGTGATGAACATCTTTTCTCCTGCAACGAGGTAGCACGTGTATCCTTCAAACGTTACGAGCTCGGCACTGCCGGCGAGTTGGTAAGCCAAGAGCTGAAAATATTCCTGATAGGCACTCCCGCGTTCAACCATTTTCGCGCGCTCGCCTGTGTCTTCAACTTGGCGCACAAAGCCATCCCATGTGTCAAAGTGCCAAGGTTGCGCATAGGCATAGGTGATGATCGCTCTCTCGTCGTCTGGAATCATGCGAAAGAGATCAGCGTCTTCTACGTATTTAAGAAAGGTGGGGACCGTTGTATCAGGATGAAAATAATTCCAAGAAATAGACGCACCAGAACGCTCAGCGTCATATATATGATTAGGCATTGATTCAACAACTTCGCGAATGCCCTCGTGATGGTCAAGCACAGTGAATGTTTTAGCTTTTTTGAGAAGATCATCCATCGTGGCTTGGTCATAACAAACGTCCACCAGATATATTTCTTTACCCTCGAGATGTAATGGTATTGGTTGTTGATATCGAACTGGTATGTAATCTGCCGCATCACCGAATTTTTTCCAGGCGGCATATGCTCCGCCGAAGCCGTCGGGGCATCCGCCGTGATAAAGGACCGCTATTTCTTTGTGGTGCTCGTGCATAGTTTCAGTGTACCGTTTATCGCGTAAAGCGCACATAGATGCCGGCGGGGATGACACGTTCGCTAGTCGATTCTTTAATATGAAGTTCCCCGCATTCGCCTCCGCCAGCTGGCGGATCTCCGAATACACTTTCTACTGCCTGTGCGAATGAACGCGGCGCATAGCCGGCGGCGTAGCCGCTCACTAGGAAAAAAGAACCTGGAGTGTCTGAAAAAACTTTTTTAAGTAATTCAAGAATAGTTTGTAAGTCTTCTTCAATCTTCCACACCTCGCCTTTCGCGCCGCGCCCAAAAGCTGGCGGGTCAAGAATTATTCCATCATATTTGGCGCCTCTACGCGCTTCGCGCTTCACGAATGCGAGAGCATCGTCAAGTATCCAGCGAATTTTATCTTCGCCGATTCCCGAGAGTCGCGCGTTCTCGTGCGCCCAATCCAGCGATTGTTTTGACGAGTCAACGTGCGTAACGAATGCACCCGCCTGTGCGGAAACAAGCGAAGCGATGCCGGTATATCCAAAGAGATTCAACACATTCGGAATGTCGGGACGTACTACGTCCCGACATCGTTCAGAGAGCCATTCCCAGTTCGGCGCTTGTTCGGGGAATATGCCGGTGTGTTTGAATCCGGTAAGGCGCGCGAGAAATCGCGCATCGCGCCAAGCAAGCTGCCATGATTCAGGTACTGGTTTTTTCAGGACCCATTCTCCTTTCTTTTCCTGTCCGCCAGCTGGCGGAGTGAATTCAGCATGCGTTCCGCCAGCTGGCGGATCCCAAAGTTCTGGTTTTTGTTTTTTCCACAATGCTTGAGTTTCCGGCCGTACGACGACAATCTCTCCAAAGCGCTCCAGCTTCATATTGTCGCCGGAATCAATAAGTTCGTAGTTGTCCCATGGAAGAGAGACTAGATGTTGGTCGCAATGTAATTTTTTTGTCATAATGCTTCAGGGTGTTTGCGCGACCACTCGTAGAAGACGATGGCGGCGGAGACTGCGGCGTTCAGCGACTCCGTCCGTGTGTTCATTGGAATCTTGAGCGTAACATCGCAGGCAGTGAGAGTTTTCTCGCGTATCCCCGCACCTTCATTTCCGACGACGAAGGCGCTCGGCGCATCAAATATTTCTGTGCCAAGAGTTGTCTTCCCGTCCATCGCCAAACCATAAATCCAAAAACCTTTCTCCTTAAGCACCTTTAGCGCATTGTTCACATTACCTATGGAGACGAGCGGGATGCGGAATACCATCCCCGCAGAGGCCTTCACCACCGCGCCCGTAACGCCGGCTTGATTATGTTCTGGGATAAGAACGCCGGAGAGGCCGAATGCTGCCGCCGAGCGGATGATGGCGCCGACATTGTGAGGGTCCTGCACTTCGCCAAGGACGGCGATCGAGAGATTTGTTTTTATGTCAATAGTTTTCAAAAAATCGTCCAGAGAGATAAGCAGAGAAGACGGGTCCATCGTGGCGATGACGCCCTGATGCGCGGTGTCTCTCCCCACGAGCTCCTTACCCTTACCGGACGCGAGCACGGCAGTAGGTATGTTGTTTTTCTCCAATAAAATTCGCAGTTCCGTATCGCCCTGGCCGGACAGGCGCAAGTCTGGCGCGAGAAACACCTTGCGTATAACGCGCGGAGTATTCTGGAGCGCCTCAATTAGCGCATGCCTGCCGTAGATGTAAATCTTTCCTTTAGCCTCGCGTTTTGAAACGTGTTTGTTGAATCGTTTTGGTCTCATGTGGGCGGTACAGGGGTCGAACCTGTGAACCTTCTCGACGTCAACGAGACGCTCTACCAGCTGAGCTAACCGCCCGAACTCGGACTATATCATGTCCGTTTTAAGTTTGCCTCTGATTATCGCGAGCATCTCGTTTCCCGACAAATCGCGCACATCGCGGGCGTGCATATTGATGTGAGCGAGCTCGCGATACCTCTTAAGACGTTCTTTCAGGAGAAGAGGGTAACTCCGGCGGAGCGCCGACTCTTCCGATTCGCCCTTTTCCTGCACAAAATAACCGCTCCAGCAGACGGGTTTCGGCTTCAAGAAAAACATGTTCATTAAATCCTCAAGAGATTCCTCGCCAACATCTAGATGAACGACAAGCGTATTTTCTCGCACCAGTTCAAGCACCGCTCTGTCTAGATGGATGACGCTCCCGGTCGTGTCAAAAACGAAGTTTTTCCCAGGGGATTGCATTGCCGCACGCCCGGTGAATTCATTTTCAAGTTCTATATATTTGCGCTCGCGTTCCATATAAGTATGGCTCGTCGGATACCCGAGCCACGAGGACACAGCTTCTTGACCGTCGAGCCAGAGCGCCTTCTGGATATCTCCGTCAACTTGGTACCAGAAAAAGCCGCATTTCTTGGCGAGTACTTTTGAACGATAGCTCTTCCCACAGCTCGCCATGCCGACGAAGGACAGTCGGAGAGTACGGTTCGCTATGTGCGCGTCAAATTCTTCAGGCGTGAGCAATGTTGATTCCATGATTAAGACCGATGACATTATACAACCAAGCTCGAACCTATTTCGCCCAACATCCCTAACTCTCTCGCACCTCGCAGAGCCTCGGTGCTCGCCCCGCTCGCAGACTCGCGGGGCCGCCCTTCGCCCTGCCGCTCTCATACTTTCTTTTTTGGC
>ORJL010242366.1_pt1 | contig 10103 bp, 12 predicted proteins | sample 1779941 | NCBI WGS metagenome assembly ORJL01 (sample SAMEA104232317, study PRJEB22302) | groundwater metagenome | biome: forest; feature: aquifer; material: groundwater | place: USA | collected 2011-08-07 | depth 5.8 m | reverse complement strand
CCTTGTTAGTTGGAATGATCGAAGTTCCTAAGTACTTAATTCTCTGGTTTGTTCCCTTAGGCTTTATGCTTTTAGCTTCTTACTTTATTCAAGATGCTATTTATCACATTAAGGACGTTTACCGGGCCGCTTAGGTGTTTTGGCTATCGTCTCAGGTACAATTTTCGCTAGTCTTAGTGGTTCGGTCGTAGCTAATACAGTTCTCTTAGGTTCACTCCTTCTACCAGAAATGATTGAACGCAAATATAACCCAAGATTTGCAATCGGGTCTATTATGGCTTCGGGTAGCCTAACTATGATGATGCCACATAGTACCTTAATTATTATTTTCGCTACAATCGCCATGATCCCAGTGGGAAGTTTATTAGTTGCGGGTACTATACCTGGACTCTTTATTGCGACCTTTTATTTCATTTATACTGTAGGCATAAGCTGGCTTAAGCCTAATTTAGCGCCAAAACCTGTTGTTCAAAGTGATAAAAATAGAAAAAATGGGTTGCTTGTTTTTTTCTTCGACGTCTTACCTTTGATTTCTGTGATATTAGCAACAATCCTAGTTATTGTTTTTGGTGTGGCTACACCGACAGAAGCAGCAGCTCTTGGTGCAGTCTGTTCAATTATTCTAGTTATATTATATGGAAAATTACCCTTGAAGTAATAAAGAAATCAGCAGCAAACACAATCTATATGTCTGCTATGCTGCTATTCATTGTCGCTGGCTCAACAGGATTTAGCCAAGTTCTAGCATTTAGCGGTGCTTCTAGAGGTTTACTTGAAGCAGTTCTAGGTTTAAATATGTCTCCTACAATGCTCGTTATAAGTATGCTTATCATAGTATTCTTTATTGCTATGTTTATGGAAGAAGCCGCTATTATAATGATAACCACCCCTATCTTTATGCCGGTTATTAAGGCAATGCACGTTAACCCAATCTGGTTTGGCGTTTTGATGTTGATGATGTTAGAAAAAGGTTTGATTACTCCTCCCGCCGGATTACTTCTCTTTGTTGCTAAAGGAATAGCCCCCGAAGGAATAACTACCTGGGATATATGGGTTGCCACTATCCCCTATGTTCTCTGTATTCTGACTGCAATCGTATTGGTATTTATCTTTCCCCAAATTGCTTTGGTTTTAGTTAAATAAAAAATTGTAGAAATTGATCCACCTTAGAAGATGGAAACGGGAGGGTAAGGAATGAAAGAATTAAGATTTCACGGAAGAGGAGGGCAAGGAACCGTCGAGGCCTGTCAGTTATTGGCAAAGTCTTTAATTAAGGATGGTCTCTATGCTCAGCTTATACCTTCGTTTGGTGTTGAAAGAAAAGGATCGCCAGTTTTCGGCTTTTTTAGAATTGACGACAAAGAAATAAGACCCAAAACACAAGTGTACGATCCGGATTTGATTGTAATATTAGACGAAACATTAATAGAGTTGGTCGATGTTTTCAGTAGCAATAAGGCGGAATGTAGTGTTCTTATAAACACTAGCAAACCTGGATCTGCTTTTAACCTTCCTGATAACGTAACAAAAGTCACTACTATTGACGCTAATACAATTGCTTTTGATTTAATTGGAAGCGTAATTCCCAATACTGTTATGCTTGGGGCTTTAGCTAGATTTGAGGATTCTATTAACGCCGAAACCTTGGCCGAGTTCGTCTTTCAAAGATTTGGTGCACTTAACGTTAAAGCTTTCCAGGCTGGTCTTGAAAGAACTGCTTTTTGGGTGAGGAGGTAATTTTAGTGAGAACTCCAGTAGGGGATCAAGGTTTGTATATCGTCAAAACTAATACGTGGCGTGTTTTTTATCCCTTTATTGATGAAACCAAGTGTAATAATTGTGGAATATGCCTTATCTATTGTCCGGTCAATAAGTGAGGGATCTACCGAAAAAAACATTTTCCGAGCAAGGGAATCTCAAATTTTTTAAACCTTGGCAGACCGCTTACATCCATATCATATTGTGTGAGATTATCGGCAATAATTATGTCTCCTACGTTAAGACGACTATTTAACGCACCCGCCACACCAGTAAACAACACTAAGTCAACATTATATTTTTGAATTAAAGTAGTTACTGTAGAGACTGCCGCAACCTTGCTCCATCTAGAAAATGCCAGAACAACATCCTCGTTAAACAGCCTACCGGAGTAATACGTACGCATACCAATAACTTCTTCTGATAACACCTTCAAATCTTTTTTACCAAATGAATTTCTTCTTCCATTGCACCAATAATACCAATCTTCACAGTGTCATCCTTATCTTTTCATGATACTTAAACCAGTAACACTACTCTCTTAAAAGCTTGTCGCGATAATGATCTTCAAGGCATCTCATTATCGCGATAAGTTTAAAATTATATAAATAAATGGGCTTGAGTTTTCAATATTTCTGCCTTATCAGTTTTTTCCCAAGGCAGATCAATATCCGTTCTTCCAAAATGGCCATAAGCTGCAGTCTGCTTGTAAATCGGCCTTCCAAGGTTTAATTCCCTAATGATTCCAGCTGGTCTTAAATCAAAATTATCATTCACCAATTCTTGTATTTTTTCCTCCGTAATCTTACCTGTGCCAAAGGTATCAATAAGTAAAGATACCGGTTTCGCAACACCAATAGCATAGGCAATCTGCACCTCTACTTTACTTGCCAATCCCGCAGCAACAATATTTTTTGCTATATATCTTGCTGCATAGGCCCCGGACCGGTCTACTTTTGTAGGATCCTTACCGGAAAAAGCTCCGCCGCCATGACGTGAATACCCGCCATAAGTATCAACAATAATCTTTCTACCTGTTAGACCAGCATCACCTTGCGGCCCGCCTACAACAAAACGACCGGTTGGATTAATGAGGAATTTTGTACTATCGTCAATAAGCTCTTCCGGAATGACTGGTTTTATAACATATTCCAAAATACCCTGCTCGATCTGCGCCAGTTCTATCTCTGGACTATGCTGAGTCGATATAACAATCGTATCAATCCGTACCGGTTTATCATTCTCATATTCTACCGTAACTTGGGCTTTACCATCGGGCCTTAAATAACTTAAAATGCCTTGTCTACGGACATCTGCTAGTCTTTTGGTTAGTTTATGCGCCAATGAAATCGGCAACGGCAATAATTCTGGAGTTTCATCACAAGCAAAACCAAAAACCATCCCTTGATCACCTGCACCAATTGCTTCGATTTGATCATCATCTAATTCACCTTTTTTAGCTTCCAAGGCTCTGTTAACACCAAGGGCAATATCCGGTGACTGTTCGTCAATTGAAATTATAATAGCGCAAGTATCAGCGTCAAAGCCATACTTGGCCCGGTCATATCCAATTTCTCGAATGGTCTTTCTAGCTATTTTGGGAATATCGACATAAGATGTAGTCGTTATTTCTCCTATTACCAACACTAAACCGGTAGTAATAGCAACTTCGCATGCTACTCTGCCATTAGGATCTTTAGCAAGCACTGCATCTAAAATCGCGTCCGAAATCTGATCGCAAATTTTATCCGGATGACCCTCTGTAACTGATTCTGATGTAAATAATTTTCTCGCCATAATAAATTCTCCTTTGTATTTAAAATCTAAAATTAACCGTTAACTGCTTCGGCATTTTTATAGAAATAGTCATTTATCTCTTTGTATAAAGCCTCCAATCTGGCAGGAGGGATATTGCTTATTCCCTCGTAAGCTTTCGTAAAGTGGATCTGTTCAAAGTCCAGTGTATAAGGTTCAATCTTACCCTCTTTAATCAGTTCGTCATATAAAGTCGATCCAGGCAGAGGACTGTAAATACTCCAGGTACTTCTGTCAAGTTCTAATTCTTTGGCGAGTTTAAAAGTTTCCTGTACATCTTCTTCCTCCTCACCAGGTATACCGATCATGAAGAACCCAAATACTTTGGCATACTTGCGGGTAAGTTTAATTTTTTCTTTAATCTGTTCTACAGTTATATTTTTCTTGAGCTTAGACAGTGTGCGCATGGAACCACTTTCAATACCAAAGTCTATTTGCACCAAACCCGCATCCCGCATCAATCTTAGTTCTTTTTCATTTACTAAATCGATTCGGGTATTAGCCTGCCAAGAAACACCTACCCTTTTTTCAATCATCAATTGGCAAAATTCTTTGGTCCAAGCTGGATTCATGTTGAAAATACTATCTTTAAACCAAATACCTTCCAGTTTGTATTTATCCCTTAAGGCAATTATTTCATTAACTAATATTGCTGGAGACTTAATTCTCCACTTCCGCCCCATGGTCTGGTGCACGGCGCAAAAGGTGCAAGGAAAAGGGCACCCCCGCGAAACTAACATAGAAATACCACGGATTCCTCTGAGCAGTTGATTATGCTTAATATATTGCTCTACAGGGAAAGCATCATAGTCCGGCATTGGTATGCTATTGCTATCCTCAATCATCGTTTTGTCCTTAATAATAAGCTGATCACCATCATGGTAGCATAATCCGGCAATTTCCTCTAGGGATTGCCGACCCTCAAGCGCAGTGACCAATCCATACAAGGCCTCTTCCCCTTCACCTCTAATCACAAAATCTATCTCAGTATGCTCTAATGCCGCCTTCGGATCCAGAGTAGGATGGACTCCCCCAAGAACAACTTTCACCCCCGGGAGCACCTGTTTAGCTAAATTGGCAACCTTTAAGGCTATCGGGAATGTGTTTGTCATCGCAGTGATTCCGATAAGATCAGGCTGCTCCGTTTCAATCCTTTTGATCAATTCACTACTATCCATCATTAAGCCCTGCATATCAATAAGCTCTGCCTGTTGTCCCCTTTGCTTTAAATAAGCGATAAGATATGCCAAGCCAAGTGGTGGTTCAAAGGGAGCAATATACAAATTGCCACCCTTGATCCAATCTAAAAAATCACTATACCTATTTTTAAACTCCGATTCATCAAAGAATGCCGGATTAATCAATAAAACCTTCATTTTGAGTCCTCCTCTAACCTAATAACACTGGTAGACATTTATTGAATGCCTGCCGCATGGGCATACGTAGTATCTATAAAAGCGTCAATATCCACATTATTAGTAATTAGACCGGCTTCCTTCATAAACACCTCACTCTTTTTAAGTTCAGCAATATCTTCCGCATGAATTGCTGGATTATAATCAAATTTTCCTAGCATTTTAAACAGCTGCTCAGTTGACAATCTGACATCATCGGCTATTAGAGGTATGGCCTCCTGCGGATTTGCCTTTATAAAATCAAACCCACGTTGATACGCCTTAAGGTATGCTTTGACCAATTTGGGATTATTCGTAGCAAATTTACTAGTGACCACAGATACTAACAGGCCATTTTTAATACTAGTACCATCTACTAGGACTCTAGCTGTTCCGTCATCTACTAATTTGGTGATTATAGGCTCCCACACTACACCAGCATCAACATCACCCTTGGCCAAGGCGGTCGCAGTATCACCCTGAGTCATATTGATAAACTTTATGTCATTGGTAGTCATTCCGTTATTTTTGAGCACTAAAACCAGAAGATGATGGGCATAAGAACCCTTGGCTACCGATACCTTCTTGCCCTTTAATTCTAGCGGTGAAGTTATGAGCGATTTCTTCGGAACAATTATTGCCAGCGCCTGAGGACCCGAAGATGCTACCCCAATGATGCGAGTATCTTGTCCGGCAGCTTTAGGTATAATTGCAGCAGAATCACCTAAAAGGCCAATATCCTGCCCGCCTGAAGCAAAAGACTCATTCATTGGTGGTCCAGATTCAAAAGAACTCCATTTAATCGTAACTCCAGTAACTCCAGCACTTTTTAACTCTTCTTCTATCCATCCTTTTTTCTTCGCGACAAAGATAGGGGCATATTGCGGTATCGGCTGCGTAGCAATTCTAATCTCCTTCGCATTCTCACCACTTGTGCTGCCACAACCGGTTATTAACGCCGCCATTAACAGCCCAGCTATCAATAAAGTGTTTGCCAATTTATATTTCATCTTTACACCCCCTATAATTTTAGAAGCCTATTTTACCAGCCGATCTAAATGTTTAAAATACGGATGCTTGGTTTCCTCATCAGCTTTGCGTATTGAATAAGTTTCATTAATGACTTCTTCTGGCTTTATAATCCAAATTGCTGCCAAATCTGCATCGTCTAACTTCTCCCGGATCTTACTGTATTGTTCCTCAAAAACTTTTCCGGCTACAATACACTTAATCGGCGTACCTTTAATTTGGTAACTTTGTCCGCCTTTGCCCACCAAAGTAACGGCTACTTTCCGATGAAACCAAATGCTACGGGTCAAATTCTTATTAGTCTTGGACGACTCAATCAATTCCAAAAAAACAATATTACCATTTTCGTCCAGGTGAAGGCTTTGTTTTACTACAGCATGCGGTTCCCCCTGCTCATTGGTAGTAGCTAGCACCTTAATCGTATCGATGTTTTGTAATAAATTAACCACATCTTCTTCCAACTTTAATGACATTGAGATATCCCCCTCTTTACTCTCTATTGAACTCTATTGAACTATAATAATCGTGATAAGTCGGTATCAGGATGGTTACCGCATCTACGGTAATCATCATAATCTATAGGGAGGTTATACTTTACTCTTAACTTATGCAGGCCCATAGCCAGACGCACAAAATAATCAAGCGAAGGATTTTTCTGATCCTTAAAATATGAACCTGGTTTTGGTACCCATACAATATACACGGTACTTACACCTTTGCTTGCCAGATCCTCAGCCTCTTCTAAGGTTGATTTCAAGGCTTCATCTTCACTGGCAAAACCATATGGTTTCGCGGTTTCAACTCCACCTACAATGCCTGTACTTACCAAGCCACGACCAAAAATATCCACCGCTCTAATTAAGCGATTCTTCCATTCCTGATAACCAACCCACTCTGCTTTGCCTGGGCAAATCCAGTTGAACAAACGTTCATTTAAGACTTCTAAGTCGGTTGTATAGCTCATTAATCCGGTCTCTTCATATAACCTTGTTAGCTGTTTTTCATTGAACGCTGTCGCTATCGACTGACTGGGAAATTTCTTAGTAGCAAAATTTTCACCGATCGCTTGTAAAATTTCAATATAGAAATCAACCTCCTGATCAAAAACTTCTGCCCCTCTGGTGTCAGAGCCTGATGTAAGGCATATCCCAGTAAACCGTCCAGGCTCTTTTAATACTTCTTTTATTGTTTCAGATACATCCAGAGGAGTTAATTTCGCCGGGATTCCAAGCTCTGCGCGTTGTTGTTTGAAATGGCTGACGATATCACAATAGCGGCATCCCTTATCATTGGCCCAAAAATGGCAATACCCGGACTGGAATATATTGATACGCTGTGGTCTAGCACTAATAATATGACTCATAGCAATCCCTGAGCTGGTCTTTTTATCATAAAACTTTGGTTTTTCCCATAAATCTACTTCTTCGATAATCTCACCATTATCTACCAGAACAAATTTTTCCTCAATAAAGTCAACAATATAAGGATTTTGTTCAATAGGTGTCGGATCAACAATAATAGAAGTACCATCTCGCAGGAGCAACGACTCCGGCACTGGCGTAAACTTGGAGTCGCGGGAGCCAAATATATATGGACTTCTCATCTGATAGATCGATGAATCTATATTCTTTATGGCTTCATCTGTATAATTTACACCTCGACGTTGAACATCAATTTTTAAAATAATTAACGATGGCACCTCCGGATATTTCTGCACAACCTCCCTATAGCTCAATTCGTGTGTTTTAACCGTAGCAATTGCTACACTCATAAAAAATCCTCCTCTTTCTTTACGTAACTTTTTATATTTATATAAGAGCAGATAACTACCCTAGGGTAGTTATCTGCTCTTTATCAAGACGAATAACTATCTGCGATTAACAGGATCTGCTTTCATCAAGCGTTTAATCCAAAAAAATTGTCCAACAAGCTAAATCCGACTCTGGTATCCAACTAGGAAAAAAGTATTTGATCTTCTTTTTGACTATCGCAACTAATATAGTTTCTATTTCGCTGATACATTGGGTCACATATCTACTGCGAAATTCAATTATTTTTTCTGGATGCCCGGATTTTATTATAAGTTCCTCCGCCCGATTCAAATAGCCATCAAAATAACAAACAATAATCCCTTCTGCCATTTTAACCTCTGTATGCTTAGGCCCCTTACCAGTATTATCTTTTATTAATTTTGCAAGGCTGCGTTCAAGTAACTGTTCATTAGGAATAATAGATGGCTTAATATCTTTCATATCGTATACTCCAGCAATGGTGCTTGATCTTCAAAAAATTCACGGTAAACAGCTTCTCGAACTTTAGTAAACTCAAAGCTACTGCGGTCCCTATTTACACCAAGCTCGATCAGTAAAATCTTTTTTATTGTACCGGGCCTTGAGGTCATAACCACAACCCGATCACCGAGGAAAATCGCTTCATCAATATCATGGGTCACCAAAACCATAGTGGCCTTTTCTTTTTCCCTGATATGCTTAATTTCATTCTGTAGTTGGATTTTGGTAAATGCATCTAAACCACCAAATGGTTCATCGAGCAACAATACTCCCGGACGATTAACTAACGCTCTGGCGATGCTGGCTCTTTGGGCCATACCTCCTGACAATTGTGAGGGATACGCATTTTCAAAACCCTTTAACCCTACTAGTTCAATATGTTCAGCTATGATATGCTGTTTTTCTTCCTCTGAAATATTTTTAAGTGCATAGGCTATATTCTCTCTAACTGTTAGCCAAGGAAATAGCCGATGTTCTTGAAAAACAATGCCCCGATCAAGTCCCGGTTTAGTTATTTTTTCATCGTTCAGATTTACCAACCCATCATAGTCAGTCTCTAAGCCTGCTATAATTCGTAACAATGTACTCTTACCACAACCACTACTGCCAATAATACTGACAAATTCACCTTGCCGTATAGAAATATCAATATTTTTTAATACCGGAACAATATTTTGGTTAATAAGAAAACTCTTGTTTAAGTCTTTTATTTTCAGATACTCATCACGATCTTGAAAAATAGACATTTTATACCCCCCAGATTAATTTAATTACCCTGATAATTTGTGCGCCATCTTATCAGCTGCGACTCAATTTTTTGAAGTAAAGTATCCATTATTCTTCCCACTAACCCGATGGTAATCATACCTACTATTACTATTTCCGGCTGTGAAAGTTGTCTGGCATCCATAATTAAATAACCAATTCCACTATCGGCAGCAATGAGTTCTGCGGCCACCACACACACCCAAGCAGAACCTATACCGATTCTAAGCCCCGTCATAATCGAAGGCAGCGCTCCTGGTATAACAAGTTTTGAAATAAACCGATACCGTGATGCCTCTAGTACATTTGAGACTTCTACTAATTTATGATCAGTCTGACGAATACCAGCAGTAACATTTAAAAAAATAGGGAAAAAACCACCTAAAAAAATCAGAAATATCTTTGATGTTTCACCAATCCCAAACCAAATAATAGCTAATGGAATCCAAGCTATCGGCGGTATGGGCTTTAACAACTGGATTGTAAAATCTGTAACCCGGTTTAACGTCTGGGAAAGTCCAATCATTATTCCAAGAATTATCCCCAACACCGCCGCCAGCAAATATCCTTCCATCACGCGTAAAATGCTTATACCAATATGTTTAAAAATTTGTCCATTGCAAATCTGCTTATAAAACGAAGCAGCAACTTTTCCTGGTGAAGGCAAGGCTGTAGGCTCAATGAAATGTATATCCAATAAAACCTTCCAGAGCAACAGAATAATAATAGGCAAATATATAAACTGCAATTTATGAGCAATATTCAGTTTGTTTAGCGGCGCTTTTTGTAGTCCATTAATCTGTGTCATCAGCAAATCCCCCTTATTCCCACAATCGATTTAAACTTGCTTGTAATGCCGGTTGATCTCCAACTTGTCCAATATCAAGTCTATCCCCTGCAAATGATTCAATCAATGGAGGTCCAGAAGCAAATTATCATACTCAAAAGATATATTGTCCTTAGCAAACTCTTCATCTTATTTTGAGCATGAATAAAATGGAAAATAATATTTATTAAACTGCTCAACAAAATAATTAGCTGGACATAAATT
>ORJL011544552.1_pt1 | contig 10105 bp, 10 predicted proteins | sample 1779941 | NCBI WGS metagenome assembly ORJL01 (sample SAMEA104232317, study PRJEB22302) | groundwater metagenome | biome: forest; feature: aquifer; material: groundwater | place: USA | collected 2011-08-07 | depth 5.8 m | reverse complement strand
GCCCCCGCGCGGGCCGAGAAGCAGCCCGCCGCCAGTCGGGTGGAGCCTCCGCCGATCACCACCACGTCGTAGTCACTCGCTACCATATTGAATCACCTCGTCGACATCGTGCGGGTTCGCTTGCGCCTTCTGTGGGCCAAGAATCTCAGTCCCGGATGTTCTTGGTCACGACGCGGGTGCTGTGGCCTGCCCAGCCAGGCAGGAGTTCGCGAGAGTCCGGCATCACCAGGGTCTCCCACGCCATGGCGTCCTCCACCTGGACGGGGCGAGGCGAATCTAGCACGAGCCGCCAAGAGCGTCAACATGGCTTCTCTGCGCTGCCGCTCCCGACCTGCCCGCAGAGGGCACGACTCGTCCTGCCCGCGGGCTTATACTAGTGGCAACCTAGCCAAACCGTTTTGGAGGCGAACGCTATGTCACGTGCTAGACCCGGCAAACGCGCCATGATCAGCGTTCTTGCCCTCTTGGCAGCGGCCTGTGCACCTTCCGCACAGGCACCAGAGACTGCCCTCGGGACGGCGCCAGCCGCAACAGTGGCGCCAGCCGCTCCGGCCGCGCCCAAGCGGGGCGGCGTCATGGCCTACGTCAACAACCTCTCCGCCGACACCCTCCACCCTCACAAGGGGCAGAGCGGTGCCATCGACACGACCGTGGGGCCGTCCTACGAGACACTGCTCGTCTACAGGCGCACAGTGGAAGAGCAGGACTACCGCAACGACTGGGAGGTGGCTCCCTGGCTGGCCGACGGCTGGGAGCAGGTGGATGACAAGACCTATCTCTTCCGCCTCCGCACAGGGGTGAAATGGCACGACGGGCGGGACTTCTCGGCAGCGGACGTCGTCTTCACCCTGGAGCAGATCCTCGACGCCAAGAACGCGTACCAGGTCCGCAGTCGCCTGGCCAACGTGCAGAGCGTCGAGTTGGTCGCTCCTTCCAGCGTGCGCATCGGGCTCAAGTCGACCTCGCCCTGGTTCCTGGCAGACATCGCCGACAAGAACGTGCTTATGATGTCGAAGGCATCACACGACGAGGGTGTGGACCTGACCAAGACCGTGGTGGGGACGGGCCCCCTGAGATACAAGAGCTTCACAACAGAGAAGAGCGTCCTCGTCCGCAACGAGGGCTACTGGCAGTCTGGCCGCCCCCACCTGAGCGGGCTCGAGATCTACCATGCCCTCGACCGCGCCACCCAGAACGCCGGCTTCTTCACCAAGCGGTTCGACATCCTGGCCACGGCCGGCCGCAGGCAACAGGAGGAGATCCAGGCACGGGTTCCTTCCGCCCAAACCGCCGTGTTCTTCAATGACTTCGGCAACTCCTTCATCGTGCGACTGGACCGCCCGCCCTACGACGACCTCCGGGTGCGGAAGGCCGTCCACCTGGCCATCGATCGCCAGAACCTGATCAAGGCGGCCGACTTCGGCACGGGAGTCATCAATCCACCGGGCATGATCGGCACCAAGACCGGCTGGGCCATCCCGTCCGACGAACTCTCTCGCATGCCGGGGTACCGCCCGGACAAGACCCAGGACATTGCCGAGGCGAAGCGGCTGCTGGCCGAGGCCGGCTATCCCAACGGCTTCAAGACGACGGCCATGTACGTCAAGGAGCGCAACAGCTCACCCCTTATCATCGAGCCCCTGGCCGGCCAGATGCGCGCCATCGGCCTGGACATGGTCCTGGATGGCCGCACATCCCCCGATGCCCTCAAGTCGATCAACGAGGGGAACTACGAGATGGCAATGGAGTTCACCGCTTCCCTGGATTTCCGCCGCCAGATGAACTTCCTCCATTCCAGATCGCCGCAGAACAAGATGGGGCTACGCGACCCGCGCTTGGATGAGCTGCTGGACACCCAGATCACCGTGCTCGACGTGGAGAAGCGCAAGGCCGCCGCGCGGGAGATGCAGCAGCTTCTCGAGGAGAAGATGTACGTCATCCCCACCATCGAACTCGCCGCCTACCAGATGTGGCAGCCATGGGTGCACGACTACTACTACAACCTGGCGATTTCGGAGAAGGTGAATGCCTTTTCGGTGGCACACGTTTGGTTCGACATCGACCAAATGCCGGCTGAGCGGCGGTGAGTCGCGCATCGGCGGGGGGAGGTCGTGATGCAACCCACCGGCATTGACCTCTGCTACTTGAGGCTAAGCGAGGCCGCCGGCCTCCTGGGCCGCCGAGAGCTCTCGCCGGTCGAGATCACGCGAGCCTTCCTGGAGCGGATCGAGCGTCTGGATGGCCTGCTGCATGCCTACATCACCGTCACCGCCGAGCGCGCCTTGGCCGACGCTCAGGCGGCGGAGGCGGCACTGGCTCGAGGCGAGAGCCGCGGTCCTTTGCACGGCATCCCCATCGCTCTCAAGGACCTCTTCCTCACCCAGGGCATTCGCACCACCGGCCACTCCCGTCTGCTGGCCGACAATATCCCGAGCGAGGATGCCACGGTGGTAGCCCGGCTGCGCGATGCCGGCACCATTCTGCTCGGCAAGCTGGCCATGCACGAGTTCGCCTTCGCCGGTCCGGCCGGCGACCTGGCGCCGGCGGCGCGCAACCCCTGGGACACCGAGCGGATCCCCGGCGGCTCCTCCTCGGGCTCCGGCGCCGCCGTGGCCGCCGGCCTCTGCGCGGCCGCCCTGGGCAGCGACACGGGAGGCTCCATCCGCAACCCCTCCGCCTATTGCGGTGTGGTCGGCGTCAAGCCCACCTACGGCCGGGTGAGCCGGCAGGGGGTGCTCCCCCTGTCCTGGAGCCTGGACCACGTCGGCCCCATGGCCCGCACCGTGGAGGACGCGGCGCTGCTGCTCCAGGCCATGGCCGGCCACGACCCGGGAGACCCCACCACCAGCACGGCGCCGGTCCCCGACTATGCCGCCGCTCTCACCGGCGACATCCGGGGCCTGCGGGTCGGGCTGCCACCCCTCTACTTCGACCGGGACCGGGGCACCTATCCCGAGGTGCTGGAGGCAGTGGAAAGGGCGCTGGACGAGCTGCGCAGCCTCGGCGCCGAGGTCCAATCGGTGGAGATCCCGCACCTGAGCTACGCCCGCGCGGCGCAGCAGGTCATCATGGTGACCGAGGCCTACGCCTACCACGCAGACAACCTGCGGCGCCATCCAGAGAAGTACGGCAACCTGTTCCGGCGCCGAGTCCAGGTCGCGGCGCTCACGGGAGCCGACCACTACCTGCGCGCCCTCCGCGTGCGGACCTTGCTGCGGGCGGAGTTCGCGCGCGCCATGGAACGGGTGGACGTCCTCGTCTGTCCAACCGTGCCCAGGCCCGCCCCGTTGTTCAGCGAAGAGGACCCTGTGCCCATGGAGCGTTCCTTCACCTTCCGCGGCCCCTTCAACCTCGTCGGACTGCCGGTGGTGGCGGTGCCCTGCGGCTTCACCCCGGAGGGTTTGCCCATGGGGATGCAGGTCGTAGGCCGGCCCTTCGACGAGGCCACGGCCCTGCGTGTCGCCCACGCCTACGAGCGGCGGGCCGGCTGGTACCAGCGGCGCCCTCCGGTGGATTAGGTCAGGAGACCGGCTAGCCCGCCAAGCGAGGCCGGGCCTAGAGAAGGCCGCCGCCCAACAGCAGCCGGAGCAGCCCAAAGAGGACGGCGGCGAGACACAGCGCCACACCGACGGTCGCCTTCCAGCGCCCCTCAGCGTCCACACTGGTGCCAATGGCCGCGACGATGCCTCCCAACAGCGCGAAGGGGATGTTGAGCCAGTTGAGCGAGCCCAGGCAGGGAAAGAAGGCCACGAACATCCCGGCGATCGCCAGAATCCCCCAGACGAGCCCTATGGAGCCCACAAATCATCCCTCCCGGGCGGCTGCACTCGCTTGGCTACGACGTGGCGAACCCCGTACAGAAGACCGGCGACGGCATTGAACAGGAAGGCCATGTAGAGGACCGGGCTGAAGGGATTCAAGGCCGCAGCCCCCTGTGGATCACCATGCGATATGAGGGAAAACGACCGAGACATGCCGCGCAACGAAACGACTTCTTCAGGGAAGGAGAAGTTGTCCTGGTAGTAGAGGAACGAAAGCATGCCGGACCTCAGGCCATCCTGACCTAGAAGGAACGACAGCCCAAGAACAGCGCCGCTGACAGCCGCCAACACCAGCCACACCAGTCGCAGCTCTTTCACCTGGCTACCCGCTCCCTAGCCCCGTCGGACGGTCGTGCCGGCGACCTTGTCGTGCCAGCCCTGCTTGCGCGGGTCCCAGGCCACCCAGAGGTAGCCGAGGTAGCACACCATGCCGGAAAGCCACTTGCCGATGACCTCCCGCAGCAGCGCCCGTCCGATCCCCGGGGTGTTCCCGCTACTGTCCACCACACGCAGCCCCAGAAGGCGCTTGCCCACCGTTCGACCCCACACGCCCGTGGCCACGACGAAGTAGCCGTAGACGAGCAGCATCACTACGCCGGCATACGCCAGGATGGGCGCGGCGATCTCGTCCAGGTCCAGGTCCAGATCCAGCGACGGCACGAACGCGAGCCCCAGCAAGACGGACACGACCGCCAGCAAGATCGAGTCGACGAGCAGCGCCATGAGGCGCCGCCAGAACCCACCGTAGGCGATCCCGGCTGCGGCTTGAGCCAGGGAAGGGGCGGGAGCGGCCGGGGCAAGGGGGTAGACCGGTGGTGGAGGAGCTGCCGGGGCTGAGGCGTAGACAGGTAGTGGAGGAGCAGCCGGCGCTGAGGCATAGACGGGCGGTGGAGGAGCGGCCGGCGGCCGACTGGACGCGCTGGCACCGGGCACCACTCCCACAGACGAGCCGCACGCGCCACAGAAGGCGGCACCCGTTGGCTGCTCGGCGCCACACTGGGGGCAGAAGAGCTTGGCGGGCGGAGGAGGCGCCGGGAACGGCGCGCCGCACCCCGCGCAGAAGCGCGTGCCGTCGGGCCCTTGCGCGCCGCACTGGGGACAGAACATCGTCACGGCAAGAGAGGCATTGTAGGGGCGTATGGCCATACGCCCCTACAGGGTTGATGCCTCAGGGTTAGTCGCGCAGCAGGTTGCGGGCGACGACGAAGCGCATCATCTCCACGGTCCCTTCGCCTATGCGGGCGTGGCGGACGATGCGGTAAAGGCGCTCCAGAGGCAGGTCCTTGGAGAGGCCAATGGCCCCGTGGATCTGCAGAGAGCGGTCGACGACCCGTCCCTCGGTCTCGGAGGAGAAGACCTTCACCCGCGCGGCCGTGTCGCGGATGTCCATCCCCTGGTCGGCCATCCAGCAGCCGTGGTAGGTCATCCAACGCAGGGCATCCATCTCGATGGCCGAGTCGGCCAGCATCCACTGGATGGCCTGCCGCGTGGCGATGGGGGCGCCGAAGGTGACCCTCTGCTTGGAGTAGCGGACGGCCATCTCCAGGGCGCGTTCGCTACGGCCCAGGGCAGCGGGACCGAAGCGCATGCGTCCCCGGCCCAGGTTCCGCTGGCCCAGGGTGAAGCCCTCGCCCTCTTGGCCGATGCGGTTCTTGACCGGCACGATGCAGTCCTCCAGGGAGAGCTCGCACGGGCGTTGGCCGTCCATCATGGGGATCTCGCGGACGATCTTGAACCCCGGGGCGTCGCGGTCCACGAGGAAACAGGTGACCCCCGCCCGACCCTTCGTGCGATCGGTCTTGGCCAGGAGGAGGAAGAAGTCGGCACGGCGAGCACGGCCGATGAAGATCTTCGTGCCGTTGATGATGTAGTTTTCGCCCTGGAGGACGGCCAAGGTCTCCATGGACGCCGGGTCCGAGCCCCAGTTGGGCTCCGTTTGGGCGAAGGAGGGGCGCTTCTCTCCCCGGATGACCGGCAGCAGGTAATTCTCGCGCTGATAGTCGTCGTCGGCGCAGGCCAGCAGGATGGGCTCGGCGTTGCCGCCGAAGATGGTGTCGCCGCCGTCCTGCAAGATGCACTTGTGGCGCTCCTCCATGACGTAGGCCATGCCCAGGGAGGTGAAGTCGGCGCCGCCCAGCTCCTTGGGCACCTCCAGCGCCCACAGCCCCAGGGCGCGCAGCTTGGCCTGCAGGGCATCAACGACCTCGGGGGGCACGAGCTCGTAGTTCTCCTTCTCCAGGGGCATCAGCTCCTCCTGGACGAAGCGACGCACCGTCATCTGCAGCATGCGGTACTCGTCGGGGACGGTGAAGTCCATGCTCTTCCTCCTTGGATCGTCTCGGCTTCCGGCAGCGGGATGATAACCATTCGCGGCGGGGACGGCAACGGGGAGGGTGAAGGGTGGAGGGTGGAGGGTGGAGGGGCGAGCGAGGGACGAGGGACGGGAGACGAAAGACGCGAGACACGCCGTGCTACACTGGGCGCGCTCCGGTGCTGCGCACCCTCCGTTCGACGCCGGCTCTGATCCCCCTCATGGCCTCGACGGCTATTACCATGGCGGGCCAGGGGATCATCTCACCCATCCTGCCCCTGTACGCCGAGACCTTCCAGGTGAACGTGGCTCTGGTGGGGATGGCGGTGAGCGGCTTCGGGCTGGCCCGCTTGCTGCTCAATATCCCGTCGGGCCTGGCCGCCGGCGCCTTCGGGCGGCGGCCCATCATGCTGGCCGGGGCGGTGGTCTTCGCCGTCGCCAACCTCTTCGCCGGGATGGCCGGGGACATCTGGAGCCTCATCTTCTGGCGCTTCGTCAGCGGGGCGGGGTCCGCCGCCTTTCAGACCGTCGGCCACGTGGTCGTGGCGGACCTGAGCACGCCGGAGAACCGGGGCCGGCTGATGGCCTACTACGAGATCAGCTTTCTGGCCGGCGTCAGCCTTGGACCGACGGTGGGTGGCTTCATGGCCGAATGGTTCGGGTATGCCAGCCCCTTCTACCTGGTGGCTATCCTGTCGACGATCGGTGCCCTTTGGACGCTGCTCGGCATCCCGGAAACCCGGCCGGACCAGCGATCGCGAGCCGCCGAGGGTCCCCTCTGGCAGCCGCTGAGCCTGCTCCAGCCGGCCCTCCTGGCGCTGTTCGTGGTCGCCATGGCCACCTTCTTCGCCCGCGCCGGCGCGATGCTCAGCATTGCGCCTCTGGTGGCCAGCCAGCGGGCCGGGTTGACCCCCGCCCAGATCGGCATGGTGTTCACGGGGATGGTCGCCACCCAGATGGTTTTCGTGCCCTTCACCGGGCCCCTGGCCGACCGGATCGGCCGTCGGCGCATGCTGGTGCCAAGCATGCTGGTGAAGGGTCTGGCGATCCTGGTGCTGGCAGCGTCGCCGACGGCGTGGGGGTTCATCCTCTTCGGCCTCCTCACCGGCCTGTCGACGGCCATGGGGGGGCCCGCTCTCCCGGCCTACGCCGCCGACGTGGCATCGAGGGTCGGCGGGGCCGGCATGAGCATGGGGCTCTATCGCACCTACGGCGACGTAGGCATGCTCTTGGGGGGGCCGGCCTTGGGCTGGATTGCCGACGAGGCAGGCTTCGAGGGGGCTCTGCTGTCCAATGCGGCCCTCATGGCGGTGGCAGCGGCCCTATTCTGGATACTGTCCCGCGGGGCCGAGAAGGCAGCCGGCAGCCGGCAGTAGGCACCAGACGGAGCGCTGTCTGCCGACCTCCGCCTGGCGACTGGTGTACACTAGGCGCGCTCCGCCGCTGTGCTCCTTCGTACCCTGCGCTCCAACCAGGCGCTGCTGGCTCTCTGCTGCGCTACCGCCATCACGATGTCGGGCCAGGGGGTTATCAGCCCGATCCTGCCGCTCTACGCCCAGACCTTCGGTGTCAGCGTGGCCCTGGTGGGCATGGCCGTCAGCGCGTTCGGCCTGGCGCGCCTCTTCATCAACCTTCCCGCGGGGCTGGCCGCCCGGGCGGTCGGCCGCGGGCGGGTCATCATCCTCGGCGCCGCCCTCTTCGCGGCCGGCAATCTGGCGGCGGGGCTGGCAGCCGATATCTGGCTCCTGATCTTCTGCCGGCTGGTCGCGGGAGCGGGGTCGTCGATGTTCCTGACGGTTGGCCACGTGATCGTGGCCGACCTGAGCACCCCGGAGAACCGCGGACGCTACATGTCCTACCTGGAGTTGAGCTTCCTGATCGGCATCAGCCTGGGGCCGGTCATCGGCGGCTTCATGGCCGAGCTGTTCGGCTACCAGAGCCCCTTCTTCCTCGTGGCCGCCCTCTCGACCATCGGCTCCCTCTGGGCCCTGCTACGCATCCCCGAGACCAGACCGGTCACGGCCCAGCATGGCTCGGCGGGCAGCCGTGTCCGCCTGTCCGAGCTGGTCCACCCACCTCTGCTCGGCCTGGCCGTTGTGGCCCTGACGACCTTCCTCACGCGCGCCGGGGCCCGGTTAGGGCTCATCCCCCTCATTGGTGCAGCGGTCGGCCTGTCGCCGGGGCAAATCGGCCTCGTGTACACGGGGACCATCGTGGTGGAGGCAGGTCTCATGCCCATCGCCGGCACCATGGCCGACCGCCTCAATCGCCGCATCGTTCTCGTGATCAGCCTGCTGATTCACGCCGTGGGACCGGTGGTCCTGATCGTCCAGCAGAACCCTCTGGGGTTCATTGTCGCCAGCCTGGTCCTGGGACTGGGAACGGCCCTCGGAGGGCCGTCGCTGCCCTCCTACGCCGCCGACGTGGCGCCTCGCGGTGGCGGCCCCGGTCTCACGATGGGCCTCTACCGTACGTACGGTGACATCGGCTTCCTGATTGGCGGACCGCTCCTCGGCTGGATCGCCGATCAGTCGGACTTCAGCGGGGCCCTGGCCAGCAACGCTGCGCTCCTGGTGCTCGCGACAGCGGTCTTCTGGGCCCTCTCCCACTCCGGCGCCGCGCCGTCTGCGCCCGGCGAGAGAGTCACGACTTCGCACGCGCTCGTCAAAGGACAGAAAACGAAAGGAGTATAGCAATGGCTCGTAAGCTCCGCGCAGGTCCCGCCTGCTACCACGTGTTCCACATGGTGCCACCCATGGCGGGTCACGAGATGAACTTCTTCTACGACGAGGGTCTGCACGACGCTGAAGGAGAGTACACCTACCAGCTCGTGCCCCACGGCCTGGCCCCCTTCACCTTCGAACTCACGCTGGGCCAGCGCATCAAGGAGCAGGGGATGGACCTGGCCCTGGACGTGCATCCCTCCACCGTCCTGCACCTCCGACACCGGGGGCAGAAGCTCTTCATCGTCTCGGGGTGGCGCAACCAGCGCGACTCGCACCTGATCAGCACCCCGACCATCAAGGAGCTGGGCGACCTGCGCGGCAAGCGCGTGGGCCTGATCGATTTCAAGGACAACCTCTACATCTCGGTGGCGCCCTGGCTGCAGCGGGCGGGCGTGAAGCTGGAGGACGTAGTCTGGACGCGGGGCGTCAACCCGCAGCGGGCGCCCGAGGCGCTCCTCAAGGGAGAGGTCGACGCGGCCTTCGTCCAGGTGCCGTCCATGCCGCCACTGCTGGAGCGCGGGTTCCTCCACCTGTTCGATCCCCAGGCCCACTACCCCAACGGGCGGCCGGATCGGATCATCGTAGCCACGGAGCGCGCCCTGGAGGAGAAGGCCGACCTGATTCAGGCCTTCATCCGCGGCATGATTCGCTCCTACTGGTTCTGTCGCACCCAGCCGGAGAACTTCGTCTATCTCTACAACCTGGAGCGGCGACTGCGCATCCAGAGCCCCGACCCCGACGAGGTCCGGCGCAAGCCCGGGGACAGCCCCCAGCACATGGAGCGGTGGCCCTTCCCCATCGACGGCATCGCCACGGCCATGGGTGAGTACGTGAAGGACATGGTGCAGATCGGCGAGCTGGCCGAGGAGGACTCGGACGGCCTGGAGCAGGCCGTGCGCCAAGAGATCGCCCGCGACGCCTTCAACGAGCTGGCCGCGCGGCCGGACCAACAGGGCGCGCTCGCCCGGGCTCGCGAGGTGGCCGCCCGCATCGGGTACTGACCCCCTCTCCCGCGGGGAGAGAGCCTGCCCTGAGCGGAGTCGAAGGGGCGAGGGTGAGGGCGGTCTAGCGCCGAGCGGCTACTTGAGCAGCGCCGTTACGGGCACCAGCCGCTCGCGGACGGTGTCGACGGCCAGCCGGAAGATCTGCAGGGTGACAGCGCCGAGCAGGGGCTGGGCAGCCTCCTCACCGAAAACCACGGGGGCCGGCATCGTCTCACCGTTGAGGCGCACCTGCGCGACGCCGAG
>ORJL010772723.1_pt1 | contig 10105 bp, 13 predicted proteins | sample 1779941 | NCBI WGS metagenome assembly ORJL01 (sample SAMEA104232317, study PRJEB22302) | groundwater metagenome | biome: forest; feature: aquifer; material: groundwater | place: USA | collected 2011-08-07 | depth 5.8 m | reverse complement strand
TTATTATTAAAAAATCTATTTCTATAATGATCGCGATTTAAATATTCGTACCACCAACCATCATTGTGATAATCACGACCTGCATTTTTTCTATTAAACTCTTTCGCAAAACGTAAATCTCGATAGTTTTGAATTTGACTCATAAGTTCAATACGCGCTTGTTTCTGATTGATGTTTGATGTGTGGATGGCGTAAAAAAACTGGAACGTCCACAACATCAAAAGAAGTACAAGAGGTAAAACAAAGATGAATTCTATAGCTGCTTGACCTGTGATACTCCTTATCTCTCTATAGAGACCACCGTTTTTCTTATCGGCAGGTTTTCTAAAAGACTTTAATTTTAAAAGGTGTTCAGCAACCATTATCATTTATAACTCCCTCACAATTATGGGGTTCTTGACCCATGTTGGTAAAAGCCTTCATTTTTAAGCCTTTACCTCCATTTTCTACATCAGGATTTTGCGGAAACCGAATCAAAGGCACGTAAATAGGCGACGTGTATTCAATATTCACACCTTCAGGGCTTACTTTAATGTCTTCAATGCGCGCGAAAGGACCAAAATAACTGTTACCTGGTGTGCCCACCATGTGCTCTGCAACAAAGCGTGCTCGGTCTTCACCTGCAACCAAGTTTGTGCGAGCTGCCATGTAAGAGGCGTAGTTAATGTAGGAACTTGCCACATAGTTCATCGACAGTTGAAAGTGCGCAAGAATAATAAAAAGGAAAACAACAAAGATCATAACAAACTCAGTTAAAGCTTGTCCCTTCTCATTATTGGTATGTGAACCGTTTTGCTTTATTTTCTTCAGAGCCTTCTGGGCGACCATATTTCAGATCTCCTTCTTCAACCACTTTCTTCACACTTTTTGTGTATTCAGATGTGATGTTTGAAAGTGGTGTTACCGTATATTTAGAAATCACAAAAATAATCATGATAGACATTGCTAAAATGAGAACATATTCCAAAATCGTCTGACCTTTTTCATTTTTCATTTCATTTTTCATAAACCAAATAACTCAAAAAATTTAAAATAAGATAAAATAACACCACAAAGAATGGGCACACCAAAGGGTGCCATCAAACAATCTTTCAATTCAGGCATGGCTACTTGCATGTGCGGCACAAAGAGCGACCACACAAGCAGCCATATTTTCTTCACTGTTTTTGAAAATTTTTTGTGATAAATGAGTAAAAATATCGAAATAATTCCGCCTGCAACCATAGCATACAAAGCTGTTGAAAGAACAAAAGCCCATCCTTGGAGTGCCCCTATAGCCATGAGAAGCTTCACATCTCCAGCACCCATAGCCCTAAATGCAAAAAATGGGAAAAATAAGAGAAAACCAAGAGTAATTCCTAAAAGCGCAAATAGCGCTCCATGGCCATCCACCAAAAAGCCATGATACAAAAGCCCAAAAACAATAATTGAAAATGTCACAACGTTATAAATTTTTCCTGTAACAAGATCGGTCACAGCACAAAAAAGTGCAGTACTTAATAAAATAACGCCAATAACATCGAAAGGTATCATTTTCCAAAACCTCCACCTGTTGTGAGATCAGCTTCTACGTGTTTTCCCAGTTCAGGTATGGCTTCAAGAAATACTTCTCTGAAAAACATGAGAACTTTTATGATGATGAATGAGAGTATAGAAAGAATGAGTATGTACTCAGTTGCAGTCTGACCTGATTGATCTTTTAAGAACCTACGTACCACAAAGACCTCAATCAGAACGTAGAATTCAGAGCTCAAAAAGTGAGCGCTGAATTCTACACTCTATTTTTTAATTATGAGTGAAACTTATTAGTTGCCACTCATAAACTGTTTGGTCGTTTTCTGAACAGTATCCATAACGTTACCGATGATCGAAGCTAGTTGATCTTTAAACACTCGACCAACCACCATAACAACTCCTACGATCACGGAAACGATTAATATGTATTCCGTTGCAGATTGACCCCGTTCTTCTGTGAAAAATCTTTTCAACATGGAAATCCTCCCTCAAATAACTTCGGCTATATTGTTTGTAACTTGCTAGATATAAGGACTTTTTATGAAGGAGCCTTCTCCAACCTTGTATCTAAGTGTATCAAAACATTGACTTTTAGTCAATTTTAGCCTTCACCCTTAAGTTAAAGCAACCACCATGCCATAAACTTAACCTATTGAAATTACTTTACTTTTTTAAATTCAGCTCAAAAATACACACTAAACTCTTGTTTATTTTCTATACGATTTTAAAGCTAAAAATAGAAATAACTAAATAATATTAATTACTTACATTGATTTAGGCACATCCCTAACACGTCAGAATTCTGGATGGCTAAATTCGTCCCTATTTCATGCTGAAGTCGACACTCTGTCGAACATAGCAACGGGCTCTGATAAAGCCATATTGCTATTGTCATCCCTGCGAAGGCAGGGATCTTAAATTATACTATCGTATAGATCTTTCCAGTCAGGATTTTCCTTCTCAATTAAATTAACTTTCCATTCCCTTTTCCATCTTTTAATACATTTCTCCCTATGAATAGCATTTAACGGATCTTCACAAATCTCATAATAAATCAATCTTTTAACATAATATTTTTGTGTAAAACCTTTAACTACTTCAGTTTTATGCTCATAAACTCTTTTTATTAAGTCTGAAGTAACGCCTGTGTAAATAACGCCATTTTTCTTACTTGCAAGCATATAAACGTAATATTGTTTCATTGTAGAAAAAGATCCCTGCCTTCGCAGGGATGACATTTTTAAGTATTCTAGATGAGTGAATATTACAACTAGTTATCGGTGTTTTGACAGTCCGATTTCTTGAGTTGGTATAAGCACGTCTGAAGATATGGATTTTGCAATTATTGGGGTATGGTACAGATGCTTGGCACAGAGATTGCTATGTAATATGGAAGAAGCTTTTAAGTAAGAACCTTAAAGGCGCCACGAAGAAGTCAGTGACTTTTTTTGGCAACACTGTGTACAAAATAACGGCACTGTGATAGAAGTGGTGTCCCCATAACAAGGAGAATTGTATGAAATATAAAATTTTAGCAATGGCTTTTGTCCTAACATTAACCTTAATATCCTGTGCTTCTGTTGGTGTTTCAACTCTTAAACAGTATCCCGCTAAGAGTGAAAACTGCAGGTTAGATATTTACACAAGTAGGGACGATATCTCAAAATCTTTCGAAGTAATTTCTGTAATTGACTCGCGAACGGGGTCGACGCTTTTTCATAGTAGAACTGCAGCACAGGCGATCGAAAATGCAAGACCTTATGCATGTCAGGCTGGAGCAGATGCCATTTTGATTAAAAATGCAGGCACCACAGGTGTTGGTTACTCTTCATGGGGTGAAGGCAATGCAATTATAGAGGCTATTAAATATAAAAAAACTATTGTTTCATCCAAGTAACATCCTGGTGACTGTTACTTCTGTAACAGTCACCATTTTTGGGCATGTAAGGCTAGAATGGCGGCAAAATCTTTAAGTTCTTTTTGATCAATTTCAATCTCAATTCCGTTTAAATAAAGAAACACCAAAGCACAGTGAAGACCCGTTCTTTTATTTCCATCAACAAATGGGTGGTTTTTTATAATGAAAAAAGCATAGGCAGCTGCTTTTTCGAAGAGAGTTTTGTGACGTTTTTGAGATGAAAACGATATCATGGGTTGTGCACAGGCTGATTCTAAAAGGCCCCCGTCCCTAATACCTTAATGGAAGTAGAATTTTGGAATAGACCAACTTATGTCGTAATTTCCAAGATAAGAATGGTAGCGTTGTCGGAAGGGTTTTTTGATTGGGCTTGGTCAATAATTTTTTCACACGTTTCATGAAGATCAGGTGTTTTGTGGATGAGAATTTTTTGAAGCTCGTCATTTTTGAGTGCAGCTGTAACCCCATCAGTCAAAAAAAGAATTTGATCGCCTTCTCTTAAAATTCTTTCAGCAGTAAAAACAGTTTCAATTTTTTCTTTTAAACCTAATACCGTAAGAGGAATATTTATTTCTGCTCGAGCAGGAACAATTCTTTTATCATGGGCATAAGTGTCGTTATGATTTAATTGTTGAAGATACCCTTCACGAAAAAGATAAGCCCTGCTATTTCCCACTCCTCCAAAAACAATTTTATTTTTTTGGATATAAGCTCCGACGAGGGTTGCCCCCATAAGCTCTTTTCCATATTCTTCTATACACTCTTGGTGGACCCGTTCGTTTGCAAGCTTAAGACTAATTCTCATAATATTTTCTGGAAGCGTTAATTCTTCTTTTCTCTCAAAAGCCCACGTTGCATCCTTATTTTGAATCATGGATTCTAAAAACTCGGCAATATAAAAACAGCTCTTTTTTGCTGCCTCATAACCAAAGGGAAGCCCGCCCATGCCGTCTGCTACAAGATAAATCTTGTGCTCCGCATCAGCATAATAGGCATCTTCATTTAATTGCCGCGAGCCTTCTTTTGAAAGGGCCGACCATATAATTTTCATTTTCTATACTTCCTCATTTTTTCTTCTGATTTTTTTACAAATTCTACTGAAGGATCAAACGTATTAATAATACCCCGCCATAATCTAATGGCCTCGGAAACATCCCCCTGACTTTCTGCAATCAAAGCCTCATAATATTGCTTCTTTGCATGGGCTATTAATTCTTTATCTAAAACACTGACCTTTCTTTGAACATCTTCTTTTTGTTGTTCGAGCTCTCTCGTCACCGATGGCATTCTATTTAAAACAACATCATATTGATTTTTAAGATCTGCCAAATCATTCACTGTTGGCTCACTTGCTAAAACCCTTCCTTTCGGAAACAGAAGTTCAAATTTTTGATCCAAACCCTCGATAATGCCTGCATAAGAACTAAAAATCTGAGCTCCTGCCTCTTCAATACTCTTCCGCGCTTCTCCGCGAAAACTTTCAAAAGAAGATCCTTCGAATCTCAAAACCTTGTGCCAATATTCAATGGCTTTAATTAAATTTCCTTCAACTTGGAAGGTATGGGCCTGTGCTAAATAATTTTTAACCTGAGAGATCTGTACTTCACGAGCCTTTTTTTGTTTTTCTTGTTCTTTGTTATCTCCTTGAATGCCAAGAAGAATTTTTTTCATTTCTTTTGCTTTATTAATTGCCTCTGGGAAAATATCCCCTGTCGGATCGTAAGATATGGCTTTATTGATCGCCTCTAAAGCCCCATCCAAATTTTTACTCTGAATATGTTTTTGGGCCGCCGTCACTTCAAAAGCAATGAGTTCACGGGCTTTTTTGCGTGCTGTATCTTCTTGTTGTTTTTGCTTACTGTGAAGAACATTTCTTTCATGAAACATTTTTTTAGCTTGCTCTAAAAGATTATTAGCTTTGTCATAATTGCTAGCCTCACTTTGTATCTCTTGTAAAATATGGATAGCTGCTAAAAACTCTCCACCATTCATAAGACGCAAAGCCTCATCAGTTTTTTCTACAATTTTTGCTTTTTCGTGTGCCGCAAGTGTTTCAAATTTTTTTCCTTGAACTTCTACATCACCCGAGGCAGGTTGCGGACCTTTTTTGTTTTTTTCTTCATGCATAAGATAAAGCGAAGCAGCTAAAAGTATGATACTCGCGGTTAAAACATACAAAAGTTTTTTAGACCGCTTTCGTGGTCCTGTAAGCCCAACAACATCTCCCGAAGGCATTAAAGAAGGAACACTTATATCTGACTTTCTTTTTTCAGAGAAAAAACGTTTATCAATAATTTTAAATTGAAACTCATGATCACCCAGACGGATTCTATCTCCACTTTTTAAGGCATGCTTTTGAATTTGTCGGTCATTAACAAAGGTGCCATTACCACTCGATAAATCTTCTACAACAAACTGATTCTCCTCAAAAATAATCTGGCAGTGATGACGAGAGAGATTATCATCCTCAAAATGAAGAGAGTTCGTGTTTGCTCTGCCAACAGTAAACTTTTCAGCCTTAGACACCTCTTTTTTTATGCCACCGAGGACAGCCTCCAAGATACCTACCACATCAGTTTTTTTCACTTGTGTAGATCCCGTTTCTTCAGCCCCAAAGCTCATGGGTGTTACTGAGAAATCATGGGCATCTGTTTCTGCATGCCCGGGGGCCTCTTCCCGCACCTCTGAAAGTATACCCTCAATATGGATTTCAATACGATAAGGAGGAATTTCAAAAAAATCGCCAGATTTTAACTCTACAGATTCGTGACCCTCACCTTGAAAAATTATTTTTCCTAAGGAACTCACATTGTGAACCACAACTTTATCGTCTTTTAAATCCAAACGAACATGATGACGAGAAATGTGGGGTGCTTCTAAAACAACATCATTGTCTTGTGAGCGTCCCAGAGTTAAGGGTAACTTATCAAAACTGCCCTTAAAAACTATTTCTTCATTTTTTGTAATAATAAGATCTATCTTCATTAGTAATTACCTTGTGTTTGATATGTAAGTCGTGTTTGTATTTCAACAATGTATTGCTTTGAATCAAAATAATATTTTTGATAATGTCTCGATTCTGGATAAAAATCCAAAATCTGTACAATACGTTCAAACTCACGGAGTGCTTCTGTATATTGTAAGGCTCTTAAATAAATACTTCCCATATTAATGCGCTCTTCAATTTCATGATCAAGATTATCAAAACTCTTCTTTAAATAAATATTAGCTAACTCATGGCGAGGGGAAAGCCCCAGGCAACCCCTGAAATGTTCAATGGCACGCTCATAATTACCAGCAAAAAATTCTCTATAACCTTTATGATAAAGAATGCGCGCCTCATTGCGATTTTCTTCCGTTATTCCACCCTCTCCCTGTCTTTCTTCTAGGGTTTGCGTAAAGACAGATGTAGGGGGAAGTGGCGTGTGTGCTCCCGGTTCACGATCAGGTGTGGGCGTTCCCATTCCAGAAAAATAAACTTTAATAAAAATGAGGGTCACAGCTGTAAAAAACCCCAATCCTAATACCATTTTCCAGTTTTTTTCAGTTTCTTCTTTTTCGGGTGTTTTTACTTGAAGAAACACATTGTTCCCTATGGCAACCTCAATATTTTCTACAAATTTAAAAACACTGTTTCCAATACTGATAAAATCACCTGACCGAATTTCTGATTCAACAATTTTTTGATTGTTTATAAATACTCCATTCTGACTCTGGAGATCCTTCACGATATAACAATTATCCTTAAAAAAAATGTGTGCATGATGCCGAGAGGCTTTAAGATCTTGCAACACAATATCATTATCAGACTGTCTCCCAATATTGATATTTTTCCCCACAAATTGATATGTTGTGCCCTCTTCTGGGCCAGAAACAATGTGAAGACGTGCCTCATAACCCGTAGGTTGTGGCAATTTATGAGAACTTTCATATTTAACAACAGCACGTGCTTTCATTTTTAACTTACCTCATGGGTTGTAAGCACAGCATACTCAATACTTCCTCGATCATTTTTAATATGAGTCATGTTTATTTCTATTTTTCTTCCATCCTGTCTTGTTAAATGTGCCTTCGTTTGCGCTCTTTTCTTAAGAAGCTCTAAGACATGATTTAAAAGACTTTTATCTTCAACAACATCGACAATATTTTGGAATTCTCCCTTACCCTCTTGAATCATAAGAAAATTCTCAAAACGCGTGTTACAAACCACAATACGATTTGAAAAATCAAGAATGCCAACACCATCATGGGTAATCTGCAAAATAGCTTGAAGCTTCTCCTTCTCGTAACTTTCTTCCCGCATCACGTCTTCCGGATGAGAGGCTCTGTTTCTCACCCCTTCTAGGGCATGATTAAAAGCAGATACTATCTTTTCAAGTGGCGTCCACTTGGCAGGTGGACGTATAATTTTTCCTTCGAGCACAGAACCGGAAGATACCTCCTGGTAGACAAGCTTAAAAATATGCTCTGTGAGATAAAAAATAAAAACAGAAAACAAACATCCTAAAAATAAGGCTGCAAAAAAGGCTTTTGCAAACATCGCCCAAAATGTTGTTGAAAGAAAATCCATTCCGGAAATATTTAATTCTACCTGTGTCAATGCTGCGACCGTTTTTCTTCCTTCAATATTTTGCATAATAGGTTTTGAAAAAATCATTCGGGTCGGGCTGATTTCTCTCACAATAACTGATTCAGAACTTTCAATAACATAAGTTTCTTTCCCTTCCCGATCTCGAACAAGTTTTGCCTCACCCAAAGATTCTCTCTGCCACTTTTCTTGTGTCGCCATGGCTGTGCCTCGACCCATGGGTGCTAATATATCGCCAATAAGTCTCCCATCTTCGAGAACGCGGGGTTTTACTATCCTCACAGTGTGAACACCGGCAATGCCATCGAGATAACTAACATTGAGTCTACTAATTTGGTTTTGAAGAATGGCTGTTTCATTTCTATCCGCAATAAAATTCACATATGAAAATCCTCGAGTCATAGCTTCAGATTTTAAATATTTTTTTCCCTCGGATACGGCTGGTCCTAAAGTAAATAAAACATTGATAACCAAAAAGACTGCAAAGAGAGAACCAAACAACATCCACACAGGCATTGTTTTAAGAGCTGCGTCAACATGGGGCTCCATATTTTCTTTTAGAAAGGTTTTAAATTTTTCTTTGAAGTTTAAGGTTTTTACCTCGCGCGTAGCATAGGAAAAGGCCCGTTCGGAAGGTTCAAAAGTTTGTGCCTGTCCTTCCTGAACGCAAACCTCCAAAACAACATCTGAGAGTGAAATAATATCTCCATTTAAGAGCTTTCTATCTTTGACTTGAACGCCATTTACAAAAGTTCCATTCGAACTTTGCAGGTCGGTAATTACAAGACCTTCTCCATCCCAAGAAATTTTAGCATGGCGCCGAGAAATACCTTGAGCATTTAAAATAAAATCGCACCCGGTTTCACGGCCTAAAATATTAATACCTTCCTTAATGGAAAGTTCATAAATTCCAGGCAAACCTTCTTTGACAATAAGTTTTATCATAATGGTTGAAACTCCAATTTTTGACCGAGCTTAATCATTTTTTCTTCAATCGTCCCAGCTGGAAGTTCAATGGCTTTTCTAGCTGCTCCATAATAAGACGATAATCGATTTGGTTTAAGATGCGACTCGCAACCAACGATCATATTATTTTTATCAATAAAAATGACATCTAAATCATAGTGCATAAAAAAAGTATGAACACTTTTGCATGGATCCAAAATCATACCTTCGTCTTGCAACAAGCTTTTTGTTCCAAGTAAACCCTTCAATCGTGAAAAAAAACTGTTCGCAAGCCGTGCCTCTCGCGCTAAAACCTGTGCATCTTCTTTTTTTCGAATACTAAAAAATTTCATCCACCACCCATACCTTGTTTTAAAATAGCTCCAATATCTGGAAGCACTCGCAAAACAAGAGGCCCAAAAATAACTAAAAACACGGCTGGTAAAATAAAGAAAAAAAGCGGTAGTAAAACTTTCTGTGCTGCTGCAGCGCCGGCCTTTTCTGCCCTCATAAATCTATCGTTTCTTATAAGATCTGATTGCGCTCGTAATACCTTACCAATGCTCGCGCCCATTTGATCAGCACTTACAAGCACTGCAACAAAGGAAGAAACCTCACTCATGTTGATACGCCACGACATGTTTCTTAAAGCGTCGGCTCTGGAAACACCCAGTTGAATTTCACGCAAAACTCGGGCGAGCTCATCTGTGAATGGGCCAGCTTTTGCTTTTTCCACAACACGTTGAATGGCTCCCATAAAATCAAGACCCGCCTCCGTTGAAAGAGTTAAGAGATCAACTATAAAAGGCATGGAACGCCTCACTTCTTCGTGACGATATTTCACTCGAGAGCGAACCCATAAATCTGGAAAATAAAATCCATAGATAAAGAATAAAAATAAAATAAATGGAGAAAAACCAAAACCGTAACCAACACTAACAAAACCGATAAGTATGGGTAAACCCAATGCTAAAATAAGTCTTAATGCAAAAAGCTCATCGACAGATATCTCTTCTTCCATACCAGCAGAAAGAATAAGTCTTTTTGCTTTTTTTCTATAATTATCAATTTTAAGATTTTTAACCCAAGGAAGCATCAAGCGAGTGATAATGGGTAAAGCAAGACGAAAAACAAGAGAG
>ORJL010404035.1_pt1 | contig 10108 bp, 9 predicted proteins | sample 1779941 | NCBI WGS metagenome assembly ORJL01 (sample SAMEA104232317, study PRJEB22302) | groundwater metagenome | biome: forest; feature: aquifer; material: groundwater | place: USA | collected 2011-08-07 | depth 5.8 m | reverse complement strand
GCGAGGAGCGAGGAGCGAAGAGCGAGGGGCGAGGGGCGAGGGGCGAGGGGCGAGGGGCGAGGAGCGAAGGGCGAGGGGCGAGGAGCGAAGGGCGAAGGGCGAAGGGCGAAGGGCGAAGGGCGAGGAGCGAAGGGCGATTCGAGGAGACTCGCCCCTCGCGCCTCGCGCCTCGCGCCTCGCCCCTCGCCCTTCGCCCCTCGCCCTTCCCTCCTCGGGAGCCTGTTCATGCGCACCCTCCTGCTCCTTCTCTCGCTCTGCGTCTCTGTCCGCGCCGAGGTCGCGCTGACCGTCGACGCAGCGTGGTACGAGCCCGACGCCAAGGGAGGCGTCCTCCACTACCAGGTCCGCACGAACCTCCCCGACCGCGCCCTCCTCGAGGTGTCGCTCGAGTCGCGGTTCGACTCGGTTGCAGGCCCGCTCGTCCGCGTCGCCGCGCGCGGGCGCGCCGAGGTGAAGGGCGGCGCTTGCACGGCGAAGATCGACGAGTTCCCGATCGCCGTCCCCGCGGGGCGGTACGCCCTCGTCGTGGCCGTCTCCGCGAAGCAGCGCGACGACGTCGAGGAGGCCCTCGGCAACCAGGCGAAACCCGTGGTGGAGAAGCAGGTCTACGTCGGCGGCCCGAACGAGATGGTCGAGGCGCTCGGCCACGAGATGGAGGGCCTCTCCGCGGCGCTGAAGCAGGTCCAGACGCTCACGACGAGCCTCGACGGCTGGATCGACCTCTCGAACCAGAAGAAGCTCGGCGAGAAGGGGGCCGAGTACGCCGCGTGGAGACAGGCGGCTCGGAAGGCGATCGACGACCTCGTCGAGCAGTCGGCGATCTTCCACGACAAGTATCCCACGCACTTCCCCTCGTGCTACGCAGGCCTCTCCGACGTCGCCCTCAACCTCGGCGACCACGAGTCGTCGCTCTGGCGCTCGGCGCAGGGGAAGACCCAGGGGAACGACCCTGAGGCGCAGAAGGTGAAGAGCGCGGCCTACGTCGAGAAGAAGCTCGGCGAGCTGCGGTTCAAGTTCGTGTGGGAGGCGTCCTTCGCCCTCGCGGACGTCCCGGCGACGCTCGCGGGGATGGCGGCGCCCGACTCGGGGCTGGCGAAGCGCGACGAGTGGGGACCGTGGAAGCGCGAGCTCGAGGCCGCGGTCGGCGCCCTCGAGAAGCTCGCGACGCAGGTGGCGCCGGCGTCGCACGAGCGGACCGTCCACGCGCTCGACGTCGACGCCTCCCTCCCGAAAGAGAGCGCGGACGACGCGAAGCGCCAGGCGGGCGAGAGGCGCGGGAAGGCCGTCGCGGCGGTCGGGGGGTCGAGCGAGGCGGCCTCGAAGGGGCTGAAGGGGCTGATCGCGACCGTCGATGCGGCGGTCGGCGCGGACGCGCAGGCCCTCCCCGCCGGCCTCAAGCGCCAGCGCGACGAGCTGGTCGCAACACAGGAGGCGCTCCGCGTCGACCTGCGGACCTTCGCGCTCAAGTAGCCGTGGTGCGCGCTCCGGCCTGGGTCCTGTTCCTGGCGCTCGCGGCCCTCGCGGACGGGCCGACGCTCGAGGTCTCGCTCGAGGCGGGCGCCGCGCAGGACGGCCCACCGTGGAGCGTCCTCTCGATCCGCGGGAACGCAAACCTCCCCGACCGCGCCATCCTCCAGGTCTTCGTCTACGACGAGACGGTGGACCCGCCCGTGATGCTCGACCAGACGCGCTGCGAGACGAAGGGAGGCGCGTTTGCGGCCCCTCTCTCGCGGACGAAGGGGCCGCCGCTCTCGGGGAGCTACCGCGCCGAGGTCGTCTTCGACCCCGAGCGGCAGCGCGACGACGTGCTGGAGGGGATGACGCCGAGGCCGAGCCAGGAAACGCACGCGGAGGCGCACCTCGTCGTCGGCGGGCCCGGCGACCGAGAGAAGGACCTGGCGCGGGAGAAGGACCGCCTGCGGAAGGACCTGGACCTCCTCACCGCGCTCGCGGACGAGCTGGCGACGCGGCTCGCGGAGACGAAGCGGGCGGGCTTCGACCGCGCGACGTACGGCGCCTGGGAGGCCGAGTGGACGAAGAGGCTGGAGGCGCGCGAGGCGGAGAACCACCTCCGGCCGTACGTGAAGGTCCTGCAGCTCGCGATGGTCGGGCAGGCCCGGCACCAGGGACTCGTGCAGCTCCTGCACGACGCGGGGGCGGCGCCGCTGACCGAGGCGCCGCCGGAGACGCTCCTCGTGCGGGCGCAGGGAGGCCTCGAGCGGTTCCGCACGCACCACCGCGAGGTGCTCACGGAGACGGGCCTCGCGGAGGCGGCCGCGGCGCCTGCGATCGACGCGGGGCCGTTCCGCGCGCTCGCGGGGGAGGTCGCCGCGCAGTGGACCTCGGGGACGCCCGACGCGGCGTGGATCGGCGCGTGGCGGGTGCGGTGGGCGGAGGCCCTGGCGGCGGCGCTGCCGGCGCTCGCGATGCGCTCGGACCGGACGGCGGCGGACCTCGCTACGCTCGGCGCGCAGCTCGGATCGGCCCCCGACGCGGCATCCGCGACGGCGATCGGCTCGCGACTCGCGACTCTCCTCGACTCCCTTCAAGCCGGCCCCCATCGCTAGTCGATACATCCTGTGGCGAGGAGGGGCCCTGCCGGGGGCAACGGTGTTGCTCCGTTTCACGCCCCTCTTCGCATCTCCACCATGCGCCCCCTCGCAATGACAAATGCCAAATGCCCAGTCCCAAGTGTCAAATCTGGGCGGTCTCGTGAGGACGGCGTCGATGCATCGTGCGCGGCCGGCTTGGCGTAGCCGCCCTGATCTGACACTGGGCACTGGGGATTTGGCATTTGTCATTGCGGGCGTATCGCTCGGCGAATAAGATTCTCTCGGCTGCCGGCCAACCTCTGGAGGGTGTACACCATGCGCGGGCTCTCCGCCCCCGTGGTCCTCATGCTCGGCCTCGCCGCGGTGGTCGGCTGCTCCACCCAGCAGAGGCGCCACGGCTCCCCCGGTGACGACGCCGTCTCCCTCGCCGCGTTCGGGGCCCGCCACGGGCTCGCGTACTCGACGGAGGAGAACGGGAAGGGCGTCCTCTCGGGCAATGGGTGCCGCGTCGTCGTGCAGGACGGTGTCTCGTCTGCCGTGGTGAACGGAAGCCTCGTCCCGCTCGGGGGGCCGGCGTCGGTCGACGGCGCCCAGGCCCTCGTGCCGAAGGATGGGGCAGAGCGGATCGCCTCCGCCCTCGGATCGGCGCGGGCGGCGGAGCCGACTGGCCCGACCGCGCAGGTCCCGCACGAGAAGCAGCCTGCCCGTCCGGCCCGGCCGATCACGGTCGTGATCGACCCGGGCCACGGGGGGAAGTTCGACGGCGCGAAGGCGCGGAACGGCCTCGAGGAGAAGACCGTGAACCTCGACGTCGCCCGCCGCCTGCGCGACGCCCTGACGAAGCTGGGCGTCAAGGTCCTCATGACGCGCGACTCCGACCGCGAGGTCGCCGGCGCGTACCGTGACGACCTCGACGCGCGGGTGCGGCTTGCGGAGCGGAGCGGGGCCGACCTCTTCGTGTCGATCCACTCCAACTTCAACAGGGATCCGGGGATTGTGGGGTTCGAGGTCTACCGCTCGCGGGACGACTCCCGGTCGGACGTCGTCAAGCGGCTGGAGAGCCACCTGGCGACCAATCCCAGCTACAAGTCGGGGGAGATCAAGTCCGCCTCGGCCCTCTACGGCCTGAACCGCCTCCGCACCGCCGCCTTCGCAGACGAGGTGCGGACGGGGATGCGCTCGACGGGGATCCCCGACCGCGGCGTGCGGGACGCGGGGTTCCACGTGATCAAGTGGGCCCCCTGCCCCGCGGTGCTCGTCGAGATGGACTACCTCTCCAACCCCGTCGGCGCGCAACGGCTCGGGGGCGCGACGACCCGCCAGCGGGTCGCGGAGGCCCTCGCGGGGGCGATCGCGCGGTTCGGCGCGCGGCTCGACCGGATCGGGGTGAAATGACCGGACGCGCCTGCCTGTTCCTCTCCGTCGTCCTCGTCGCGGGGTGCAAGGGGCACCACAGCGACCTCGCGGACACCGACCCCGACTACCGCCGAGAGGCGATCGCCGGGAAGACGTCCGAGGGGGACAAGTCGGACAACCCCGCGATCGCCGCGATGCTGCTGAACGACCCTGACCCGATGGTTCGGGCGCAGGCGGCCGTGAAGCTCGGGAAGAGCAAGGACCCGGACGCGGTGCAGTTCCTCGTGCAGGCGCTGACGGACCGGGACGAGCAGGTCCGGCGGGACACGCTCGAGGCGCTCGACGCGATCGGCGACCGCTCGGTGGCGCCGAAGGCGATCGACCTCCTCGTGCGGGACGAGAGCGCGAACGTGCGGCTCGCGGCCGCGAAGCTGCTCGGGAGGCTGGGCGACCGGAGCGCGATCGTCGCGCTCATCGAAGCGGTCGGGGACACCGAATACCGGGTGTCGTCCGCCGCCGCGGTCGCCCTCCAGCAGATCACGCAGCAGGACTTCGGCCGTGACAAGGCCAAGTGGAAGACCTGGTACGAAGGGACCCCAGCGCCGGGAGGCACGAAATGAAGCCCCGCAAGCACCGCAGCCGTCTTCACATCAAGCAGCGCGCGAAGGCGAAGCGCCGGAAGAAGGCGGCCAAGCAGCCCCAACCCAAGTAGGGGCGACCCGGTGGGTCGCCCCCGGCGGGAACCCTCGCTCCCGCCCCGCCGGGTCGCCCCCCGCGGGAACCCTCGCCCCCGCCTCGCTGGGTCGCCCCCGGCGGGAACCCTCGCCCCCGCCCCCGCTGGGCCGTCCCAGGTGCCCGCGCAGCGGGCCGGGGCCCTACTTAGCAGCGCCGATCGCGTTCACGCGGCGGGTCAGGCGGGACTTGTACCGCGACGCCGCGTTGGCATGGATCAGGTGCTGTCGGGCCGCCCTGTCCAGGAGCGAGGTGGCCTCGAGCATCTCCTTCTTCGCCTTCGCGGCGTCCTTCGCCGCGCAAGCCGCGAGGACCTTCTTCATCTGGGTCCGCACGCGGGAGCGTACCGTCTTGTTCGCGGTCCGCTTCGTCTCGTTCTGACGGATCTTCTTGCGCGCTGAAATCGAATGCGCCATGGGTCCGTGGCCTCCTGTCCTGTTACTTCTTCAATCTCTTCTGCAGATCCGAGCACCTCGCGGAGGCATCCTTGAAGTTGATGTCCTCTTCCTGGATCTTCTGCAGTTCCGTGACCGCCTTGTCCAGCTCGCCGTTCTTCTCGTACGCCTCGGCGAGCCAGTACCGAAGGATCTTCACCATCTCGTTCGAGGCGGCCCCCCCGTCGAGCGCCTTCGTGAACTGCGAGATCGCGACGGGGTACATCTCCTTGTGGATGAAGCACTGGCCGAGCTTCTCCATCGACTCGGCCTTCCGCTTCGGGTCCTTCACCGTCTGCTGGAACTCGTTGATCGCCTTGTCGAAGAGCCGCCCCTGGAGGTAGTAGGTCCCGAGCTGGTAGCGGATCTGCATGTCCGTCGGGTGTTCCCTCAGGCGGACCTGGAAGTCCTCGATCTGGAACTTCAGGCGCTCCTTCCGGAGGCGGAGCGCCTCCTCCTGGTTCCCCTCCGCCTGCGCGGCGGCGATCTCGTTGTCGAATTTCAGCACCTGGAGGTCGCCGACCTTCATGCGGAGCGCAGCGTCCATTTTGTCGAGCTGCTGAGCCTCCTCGTAGGCTGCGATCGCCTCGTCGAACGCCTTCTTCTTCGTGTAGATCTCCGCGATCTTCTTGAGGAACTTCACGTTCCCGACGTTGCCCGGGCTCGCGTCTACCTGTTCGCGAAGTTTCGCGATCTCGGCGTCGACCTCTTCCTCGCTCTTGACGAGCTTCTGCGCCTGCGACAGGTCCCTCGCCTGCTCCTTGTTCTTGATCAGCTCCTGCGTCGACTTCGCGGTCTCGATCCCGGTGTCCGCGATCGTCTGTCGCGCGAGGATGTCCTTCAGGCGCCCGCCGACCTCTCGGTCCTCGGGGGCGAGCTTCATGACGATCTGGAAGAAGTCCTGCGCCTTCTTGAAGTCCTGCTTGTCGGCGTACATGTCGCCGAGCGCCTTCGCCGCCTGGACGCTGTTCGAGTTCGCGCCGAAGACGATCTCGTACTCCGCGATCGACCCCTCGGCGGCCCCCTTGTCGCGGTACCCCTTCGCCATGAGGAGGCGGATCGACTCGTTGTGGGGGTTGTTGATCAGGAAGTCGGCGCAGAGCTTGATCCGGTGGTCGGCGTCCTTGGTCACCGCGCATTGGCCCTGGATCTTCGCCTGGATCATGGTGGCGCCGAGCTTCCCCTGGTATCCCTTCTCCTCGCACTTCCGGATGGAGGCGACCCGCAGGATCTGGTGCGACTTCACGTGGTTCGCGTCGAGCTTCAGGATGTCCGTGAACATCGTGATGGCGTAGTCGAACTTCCCCTGCTGGAACGCCTCGGATGCGCGGGAGAAGAGCTTTTCGATGTCGACCATCGAGCGGATTTCCTCTGCGGCAGTCCCTAACGTGTTGGCGTCGCGAGGACTGCGCGATATGGAAGCGAACCGGCTGTTGCCAACGCGGCCTCTCGGGCCGGGCCGGAACGCGAGAGTAACCCGTGGTCGAACCGGAGTCAAGCATGTTCCGGTTGCGGCCTGCGCGCCCCTGAGTACAATGCTGCGGCATGGAGCTGCTCCTGTACCCCGACCCCGCCCTCAAGCACCCGCCGAGCCGCGTGGAGCGGTTCGACGAGGCCCTCCGCGAGCAGGCCCGGGCCATGTTCGACGTCATGTACAAGGCCAAGGGGGTCGGACTTGCCGGGCCGCAGGTCGACTACCGCTGGCGGATCGCCGTCATCAACATCTCCTGGGAGCCGAAGGACGAGATCGTCCTCGTGAACCCGGAGGTGAGCGCCCTGACCGGGCAGGAGATCGACGAGGAGGGGTGCCTCTCATTTCCGGGCCTCATGGGGAAGGTCGAGCGTGCGAAGACCTGCACCGTGCGGGCGTTCGGCCTCGACGGGAAGCCGATCGAGGTGACCGGCGAGGGGCTCCTCGCCCGAGCCCTCCAGCACGAGACCGACCACCTCGACGGGATCCTCTTCGTCACCCGCCTCTCCCCCGCCGAGCGGCAGGTCATGAAGAAGGATCTGAAGGATCTGGAGCAGAAGTGGAAGGACAAGCAGAAACCCCGCCGCATCATCCGAAAATGACTTGATCGCCCCACCCCGGGGTGCCATGCTTACGCGGTCGGGGGACTTCGCTCGAATCCGAGGGGCCGTCATGCCACGCCTTGCCCTTCTCGCCCTCGCCCTTCTCGTCGGGACCGCGCAGGCCGACGTCGTCAACCTCAACACCGGCGGGCGCATCGAGGGACTCGTCGAGGAAGAGGGCGCCTTCTACAAGATCACGACGACCGCCGGCGTCACGCACATCGCCAAGGAGAAGGTCGCCTCGCTCGAGAAGAAGGACTGCGTCCTCACCGTCTATGCACGCGAGGCCGCGAAGGTCGCCGCGGACGACGCGGACGGGCACTGGGGCCTCGCACAGCTCTGCCGCGAGGGGAACTGGACCGCGAAGGCGCGCGACGAGGCGAAGAAGGTGATCGCGATCGCCCCGGACCATGCCGATGCGCGCAAGTTCCTCGGCTACGTCCGCTACGACGACAAGTGGATGACCCAGCGCGAGCGGTTCGCCGCGATGGGGTACGTCGAGTACAAGGGGAAGTGGTACCCCGAGGAGGCCGCCCGGCGCCGCCAGGCGCGCGACGAGCGGATCCTCATGCTCAAGCATGCCGAGGACGCGCTGAACCTTGCCCTCTCCCACATGGCGGCGTCGGACAAGGCGACCCGCCACCACGGGCACAACGAGTACCTGGAGGCGGCCGCGAAGTACGGGATCCAGAACGCGCAGCCGACGGCGGACAAGTTGCTGGACTACTACGACGACGCCTGGAAGCAGTACGTCGCGGTCGACGAGGGGATCGCCACGACGGAGATCCGTGCGACCGACGCGCACCTGGATTCGCTGGACAAGATCAACATCGACGTCACCGGCGGCAACGGCAACGGGCTGGTGGTCGCGATCGAGGTGCCGCACATGAAGATCACGCAGATCCGGACCACCGTGCAGGTTCCCGTGGCGATGCACGTCCATCTCGTCGACCCGCTGCTCAACCAGGCGGGCGGCGAGGACGGCGACGAGGGCGTCCTCGGAAACGAATAGGCCTGGAGTAGCGCCCGCAAGGGCGCCTTGGAGTAGCGCCCGCAAGGGCGCCTTGGAGTAGCGCCCGCAAGGGCGCCTTGGAGTAGCGCCCGCAAGGGCGCTTTGGAGTAGCGCCCGCAAGGGCGCTTTGGACTGACGCCCGCGAGGGCGTCCGACGGAATGGGCGTACTCGTCTTCCCCTGCCCGGCCTGCGGCAAGTCGTGCCGCGTCCCTGCGGAGGCGGCCGGGCGATCGGGGAAGTGCCCCGCGTGCGGGAGGGTGATCCAGGTCCCGCTCCCCGCGACTCCCATCGCGCCGCCTCGCACGGCCCCTCCGCCGCCCCAAGCAAAGGCGGCTCCGCCGCCTCCCAGGCCCGTCGCCGCGACGCCCCTCGTCGACGAGGCGCTCCTCGCGAAGGTCCGCGCCGCGACGCGCGAGTGGAAGGACCGCCTGGCCGATCGGACGCGGCGAAATCGCCTCCTCTACTTCCGCCCGACCCTCCGGACGACGCTCCGCATCCTGCCGCCGATCGAGGGGCTGTTCGACCGGCTGCTCGACGGAGGAAGGGTGCCTCTCGAGCAGCTCGCGACCGACCCCGCGGGCGAGGCGGCAATCCTCACGACCAAGACGCTGCGCAGCCGGTCGAGGGAGTTCGAGGAGGAGCGCGGGGTGAACCCGCTCTTCGCCGTGTTCGGATTCCTGGAGTGGAACACGTCGCTCCAGCCGGACGTCCCGTGCAGCACGCCGGTGATCCTCGTTCCCGTGCGCCTCGAGGCGGGCGGGAGGCGAAGCTATGTGATCGAGGGGACCGACGAGCCGTACCGGTTGAATCCGCTGCTGGAGCAGCAGCTCCGCGAGGACGTCGGCGCGGCGATCGAGCTTCCAGAGATCGAGGAGGAGGACGAGGCCGCGCCTCCCGATCCCGCGGCCCCACCGAAGCCGCCCCTGCCCCCTGCGCTCACGCGGCTCCTCGACGCGGTCGAGGCGAAGCTGCCGAAGGAGCGCGGGTGGAAGATCCGGCGCGAGGCCTGCCTCGGGCTCCTCGCCTACCAGAAGATGGTCATCGTGAAGGACCTCGAGGAGCGCGAGCTGGAGATCGCGAGGCATCCGCTCCTCGCGGCGCTCGTCGGCGACCTGCGCGCGTGGCGCTCGCGGCAGGCGGAGGTCCCCGAGGTCCGGCTGGAGCACCTCGACCGCATCCCGCCCGACAGGTTGTTCCAGGTCCTCGACGCCGACTCGAGCCAGCAGCAGTGCATCGAGATGGCGAAGGCGGGGTCGAGCTTCGTGATCCAGGGGCCGCCAGGGACGGGGAAGAGCCAGACGATCGCCAACGTGATCGCGGAGTTGATCGGCGCGGGGAAGCGGGTCCTCTTCGTCAGCGAGAAGCGCGCGGCGCTCGAGGTCGTCTTCCACCGCCTGCAGTCGCGCGGGCTGGAGCACCTGTGCCTCGACCTCCACGCGGTCCGCGCCGACCGGCGGCAGGTCTCGGCGCGGTTCCAGGAGACGCTCGAGCGGATCCGCGCCGCGGCGCCCGCGGACGGGAAGGAGACGTTTCGGCGCCTGGAGGAGGAGCGGCGGGCGCTCTCCGCCTACGCGGCGGCGCTCGCGCGGAAGCGGCCGCCTCTCGGATCGAGCCTGTATGAGACGTACGGACGCGTCCTCGCAGCGGACGGGCTCCCCGACCTCCGGTTCCGGGTCGCCGACGCCGCGGCGTGGGTCCCCGAGCGGATCGAGCGGGCCGAGCGGGCGCTCGAGAGGCTCTGCGCGCTGCGGGCACGGCTCGCGGAGGCGACCAGTTCGCCATTCCTCCGCACGCCGTGGGGGGAAGACCGGCCGCCTGAGAAGATGCGGGAGACGCTCGGCGTGATGCGCGACGCGATCGAGGACGCGGGCGCCTCCGACGCGCGTACCGTCCTCGGGCTCGCGCCGGATGCGACCCTCGAGGGGCTGGACGCGACGATCGCGATCCT
>ORJL010354635.1_pt1 | contig 10108 bp, 7 predicted proteins | sample 1779941 | NCBI WGS metagenome assembly ORJL01 (sample SAMEA104232317, study PRJEB22302) | groundwater metagenome | biome: forest; feature: aquifer; material: groundwater | place: USA | collected 2011-08-07 | depth 5.8 m | reverse complement strand
TTAATAATTCCCTGCCTTATCAATTTATGGTCGTCAACAATAAGAATGCCTATCTTACTCATCTTCGTCTTCGCTGTTGTTCAACTGCCTTATTTAATTCACAGATGAATATGGGAACTCAGTGGAAGAACCAACTTGACAGTGGTCCCTTCTCCGTGTTTTGAATCAAAAGTGACATTACTACGTAAAACCCTGGCACGTTCTTTAATGCCTCTTATTCCGACGTGTTCAATAGTGGAATTATGGTCTTCTTTTGAAGGATCGAACCCTTTCCCATCATCACTAACAGTAACAATCAAGTTTTCATCCTGAAATTCAATTGTTACCTTAATAGTTGAGGCCTCTGCGTGTTTTTTTATGTTTGTAATTGCTTCTCTAACCATATAATACAGGCCTCTTTCAGTGCTATAGGCAAGCTTTACTACCTTGCCCTTTACCTTGAGATTGCATTTCATAATGCCATCATTCTCAATAAGGCTAAGATATTCCTGGATTGCCGATATCAGGCCGGATTTTTCCAAATCCGGCGGATGAAGGTCGCTAACAATCCTTCTTAAAACGTGAGTACTTTCAAGCAGGTCTTTCCCTATATTTTGCAGCTTTTCATCCATTTTAGTCATCGTCATATTGTCATGAAGCAGACCCCGGCACGCCTGGATGGAAAACTGAGAAGCGATGATAGACTGAATAGGACCGTCATGCAGTTCAAGGGAAATCCTTAATCGTTCATCCTCTGTGTTTGTAATAACCCGTTTGAGAAGCTCTTCCACTTCGGTATGGGCTTTCTCCAGGCCGGCATAGAGTCTGGCATTAGCTATACCGATGCTGCTCTGGGCACACAGCACAAATAAGAATTCCAAATTACTGGATTGCAATGGTTTATGAGGTGCCAATTTGGTTACCTTTAACACGCCAATAGCTTTATTCCTGGCGACAAGGGGAATATATATATCATAATTAGAGTTAATGAGGCGGATGTCGTCCCAGGTTTCGAATATTTTCTTGTCGATTTGGGAAAATACTAATGGATTCATTGTCGCTGAGACTCTCGCGGTCATATCTTTATCCATTTCCAATGATCTACTGGGATTGGCGGCTAAACTATTACTTGCGAACTTTATAATACGGCCGGCATTTTCATCCCAAAGCGTAATCTCGGCATAATCTGCATCGGTTTCAGAATCAACGGTTTTTAGAATAATGTCGATAAGTTTACCTTCGTCTAATTCTGCCAGCAGTTGCTGATTGAGCTCAAAAAGGGGCAATAGAGCTTTAAGCCGGGTATTTTCCTTTCTAGTTCTGCCTCTATCCAGGGCATCATCTATGCTTATTTGCAAGTCATGAATGATGATCGGTTTACGGAGGAATCCTATAGCCCCATATTTCATAGCTTCCATGGCCGTATCGATAGTACCGTGCCCGGTGAGCATAAGCACCTGTATGTCCGGTATTAACTCAGTTGCCCGACGGAGCGTTTCAATTCCGTCTATCCCAGGCATTCTGACATCCAGCAATAGCAGGTCAAATGTTCCCTGCTGAATCATTGCTAGAGCTTCTTCCCCTGATCCGGTACAACTGGCGTCATAGCCCTTCTGTCGAAGGAGCTTAACACTAGATTCTCGTATATTTTGTTCGTCATCTACTACGAGTATTTTTTCAGACAATTTACATCCCTTTGCTATATTTTTGGCAACTTGATGGTAAACTTGGTACCTTGATTAATCTCACTCTCGACTTCAATTGTTCCGCCGTGTTCTTCAACAATGGTTTTACTGACGGTTAATCCCAGCCCTGTTCCATTAACCTTGGTGGTATATAAAGAATCGAATATTTTACTTAGGGTATCTGGGGGAATACCTGTTCCTGTATCAGCGACAGTACAAACAACGTTTCCATTCTCAATTCTGGTCGCGACGTAAATGGTGCCTCCTTTCGGCATGGCATCAGTCGCGTTAGTAAACAGGTTTAGAAATACCTGCCTTAGTTGTTCACCACTAGCCTTAACCAGGGGGGCTTCCAGTGAATAATCCTCATGTATTATTATGTTCTCGGACTTTGTTCGAAGGTGGGCCAAGGTAACTATAGTTTTAATGACATCATTCAAGTCAATGATTTCCCTGGTTATTCTCTCTTTGCGAGCGATACCGAGAAGAATTTCAACGATATTCCGCGCTCTTATTGCCTCAGTCTCAATAATCTTAGCATCTTCTCTCATGGGATTGTCTGGCCCCAAATCCTCATAGAGGATCGTCCCATAATTAATAACACTCTGCAGTGAATTATTGACTTCGTGAGCGACGTTTGTCGCTAATTCACCAAGAGAAGCTAATTTTGATGACCTGATTAGCTGCTTTTGCAGTTGGTCGTAAAGGCGCGCATTTTCAATATTGACTGCAGCCTGGTTTGAAATTGTGCGAAGCAGTTGCCTGTCTTCGGCTGAATATGAATCACCTGAAGTTTTATTCGATAATAGCAGCATCCCGGTTAATACGTCCTTCGACCTTAATGGGACCAAAAGGGCGATATCGTTATCCGTTAATGTTTTCTTGTCCTCAACGCTTATAGAACTTAACGAAGGAATATAATCGATATCATTAATATCGATTGCATTATCCTGATATTTCATCGATTTGATCAGCAGACTATTAGCTGGAAAGCATATCGCATGTTCATTCTTTTGGTCTTCGCCAAAAGATGAATATGTCTCAAAGTCTCCGCTTTGTGGAGACGGAAGCAGCAAGTATACTCTCCTGCTTTCCATTCCCTGACCTATCATGGAAAGTAGTGACTTGGAAAGTTGTTTAAGGTCTACAATATTCTTTGTTTCTCTGGTAAAAAGTTCGAGACCGAGGAGATGATCATATCTGCCCCGGAAAAACCACCTGTCTACTGCTCGTTGTACCCTGGATTGAATTGGCTGAAATATTACCGCAATAACAAGAAAGGCTATAATGAGAATAACCACGAATGCAGGAGTACTGAGTTCCTGAGAAAAACTGGTAACTAGCAGAAACGCGCCGATAACAATGCTGAGCATAACCAGACTTACCAGGGCATAAGCCGTTCCCTTACGGAGCACTACCTGGATTTCCAGGAGGCCGTACCTCAACATTGACACTGTGGCTACAACACAAAAAAGCAAATTACCGATAATACCTAAAGGATATAGCGGGATGCCTAACGCGGGGAGGAAATCAGTAGTAGCGCCAATAAGCATGAAGCTTACACCTAATATCAAGTATGAATCACGGACTTTTTCGCTGAGGATCTTGGTGCGTTTATAATGTGTTAACAATACTCTCAGTGCAAGTGCAATCGGAGCGTAGGCAGCAACCAGATATATTATGAACAAGGGCCCAATTATGGGTGCTTTGCCGTACCACATGGCTTGCATCCCTTTTACCACAAGCCCCGCAGGGATAAGAGCTATTGAAAGGACGTAAAGAAAATAGACGGTATATAGTATTAGCTTCCGTTCTTTGGTATTCGTAAAACTGAGGGTAAATCTGTAAAAGAACTGAGCAACGCTTAGTATCGAGATTAGGACCCATATCTCCCAACGATATGCACTCTCAAGGGAAATACTGGAGCGCATTAAGAAAACAAAGAATGCCCACAGAGTTACGAATATGAGAAACACCAGGAAAGGCCTTCTAGCCGCATGCCTGAGGCCGCTTGTAATGAGAAGTATAAGCAGTCCGATGCAGAAGGCAAATACGATAATTGGAATAAGGACATATACACTCATAAAGGCTCTGACATCCTTTTGCTAGAGCGTAATCTAGCTAATTAATTCGAACAGTTTATTCGATGCAAAACCTGGATTGCTATTCTAAGCGTAACTTGTTTCAGAGTGCATTGCCAATACAGTCAATTATAATAAAAAGGGTTGGTCATTGTCCACCACCGCAATATCTGGTTCTTTGTACATCTCGCTAATACAACTTAAGGTGTAGAGGTGAATAGATACATGGATGGATGGTAATAGGATAAGAAGAGAGTACAATTAGATCAGGTGTGTGGGAGTGCACCTGTGATATATGGATAAGGGAGGAATCAGAAAATGAAGAAAAGACTCTCGGTTATTATGCTCAGTTTGGTACTTGTCCTTACCGGCCTTATGCCGGCGACTGCTCTGGCCGCAAAGCCGGAAGGCAACGACAAGCCAAATAGCAACGGTGTTGTTGCAGCCGGGTACCTGAGTTCGATATCACCCACTATTGTGGGAACAAACGTTTTCCCGACAAGTAGTGGTGGCTGGCGAGTGGTTGGCCGTGAAGTAGGTGGTAACTTTACTTCCGGTATCATACGCGGCCCATTTACTCTTACTTATGATGCTATCGTCAATGCCTACCAGGGGGGAAACCTTCACGGGACATTGCAAGCAGGTGGTTACGAAATCGACGTCAAAGGCAATAGCGAAAATGCCGTGCTTATTGGTCTTTACCCGGATCCCTTAACAGGCCCCGCGGCTCTTGCTCAAATAAAGATAAGCGGACAATGGACGGCGAAAGACGATGCCAAAGGTCACGGCGACTTCACTGCAAACATGGTAGTTGTCACGGATGGCGTCCATATATTTGCTGTCTTACCCCAGTATAGTTCCGTCGCACTTACCGGCAGTTTGGACAATAAAGATAAAGATAAAGATAACAACAAAGATAAAGATAAAGACAACAAAGATAAAGATAACTAGTGGTGCCACACTGGCAAATATAAAAATATAAATGTAAAGGTGAACAGCGTATCCCTCCCTGGTCAGGGAGGGATACGCTGTTGTAGTTTAGAACGATAAATCGTAAAATAAGCAGGTTAGTATGCGTGTAAGCAATAACAAGAAGACAGCCGTCAATATGAGGAATATCCGGTGTTAAGATTTTTCAGGCCCAGAATGATTAAGTCCGAGGATGACAGGTTATGGGCGAAACACTGTGGGTTTCTTGATCTGTCCGTGGAACAGTTTATGACTATCCAGGAGGCAATGCTGTTGGAGCAATTGCAGAAATATGGAAGAACCCCCCTGGAGAAAAGGATAATTGGTAATCAAGTTCCTACTAGCCTGAACAGCTTCCGTGAATTGGTCCCGTTGACCACTTTGAAGGACTACCTTCCGGAAATGGGGATAAACAACGAGGACTGGTTACCTGAGAAACCGTATGTCTGGGCGCATACATCAGGTCAAGGGACTTCTTTTATGAATATCCCTTATACACTTCAATTCTACAACCGGTTACTTGATGACCTCATGGCAATCTTTATTCTCTCTTGTTCCAGCAAACGAGGAGAGAGCTCTATCCAGGAAGGGGACAGTGTACTGTTCAATGTAGCTCCCAGTCCTTATCTCGGGGGCTTACTGGCAGATGGGGCTAGTAAGAGGTTCAATCTTAAACCGGTATACTCGCCGGATGAGCATGATGGTATGGACTTCAAGGAGAAGATTACCAAGGGTTTTGAGGCCTCTCTAAAGAGCGGGGTAGACATTACTATTGCCTTGACAAGTGTGCTGGTCAAGATGGGGAAAGATTTCAATAATCAATCTAAAAAGAGCAGCAAGCTGTCAAAGTATATTTTGCAGCCAGGTGTCCTCTTCCGTTTTGCCCATGCGTTGATACGGAGTAAGATAGAGCGAAGAGGCATATTGCCCAAGGATCTCTGGCCGATGAAAGCGCTTATCGGCTGGGGTATGGATACCAGTGTTTATCGGGAGCAGGTGCATGAATACTGGGGGAAATATCCTTACGAATTTCATGCCTGTACCGAAGCCGGAATTATAGGTATGCAAAGCTGGACCAGGAAAGACATGACTTTCCTCCCCTATACTAGTTTCTTTGAGTTTATCCCCGAGAACGAATGGCAGAAAAGCAAGAGCGACAGCTCTTATAAGCCTCATACGGTATTGATTTCCGAGCTTGAAGCCGGTAAGCGTTATGAGCTGGTAATCACCAATTTCCATGGGATGCCTTTTATCAGGTATAGACTGGGGCATATGGTCAAGATTACTTCATTACGGGATGATGAGGCGAAGATCCTCTTGCCGCAGATGGCCTTCGAGGGCAGGGCGGATGACTTGATTGATATCGCCAGTTTCACCAGACTGAGCGAAAAGACTATCACTAAAGCGATCGCCAATACCAGGTTAAACATTGAAGGATGGTTGGTCCGCAAGGAAGTTAAAGATGGTAAACCGGTGCTCGCTCTTTACGCAGAGTTTAGTAGTGGGGCTAATCCAATAGAGATAGCGTCAATTCTGCATCAGGAACTGAAGAAAGTGGACTACTTCTATGATGATTTGGACTCTATGATGGATATTCACCCTATTGAGGTAATCGTCCTTCGTCCCGGTACTTTTAACGCTTACTATACAAATAAACAGGCGGCCGGGGCAGAGCTATCCCAACTAAAGCCGCCCCGGATGCATGCTTCTGCTGAGGTTATAGAAGAACTTAAGATGCTGAGTAAAAATATCGAGGACAGGGCCTCAGGTATCTGATGTCAGTGACATACGGCACCCCAGTCAGGTTTACGATATTGGCGCTAATTTAGAAACGAGGGGGAAGAAATACTATGCCAACCAAGATACTCGTTGTGGATGATGAAAAACACATTCGTGATTCATGTATCAAGCTTCTCCAGCGAAAGAGATACGACGCCGAAGGAGCCGCATCAGGTGCAGAGGCTCTGGAAAAGATTGGGAAAACGGCTTACGACATGGTATTACTGGATGTCAGGATGCCTGGCATGGATGGAATTGAAGTCCTACGCCGGGCCAGAGCAATAGTCCCGGACCTATTAGTTCTTGTTTTGACCGGACACGGTACTATAGACACAGCGAACGAAGCTATGGGGCTGGGAGCGGCGGGGTTTATTCGTAAGCCGATAGCCATTGAAGACCTGGCGGAGAGCATCGATGAAGCGCTGAATAGGAGTCAGAAAACATAGGAGAGTGCCTTCCTGAAATCCTCCATCTTGGCACAGGCATCCCAACGGGACTTGAAGACTTTTACCCTTTCTATCATATGGTCTTTTCGTTGGTTGCTGACAATATGCGTGACCGCTTCTCGTTTTACCTCGGGCTTTAGAAGTTTTTTGAGAGTAGTTCCTTAAGTGCTCGATTATCCAGCTCTTGCTCGGCTCCACCAAAGGGGACGATACCTAGAACTCCCCGATATTCCAAAGGCCAGCAGGGTAGGGTCTTTTCGATAACCTTCCCGTGGCTTACTAACTAATTGGGGGTATAACACCTTCTCCCATGTAGTTGATGAACAGATAACAAATGAGCGATAGCTCTGTTGCCAAGGCGATGGCGACCAAAAGCATACCACGCTGTAAGTGTTTGTACTTGGCGGCGTTAATTCTAGCCAAACTGTAAACCTGACGTGTGTAGACGCTGAACAGATTATCGTCATTGCTCGCCAAGTCTTCCACGGACTTTTGGTATTCGGAGACGCTTGGGAATTGGCATATCCCCATGAAAAATGCAGGCTCACATAGCGGTGGATTACTGTTTGCTTCCTCCGGTTCTTTCCGAATCCTCGGGCGTATAGCTATAATAAGGTTCAGAATGGCACCGAGTGCGCAAAGGATATAAGTCACGATTGAAATAATGGTGAAAACATTAACTGGAAGAACACGGTGATAAACAATGAAGAAAACCATGAAGACACCGAGAATGGAGAGCATCGATATTGCTTTCTGGTCAGAACGTTCAAGCAACCGATTCTCGGCGTCCAGAATCCTCAGAATCACTGGAAGTTTATCTCTAGACATATATTAACCTCCTGGCTTTGTGTTATCAGGTTTCACGGATTTTACTCCCCTTTGTGGGAGAAAATCTGCTCCAGTTCATGCCTTTCCTCGGGGGTAGCCATAAAGACTAGAGTATCATCGGTCCTGATGATATAACTTTCCTGCGGATTGTATACCCAGGCATCCTTCATTTTCACCGCAAGCAACAGCAGGTGTGGGAATCTTTTCAAGTTCAAATCAGTCAGTTTTTTACCCGCAAACTGGGTGGGTATGCCAACTTCCTCAACTCTCAAATTGTTGTTCGCATCTCGCAACATGGTATCCAGAAAAGACACCACCGTTGGCCTTATCATTTCGGAGGCCATTCTAAGTCCCCCAATAAGTGTGGGCGAAACGACGGCGTCAGCACCAGCCTTTTTCATTTTTTCGACATTTTTGGGGTCATTGCATCTGGTCACGATTCTCATCCTGGGATTTAGTTGCTTGGCAGTTAAGACTATTACCAAATTCTGATTATCGTCCCCAGTAAGAGCAATCAACCCCCTGGCCTGCAGAATCCCGGCTTTCAGAAGGGTTCCCCCATCAGTGGCATCCCCTTCTACACACACTTCGTCCGGGGCTTTTGCAAGTATTGCTTCTATGCTGTCTTTGTTACAGTCTACCAGCACGTAAGGTCTCCGGGTAGTTCGCAACTCCTTTACAATATGCCACCCCAAAGTGCTGATACCACACACAATATAGTGCTCTCTGGAGTTACCAGCTATTTTCTCCATCCGTTGCCTCCTGAACGACTTGGTCATTTCTCCTTCAACGATAAGAGCTGTGAAGTTTGTAACAATATAGGCAAGCACTCCTATCCCCAAAATGATGAGGACCATGGTGAATATCCGCCCGCTGGGATCAGAACCAACAATCTCGCCATATCCTACTGTAGCTATAGTTATGACTGTCATGTAGAGGCAGTCCAATAAAGACTTGTCTCGCCCCTCCAGAAGCCAATAACCGAACGTTCCTATGAGCAGGATTGCTGCTAGTAATATACCCGCCCATACAAGTTTCTTCCGCATTTCTTCCTACCTACCGATATAAGCATTGCGAAAATTATCTTAGGAGCGTCTCACTAATAAATGCCATTCCCGCAGGAACTCGTTTCTTCCATAAACTCTATATCCCGTGAAGGTTTCTCACCGTTATATGTCTATACCTATTTATAACCTGTCACCCGGTACACCGTCACTTGCTCCGCTTTACCCTTGAAAGTTTGAGGGGCCAGTTTTTCAACTTCCAGATGGTCTTTTGCCTGGCGATAGGTTTCCGGGCCAATAAGGACTTCACCACCCGGGGTGCCACTGCAAATTCTAGATGCGAGGTTAACAGTATCACCAATCACGGTATACTCAGCACGCCCCACAGAACCTACGTTGCCAGCCAAAACTTTGCCTGAATTAAGGCCAATGCCAAACTGCACCTTAGGTAGTGAAGGATCACTTTGGGGAAGCCCGGCAAGTGCTTGCTGGGCTTCCCAGGAGGCTTTCACTGCTAGTCTGGCATGCTCCGGTTGAGGCTCCGGAGCGTTCCACACTGCCATTATGTTATCGCCAGCAAACTTGTTAACCATCCCGCTATTCTGCAGAACCTTATCTATTATGATGGAGAGATGAATGTTGAGCATATCCACGATTGCCTCAGGGGACATCTGTTCACTCATTACGGTATAGTTACGAATGTCGGCAAAGAGCACAGTCACGTCCCGCGTCTCACCACCGAGCCTGAGCTGGCCGGCATCAGCCGAGTTGATAATTTCCCTGGCCACTTGTGGCGAAACATACCGGCCGAAAAGGTCACTGACGAATTGTCTATCTGATTGTTCCATAACAATCAGATAGACAACGCAGCTGACAAAAATTGTTGGTAGCAGCGATAACGGATAAAACATATTAAGGATATGTCCCCCGTCGAAGCTCAGGAAGGTAATCCCCAGATAACTAACGAATAGACCAACTAGCAGTATTATTCCCCATCGCAGTTTTAAGCGAGGCAAAGCAAGAGCAGTGATGCCTACTATCAGTAGTAAGATCAATATGGTAGTTCCTGTTCCAGCCTCGGTCAAAAAGCGCTGTTGGAGTATGGTATCAATAGTTGCTGCATGAATTAGCACACCAGGCATCTTGCCGGCTGATACAGGGACCGCCCAGGCGTCAAACTCACCGGTAGCTATCATGCCGATTAATACGATCTTGTTCTTCACCAGCGAGTGGTCGAAATTGTCACTGATAATATCACCATAAGAAATATAAGCCTGGTTTTCGTAATCAGTAACGAAGTTAATCTTGAGTCGGCTGTAGGAATCTACCGGAACATC
>ORJL011131672.1_pt1 | contig 10110 bp, 9 predicted proteins | sample 1779941 | NCBI WGS metagenome assembly ORJL01 (sample SAMEA104232317, study PRJEB22302) | groundwater metagenome | biome: forest; feature: aquifer; material: groundwater | place: USA | collected 2011-08-07 | depth 5.8 m | reverse complement strand
GCGCTCAGGTTGCTCTTCAGCATTGCCTTATCCTCTCATGTTGGCAAGAGCCATCTATAGTTTAACCAAAAAAACTCATAAGTAGAATTTCCATTTACACAAAATTATTTACATTCCCTGCTATCTCCAAATACTAAAGTTTCTCTTCCTCTTACCTACCTTACTTCTTAATTTCCTGATCAATTATACCTCTCCAAAAACCAAATGTGAAGTTGATTGGATGCATATCCCTTACTTTCCCCAATTCTCCTCTTGTATTTCCTTTCCTATCCTATTTACCTATTATCAAGTATATAACAGACAAGTTTACAGCCGTTTTTTTTATCACGCTTAATACTTCTTTATCTTTCACCTAATTTCCTGTATATCTTCAATGATTTGTGGGACATAGGTTTTAATGGTTAAGCTTTTGTAACTAACAACATTAGACACATACCAAAAGGGAGCCTTATGTCTAGAGTGACGAAAAGCGCCCTTTTTAAAAATATATTGTTTACCATCATAGCTTATTATAATTAATATCACGTAAGAAGTTATTTTAAATTGATGATCTTTCAGATAAAATCGGCGACTATTTGATATTTCTATCTGCTTTGGTTTATTTTTTATGTCCCAAACGCTCAAAAAAGGTCTGCAGTAAAGTTTGAACTTGTCCCTCGGAGAAAAATCGCGTGTCTGACATATCTGCCTCAAAAACCACCCCAGGTAGATCGGTTAGTTCAGTGATCCTTTTACTTTTATCATAGAGCCCAAAAGAATTGGGTTTGCAACTACGATTAGAGAACAGGACAAAACCGTCACAATTGTAATGTTTTATAAAATCCATTTTTAGTTTAATACGGTAGTTAAATCCCCGGTTAACAAATGCCTCTGTGTATTGTTCCGCTAACGTTTGCAGCGGACGAGCAAGGTCAAACTTCATTGCCCATGAATGGGTATACTGTGATGCAACCACCAAGGCATTATTAGCAGCAAACATGTCTGAAAACCAGCGTAACCGTGGCCAAACTGGGATATGGTCAAAGTATATTTTATACTGCTCGCTTGGGATTGCATAGATCTTTTTCTCTACACGTTCCTCAAGTTCTTGTTTTAGTTGTCGATAATAGTCAACAGCCATTTGCGTGCCTCTCCAGGTTACGATCGGAGCCATATGAAAACAGGCGTCAAAAAAACCAAACGGGGCGGGTTTCAATGCAGCCATTTCCAAACAGTCGTTCCAGAGTCGACAAGCCTCGTTGGATAGCTCCAACACTTCTTGGAGTCGATCGAAATCGAAACGTCGCTTGGTCGTAACCTCAAGGAATTCAATCATCTCCCTAAACTGATGAATAACATAATTTTGGCTATGTGCAGATACCTCATCTTCAATCAGAGGCGAATCCAGGAGAAAATAGGGTGCGTTGTAAAACCGGCCCGCTGCTTCGAACCACTTAGGCAGGCTACCGCACTGAGTATTGCAGCAAAGAAGCACATCCGGAGGCAATATTTGTCCCACCAAATGCTCATTAGTATAGGCATCACCAAGTCCGCATCTGGCATAACCGCAGAGGTCATTATAATAACCCCGCCTTTCCGCCGACTCAGACAGTTTATCAGCTACTTTTCGAGCTGCGGCCAAGGCCCCAAAATTCTCTGGATAATAAGGAAAAAGATCCATTGCATAAACGATTTCGACTGGAAAAACCGCTGTAACCCAAACTACAGGAATTCCTTCCCGGCGGCATTCTTCACCCCGGGCATAATATTTGGACATTAGTTCTTTCATTAGAGCTTCATTTTTAAAAGGCTCACTCAATTGAATCCCCCCCCGATCATTTCAATAAAAGCTTCCAATCTGGTCCTGATCTGACCCAAGGAAGGATTGGTAAATTCAGTTTCTAAACGCATGTTTGGAATTTCAGCTAATTTTAAGGCCTCGTGCATGTCATTATAATCATAATTCTCCGGTTCACAGAACTTAAGGTGGAGAAAAATCAGTCCCTCGGCTTTGGAATTGCGTACAAGATCAACTAAGAACCGCCGACGTTCGTATTCCTGGTTATTATAGCCGCCAAACGGAATCTTACTGAGCTGACGATCTGTCAAAGCTTCCAAAGGATCTCCGTCTACGACGGCGTCTGGCCCCATATAACGGGCACCAGTCAAGAAGTCATCACCGACAACTACTCCTCCAGACTCTTCAATCAAATCCATAATCTCCGGCGGTTCCCAAACCCCACCAGAAATAACAAGCCTGACTTTGGAACTGGGTTGATCGGCCAATTCAGTTACTTTTTGCTTCATTTCTAGGATCAGATCCCGTAAAAGCTGATTATGTTCTTCCTTATCCATATACATCGCGGCTTTAATTATGGTATAGGCTTCGCGTGAAGTAATCACCCCAGGATGAGTAGTATGAATTTCAAACATTTGGCGTAAAAGCCCTCGGTTCTCGTTAAATAGCTGGATCGACGCACGAATTTTTTCATCCGTAATGATTTCTCCGGTCTGTTGTTCGAGGTTGGTTTTGAGGCGGGCTAATTCGTCGATAAGATATTTCCGGGCGCTAGGTCGGTTCACCTGTCTAGGCATTAAGAAATTCTCGATATAGGGCGTCTTGCAATTTTGACGCCAAATACCCACCATCATTCTGGTGGTATCACAGGTATGAGGAATGATAATGCCGTTTAGAAAATTAAGGTCACCACGCAAACCCATTTCCAGTGAGCTACGCATTAAGGAACACGCCCAGACTTGCAGATGGGCATCGGCCAGACGAATGTTGCTGTTGGAACCGAGAATTCCTACCGGAAAAGCACCGGTAGCATGAATTAACTCTTCTGGGACATCTGACAGTAACCAACCAATTACCTTTTGGCCTTTTGCTTTACGCCGAAGTGCTTCCTCATATGGAGAAGCTACTGCGGACGCAAACTGATTGAGATAATTCTCAATAGTCAATATTTTTCCTCTCCTTTAAGTCCACCGATTTTTTCATTTATTACTCGAATTGTCTAGTTTCTAATACCTCCATTTCAAAAAAAATAGCAAAAAAAGCCACGGTATATCCCAATTGGGACGAAAACCATAGACTTTCGCGTTAACCACCCAACTTGACCAATCATTGGTCCACTCACTAGGTACAGAATGGTTTGTCAAGCTCAATAGAAAGAGGGTAAAAATTAAAAACTTCTCGACCCTGAAGGGACGAGAAGTAATTCTCGCGTTGCCACCCAACTTGACTTCAAAAGAAGTCCTCTCTATGGTGCTGGACAATATCCGATACCCTCTTCGCCTAACGGGGAAGAACCGTCCAATCCTACTTAGCGAACCGTTCAGATAGCAACTCCGAAGCGAACTTCAATTACCGTCATCAATAGAAGAGCTTTCAGTCAGCGGCCCTTCCTCCCTGAAAAGTAACGTGTAATCTACTTTTCTTCATCATAGTCTTTGCAGATGTTTATTATATTGTTTATATGGTATTTGATTATGAGCTTTGTGTCAATACTAATTTGTTTTTCTGTAGTTTCTGTTTACTCAACCTTTTTTCTGTAATTATCGCACAATAATAGGATTCCTTGGCGCTAGAGTCAGAAAGCGGGCACCTTCATCTCCCTCTACAACAACAGTATCCTCAATGCCTACCGCACCCCCTAACTCAGGAAAAACAAACTTAGGCTCGATCGCCACGACCATTCCAGAAACTAACACCTCTTTGGCACCACGACTAATCGTGGGCAGCTCATCGAGTTCTAGACCTATTCCATGACCGATGAAAGCAACCCGTGCTTGACCATAACCCATAAAGTTTTGTTCATAGGGTGTATTTTCCCTGACCCAAGTCATGATTTCTTCGTAAACATCTCCAGCAATTCTTCCTGGAATCATAGCTTTACGCAATCTTTCCTCTACCTCTAAAACGATTTCGTGCGCTGCAAGGAGTTCCTGAGATAAATAACCTAGAGCCATAACCCTAGTCTGATCGGTTTGGTAACCATTAACTACTGTAACAAAATCTACAATAATTGACTCCCCTTCTTGGATAACAGCCTTTGAAGGACCTTGGGGAAAAGCAAGTGAGGCTCCCTCACCCACTATCGGACCGTCAAAACATCCTGGAACCGTAGCCCTCGTACCGGAAAATATCGCACCAAAATGAAATTCCGAACCAAAACCACGTACCCGTGAATATCCTTCATGACCCGCGGCTCGGGCTTTTTGCTCCAAGTGTGAGTCAAACTCAATCTCAGTTAACCCAGGACGTAATATTTCTTGAGCATAGTCCAACACTTGAGGATACACTTGGGCTGTTTCTGCTAAACGAGCTAATTCCCACTTAGATTTAGTAGCCCTTTGCAAACGAATATAGGGTGAAACATCAACAAAGCGAACTTCTGAGAAAGCCTTGTGATAGCGTTCAAATTGGCTAACAGGTAATACATCAAACTCTAAGCCCAACACCTTTGGTAACGGCAAGCCAGCCCCTTGAATAAAACTCGGGATTTTAGAAATCCCCAAAAGGGGTATTACTCCCCAAGCTGTTTCTTCTTGTGCTCTACCTACATCACGGTAGGCCATAACAAGTGGTCGTCCAACACTCGGAATATAAAGATGAATATTTTGGGCTGTTCCACTGTAATACAAAGTGTCAGCCCTTTGCACTAGTAATGCCCCATCAATCTCGCATCTTTGCAACGCTTCCTGTAAAATAGTTACCCTTTGTCGTAATTCATCCACTGGAACTTTCATTTTTAGCCTCCTTAGTTTTTACATTAGTTACCGCATTATTAAAACTGTCTTTACTGTAATATTAATTCATTGGGATTCAATAGTTTTCTCCAGAGAACAATATAACGAATTAATATTCAACTCTAACAATGAGTATAATTCAAGCTAACCATACTGGCAAGTCAAGGTTAATTTTCCATTTGACAATACGAAACTCCTCTTTATCAATAAAAATAATAAAAAAGTCCTTAAGCATATAACTTAAGGACCAGTTAATTTATTTTATGTTCATATCTATTTAACAACCATTCTTAAATTAATTACTTTACCATTATAATTCAATGTTTGTAACTCTCTCATTTTAATGTACTGCATTGGAGATTGTAAGTACCATACTAACTTCACCAGAATTTTGGGCTTCGTCGAAAAGGGCTTTTATCCCAGTCCAGACTTGATTATCATTACCATCGATATGGGTACTCAGAGAACCGACCTTGACTTCAATATTTTGCTGGGTCAACTTACCGATAGCATTGTCGATTATCTGACTAGCATTGTTTGTCTTCTGAGGATAAATAGAAACCTCTGCACACAACATGAAAAAACCTCCTTCGTCTTCTTGTAACTTTAGGATTCCCATTTCTTTTTAAAATATCATAAGTTCCATATCATTCAGAATAGAATTTCTTTGCATGGCGTACACGATCGTAGTTTTTATATCTGTTCTAAGTAAATAATCTCGAAAATTGAGCATACTATAAGTAAACAACCTTACCTAGGCTAGAAGGAGTATGCTATGATTAAATTCTTTTCTATTATCGCGCTGATCATTATTACTTTCACATTGAATGGATGTAATACAACATCATCGCGTAGTTCTAATGCCTCTACTAAGATTAGTGTGACAAACAGTTCCAACCCAATAAATGGATACAAACAAACTCCTCAAAATTCACACAAAAGTATGACTGTTCTTTTAGATGATCTAACTGTTCAGACAATTAAAACATATGGAGATTTAAAAGTTAATCAGTATATCACGCTTACCTGTGAAATACCTCCTTCGAGCTCTATTAAAGAATTAGTTTTTTTTATTAGTGGTATACCAGTTGTCGCTCAGGCTTATAATGATATAAATGATTCTTACCCGACGCCCTACGGGCAATTTTCCACATTTAGTCGTGATTCAACCTTATCGTTTAAGTTCGGTCCTAATTCTCAGACTATTAATGGACAATTTGCTATCTACTACCTCAATAGTTCGGGTGATTATAATATTATTACAAGTAAACCTTTCGAAGTACTAGATTATCGATAATAACGCGGTTGGCCCGCGATGTTTAATTATTGTAAATAATACATTATTAGGCTGCCATTATAATGGGCAATTTTACTAAGAATATTGTGCATTATTTCCTGTGTCTAGGTTAACCGTCCCACGGTACAAGCTAACACTGGCTTGTGAAGAAATTGGCTATCCGAACGAACATTGCAACGTTGGTGTAAGAGCGGAACTCCAAGGGCTGAAACTCTGAAAATAGAGACCAGTAACTATCGTAATCTCTTATTTTTCGTCTAAATAATTAAAACGGAATTATTTTGTCGAACTTTACTTCTTCAGGTATAGGCGACTTTAATCGATATAGAACTTAATGGTGTCTTAATATAAGACCAAAGTAAGTAGGTGATCAAGGTAACTAGGTATTTGTTTCGATTTGCTCATTTTGTTCATGCGTTTCTAGGTTTAATTTTAGGACTCCTTATATACTTGATAGACATTTATAGTCCACAAAGCATGCATCCAACACTATGGATAATTCTTACTATAGTTCTTATTGTCAACGGATTATTCCTTGGTAGGATCATGAATAAACTCCATAAAGATGTCTACCAGGATAATTTAACAGGATTAGGCAACAAGGAACTATTCTATCTCCAGCTAAAACTAGAAATGTCAAATGTGAAGAACGCTCAACTTTCTTTAGCTATGTTGGATTTAGACGACTTCAAGAAAATTAATGATTCGTTTGGCCACCCTGCCGGAGATATGGTTCTCAGAGACTTAGCAAGGATTTTTAAGCAAAACGTGCGTAGGACAGATACAGTGGTCAGGTGGGGTGGCGAAGAGTTTGCAATTATCTTACCAAACTTAATTCCTGATGGTGACAGAAAACTATTAGAACGTATTAGAGGTATCATTGAATCACATGATTTTGGTTCAAAAGTTAACTCGAGAAAGGTTACTGTAAGTGTCGGGGTTGTTTCGTACAGCGATTTAATGGATTTAATGGATTTAACAGTAAAAAATTCAGAGGAGATAAACCCAACGGACTTATTTGTAAATCTAGCTGATAAGGCATTGTACAAAGCAAAGGAAACCAAGAACACTGTTGTTAGGTGGAGTTTCGATTGTAAGTAGTGGTAAAATAGTGGAGAATGGGTGTAAAATTACATTTTTTAAGCATTATCTTACTCAAATCCCCTACTTCCCGTAGTCTTTCTCTGAAATTACGAATATGAAACTTCTCAATATCTACACCCTCGATAACTTCTTGCCATAGTAAAGGAGTCGAAATAGTTCCCAGTCTGGTAGGACGTACACTATAGATACCAGCCATTGTTCTTCCATGACCATTTTGAAGATAATCTAGATATACTTTTCCTGCCCTGTTTTTGATTGTGCGTTCGATTGTACAAACCTGTGGCGATTGTCCAACCAGAAATCGACAAACGCCTTCCACTCCTTTTTGAATAGCAGCATAGGAATACTGCTGCTGGAGGGGTACCAAAACATGTATTCCCGTGGAGCCTGATGTTTTAACTAAAAAATTTATTTTAAATTCATTAAGAATATCACCAAGCCAACAAGCAACTTTGAGAGCCTCATTAACCCCAGAGGGCGGATCGGGATCAAGATCAAACACCGCCCATTCTGGGTATTCTGGAAAAGCATAAGTCGAGGCCCAAGCATGTACTTCGATACAACCAAGGTTAATAAGGTAAACCAAGGTCGAAAGGCTATTACAGACTAAATAATTTAAACCCTGTTTAGAATTAGGATCACTGAAGCGCTTTACCCATTGCGGAGCTTGAGAGGGGCATTCTTTCTGATAAAAATATTTACCAGAAATACCTTCAGGATAGCGTACCATTACAAAGGGACTACGCTCTAGATGTGGCAATATGTACGGGGCCATATCCATGTAGTATTTTATTAATTCTCCTTTAGTAAGTTCACTATGAGGAAAATAGATTTTATCTAAATTACTCAAAACGAGCGTATGATCCTCAACCATTACTTTTACAGGACCTTTTTCCAAGAATTTTGCAGATGTTTTTTGCATGGCTGTTTTAAGCTCCTTTGGCTCGCTTGGAGCTTCTCTTACGCTGAGTTAGGGTAGTCGGTTGAGTTTTTGTTTCCTGATTTACCTCCTCTTGTTCTGTTAAAACCTTCTTTTGCTGCTCTGACTCCGGTTTGCCCCTCTTTTGTTCCGTAAGTGTAATACTTGCTCGTAATGCATCCATAAGATCTAACACCTTTCCTTCTTGGGGAACGGCCTCGATCCCAAAAGCTTCGCCCTTAATTTTACCTTCGATCATTGCTCCCAGCTGTTCTTGTAATTCATCACGGTATTTTTCAGGTTCGAAAGAATGGGCTAGATTATCGATAAGTTGACGAGCCATGGACAATTCTATTTCCGTAGGGACTACTCTAGTCCCCTTTTCATCTAAATGACGAATTTCATTTGGATAATACATTGTCTCTAGAACTAGCCCTTCTTCAAACACACGCAAACAGGCCAGATGCTGTTTGGAGCGTAGTGTAAGCCTAGCCAACGCTACCTTACCACTTTCCACCATGGCTTGACAAAGTAAACGGTAGGCCTTATAAGCCGTCTCTTCAGGAGAAAGATAATAAGATTTCTGATAATAGATAGGGTCAATATCGTTAAGATTTACAAAGTCTAATATGTCGATTGACCTTGTCTTAGGTAGCTCAAATATAGCTAAATCTTCTTCAGTGAGTAATACATAGTGATCTTTCTGATACTCATAGCCCTTAACTAACTCCTTATTACTTACCTCTACTTCGCATTGTGGACACTTTTTTAAATATCGGATTCGCTGATGACAAGCGTCATGCAAATAATGAAATTGAAACTCTTTAGATTCTGTAGCAGCATGTAATTTAACAGGTACATTAACTAAGCCAAAACTAATTGACCCTTTCCACAAGGTGTGCATATAAATTCCTCCCGATATTAGTGTGGTCAGGGTTAAGTTCCATTATCCGCTTAATTACTACGTGTCGCAACAAATGTTGATAAGACTTCATTAATAGATTTAGGCAAACAATGGTATATTATTAGATGTAAGCCTTAAGAAAGTAAAACTGCTCGTTAAGAGCAGTTTTTTAATTCTAAAAAAGTAACGGATAATTCAACATGGGTGAAAGATCATGTTTTAAAGAAATTGTTAGTTTATATATATCTAATCATACTAAACCAAACAGGATTAAACTAAACCACGAAAGAGCAAGCTTATTTAAACTATTTCTCCTTGACATTTATGGTGAACTATCTTAAAATTTTGACTAGTTAATAAGGCGGTGAAATATAATGTCAGATTATCAACCTCAATCACCCCTAACTGCAGAAGAAGCCGCTCTGATACTCAAAATATCTAAGTATACCCTTTACGAATTAATTAAACGCGGACAAATCCCTGCACAACGCATCGGACGTCAACTTCGTATTGATCCCGCTTTCCTAAATTCTTATCTCCAAGGAAGTGTTGGACTAAACCAGGTTCCCAGTGGTACCCTTGAAATCAAAAAAACCATCTTAGACACTAAGGAAGACAAACCGGATTCTCATCTAGAAAAACTTCATTTTGCAGGTAGTCATGAACCGATTATCGAATTGCTTGGGGAATTTTTACTGCATTTAGCGGTCCCTATTGAACTCTTACCGCACTATTCCGGCAGTATGGAAGGCTTGATCAACCTCTATAAACGGAAAAGCGAAATCATCGGTATCCATCTTTGGGATGCTAAAACTGAGGATTATAATCTTCCCTTTGTACAATATGTGCTACCAACCGAGTCAGTTATAATTGTTAACTTAGTACAACGCGTCCAGGGTTGGATTGTACCGCCAACTAATCCTCATAATTTACAAACCTGGCAAGATATTTCCAAGAAAGGCTTGCGTTTTATTAACAGGCAAAAAGGGTCCGGGACCCGCTTGCGAACTGATGGCTATTTGCAACAAGCACAGATTTCGTCGGCAACCATTAACGGCTATGACCTTGAAGAAACAACTCATTTTGGAGTAGCTTGTGCAGTAGCCACTGATAGAGCAGATGCAGGAATTGGAGTTCAAGCAGCCGCCCAGCATC
>ORJL010565470.1_pt1 | contig 10110 bp, 15 predicted proteins | sample 1779941 | NCBI WGS metagenome assembly ORJL01 (sample SAMEA104232317, study PRJEB22302) | groundwater metagenome | biome: forest; feature: aquifer; material: groundwater | place: USA | collected 2011-08-07 | depth 5.8 m | reverse complement strand
TCAAATGATTTTGCAAGTTCATTAACATAAGCAATATTAACATCTCTAAAAATATTTTCAACAATTTTAGTAGATTCGGCAACTTTTAGTGAAGAAACTTCATTTATTGGTGCGTTAATAAACGATCTATAAAAATCAGCTACTTCTTTAGTTCCTTCTTTAGTTAAACTCCCTATGTTTCTAGAAATATTATATACAGTCCATTTTCCATTTCCAGGCCAAATTCTCTCAGGGCAATGTGCTAAATTAAAATCCTTTCCAGGAATAAGTCCAGTATTTTCAAGTATTGGCAAAACATTTTCCTCACATACTCCAGGATTTACAGTTGATTCCAAGATTATTATTTGTCCCTTCCTTAAATTTTCAGCTATACTCTCAGTTGCTTTTATTACAGGAGTTAAATCAGGATTTTTATTATGATCAACAGGAGTTGGAACACAAATAATAATATATTTCATATCTTTAAGAACTGAAAAATCTCTTGTTGCAATAATATCAACTATTTTAATATCTTCACTTGCTTGTTCATCTTCAACTGTAGGCTCTCTATTATTAATCTTATTAATTTTAGTTTCATCAATATCAAGTCCATAAACATTATATCTTCCACATTTTGCAATAGCGCAAGCTAATGGAAAGCCAACATATCCCATGCCAATAATAGCAACATTTTCTCGCCTATTTTTTGGGACATTCTTTTTTTCTTTATTAAAAAATCTATTGTATAAATTTGTCATTATAAAGTGATAAAATGATGCCTATTTAAATGTATCATTTTATAACTACTATATAATAACATCAAAATTTAAATCAAATTGGAACATATTTTTGACTATCTTATTAATTTATATACCTCCAATCATAAAAAAAACTATGAGGAAAAAGAGTGGAAAAAATGGAATATACTCTATTTTAATATTAGTAACCATCCTTTTATCTTTATTATTTATTGGACCTTTAGTTAGTGCAGTCTCAGCTGCTAATGTTACCTCACCGTTTAACTATTATTTTTCTTCTCCAGGAACATTATATGAATCAGGATCAATGAGTGAAACTTCAAGTCCATATTTCTGGCTAAATTCAGGGGCTAAATTAATAATTTCAAATGGGACAGGAAAAACAGTTCAAAAAGAATTAAGTTCTAACGACAAATGGCGTTTGATTTACCTTTCTTCAAATCCTATAGATACAGATAATGGATATCATCCTCAAAATATTTTTAGATTATTAACAAGAAGTAAATGGCAAAATTTTGAACAAACTTCATATTTTAAAATTAATAAAGATCAATTAAGCTCTTCTCCTAATAGAGATGCATATAATGGGCTTCTATTAATGTCAAGATATCAGAATGGAGATAATTTATTCTATACAGGTATACGAGTTGATGGTAATGCTATAATAAAGAAAAAAGTAAATGGAGTATATTACACTCTTGCTTCTAAAAAAATCTATTCTGGAATATATAATAGAAATACAAATCCAAGTCTCCTTCCAAAAAACACATGGATAGGATTAAAGACTCAACTAAAAAATGTAAACGGACAAACAAATATTAAATTATATATAGATAAAAACAAGACAGGAAATTGGACTTTAATACTTGAGGCAAATGATAACGGAACAAGTTTTGGAAAACAAATAACTAATGAAGGTTATGCAGGAATTAGAACAGATTTCATGGATGTTGAATTCGATAATTATTCATTAAAAAATATCTAAAAATAAACTCAATTATTCAATATAAAAATTATGCCAACAGATTTATAAACCCATTTAACAAATAAAAAACATACCAAACGATTTATATCGTTCTATTGCTGAAAAGCAAGGTTATATAAGAAAATGGAATTAGAAGAATTTGAAAGACAAGATATTGTTAGAAATGATGTTGTAGAATATACTATAATAGTTCCTGAAACTCATAATACTCAAACAACAATAGCATATTTTAGAGAAATTCAGAAAGAAGAAATACCTGAAGAATATAAAAAAGATCATAAACAACCTCCTTTTATATCTGTGGCTCATATGAAAGAAAGAAATGGATGTTTTAGGGATTTTGAGGAATTATTACTTGAAGAGATTAGATATATTCATAAAATAGGAAAAAGTAGGATTTTATCATAATAAAATGACAATATATGAATTAAATCATAGAGAATTAAATAACAAATTAGCTGAAGCTTTGAAAGAAATTCCTGAATTTAAATCTCCAGAATGGGCCTTTCATGTAAAATCTTCTGTATCAAGAGAAAGGCCTCCATTTGAGGATGATTTTTGGTATAAAAGAAGTGCAAGTATTTTAAGACAAATATATATTAAAAAGATTATTGGAGTTAATAGATTAAAAGTAAGATATGGCGGTAAAAAAAACAGAGGAGTAAAACCTTCAGAATTTAGAAAGGGGTCTGGAAAAATAATTAGGACAATATTACAACAAGCTGAAAAAGCAGGATTTGTAGAAAAATCAGATAAACCTAAAGGAAGAAAATTAACACTAAAAGGAAAGAAATTACTGGAGAGCATAAAATGAAAAGGCAATATAAATTTTCAGAAGCTGTATCTAAGGGGATATATAGAAAAATAGCAATTGATAAGTCATTACCAGAGGGGGTAAATCTTTTAGATCAAGATTTTGTTGAATATGATACAAATATATCATTAAGATTTTTAGAAGATTTAGAAAATAATACAATAGCAACCCTAAGATATGATTCAACTCAATATGCTTCTTTATTTGTAGAAGATAGTAGAAGTACTGATTCATATTTATTAAATACAGCATTAAAATTAAAATTATTTGGACTAGAAAATTCTGTCCAAAAGGTAGCTTAATGAAAATTAATTTGGTTCCAGGATTCATAAAAACCCGGAGGTGGTTTTTATAATGGTAGTTGAAAAAAGACAAAGACAAAAGAAAATAAAACTAGCAAAAGCTAATAGACATACTAAATGGGCTCCTTTCTGGGTAGTTGTAAAAAAATACGGTCAAGGAAAAAGAGTTCATCCATCTTCAACAACAAGATTAAGAAGAAATTGGAGAACTACTAAACTTAAAATTAAACCAAGGAGAATGAAGAAAAAGCATCTAGGATAAAATGGCAAGTAATTACGTAGATTTAGTCGGGAAAGTTTCACTTGAAGAATATGCAAAAATAGAAGCATCTCTAAAAGATGCAGTTATATCTGGAATGTTAGGTACTCATATGAAATTAAGAAAACCATCAACTCATGTATATTTTTCACAAACTCCAGATGGGGATGCTCTTTTAACTTTTGATAGAGATAATGGAGAATGGATATACCAAATATCTGGAAATGTTGAAGCAAGTGCAAGAACTGAAGATAGAATTAAACAAATATTAAGAGATGCTTAAAATGGCAAAAACAAAACCAATAGCACAAGAAAGAGAATATATCATTAATCTTAGAAGGGAAATTCTTAAAGTACCAAGATATAAAAGAACTCCCAAGGCAATTAAGGCTGTTAAATCCTTTATTGCTAAACATATGAGAGTTCCTGACAGAGATGTTAATAAGGTTAAATTAGATAAATACCTAAATGAAGAATTATGGTTTAGAGGTATACAAAACCCTCCAACAAAAATAAAAGTTAAAGTTAAAAGAGAAGGGGAAAATGTTTTAGTAAGTTTAGTTGAACTTCCAACAAAATTAAAATTCAAAAAAGAAAGAGAAGACAAAGCTAAAGTTAAATCTGATAAAAGTAAGAAAGAAAAGAAAGAAAAAGTTGAAGAAACAAAGAAAGAGGAAGATAAAGGAAAAACAGAAGAAGAAATAAAAGATGAGAAAGAAAAAGAAGTAGCAGTTGCTGAATCAAGAGAAAAACAAGCTGAAATGCAAGCTAAAGAAATAAAGCATATAAATAAGTTAAAATCTGCGAAAACTGAAAGAATTCAAAGAAAAGCTCTTCAAAAATAACTACCAAGTAAAATCTTTTTTAATAAGAGCATGAATTCCAAATTTAGACTCATATTCTTCTGCTAGTTTGAAAATAGTATCAAAGTAACATTCCTTATACACACTAAAAATATTATCAATAGTATTAATCTCAAAATGCATAGGTCTTATCCCATCCATATTCTCGCCATATGCTGTAACTTTACTCTTTAAGTGGTCTTTGCCATATAAATGAAACGAATCTTTAAGTGAATCATAAACAAAATTATATCTTTCCTCTTCTGCATCTCGAATTACTTTTGAGTCAATAACTATCACCATAAAAAAAATCAATTAAAATGAGTTTAAAAATATTTATATAAAAAGTGGTCAAGCTTTCCTAACATCAAAAGGTTCTCTGAAATTTGATTCATAAGCATCAGAAAGGCTATCTGCAAAAGAATAATTTTTTTCATTAACTGCATAAATTTCTCTTGTAATATAATTAACAATAACCCTTGCATTTACATCAAAAAATCTTAAGCTAAAGGTATTTTCTGTTTTTATTAATTCAAAAGCTCTTCCATTGGCAAGAGCCTGTGCCACCTTTACTAAATCTATAATCTTTGTATTGCTATCTTTCAATGTATCAGCTAAATTTTCTTGGTCTTCCATATTAAAATTAATTTCTATACCTCACACACTTATAAAACCTTTTATACACTAAAATACAAAATAATATATGATAGAATTAGATAATATAAAAAATGAGCTGAAAAAATATTCAAATAAAGAAAAAATACCTATTTATCAAAATTTCTTTAAAACAGGAAAGGGCCAGTATGGAGAAGGCGATATTTTTCTAGGAGTTTCAGTTCCAAATACAAGAAAAGTAGCTATAAAATATAAGGAAATTGAATTAGATGTTATCAAACAGCTAATTGAAAGCAAAATCCATGAAGAAAGACTTTTAGGAGTATTAATTTTAGTTCAAAAATATAAAAAGACAAATGATAATAAAATATTTGAATTCTATAAAAAACATAATAAAAAGATTAATAACTGGGACCTAGTTGATTTAAGTGCAGATAAAATAGTAGGTCACTATTACTATAACAACCAAAATAAATTCTCGGAATTATTCAATCTAGCCAAATCCGATAATTTATGGGAAAGAAGAACCTCAATAGTTTCAACTTATTATTTTATTAAAAATAATAAGTTCAAAGAAACAATAAAAATATCTGAAATTCTGTTAAATGACAAACACGATTTAATCCAAAAAGCAGTTGGGTGGATGCTTAGAGAAGTTGGTAAAAAAGATAAGAAAATATTATTAAAATTTCTTAATAAATACTATAAAGAAATGCCAAGAACAATGTTAAGATATTCAATTGAAAAGTTTCCTGAAAATGAAAGAAAATATTATTTGAACAAAGTATAGATTATAATTCATGCCTTAAATAACGCTAGTTTTAAATATTTAAAAATTATTGTAGATATATGGTAAAGAGGGTGATTTTAATAGTTTTAATAGGAATTTTTCTTATTAATCTGAGTTCAGCCATTAACATAACATTTAATTCAGACACACCTGCAGATAATACTACACTAAACAACAAAGATTATTTCCTTGTTAATGTGACAATTGGAAACTTCACGGGAACTCCAAATGTCATTCTTGAACTTAATAACTCATTTAGACCTGTAAACTACACTCTTTCAAATGCAACAAATATAACTTATCAGTTTAATGTAACATTTTTAATCAATAGGACATTTCAGTATAGGGTTTTTGTAAATGATTCTATAGCATCAAATACTACAGGATATAGAACAATAACAGTAAATTACTCCCAGCCTTGGGAATACAACTCAACTTACTGGAAAACAACTTACATAAATAAAATAACTCCTTTCTGGGCAAATCAGTTCGTAGCATCAAATGGAGCATTTTATATGAATGTAAATCAAACAGGTCAAAGAAATAATGAGCTATTAAGAGCTCAAATGCTTGGACGTCATATTTATGGAATGGCTGTTGCATATAATCTAACAAGTAATGAAACATACAAGTCAATGGCAATAAATGCTACAAATCTTCTTAGGGATAAATATTGGGATAATTCTAGTGGAGGATTTTCAGATGATGATTTTAATGTTTCAAATGGAAGCCAAATAATAAACGCAAGAAACTCAAAAACAATGTTTGGACAGTCATGGGCGTCACTAGGATATCTAAGCACTTACTGGATAACAAGTAATTCTACATACCTTAATTATGCTCAGGAAAGTTTTAGTTTATATGACCAAAAAACATGGAATTCAACAGACAAAGCTTATGCGGAAACAACAAATGATAGCGGGTCAATAACTTCAAATCAATATACTTTCTCAAGCACAGTAGATGTGGCTATCGCATTAATTATTCCATTATATAGTTTAACGGGAAATTCCACATATTTAACAAGGTTAAAAGATATTACTGATTCTTCTTTGAAAAATATGGTAAATGAATCAAATGATTTGATTGTTGGAAATTACAATCCCGGATGGGCAAATAATGGAAATAAAGAACAGGTTTCTATTGGACATAATACAAAATATGCCTGGTATCTTCTTTATATGTATAATTTAACAAACAATGAAACTTACAAAACAAAAGGATTAGAGATATTTGGAAATGCAACTCAAAAAGGGTGGAAAGATCAATATAACTTATGGTTAAATGAAGTGAATACAACCACAAATCTATCGGTAAACTCGGATATTCCTTGGTGGATAATAGAAGATGGATCTGTTGGAGGCCATATATTATACAAATACACAAATAATGATATTTACTATGACTTATTTAAAAAATCAACGGGAACATATCTAGAAAAGTTTCTAGACCAAACAAATGGAGAGGTTTATGAAATTGCAAATGAATCAGGATCAATAACTAATACAGATAAGGGTTATGAATACAAAGCATCATATCATTCATCAGAAATTGCAATTTTTTTAAGTCAAACAATGGATGGATTTTTGGGAGTTCCTTATGGTAATTATGGAACATACCTTTCAAATAATCCTCCAACACCAAGTTCAAGTCAAACTTCTTCAGTTTCAGAAAGTGGATCGGGAGGAAGTTCAATAAAGAACAATTCTAAAATAAGTATTCCTCAATTAAATAATAATGAAACAAACAAAACAATAGTTTCAAATGAATCAGCAGCAACTATAAATGAAATATTTGACAGTAAAAATAATTTAATTAAATATATTCCTCTTGTTTTAATATTAATAATCCTCTTAATAATCTTATTCTTAATTATTTTAAAGAATAAAAAGTCTAAAAAAGAAAGAAAGAAAGTACTATTTGAAATAAGAACAATACATAAATACTTAAAAAAGAAAAGAAAATAATGTAGTCATGAGAACTTTAAGAAAAGCCCTTTCAATTGGTTTAATTGGACTAACTTCAATATTAGGGAGTTCAAGTAAACCGTCTATAGATAAAAAATTTCAAATTTCCCATAATATAATAAGTGAAGAAGAATCTACTTACAGGTCAGTAAAAACTTGGAGAGAATTAAAAAAAGATTTAGACCCTGAAAAATACCAAGAAGAATTTGATAAAGAAAGTTCAATGGTTAAATTTTGGGATTTCCCTGTAGAAGATTGGGTTTCATATGTATGGGATAAAAATAATGATTGGAAGCCGGATACTATAGAAGTAAAACCCTCAGAAGCTTATTTAGGTGTTCTAAAGGATATGTATGAAAGAGAAATAGTAAATAGAGAGAGGTTATACGGTAAAGATTATGACAAAAATGTGATTTTTGAAGACACCCCATTAAAAGATTGGAAAATTGAAATAATAACTGAAGATGAATATAAGAGTCGTATAAGAGTTTTTCTTCCTCATAAGGAAAAGCTGTATTTAGTAAGAAGGGCTCATGAAATATTCGTACAAGAGATAGCAGTTAGAAGAACTTATAAACTTGTATATTAAATGTTCTTTCCCAAGTTTTTTAAACAGAATTTCTTTATATTATAACATGAAAAGACTAGTTATTTTAGGTGGGGGTTTTGCAGGAGCTAAAATAGCAAAAGCTCTTGAAAATAATTTTGAAACTACCTTAATAGATTCGAAAGACTTCTTTGAATATACTCCTGGAATTTTAAGATCAATAGTTTACCCAAAACATCTAAAAAAAATCCAGGTACTTCATAGGCATTATTTACATAAATCAAAAATATTAAATGAATATGTTATATATGTAAATAATAAATCAGTTAAAACAAATAAGAGTAATTTAAAATTTGATTATCTAGTAATAGCTTTAGGATCAAGTTATAATCTACCTATAAAAGAGAAGAATGTCATAATGATTACAAGGGGGAATCATCTAAGAGATTATTATGATTTACTTTGTAAATCAAAAGAAATAACTATAATCGGGGGAGGAATTGTTGGAGTTGAATTAGCTGCTGAAATTTCAGATTTCTATAAAGATAAAGAAATAACTATTATTCATAATAAAGAAAAATTAATGGAAAGAAATTCAAATAAAATGATAAATTATGCTGAAAATTATCTAAAGAAAAAAGGAATAAAAATAATTTATAATGAAACAGCCATTAACTATAAAGGAAATATTATTAAAACAAATAAAGGAACAAAAATTAAATCAGATATTACTTTTATCTGTACAGGGATAAAACCTAATTCACAACCATTAGAGAAATATTTTAAAAATACTCTAAATGAAAAAAAACAGATAATAGTAAATGATTATCTTCAGGTAAAAAGTTTTAAAAATATCTTTGTAGCAGGAGATATAACAGATATAAAAGAAGAAAAATTAGCACAAAATGCAAAAAAGCAGGCAAACATAGTTATTCATAATTTATTAAATTTAGAAAACAATAAACCATTATTAAAATATGACTCAAAACCAAGAATAATGGTTATTAGTTTAGGAAGATTTAATGGAATATTCCAGTATAAAAACTTTGTATTAACAGGAATTATACCAGGAATATTAAAGTCATTAATTGAATGGAATACGATGATAAGGTATAGGTTTTAAAAAGATTAGAGTAAAGTTTAAATACTATTTATATAGGAAAATTATATGAAAAATACAACTGAAGAAGAAATTCTTGATAGAATATTTGGTAATATTGATGGCTTACTTTTGGAAGGAAATTTTGAAGAAGTTAATAAAACTCTCAGTCACCTAAAAATTGAACAAGAACCTACTACATCATTAATAACTTATCTTACAGCAACATTTCCAGCAAAAGATAAATTAGCATATAGAAGTAAGTTTTATGAAAATGTTGAATTAGAATTAAAATCGAGAGAAAATTATGATCCTAGATTTGTTCAAGGATTAAATTAAATACTAATCAATTAAGCTAACACATCCAATACGATCTTGATTATCAAATAAAACTCCTCCATGATCAAAATCAGGAAGAGGACCATAAGTCGGTTTCAGGTCTTGGTATTTTATATATAAAAACTTTAATATTCTATCATTTGAAGACTGAACAACTTCATCATTAACTCCAAATTTTATTAAATTAGCTGAATTATAAGTAAATTTGTCTGCAATATTTTCTGAATCATAGTTATCCAAAATACATTCTATTATTTCAGGAAGTACAATTCTATCTTTTTTTCTTAAATATTCAATTCTGCTTCGAAATAACCTATGAACTCTAGAAAAATCGTCTCTTTTTCCATCAAATCTTAACTCTAATTGATCATCCATTTTAATATTACAAATCTACAAGAACAGGATATGGAATAGGCTCCCCATCATATTTATTTTCTTCAACAACTTGATCTAAAGTTTTATTGTAAAAATAACTTGGCTCACATTCAGGTCCAAAAGGCTTTTGTGAAAGAACTATTAATTTTTTATCATCAGTATTTGTAGCTTCAAATGCAATTCTATGCACTCCCTTTTTATCTTTAAAATATTCAACAAGTTTAACTTCTCCAATTTCTTTAAATGGACCTATTCTTTCTTCTTCAAAAGCCCATAATCTAGTACCTTTTAATCCAATATAATAGCCCGGAGCTTGTTGAACTTTATTCCATTTATCATCAAATATTGTTTTTGTTATATGATAAATAGAAACTTGATCTGGAGAGTTTATTTGCCAAGGAGTATATTCTTCAGGTAATCCCTCATTTATATCAAAGTA
>ORJL011793766.1_pt1 | contig 10111 bp, 10 predicted proteins | sample 1779941 | NCBI WGS metagenome assembly ORJL01 (sample SAMEA104232317, study PRJEB22302) | groundwater metagenome | biome: forest; feature: aquifer; material: groundwater | place: USA | collected 2011-08-07 | depth 5.8 m | reverse complement strand
TAGATCTCCTTGCCCAAGCCAAAGAAGTGAAGAGTCTGAAAGGGAAGAAGCCGATTGAGGATGTTGTCCAATAAGATCATCAGGGGCTCGTAGTTTTCCTACGATGTGGTATACCCGATTTCCCAATAGGGATAAAGAGTGTTTTGGTAGTGCTCTTGCTAATTTCTTTGAGTTTAACGGCCAACCAACGTTAGCCGAAAGAGTGTATGATGAATTTCGGAATCATCCCTTTGTTGCACCCGATGGTTCCGTAAGGGCTTTGTTTTGTACCAGATTGGTCCATGATTTGACGGGTGGAGAATATCAAGGGACGTTCAAATACCTTAGTTTCAAGCCAGATCCGCCAGAAAGCCTAACTAGAGATATTGGTGATCATGCGGCGGAGGCATTACAAGCAATCGAAGATGAAACGAACGCAGGAAGACTACTTGGTGGATTAGAGAGTTTTGGGTATAGAGGTCAAGCATTAGTTTTACAAGGATTAGCAGCAGGAGAAATGCAGCATTGGATCGTCGATTGTGATGATGGTACCGTTATTAATAATGGACAAATTAGGACGGTTACTGATTCTCGGTTATTTTTCTCTACGATTAACGGCGTGTTAGAGATTGAACAGCGTACTTAGACTTCTCAATCAAGAGAATTAAGAAATATAAAAAAAATAAAAGAAAAAATAAACTCTATCTAAACAGCATTCCCAAGAGGAACAAGACTACAGCGAGCAAGACAACAAGGCCGGCGACAAGCCAGACGGTCTGACGCATTTCCTGCCAGGAAGACGTGTTTTCGGAGACAGCTACGACTGCTGCTGCGGTTGGTGCTTTTGGTCCAACACTGAGAGTGCTGATGACAACATCCGCTTTCTCTGCTGCAGCTTTATTTTCTACCGGAAGCTGGCTGTTGTAGTTTGCAGGCGCAACATACGCTGCTGCTGCTCCCTTACTCGCTGCTACACTTTCAGTAAGGAGTTCGGAAATTTCTTCACGCAGATCGCTAATGTCATCTTTTAGATCATCAAGATCATCTAAGAGATCGCTTTTTCCAGTACAACTTGCTTTGTCTTCAACGTCAGAACTCAAATCTCTGACATCATCACGAAGATCTTTAAGGTCTTCATCAAGGCTTTCCAGCTTGTATTCGTATTTGCCTAATTCTTTTGCTTCACTATCAAATGAAGCACTGCGGAATTTTCCTTTGTAGAAAAGGTAGTCATCTTCGTCATCGAAGAATTCACTTTTCAAATCTTTATAGTCTGCTTTTTCAGAGCTAAGACATGTTCCATTCCCGGCGTCGCCTTCTGCTAGAGCAGTGGCGCCAACCATGAGGAATAAAACAAACAACATTGCCATGAATCGTTTTAATATCATTTGACGCACCCCGAATTGGTTAATGAGGGGTTTCGAAGAATTGACCTATATAAACTTTACGGATTATTCTACTTCAAAGTAGTACTCAATCCGGTTAAAGAATAATCTCTCCGCGATGGGTTTTGGGGAGGAAATTGAGAATTTTTCCTTCTTTATAGGAAGCGCAGCCGAGAACATCCTCTTCATAGATGACGAGAATCAGCCGGTTTTCATTGCCGAGATCTTTCTTAAGGTCAACGCCGGCAAAATAGGCTCGAGCTTCTATTTTGGAAAGTAGGACGGCGTTTTTGAGTCCTGAGAAATGGGTCTTATACCCCGCAGCTCCGCTGCGACTTTCGATTCCCATTTCTGGGAGTAAAAATCCCACAGCTTCGGGTAATGAATGCCCCGCAGCTCTGCTGTGATTGGGATTTTTTACTTCCGCGTCTTTTTTCTTTGCTTCATGCACCAAGAGCTGCGCTCCTTCTTTGCTCAAGCGGATGTAGCCGGGACGGACTTCGGCGAAATAAAGTCCAAGCCGGTCGATGTGCAATTTGTCAAGATCAAGCTGAGCGACTTCACGGTTGACAATAAATAACCGATCTTTCTCGTTTTTGAGATAGGCATAGTTTTCTTCGGGCGCATAGCCGAACTGGGCAACGAGTTGTTTCTTGATTTCTTTAACGTCCCGCGTATTCAGAATGGTTAATTTTTGCATGAGTTGTTTTTGATTGAAATAGCCACAACATTTTTAAACTATCGCTGCAAAAATCAATAAAGATTTAAAAATTGGTTTCTTTGGTGTGTGGATAATAATAATAGTTGCGGGCGGTATTACTCATGACAGAAGACACTCTCTACGCGGATCAAGAACTATCTCTTCCTGTTGATATCAATCTTTCTCTTAATCAGGGCCCGACTACTTTTGCCCAACCTACAACACTCGAACGACAACTGGTTTCTTCCCTTGCGCAAGGCAATTATACTGTTGGTCAAAATCTGGGAAGAGGAGCAGAAGGATACGTTCAGAGGTTAGACCTCTCGCAGGAGGATCTGCAAACCCGCCTCGCGGTGAAAGTAGTGAGTACGCGGCATCATTCCGATCAGGAGATTTGCAAGATCATCCGTCAAGCAGAATTAATGCGTCGTGTGTCCATCCCTGGTGTACAGCATCCCGTGGCGTTTGAGATTAAAGATGTTCCTCTGGACTTTGGTGCTGTTGATCGGCAGTATCGACTCTTCATGATGTACGAAGGAGTGGAAAATCTTGCCGAACGAATGGTGAGTGAGAAATTGTCTGAGAGCGAAGCATATGGCTTACTGCAAAAAGGACTGGGAATTTTAGCGCAGCTGCATTCTCATGATATTGTCCATCGCGATCTCAAGCCGTCTAATATTCGTCTTGATGCTGCAGGTGATCCGATTCTGGTGGACTTTGGTGTTGCGCGTGATCTTCGCGAGCGAACACAGACAGGGAGTTTTGGTCTCGGTCTGATTGGCTCGTATCAGTACATGGCTCCAGAAGTCTTGTTCAAAGGACAGAAACCAGGGAAAGCCGCAGATTTGTATAGTCTGGGGGCGGCAATTATCGAGGCGTTAGGCGGATCGCCCTTTGCAGGAGATAGAACGCTGGCAACACATCGTCAAGCTCTGCAGAAGTTAGGAATACAAGATTCTTCATTACGTACTTGTCTTGAGGCGTTGTTAACGGACGATCCTTTGCAGCGCTCATCTCGCTTTCACTCGGTCAATGGGATGTATCTTCTCGAAGCTTTGCCGGTGGCGGAGAAACAGGCTGTTTTGGAAAAAGGAGTCGGAAAACATTCTTGGTCGATGAGGGATATGTTGAGTCGGGTTAGTATTTTCCCTGTGTTTTGCTTGGTATTTTTTGGTGGTGTGACCCATTATGCTACGTCGAGCGTTACAGAAGGGAAAGTGCATGAACAATCGTGGGATGCGGTTCTCCAAAAAGCGGCTGGGGACGATGGCTACCTTGATGAGGATGAAAAAAGGAAGCTGGTTCTCGGTCTTGGTGTCCCCACAATTCAGGAAATGGATTGGCAACAACAGCTAAGTATCCTGTCTCATGTCAATTTCATGAGTGGGGTTGATATTTTTCTTGGAAAAGAAGTGGTCGGCAACATTCCCTGCGAAGCATTAGAGAATTACTTACAAAGGAAATAGTTCTGTGCAAAGTCATGACAATCATCTTCAATCGTGTTTTCATGAACAAAATCGTATTTGCTTTGATTTTATTAACCCTGTTCACCGGCTGTACCTTACATGAACAGACAAAAAATGACCCAGATAGTAACCAAACTGCCCAATTCGCCGTCTATTTGACAGATACCGATCAAATGATCTTTTCAGAAGAGGATATAACCTCCTATGAAGCATCAGCCCATACTTTCACTCTTACTCCGCAAGGAGCAAAGAAGATGAAATCGTATCAAACCTCTCCGCAAATAAACGCGGGTTTATATCAAAAATCATTTGTTGTGAAGTTAGGTGAAAAGGAAATATACCGCGGAAAATTTTGGACGTATCTTTCTTCACTCAGTGAATTGGGTATTATTATCACTGACGTTGTCATGATTGGTCCAGATTACAACACTTTAACTGTAGCACAGGGCTATCCTTCAACAAGTAGCTCTCTTATAGTAGATCGCTATCTTTCAGAAAATGAATATCTTCAGGAAATATCTCATCCAAATGATGAAATTAATGATCCCCGAATCATTGAACATTTTGAAAGAATCAACAAATTAAAATAATCGTATCGGAACGTTTACCCAACTCCCCAAACAGGATTATTCACTCGCTTCATCTCGGCAATTTCTCTGAGCACCTCGATTTCATTCTTCAACAGATATTTCTTCAATTCTTTTAATTTCTTGAAATCATCTTCCGGAATATCCGTGTATAAGAAATCGCCTTCGTTGATCTGCCGCCCAACGGTGACATCATCCATCGCCATCGCCAGTTGTTTTCCCCGTTCGGCAACGGTGACATTATCCTGTCCTTCTTTCATGCTCTTGACCGATGTCAGGCGCTTCCCCTGGTGATTCATAATCGGATCTCCCGAGCGAATTTTACCAATTTCAATTTCGACGCCGACGATGGCGGGGTTATTCTGGCGAAAGGTGTATCCTTTGAGGATCACGAACTTGCACGGCCGAACAAGCAGCGCTAATTCCCGCAATTCAATATCCTTTCGCAAGGAAGAGATGAATTGGTCGTATTCTTCAATGATGCGGTAAATGACATCATGAACGATGATCTTCAATCCTTTTGTCTTGCCATATTCTGTAATCTCGCTCGAGGCTTGCACGTTAAAGCCGAGAACAACTCCATATGTTTCATCCTTTTGTTTGACGGATTCTACTTGTGAGAGGTCATGCTTGGTGATATTACCCAAGGAAGCAGAAGCGATGGGAATCTTTTTTTCCTGGAGGAGCACTTTCAACGCTTCTAATCCACCTATCGTGTCTGCTTTGATGATCACACCAACTTCTTCGCTTTCGGCAATGAGAACTTCACCAATTTCCTGCTGTACCTCTTGTTTGATCTGTTCAATCTCTTCTGCTTTTTCAGAGCAGCCGCGCAGCGGCATGCCAGCGATTGCTTTTTCCAATCCTGGCGCAACAATTTTCACACCCGTCGCCGCAAAAATTTCTTTGACATTTTTGAATTTGCTTTTCTTCTCGCGCATTTCCGTTAATTCTGCGGGCTCAAGCAGCGCGCGGATTTTGGTCACGATCGCTCCATCAACACCTCCAATGACGATCGTATCGTTGACACGCAGGTGCCCGTTGTAGATGATCGCGTTGAGTGTTGTCCCCAAGCCTTTTTCTTCGGTCACTTCGAGGATTGTTCCTTTGGCGAAACCTTGCTCTTCGATCTGCAGTTTCGCTTCGAAGTATTTTTGTGCCAGGCCCGTTAGAACCATCAACAGTTCGGGAATACCTTGGCCTTTGAGAGCAGAGATGGGGATAATTGCCAGCTGCTTGGTGTAATCTTGCACACGATCAAAACGTTCTGCTTGCAGTCCGATTTCATTGAATTTCCCGACGAGGTCATACATCTTCTTCTCAAATTCGCCCTGAATCGAGTAATCAAGACCATTGATGTTCTCGAGTAAAATTTTATTTGGATCATACTTCCAACCGTGAATTAAGTCGATTTTATTGGCGGCAACGATGAACGGAACTTTATTTGCCCGCAGAATTTCTATTGACTCCATTGTTTGCGGTTTGAAGCCTTCGTTAATGTCAACGACGAGAATGGCAATATCGGCGAGGCTGCCGCCTCTTTTTCGCAGGGAAGTAAATGCGGCATGTCCTGGGGTGTCAATGGTCAAGAGACCGGGAATAGTTACTTTATTACCTAAAACATCAAGAAGCTTGCCGCAAATCTTGCGAATCGTTTCCAGGGGGATAATCGAGACACCAATAGCCTGGGTAATTGCTCCTGCTTCTCCGGCAGCAACAGTCGTACGTCTAATCTTATCGAGAAGCGATGTTTTTCCATGATCAACGTGCCCAACGACGGTCACGAGAACTTTTCGAATGGCCATCCGTTCTTTCTCTTCTCATTCTTTTTAAATTTACCTTTTGGAGAACAACAATTGTTAAATAACATTACTTTTGTGAAAATGAGATGATTCACCATCTCTTTCAGCGAGGCCGGAGTTCTCTCAGCACGGGTCTGGCCAGTCTTGTCCTTACTCTTGCTGCCTGTCAAGAGCCGCAGGTAGGCCGTTATGCTCTTCGTGATGCGGCTGAGTCTTCTTCTCATGATGTGGCGGCTTCCTCTTTCGAAGGAGATGTCTTTGATGACAAGAGTGGATCCACTCATCCAGATTCGTACACCGCCGTATCCTTTCCTGATCTCTCTTCTTCTGAAGAATCCTTCTTCGATAAAGAATCACCTGATTCTCCTGTATCCTGCCTCGAAGGAGTAATGGAACAACAGGCTTGTGATAACCTCTTCTCACCCTGCATTGGGCATCAAGAGCGATTCTGTGTTGAGGGGGAGTGGAGTTCTTGGAGCAGCTGTCTCGATTCGTATCGTATCCGAGCTCCCCTTCCACTGCATCAGCCGGTGGTCAATGATTATACGATTGCGGCGTTAAGCAAGAATGGTTCTTCACTCGGAGAAAAAGTGTATCTGATTGATATCCCTTCCGAAGAAATTATTCCTTTAGATTCTTTTTATGGTTCTGATCTCTCGTTGGATGGCCATTTTCTGTCAGGGGTTTATTCTAACGTATTACCAGAAAATACGTGTCAGGTGTTGGATCTCTGGTACAATGCAGTGATCAATGAAGGGCTCTGTCCGCAAGATTTAGATAGCGACATTTTCGTGGCGATTGAGGATAAAACGAATCTCACGGTTAATAGTGTCCTCGATAAAGAAGAACTGGCTAACCTCGTGACAAATGTGTGTATCTCCACGCCCGTGGTTGACTACGAGACCGTCGCATTTGTTAGCAGTCCTTTGTTGAATGGTATTTGCGCAGCAGATGAATCTTCTCTCCATGTTTGGTATTTTATCGACAAACAGTTGGTAACTATTCCCCATGTGCCGGGCGATATCGATAAGGATCCTTTGTTGCTCGATGGCCTTCTCCTTTTTTCGCGGTACGATTCGAGTAACCAGGTTCATCTGATGCAGTATCACATCTTAAACGAGGAAGTTACGGAACTGCTCTCTGAGTCGGCAACTTTGGATACTGCTTGTGAGGCCGGAGGTGTGGTTTCCTACGCCGGCTGGACACAAGGCGCATTTAATGGGGCGACACTGGCTTTCCGGACCAATTCTCAGAGCGACTGTCAAATAGTGGATGGTTCCTGTTCTTGCTTGGATCATGTTGAGCTCAGGGCCTACAATTTAAACACAGGAGCGGAAACAATTGTGCGTTCAGTTGCTGCGGGAAATGAGGTTGAATCCCCTCTGGGACTTCCTTCTTTGGATCAGGATTATCTCGTGTGGGAAGAAAAAGGGGTTCTTCGCTATTGTCCGTTGAAAGAAGGATGGTAGACTCTCCTTTCGAGTAACCTTTAAATATCCGTATTTCTTTAGGTAGAACTATGAGTTTTGCAGCGCACAAGCGGAAATGGGTGTTTTTCTTCGTCTTTGTCTCGCTACTAGTGCTGACATTTTTCTTATTTAAGCCGTACTTAAGTGCAATTGTTGTGGGAGCGCTCATCGCCTATTTTGTGTACCCTCTGTACCAGCGTTTTGTGGTGGTTGTCAAATCCAAGCTCGTTGCTCAGGTGTTATTCAGTGTCGGTGCTGCTCTCCTCTTGGGTTTGCTCGTGGCGGGAATTGCTATCCCTTTGGCTTCCCAAGCCCAGTCTTTATATCTTAAATCTGGTCAGTTGGTTTCAAATTACATTCAAGATTTTGAAGACTGTACGAACGCTTCTCTGGATACTCCTGCCTGTCGACTGGCTGAGAAGTTTAGTCCTTTCTTAGAATCAGCAGAATTTAAGCAGCGCACTCAAGAAATTATCGAAAAAACATCGTTCTTCTTTTATGAGAAGATTGGCGGATTGTTAAGTGGGATTGTCTCGTTTCTGATTTTTCTTGTTGTGATGGTTTTCTCATTATTCTACTTTTTAGATCATGGCACGGAAATCAAGAACATGATCGTGGCAATTCTCCCCCTCTCTAAATCTGACCAGAAGAAAGTTGTCCAGCGCCTGGAAGAAAGTATCAATGCGGTGGTTGGCGGAAATATTAGTATGGCATTTTTACAGGGTGTTGCCGCAGCATTGATTTTTTTTCTTTTAGGTGTTCCCGTACCAATCTTTTGGGGCTTGGTCATTTCGGTTCTCGCATTTATCCCCGGTCTTGGGCCGGCGATAGTTTGGGTCCCCCTTAGCATCTTGTTGATCATTAAAGGGAGTATGCCCAAAGCTCTGATCTTAATCGCGTATTCGATTATCGTTCTAGGATCGATTGAGAATATCCTTAAACCTAAGTTCATTGGCGACAAGATCAAAATGTCTACCTATGCCGTCTTTATGGGAGTTCTCGGCGGGCTCCATCTGTTTGGCATTATTGGTTTCTTTTTTGGACCGATTCTTCTGGCTTTGCTGGTGACCTGCATCCAAATCTACCGCGAGATGGATGGAAATCTGGAAGAGTAGATTTTTAAATCTGCTCGTACTGGGAAAGATATGACTCTCATTCAGGAACATTCTGTAACGCTCTCTCTTGATCTTCCCCAAGGGGACGTCCATGCGCAAATGGCTGTTTTCTATAATCCGGTGATGAGTTCAAATCGCAATCTGTCTATTCTTTTGTTGAACTCTATTCCAGGAAAGAAACTAAAGATTGCCGATCCTTTTGCGGGATCGGGCATCCGTTCATTGCGGTTCTTGAAAGAATTGAAAAAAGGAAAAATAAAGCAGTTGTGTGTTAATGATTTTAAAGATAATTTTACGTCTCAGTTTCGGGAAGGGGCAAAGCGTAACAATCTTGACGTTGCTGCTTTGCTGAAAAAAGATCTTGTTCACGTATCGCAGGATGATGCGTCTCTCTTTCTGTTGAAAGAGACGGGATTTGATTATATTGATATAGATCCATTTGGCAGTCCAAATCCGTTTTTAGCGGCGGCAATGGCGAGAATTTCGCGAGGAGGTATTTTAGCGGTAACAGCCACGGATACGGCGGCGCTAACGGGGACGTATCCGCATGCGACACGCAGGAAATATTGGGCGGAGTCTCAGCGTAATTATCTGATGCACGAAATTGGTTTACGCATTCTGATTCGGCGGATTCAGTTGCAGGGTGTGCAGTTTGACAAAGCTTTGACTCCCCTCCTCGCGTATCATCGTGATCATTACTTTCGGGTTTATTGCCAAATGGAGAAAGGAAAAGAGAAATGTGATGAGATCCTCAAGCAGCACAACTATTTTCTCTGGTGTCCGCACTGTCTGCGTTCAACTGTTTCAGTATTTAATTCTGCGGATTGTGAGTGTGGGAAGAAGATGCAGTTTGCCGGCCCTCTGTGGTGTGGTGAATTAGCTGAACAGTCATTGCTGCAGAAGATGCTGAAGAATAATCCTTTTCCGGAGGAAGCTAAATTCTTAACGCTGCTTCTGGGTGAAACTGCTTTTCCCAGTTGCGGCTTCTACGATCTTCATGCGGTTGCGCGGAAATATAAATTAACAATACCCCCTTTTGAAAAAGTGTTGTCCTCTCTTCAGGCTGTTCGAACACACTTCTCGCCGCATGGGATTAAGACGAAACATTCTTTTGCTGACGTTTTAACGTTGATGAAAACATGGAAGTGAAGTGAAAAATGAACGAGAATGAATGGAAGCAAAAATTGACTCCGGAACAGTATCATATTCTTCGTGAAAGAGGAACGGAGGCTCCGTTCTCGGGGAAACTAGTCCATCATCAAGAAAAAGGAGTCTACTTTTGTGCCGGCTGTGGGTCGGAATTGTTTTCTTCTCATGCCAAATTTGATTCGGGGTGCGGCTGGCCGAGTTTCGACGAGATTCTCTCTCAGGACAATGTTGAATTGCGGGAAGATCGTAGCTTAGGCATGGTGCGTTTAGAAGTGGTCTGCAAGAAGTGCGGGGGCCATCTGGGCCATCTCTTTGCGGATGGGCCGACGCCAACGGGGAAAAGATATTGCATCAATTCGGCGGCGTTGGGGTTTAGGGGGAGGTAGTCTCGAGTATCACTTCAGAGTATTTTCTTCTCCCAAGCTTTACAGAGAAATGCCACTTTTCAGGATTTTCTTT
>ORJL010819527.1_pt1 | contig 10111 bp, 7 predicted proteins | sample 1779941 | NCBI WGS metagenome assembly ORJL01 (sample SAMEA104232317, study PRJEB22302) | groundwater metagenome | biome: forest; feature: aquifer; material: groundwater | place: USA | collected 2011-08-07 | depth 5.8 m | reverse complement strand
TGCTCGCGGCGGCCGCGCTCGCCCTCCTGGCGGGCGCGTGCGCGCTGTGGGCCGCCGGGGAAAAGGACCGGCTGCGCGCGCGCGTCCTCGCCGACCTGCGCGCCAAGGCGGGCACCGTCCTCGAAGCCGCCCTGGCCCTGCGCCGCGCCGGCCTGCCCGCTGGGAAGGCCGAGTCGGAGTACCTGCCGCGCCTGCGGGCGGTGCTCGAGCAGGCCGAGCGCGCCGGAGTCGCCGGCGCAGAGGGGCAATACCACCTCGGGCGTCTGTACCGGGCGCTGCTCCGCTTCGACGAGGCGGAACAGGCGCAAGCGGTCGCCCTCGCGCGCGACCCCGACTACGCGCCCAGCCGGTACGAGCGCGCGCTGCTGCTCGCGCGCAAGGTGGACGACCGGGTCGCCGAGCTGCGCGACGACTGGGTGCGTGCGGAAGGCCGGCGGCTGTCGTCGGAGGGGCTGTTCCAAACGGCGGGCGCGGCGGCGGCCCTGAAGCCTCGGACGCGACCGCCCGATGTCGAGCTGACCGCGGGGGACGCCGAGGCGCAGCGGCTGCATGCGGAGCTCGCCGCCGAGCTGCGCCGGTTGGACGGCGGTGCCGGCGCTCCCCTGCCCCCGGCGCAGGCCGACTGCATCCGCGGCCTGCTGCGCCTGCGGACCGCCGACGGCGCGGCGGACCGCCAGGCGGCGTGCGCGCTGCTCCGGCGCGCGCTGGCGGACGATCCGCTCCTGGAGGAGGCGTACGAGGGGCTGGCGCGCGCGGCGCTCGACTCGAACGCGTTCGACGACGCGGTCGCCGCGTACACGGCGGGGATCGAGCACGACCGCGGCTACGCCCCCTTCTGGCTCGGCCGCGGCAAGACGCGCGCCGACCGCGCCTTCTCGCTGCACGCGTCGGGGCAGGACCCGGAGCCGCTCTTTCGGCTCGCGGAGGAGGACTTCACGGCGGCGATCGCGCTGGTTTCGCGCGACCCCGGCCCGCTCCTTCAGCGCGGTGCGCTGCGGTCCGAATGGGGCCGGCGGCTGATTCAGACCGGCCGCGACGCGGAGCCGAAGTACGCCGAGGCGGTGGCCGACTTCGACGCGGCAATCGCGCTCGCGCCGAAGTCCGCCCGCCTCTACGTCGGCCGCGCCCACGCCCAGAACCACCGGGCCGTGGTCCGCCTCGAGCGCGGCGAGGACCCCGACCCCTGGTACGAGCGCGCGGTCGCCGACGCCGACCGCGCGGTGGAATTGGCGCCCGGGCAGCCGGCGGTGTGGACGATGCGCGCGCGCCTGCGCGCCAACTGGGGCACCTGTTGCGCGCGCCGCGGCCGGGAACCGTGGGACGCGTACCGCGGCGCGGAGGAGGACTACCGGCGCGCGCTCGAACTCGACCCGGTCTCCGCCGACCCGTGGATCGGCCGCGCGCTGGTGCGCTACAGTTGGGGCGACGAAGAGATGGGACGCGGCAAGGACCCGCGGGCGCGCTGGAACGACGCGGAGGCGGACTTTCGCGCCGGGCTGGACCGGGAGCCGGACGCGGCGCACGCGTGGATGTGCCTGGGCGCCCTGCAGACCGCCCGGGCGCGCTTCGACGAAACCAGCGGAGCGCGCGAGACGCCCTGGCACGCGGAGGCGGAGAAGGCGATCGGTCGCGCGCTGGAGATCGATCCGACGCTCGCCGACGCATGGACGCGCCGCGCCACGCTGCGGCTGAACTGGGCGCTGTTCGGCTACTTCCGCGGCGAGGACCCGGCGCCGCGCCTCGCCGGGGCGCTGGAGGACATCGACAAGGCGATCGAGATCAACCCGCGCGACGCCGACGGCTGGAGCAAGCGCGGGATGCTGCACGGAAACTGGGGCCTGTTTCTCATGAACAACCGGCGCGACCCGGGCGAGCACTTCACGGCCGCGCTGGCCGACCTGGAGCACGCGCTTGGGCTCAATCCGGCTCAGCCCGAGGTCTGGCGCGGCCGCGGCGGCTTGCGCGTCAACTGGGGGATCTGGAAGCAGACCCGCGGCGAGGATCCGCAGGAGCTCTTTGCGACGGCGGTGACCGACCACGACCGCGCCCTGGCGCTCAACGCGAAGGACGCCACGCTATGGGTGGGCCGCGGTCTGGCTCGGGATACGTGGGCGGCCTGGCGCGCGCAACGCGGGCAGGACGCCACCGACCTGTGGGAAGCCGCGCGGGAGGACTTCACCGTGGCGCTGGCCATCCACCCCACGCACGCGGAGGCGCGGTGGCGCCGCGGCCTGGTGCTGCACGCGCTCGGGCGCTGGGCGGAGGCGGTCGCCGACTTCGACGAGGCGCGCCGGCTTGACCCGCGCTCGCAGCCCAAGTTCGAACGGGAGGAGGCGGATGCGCGCCGGCGGCTCGGCCAGGAGCCCCCGCCGGCGGCGCAACCGCCGTGGGTGGTCGCGGCGCAGAAGGGGGACGCCGCGGTGACGGCGGGCGACTACGCCGCCGCGCGCGCCGCATACCGTGACGCCCTGGAGCAGTTCGCCTTCGCCGTGCGCCTGCTGTCGGACGCCGAGCGACAGGGGCTGATCCAGCAGATGCCGGACATCCGGCGGCAACTGCTCAACGTCCGCTACAACGCGGCCTGCATCGAATCGCTGGCGAGCGTGGGCAAGGCGTCGCCGACCGCGGCCGCGACCGTGATCGCGCCGGAAGAAGCCGCGGCCTGCCGCGACGCGGCCTTCGCGCACCTGGACGCGGCGATCGAATTGGGGTGGAACGACCGGCGGCACCTCGAAGCCGACCCGGACCTCGGGCCGCTGCACGGCGACTCGCGCTGGCAGGGGCTGTTGGAGCGGGTGGGGAAGTGAGGAAGCGGTTGTGACGCGGCTCGCGCGCGGCGCTGACTGAGGTGGAGGTAGAGTACGGGACGCAGGGGCGTGTCGGCTCGACTGGGGTGCCGCGGTACCTCTGCGCCGACGGCATGACGCCGCGCAAGAGCGATGGCCTGATCTACGAGCGGGGAGATCCGGCCGACGTCGTTCACCTGGAGCGCGCCGCCGAATTCGGATACCGTGACGACCTCGCGCCGCTCGACGAAGTCGAGGCGCTCACGCCGCTCCGCGGCGATCCACGTTTCGCCCGCATCCTCGAACGGGTGAGGTGAGGTGCATGCATGACCGTTCCCCCCGCCGGCTTAGGTCTACTTCGGACGCCCCTCGTGTAGCACCACGCCAAGGCTGCTGGACACGGTCTACGCGGGGTCGGATTCCGCTCCGCGCCAGCTCCGCACCCGTAGGAGACCTAAATCGAGCCCCCCGTCGCGCGCGACGGTCGCCGCACCGAGCGAGCGATGCGACGCCCAGACCTGGCCGTGGCGCTATACCTTCTCGAGCCACTCCACGACGGCCTTGGACAACGGCGCCCTGGCCGGGCGCGAGTCGCCCAACAGACGCTCCAGGTCCAGCGCTCCGAAGCGCTCCAGCGCGTTGCGCTTCGCCTCCAGGTCGAGGTCCAAGTAGCGAGAGGTCGTCTCCACGTCCGCATGACCGAGCCAGGCCTTGATGGCATTGATCTCGACCCCGGACTGAAGCAGATGCACCGCCGTGGTGTGCCGCAGGCTGTGCGGCGTGAGGCGTTTGCCCCGCAAGCTCGGTAGCGCCCGCGCCGCCCGGTCGAGATACGAGCGGATGAGCTTCCACAGCCCCTTGCGGGTGAATCGCATCCCGCGCCGGGTGAGGAAGACGTAGGAGATGCGCGCTTCCGCGTAATCCGGTTCGATCCCGAACGTGCCACGGAGGTCGATGGCGGTGTTCTGCTCCACCCGGACGGCCCGCCCCTCGCGCCGCCCGAGGTGGCGCTCGGCCTCGTGCTCGTCGACGGATCCTGGCGCTACGCCGCGCGGATGGTGCGCCGGTTGACGGGGAGCTTCGTGCCGCGCAGCCTTCCGCCCGGGCTGGTCTCGGTCTACCCGCGCCGCGCGCGGGAAGGGACGGATCCCGCGCGCGGGCTGGCCTCGCTCGAAGCCCTCTACGCGGCGCTGTGGCTGGCGGGTGAGGCGTCCGCCGACCTCCTCGCGGCGTACCGGTGGCGGGAGGAGTTCCTCGCGCGCAACGCGTCCTGGTTCGCTCTGCATCGCGGCTGAGGCGGGCGCCCATGCTCTTCCCTCGGCGCCTCGCGCATGCTACGCTGTGCGGAGCGTCGTCGCCTCCCCGGAGCCGCGCCGCAGCCGGAGACCGGAGCCATGAGCGAGTCCGATACCCCGCAGACCACGCGCAAGACGCCGCCGCCCGGCTACAAGACGCAGTCGGAAGATACCTCGTACGACGCGGAGCAATTCCTGTTCGCGGCCTACCGGCACATGCCCCCCTGGGAGAAAATCCGCCATATCGTCGAGGACGCCCGGTATAGCGACGAACTCGCACGGTTAAGCCTCCTCCGCAAATTTCCCGACGCCGATGAGCAGGAGCTGCGCCTCCGATCGGGGGAGCGGCGTTTCGATCGGCAGACGATGATCCGCGTGTTCGGCTGGGATCCTGCGGTCGGGGAGCGACCGCGTGGTTAGCGAACCGATTCAGGCTCTCCTCGACGTCCTGGACGTGTTGGACCGGCTCGGCGTTCGGTACGCGGTGGGCGGTTCGATCGCCAGCAGTGTCTTCGGGGAGCCCCGGTCCACCGAAGATGCGGACCTGATCGCGGATCTTCGCTCGGAGCACGTCCGTCCGTTCGTTGAGGCGCTCCGAGTCGAGTTCTACGTCGATGAGGAATCCGTGCGCGAGGCTCTCCGGCGTCATTCCTCATTCAACCTCATCCACTTCAAGTTGGTCCGCAAGGTGGACGTGTTCATCCCGGGCAACCGGCCGCTCGACCGCGCGCAATTGGAGCGGCGACGCCTGATGATCCTGGTGAGCGATCCGCAACGGTCCGCCTACGTCACGTCCCCCGAGGACATCGTCTTGCTCAAGCTCGACTGGTTTCGTCAGGGCGGAGGCGTGTCCGACCGCCAGTGGCGGGATGTGCTTGGAGTCTTGAAGGAGCGCGGCGCGGAACTCGACATCCCATACACCCAAAGCATGGCGGCCCCCCTCGGCATCTCCGACCTCCTCGCGCGCGCCCTGCGCGAGTCCGGACGGGTGCCGGAATGAAGCTCCCATTGACTTCGCCTTCGCTCTATTCTACCCTCGATCTGGGCCGCGCCGGGGGCAGTGCGCCATGGCCGGATTCCGCGCGCAACCTTCTACCGGAACGCGACTTCCGTCACATGCTCGCGCACGCGGCAGCGGCTGGCGACAGACGTCCTCCGGGCGGTGGGGGATCTCGAGGCCGTGGAGGTCGCCCTCTGCCCGCCGTTTGTCCATCTCGCCGACGTCGCGGACATTCTTCGGGACAGCCGGGTGGCGCTCGGCGCCCAGAATCTCCACGGCAAGGACGCCGGGGCCACACCCGGGTACGGAGCCCGACCGGTCACGATCTCGTAGTCGTGGACGGCGTCTGGCGCGGCTACTTTCCGCTCTCGGGCGACGTGCTGTGGAACCCGGACGATGTGGCGGCGCCATACGCGCTGATCTTCGACACCGCTCGATGGGCGCCCACCGTGTTCGACCCGAGCCGCACCTCCTTCCCCGCGGCCGCCCCCGAGGCTTCCTCCACCGCTTCCCCCTCCCCTTCGTCCGCGCTCACCCGCTCTCGGCCCGGCGCTCGCCCAGCCGGGCTGCTCATCCTCGCGCCAGACGGCGCTTTGGCCATCGTCCCGCTCGGGTTGCTGCCCGAGCCGAAGAGGTCAGCGGACGGGGGTCAGGAGTCGGACAACACCGACGAGAAGGCGCTGCCTTTTTCCGCGGCCGCACCGGCGAGTACGAGCGGCTTCTCGCGGAACTGGACGGCCTCGACATGCCCAAGGTGTAGGGCCTGCGCGGGCAGATCCTGTACGTCCTGCTGCGCTTCCCCGACGCCGAGCAGGCGTGGCGCCGCGCCCTCGACCGCTGGCCCCGCGACGGCGACGGCTGGTGCTCGTACGGCGACCGGGCCGCAGCAGACACGGGCGTGACATTCCGGTCCCGAAGGGGTACTCTCCCCTCGGACAGGTCGTACCGCAGGCGTGCATCCCGGTCCATCCGTCCGCTTCCTGAAAGAAGACTGTGCGCGGAAGACTGCTTCTCGCCGCCCTTGTCCTGGCTGTCGCCGGGGCGGCGGGCTGGTCGGCCTTGCGTCGCCCACCGCGGCTCACGCTCGCCGACGCCACCTCCGGCCGAACGAGGCTCTCCGCCGACGAGGCCCGTGCTCTCGGCGAACTCATCCAAGCGGCCGGGCTCCGGCCGGACCAACTCTGCCTCGCGGCGGACGACCCCGACTACCGCCGCCAACCAGGGGCGAGGGCGCTGCTGCGGGAAGGCCGCGTCATCGTGCTGCGTGTTGCGAATACCGCGCTGGAGCACATGACCGCGGTTGCCGGGCTCCCCGACCTCGAGGAGCTCGACCTGTCCGAGAATCGCCTCGTCCGGATCACGGGTCTCGAGCAGGCCGCACGTCTGCGCCGCCTCACCCTCCGCGGCAACCGGCTCGACGACCTGTCGGGCCTCGCGGGGTGCCGCGGTTTGGTCGCGCTCGACGTGGTCGGCAACCGGCTGGCCGGCCTGCAGACGCTGCCGGAGCTGCCGGCGCTGGAGAACATCTACCTCGACGAGAATCCGCTCGGCTCGCTGGCCGGCATCGAACGCGCGCCCGGTCTGCAATGCCTGTTCGCCACCCGATGCGGTCTCGCGGACCTGCGCGGCTTGGGTGCCCCGCCGCGACTGATCCAGGTCGCGCTGACCGGCAACCGGCTGACCCGGCTCGACGAGCTCGGCGGGCTGGTGACCCTGCAGATCGTCTGGGCCGGCAACAACCTCCTCGAGGACGCGTCGGCACTGGCACGACTCCCGGCACTGAGGTCGGCAGACCTGCGCGACAACCGGCTGCGGGCGATCCCGGCGCTGCCAGCGGGCGTGGAAGTGAATCGGGAGGGCAATCCCCTGGAGTCGCCGCCGGTCCCCGCCGAGCGCACACCCGGCGACGGACGGGTGGAGACCCTGCCCCCCCGCTCGGGTTCCATGCGCGGGCACAGCCAAAGGACCTCGTCGTTCCCGGGCGGGTCGAAATGTTCGGGGACCATCGGGACGGTGACCGGCACCGTCGCGCTGGTTCTCCCCACGGGCGGTACGGGCAACACCCTCGAGCTCCAGGTCGGCCGTGGCCTGCTTCGCTGCTTCGTCCGCGACCCGGCCGGCGGCTACCGCTTTGCCGACGCGAGTCCCGACCATGCGGTGGAGATCCATGGCAGCTCGATCGGCTCCGGCAGCCAGGCGAGCTTCCTGCTCCAGGCGCTCGAGGGGAGCGCGGAGGAGGTGGTGTACGAAGTGACCGGCCATTGACACCGTCGCCCCGCAGCAAACGCGGCGGCCGCCGATGGGCGGGACGACGTCTTCGGCCCCGGCCGCACCGTGGTCGCCACCTCGCGGGACGGGCTGCGGTTCGACTATGCCGAAGACCTCCACGAGACCGGGGCTTCGTGCCCGGTCGGACTCGAAAATCACCCCACCATGCCGTCGGTCGCGCGGGGCTCGATTCCGCCTCGTGCGGCCCCGTCGGCAACACCCAGGTTGGACGCGCGCGGACGGCCTTCCCCCACCACCCGCCCGCCCGCCGCGAATCGTGGAGCCGCCTCCGTCTCCCCGGCTATCATGGACCGCGTTCGAGGAGAATCGCGACCATGGACGAGCGCGTCGATGTCGAAGCCGGTCTGGTGCGGCTCGCGGCCGCGCGCGGCTGGTTCGACCCCGCGCTATTCCCAGGGGGAGACGGCGGCTTCCCGGCCCTCCGCCTCGTCGAGCGCGGCGCGCTGACCCACGCGCAGGTTGCGAGCCTGCTCGGCGATGCGACGGACCGGAACGCGGCCGATCCGGGGCACGCGCCGCGCCGCGCCGCCTGGCGCGCCGCCGCGCTCGCCCTGCGCCAGGGCTGGGCTTCCTTCGACGCGGTCAACCGGGCGCTCGCCGAGCTCGGCCGGCGCGAACGCGAGGGCCTTCCCTGGGCTTCGCTCGACGAGGTCCTCCTCGAGCAGAAGGTCCTCAGCCAGACCGCCGCCGTCGAGGCGCGCCGCCGGCTCGCTGGGGCGGGGCCGGACCTGGATTCGCTCCAGGCCACGGTCCAGGTGGACTCCCTCCAGGTCGCCGCCACCGTCACGCCCGCCCGCCCGGCAATCGCCCCCCTGCCCGAGCCCGTGTCCTTCCGCAACTACGAGGTGGTCGAGGAACTCGGGCGCGGCGGCGTCGGGGTGGTCTACAAGGCGTGGCATCCGGGGCTCAAGACCCACCTCGCGGTCAAGGTGCTCCTCTCCGGCGGCGACGCGTCCCCCGAGGCGATCGAGCGCTTCCGCACCGAGGCCCGCGTCCTGGCGCGACTGCGCCATCCTGGGATCGTCGCCGTGCACGACGTGTGGGACGAGAGCGGGCGCACCTTCCTCGCCATGGAGTTCGTGGAAGGCGAAGGTCTCGACCGGCTGATCCCGCGAGGCCCCTCGGGCGGCCTGCCGGCGCGCGAGGCGTTGCGCATGCTCGCCGAGATCGCCGAGGCGATCCATCATGCCCACGAGGCCGGCGTGGTCCACCGCGACCTCAAGCCCGAGAACGTCATCCGCGACGGAGCCGGGCGCCTCAAGGTGATGGACTTCGGGCTCGCCAAGGTCCTCGATGTGCAGGAGACCCGGCTGACGCGCACCGGCGTGGTCGCCGGCACGCCCGCGTACATGGCGCCGGAGCAGGTCAACCAGGGGGTGCAGGTCGCCGACGCGCGCACCGACGTCTACCAGCTGGGCGCGATCCTCTACGAGCTGCTCACCGGCCGGGCGCCGTACGACGGCGCGACCGTGACGGAGATTCTGCTGCAGGTCGCGGACCAAGAGCCCCCGCGGCCGCGGCGACTGCGGCCGCAGATCGACCGCGACGCGGAGACCATCTGCCTGAAGGCGATGGAACGCGAGCCCGGACGGCGCTACGCGAGTGCGCGCGCGTTGGCCGACGACTGCCGCCGCTGGCTCGACGGCGAGCCGATCCGCGCGCGGCGCACCTCGCCGGCGGAGCGCCTGGTGCGCTGGGCGCGCCGGCGCAAGGCGCTCGCCGGCCTCGCCGCCGCCGCCCTGGCGCTCCTGCTGGTCTCCGCCGGGGCCGGCTGGCACGCGCGCTCGCTCGGGCAGCAACGCGCGCGACTTCTGGCGGAAGTGGTGGAAGGCCTGCGCGCCGCCGCGCAGACGAACCTGCGCGCGACCCTGCTGCTGCGTCGCCACGGCGCGCCCATGCGCGAGGCGCGCGACGAGTTTCTCGCCCCGCTGGAGGCCGCCGCCCGGCGCGCCCTGCACCACGCTCCCGGATGGGCGGAGCCGCACTACCACCTCGGGCGTTTCTACCGCGCGCTGCTCCGCTTCGACGAGGCCCTCGCCGAGCAGGACCAGGCGCTGGCGCGCGATCCCGACTACGCGCCGAGCCGGTACGAGCACGCCGTGCTGCTCGCCCGCCGCTACGGCGACCGCATGGCCGCGCTGCGGGCGCGGTGGGCGCGCGCCGCGCTCGCCCGATCCCTTCCCGGCCCCCGGCCGCCGGACGACGCGCTGCGCGCGGCCGATCCCGAGGCGACCCGGGTCCACGAAGAGCTCGCCCGCGACCTGGATCGGCTGGCGCGGGGCGCGGGCGGGCTTCCGGCGCAGGGCGAGGCCGGACTCGGCGCCGCCCGTCTGTCCTGCGCCCGCGGTTTGGTCCGGCTCGCGGCCGGGGGCCCGCGGGCCGCCGGGGACGCGTGCGCCCTGCTCGAGCAGGCGCTCGCCGAGGACCCGGCGCTCGAGGAAGCCTACGAAGGCCTCGCCCTCGCCGAGCTCGCGCGCGACGGGCTCGCCGCGGCCATCGCCGTCTACGACCGCGGCATCGCCGTCGATGCCGGCTACCTCCCCTTCTGGCTCGGCCGCGGCCAGGCGCGCAATCAGGAAGCCCTGCTCCGGCAACGCCGGGGGATGCGTGGCTGTCTCGCGGGATTACCCAGCTCAACCGCGGCCTGTGGCGGCGCGATCGCGGCGGCGACGCGGCGGGGGCGTTCGGGGGGGGCCAAGGCGGTATCGCCCAAGGCCCGGCCGCCGCCCCCCGGCCCCCGG
>ORJL011752753.1_pt1 | contig 10112 bp, 12 predicted proteins | sample 1779941 | NCBI WGS metagenome assembly ORJL01 (sample SAMEA104232317, study PRJEB22302) | groundwater metagenome | biome: forest; feature: aquifer; material: groundwater | place: USA | collected 2011-08-07 | depth 5.8 m | reverse complement strand
TAAAAATAACTCCCGCTACATCTTTACCATCGATAAGAATAGATGTATTATTATGTAGATACTGCGGAATAACTATCTCCCCTGACCAATTCAAGCCACCATCAGAGCTGGTACTACGATATATTTTTTTATCTACAGCGCTCCAACGAAACCTCACCGACTGGCCAGGGAGATCCGGAAGATGCCCATAGGTATATGAAAGCTGTGTACTCGAGGCATCAATAATATTAGTCGCATAACGCAGGCCGCGGACCAAAGCGTCGCCTTCGATAACTTTTTCATTTAATTCCTGGCCGATTTTTTGTACATTTAATGCCCGCGGGGTATAAACAAATAACTGCATAAAAAAAAGTATTACCCCCACAACCACCGAGCCAACAATACCTAAAACGATAACCAGCATCGTAACTTCAATTATACTTGATCCTTTTTTTTCTTTTAACATAAGTTACTCTTCTACCAAAAATACTCTACTGTTTTTGAACCATCGCTCATGGTAAAAACTAAACGCGAAATCGAGGTGATGGTTTGATTATTAAAATTTAAGAGATAAGAATTATTAAAACTGGCATCCGCGTTAAAAACCGCGTTTGGCGCTAAAACTACTTGTCCGGTAGGAGAAGCTAGCGGACCAGTCAATCTAATGTTATCCCCGTCGGAAGCATGAATTCTAACTTGCTGTAAATCTATGCCGCTAGTACCAACAAAAGTTACATCGATGTGACTAATGGTTATACTGCCGGCCGAATTAGTATTCGTTAAAGTAACATCCCTAAATTCATGTGTCCCGCCAGAGTTATAAAAACTCCCTCCAGTAACTTCTAAGAAATTCGCCGCAATACTCTCTACGGGATTGCCTCCGGAACCCACACCAAAATCAACATCCGTAATATAAGTAATTATCTGAATTAATTGATCATAGTCTTTGCCTAAAGGGTAAGCCCTAATTCTTACCTCTTTTAAGGTATTATTAAAACCAGAGACAAAACTTACGCTGCGGCGAAGATCATAAGGATATCCCTCGTAATTGTAACTAAATGTATCGGTACCTTCGGCTAAAGACGGATCATTAAAAGCTAAATTATTTATTTTAGACATCTCAAGTTTTGCTAAGCCCTGGACCACCCCTAAATCGCGTGAATATACTATTGAACGCATATATTCTATCGATAGGCCACCTAAAGGAACCAAAGTCATCCCTAAAACCGAAATGGTCATAATCAATTCAATAATCGTAAAACTTCGCTTATTATATATTTTCATTGCATAATGTGCGCTTGAGACTCCTGCCAAGAAGTAATTTCGCCGCTGGTTACATCGTAAGTGGCAACCAGCGTTCTTCTGGCAACCGGGGCGATCCCGCCCTGCACCTTACCTGTAGCTTTAATCGTCAGCTCATCATTGGTGGTTTCACCGTCTTTAACTAAAGTCTTACTTAAAGAGGAACCATTACTAAAATTAAAAGTAACGCTTATGGTAATCCCCGAAGGAATGTTAGCGTCAAAATGTATGTATTGTTCATTTGGCCCGTCATAGGAAGTCCCCGGGGGAATAGTTAAAGGAATTTTCGAACTATAACAATTAGCGCTATTGATCGTTGCGGGACTAGAGAGTAAACTTCCTTTATATATAAACTGATTACCCAATTTCATACTCATTAGATTAGCCGGAAAATCCCAAGTTATACTTACGCTATCTAAAACTACAGCCGTATCCGAACTAATATTTTTAATTGGCCAGTGATTAACTACCCGGCCATTGGCCTTACAGTTTGAACCGCCAATAACTAAAGAATTACTATTATTTTCTACCGAATAATAAAATTCACTGGGCGGCTCGACATTAGTACTATACTGCGTGCTAGTAATTACCCCATCTGCCTTATAATCCGCAATCACGCTCATTATCCCGGCCTGGGCCATATACAACGCCTTTTGCTGATTCATCGCAGTAACATTATATCTTAGGCTCTCAACAATATAAGTAGTAATACCAAAAATAACAATGGCAAGTAACATAATCACCATTATTATCTCAACTAAGACAATCCCTTTTTTCGACATGGATTAAATATATTTGGGGGTATTCACTGAAGAGCTGGACTCAATACTACCCTGCCAGTTAGAAAAATTTCCGGTTTTATATTTCGCGATGAAATTAATCTCTACGCGACGCACGCTTGCCGCGGTCGTAGTCACAGCTTCATTAGCATCATAATAAGTAAACATTTTAGCGTTTCTACCTACAGTAAGGGCAATATTCGAACTAGAGGAATAATATAAAAAATTATTATCCGCTGAACCGTTAATCGTACGGGTAATTTTATTAGTGCCGGTATTTAAGGTAATAATCACGGTTTTGCCATTTTGATCCACAAAAGTAACCGAATTATCCGTTGACGCAGTAATCTGCTGGCAAAAAAGTAATCCTTTAGCCAAACTATCGCCATAGATTATTTTATCCATTGCGTCGTTAGCCAACATATCCATATTTAATACATTTGAAGAATATATTAGGTCCTGCGTAACAAAGATAACCATCGAGCCACCCACTACCGTAAGTATGCCTAAAATGGCAATCACCATTACTAGCTCAATAATACTAAAACCTTTTTTATCCTTCATAAGCCGAAACTTACGTTTTTAACAATATAAGTATTTAAAGTAACGAGCGATGGAGAGCTTACGTCTTTTTTCACTTCTACGGTTACCTGCTTAAGCTCCTCTGCCCCGGCAGGAGGAATAACATTAACGGTGCGCGCAACATAAAGGCTATAATTTAAATAATTAGAAGTATTAAGCGTGGTTACGCTAGCATAGGCAAGGTTTTGCACTTTTTCCATTTCTAGGCGGGCTAGATTCATCGCTAAACTATATTGATTGCGCTTAGTTACGGCAACCATATGATTAATCACAAATACGCTCACCGCAGAACCAACTATGGCAAGGATACTTACTGCCATTATAATTTCGATCAGGGTAAACCCCGTTAGAGAATTACGTTTTTTATTCTTACCACTAAATTTCTCTAACGGGGCAGGCCCACGGGATTTTTTCTTCATCTTAATTAGTTGCTGTGTAAGCGGTGACTTTACCAGTAGATGTATTATAAGTTGCTACCACTGTTTTATAATATTTTGGATCTGCAGTTTTGCCGATAGAAGTTATAGTTAAGCTACCGGAAGTAGTACACGTAGAGACCGGCGCCGGATAAATAGTACAGGTATTAGTAGGTGAGCTATCAGACATAATAAAGCTTAAGGTGATCGTACGGCCGCTCATATTGTTTGCCCACCTGACAAAATTAATATTATAGGTGGCGCCTGCAGGAATACTAACATCGGTCATATTCAAAGTTACCGGAGTAACACCAATAGTAGTATCAGTTGTCCAAACTGGCGAGCCATTAATATTTATTTGATCAAGCTTCTTATCTCCGCCAGCACAAGAAATAGTAAATTGTGTAAGGGTAATAGAAGAGGCTGAATTATTATTTAAGGTAACGCCGGTGATATCTTTATTGCCGCCGCCGCCCAGAACAGAACCCGTAGCATCAATAATTAAACTCGCTGCCGCCCCGCCGCCTCCACCTCCAGTTGTAGTAACAGTTGCGGAATTAGTAGAATCGATGGTAACTGTCCCCGAATAACTTGTAGCGTTGGCGCGGAACTGGTAAATTGCATAAGCAACGCCTGCCTTGGCATTTGAGCGGCAGCGCTCAATAGTTTGCTCGCTATTGTAACCCCAAAGCCGCTGGGCGATAAAAGTAGTCACCCCAAAAATAGCAATAGCGATAAAAATAATTAAAAATATTATCGCAATCAGCACAATACCTTTTTTATTCATAATTCATTATATCACTTCTGTTTATTTTTTTCTTTATTTATTTGGTCTAGCGCCTTAAGCGCAGGATAGAATTTAGGATCGATTGCCAAAGCCTGCTTATAGCAATCAAGCGCCATCTTTTGCTCCCCTATTTCCCGGTAAACCTTACCTAAATTAGACCAGACATGCGGCTGATCTGGATTAGTAAGCAAATTTATCCAAGAATAAGAAATAGCATTATTTTTATCACCCATAGTGTAAAAAGTAGCCGCGAGATTATTATAAATAAAGTTACCGTTGGGAAAATTATTAATATTACTCTGCCAATAGACAATAATATTTTTGTATTCATAATTACGCTTAAGCGTAAGCACAGTATATGAACCCAGGCAAAGCGTTAAGGCGCAGACCATTGCCATCCTTAAAATCCGCCGAGAACTAGGCTCCCGATTAATAATCTCCCACACTTTTAAGAATAAGCAAGCTAGCACCAAGCAAAATCCAGCTGAAGGTAAGTATAAATACCTTTCCGAAACAATATTACATATCGGAATAATATTAGAATATGGGGCGAAATTAACCAAATACCACATGATGCCAAATGACAGCGCAGGCATACTTTTCCGAGCCTTAAAAAATATAACAACCATCGTAACGATAACAGCAAAAAAAGAAAAAAATGCCGGAGAGATCTTCTGAATATCCACGGCATTAAAAGCAAAAGGATGAAATAATCCACGCTGCAAAGGCAAATATAAAATCTTTAGATAATATACAAACGCCTTAGTAATTACAATCAAATAAGCAAAACCCCGATAATAAAAAATTGTCCGGGTAAAAGTATTGCGGGTAAAGAATAAGTAACTGACAAATAATATTGAAACAAGAAATACCGCGCATAAAATAATCATCCTTAGCTTGGCTGATTTTTTATCAGCTTCGCCCCTAAAAAATAAATCATAGCCTATAAATATGACCGGAAGCACGGCTACGGCATTGCCGGAAAAAAAACAAAAAACGAAAAATATGGTACACAATAAAAGATTAACTACGGACTTCTTTGATTTAACATAAAAAAGGAAAGATAATATAAAGAAAAGCGCGGATAACGCATAATGACCGCCGCTTATCCAACTTACCACCTCGGTGTGAATTGGATGCACGGCAAATATAAGGCTAGCCAGAAATGCTAGGTTTATGTCGATAAATAAACACTCGAAAAGAAAGAATAAAGAAATGACGCAAGCAACGTGGGTAAATACCGAAAATAAATGAAAAAAATACGGACTACCACCGAAAAAATTCCAAATAACCGCATCCGCTAACTCAATAAAAGAACCAATTCTAAAGCTAAAAAATTTAGAAATATATATATTTAAGTTATGTATTTTTAAATTTTGTAGAAGCGACGCATGATCATCAATTATAAAATCGCCATTTAAAGCGTTTATATAGATCCCAAACGAAACAAGCGCTAATAATAAACTTAGAATTATTTTTTTATTCTTCATTATAATAATAAGGCCGGCTCATCTTTTAAAGATAAGCCGGCCGTATATTTATAAATCAATAATTCTAGAAACCTGAACCAAAAGTTTCAGCGGCAGAGCTCCACACCAAACCTGAACCAGCGTTATAGATCCATCCTGCAGCGCTATTAGTTGTTTCTGAATTTCCCGCCACAGTCGAACTACTGTTAGTGTAAGGATTTTTGGGGAATATCCCTTGCATAACATTGGTGGTAAGCTGGCCTAAAGTAGGATATGTTGGTGTACCTGTAGAGGCTGCCTGATTTGCATACCAAATCGCGAGACCAGAACGAATACCGCCTAATGCGCCTTGGACGGCTGCCTGCTTTGCCTGAACCTGTAAATTAAAGAATGTAGGAATCGCTACCGCGGCTAAAATGCCTAAGATGACAATAACCATAACCAACTCAATCAACGTAAAACCCTTACTCCTCTTCATTCCTCCTCCTTTTTTACCAAGCCTCATAATTTTTAGTTAAAGACCTAAATCGCCCAGTCTGATTATCATAAAAATATTTATTGTAGAACGGATCAACTAAATTACCTTCTTTATCCAGCCGAAGTGCTTTCGCAAAAATACGTTGTTTATTTATACCATACTCGGTTTCGATTGTCAAGACTTTCTCCGTCAATTCTTTTAAATCCGCCGGAAATCGGTTGTTTATTATTTTATAATAAATTATTCCTGACCGAACATTATTTAACTCGTATCTTAAGGCAGTTTCATTAGCAACGAGCGTCAGACGATTAAAACATATTCCATACATCCCAATTAAAACCAAAATCAAGCAAAAAACCAGTAATAATTCAACGAGTGTCAAAGAACGCTTGTTCATTATGAAGGCTTAAAGACTTTAATGAGGTTCCACATCGGCATGAAAACGCCAAGCGCCATAATTAAAACCATAATTCCCAACACCAATATAAGTATCGGCTCAATATACGTAGTTAAATTTTTAATCATGTAGCCGGTTTCGCGGTCATAGTAATCAGCTACGCTCAACAAGAGCTCATCAACTTTACCGGACTGCTCTCCAATCGAAACCATCTGAATTACAATTGGCGGGAATAAATTCGTGGCTTTCATCGGCTCGGCAATGCCGCGGCCCTGATTAACGCTATCTCTGATATTTAAAATTGCGCGCTTAATAATAATATTACCGGCGGTATTAGCGACTAAATTTAAAACTTCTAATATCGGCACGCCGCTTTTCATCAACACGGCGGTAATCCGGCTAAACCTAGACATCGTTAACATCGACACCAGCGGCCCTAGAACCGGAGCCTTTAACTTAAGATTATCCCATAGTGGCCTGCCAACCCGAGAATTGATAAAGCGGATGAATAAAAATATGGCTACTACGGCAAGCGGAATAACAATATACCAGAATTTTTTTACCGCAAAATTAACCGCGATCAAAATCCGCGTCGGTAGCGGTAACTCAACATTAAACTGGCTATAAAGCATGGTAAAACGCGGAATAACAAAAATAACTAAGACTAAAAATCCCAAACACAAAGTTACAAACGCAATCATCGGATACCTGGTAGCTGCGCGTACGCGTGCGCGGGTATCAATTTCCTGCTCGATTAAGCCAGTAAGCCTTTCTAATATACTAACCATTAAACCGCCGCTTTCTGCGGCCTTAAGCATATTTACATAAACATCATCAAATATTTTTTTATGTTTCTGCAGCGCCTCGGAAAAACTAACCCCCTCTTTAATATCGCGAGCAATCTCTTCGATTACAGCTCTAAAATGCAGATTTTCCGTTTCCATAGCAATGGATTCAAGGCAGGATAATAGGGGCACGCCTGCTTTCTGCAGGGAATAAAGCTGGCGGGTAAAACTGTTAATTTCCTCAAGCCTGACGCGCTGGAAACCAGAGAAAAGATCTATTTTTTGAAAACTATGCTCCTGATTAATCGTGACAACCGCGTAGCCCATATCACTAAGCTTCTTTACCGCAGTCTGGGCATCAACAGCAGCAGTTGTCCCACTAACTAATTTTGAATACCGATCTCTTGCAGCATATTTAAAATTTGGCATTTATTCTTAAGGTTTATATTTTATAACGCCAATAGATCGTTAAAAGGACTATTCCGAAAATTATTAACCACAATCCTACGGCCCGATTATTACTTTTCTCCGACTGAATATCTACCTTGGCGATAACCTGATTCATCGAAACTTCTAATTTTTTAATAAGATCTTCACTCGTAAGAAACATTATCCCGAGAACTGCACTAATACCTGAAAGAATAATTAACAAAAGCATATTCTCCCCTCCTTTTTATTTTCCACTGTAACGTAAATAAATCATCCCCAGCACAATCGCCAAAACTATTAAGACCACGCCGATAGCTTTTCTATTCTTTATCGCTTCGGTATTAGCCCCCAGCATAACTTTATTCATTGAATTTTCAAGCTTTTTTAAAACATCTTCACTCATCATAAACATGGCACCTAAAATTAAACTTACGGTAGCAATAATAATTAAAAAATACATAATAGACACACTGTTCATTTTCCCCCCTTTTTCTTTAAGTCTCTTCCGTAACCCTTAAGACTTCTTCAATCGTAGTTATCCCTTTTTTAATTTTCTCGATACCGTCGCTATACAAAGTCGTCATGCCTTGCTCAAGCGCTCTTTTCCGTATATCATTAGCTGACATCTTAATCGTAACCATGTTTTTAATCTCTTCATTCATCAACAATACTTCAAAAATACCTACCCGGCCGCTAAAACCAGAATTGCTACATTTGCCGCAACCTTTGCCGCGATAGAATTCAACTTTCTGGCCTAGTTTTAAATCCGCTAAAACTTCCGGTGAAGGAATATATTTTTCCTTACAGGAAGTGCAAATTACACGCACTAAACGTTGAGCTAATATACCGATAATGGAACTAGCAATTAAAAACGGCTCAATCCCCATATCAATCAGGCGCGTCAAGGCGCTTGAGGCATCATTTGTGTGTAACGTTGAAAAAACTAAATGACCGGTTAAAGATGCCTGAATGGCAATTTCCGCAGTCTCTTTATCGCGGATTTCGCCGACCATGATAATGTCGGGATCCTGACGCAATATACTTCTTAAACCGGTCGCAAAAGTAAGCCCGGCCTTAGGATTAATCTGCGTCTGGCGCACTAAAGGAATTTCATATTCTACCGGATCTTCAATAGTAATAATATTTTTTTCTGTGGAGTTAATTGTTGAAAGCGCGGAATATAAAGTAGTGGTTTTTCCGGAACCTGTCGGGCCAGTTACTAAAATTATCCCGTTGGGCTTACGGATTACTTTATTAAAATTTTTAAGCTCACTATCGGAAAAACCTAGATCCTCTAACCCCAGAAGAACCGATGTTTTATCTAATATCCTTAAAACAATATTTTCGCCGTAGACCGTAGGAAAAGATGAAACTCTCAAATCCAAATTCTTACTTTCAATTTTAATTTGGATCCTGCCGTCTTGGGCATTACGGGTTTCCGCAATATCCATCTTCGCCATAACCTTAATACGCGAGGATAAAACATTCTGTAGATGTTTAGGCAATTTCTGTACCTCATGCAATATACCATCAACCCGATAACGGATACGCACCCTATCTTCTTCCGGCTCAATATGAATATCGGAAGCGCGGTCTTTAACCGCCTGAATAATAATTAAATTTACCAATTTTATTACTGGCGTACCCTCGGAAACTTCAGATAATCCTTTAGCGCTCTTTAATCTCTGATCGAGCTTCTCCGGAGTAAGATCTTCGATTAATTCTTTAATTGTACCTTGGGCGCCGTAATATTGGTCAATTACTTTTTGGATCATATCTGGCGTGGACATTACCGGATCCACAACGTTAACTTTACTTTTTCGGCGAATCTCATCGATCGCTTCAATATCCAAAGGATCCGTCATGGCAATAGTCAAATTATCACCAATTTTAAAAAGCGGAACCGCCTTATATTTCTGCGCCAGGGCCTCGGGAATTAATTTTATTACCTCAGTATCAATCAAATATTCGCTTAAATCCATAAAAGGCACGCCTATCGATTCGGCTATCGCCTGCACAATATCCGCTTCCGAAATAAAACCTAAACGTTCTAAGGCCTTTTCAATCGGCATACCGGTTCGGTTCATTTCATCCTTAGCCTTATCTAGCTGCTCTTTGGTAATAATACCTTTACTTAACAATAAGTCTAGCCTACCGCCCTTTTCCAACTAAGCCTCCTTTGATATTTTCCTAATAAGATCGGCAATTATTTTTCTCTCCGCTTCTTTAATGCCGGAAAATTCAATGCCCATCCGGTACCTTCTCTTCTTATCTTTCAATAAATCTGAAATATCCTTAATCCAAGCCACTCTGCCATTTAATATAACAAATTTATCTCTACCCGGCAACTTTAATCTTGTTCTAATAAGCGCATTAGTACGTAATTTAGCACTCGATTCAAAACAAAATCCGCCGCAGGAAATATCAATAGTCTGGGATATCTGGCTCTTACCCCCAGGCACAATAATTCCGATATCTGTCTTATAATTAAACCGCTTGAAACGCCTTAGTTCCGACCCAATATAAATCTTGTTGACATTTATGGCGATAATATCATTATGCCTATCTATCTTCGGAGGATACGAAAGAATGCCTAAATTAACAAAGACAGGCATATTCTTTTTCTTAATAAAGTAATCCTTAATATCTGCTTTTAATAAATCGCAGATTGCGCGGACTTCGCTGTTTTTAGCCAGAGACAAAAATATT
>ORJL010914819.1_pt1 | contig 10112 bp, 6 predicted proteins | sample 1779941 | NCBI WGS metagenome assembly ORJL01 (sample SAMEA104232317, study PRJEB22302) | groundwater metagenome | biome: forest; feature: aquifer; material: groundwater | place: USA | collected 2011-08-07 | depth 5.8 m | reverse complement strand
GCGCTCGTACCGGCCGACGCCGTACGCGACGTGCGGCACCGGGGTGCCGAAATGGTCGGTCACGGCGCGATCGAGCGTCACGGCGTTGCCCGCGTCAGGCAGCTGCTCGCAGTAGATCCGCACGCCGAGCCGGTGCCCGAAATCGGCCTCGACGTGCCGGCGCAGCGCGTCGCCGGTGAGACCGCTCGTGAGCGCGAGCTGCGACGGCGTCATGCCCGCCGAGTTGAGGAACTCCACCAGGAACCCGGCCCGCGCCGACCGGTTGCCGCCGACGGCGAACTGCCGCGACATCGCCGTCGAAAAGCCGATGCGGTGCGGATACACGGACTCGGTGGTTCGCGCCGTGACGTCGATGGACGGATGCGACATGAACCGCGCGCCGACGAGGCCGCTGCCGTTCGCGAGACCGCGCGGAAACGCCGACGACGTCGAAAGCAGGAGCAGCCGCGCGTTCTCGACCGCGCCGGCCGCGAGCACGAACACGCGCGCGCTCACGCGGCGGCGGACGCGATCGGGATGCGCATAGACGGCGGCGCCGACCCGGCCGGCGGCGTCGAGCTCGAGCGCGAGCACGGTCGCCTCCGTCACGATGCGGACGTTGCCGGTCGCTTCGGCGGCGGGCACGTGCGTGAGGTCGATCGTCGCCTTCGCGCCCGTCGGGCACACGGCACACGTCGAGCACGCGCGGCATGCGGGCCGTCCGCCGTACGCGACGGAATTGCGCGCCTGTGGCAGTGACTGAACGGCGACACCGAGCGCTTCGGCGGCCTTCCCGAACACGCGATCGGAGTAGCTCAGCGGAAACGCGGGCAGCGGGAACGGCGTGCTGCGCGGCGACGACCACCGGTCGTCCGTCGCGCCGGCGACACCGAGCGCCTGCTCGACGCGCGCGTAGTACGGCTCCAGGTCGTCGTACGTGAGCGGCCAGTCGTCGGCGATGCCGTGAAGCGACCGCACCCGGAAATCATCGGCGTGAAACCGGAGGGCGTAGCCTTCCCAGTGCAGCGTGGTGCCGCCGACGGCGCGCACCCGGCGCCCGGCGAGCGTGTAGGCGGGCGTGCCTCCGCTGGTGTGGCGGTCGAGCGCCGGCAGCTCCGTGCGCCACGGATCGTCGTGCGCCAGGTAGCGCCGGACGTATTCGCCGCGCCGCGCGAAGTCGTGACGCGGGCCGGACTCGAGCACGACGACGCGAACGCCGCGGCGTCCGAGCTCGTGCGCCATGATGCCGCCGGCCGCGCCCGCGCCGACGATGCAGACGTCGGCCTTCACGGCGCGCCCGTGCGCGATGCGGGGCTATCGCTCCGCACGCGTGTAACGCGTCAGCTCGCCGCAGCGGCCCGGAAACGTCTCGTAGCCGACGACGGCCCATCCCGCCGGCGACGTGTAGTAGCCGCGCACGAGGTCGGCGACCACGCGCGCGAGCTCACCGTGCGGCCGCTCGATCCGGCCGGCGAGCCCGTGGTGGGCGAGGAGCGCCGTGCGTTCGTCGATCCCGAGACTCGCGAGGCGCCGGGCGCCCGGCCCGTGCAGCGTGGCGAGCGCGGTCCGGTAAAGGGCGAGCTGACCGCGGCTCCGGCGGGCACGATCCCGGATGTAGTCCGTGAGATCGCGGCGCCGATCCGCCACCAGCGTGCGTCCCTCGACGATCGCCTCGCCGAGCGCGACGAGGTCGTCGACCTCGGCGTCCGACAGAGTCGCCGGCCGATCGGACGGATCCTCGGCCGGTGGGGCCGTCGCGCGCGGCCGGTACCCCGCGCAGGCGGAGAGCCCGGCGGGCGACAGGCCGAACGCCACGAGCGCCCGCCGGACGAGGCTCCGCCGCGTGAGGGTCACGGCATCGCCGCGATCACTGCGAGAAGGTGGCCGGTCCGCAGAGCACCCGAGGCGACGTGACGACGACGGCTTCGCCGCCCGACGCCACCGGCTCGAAGGTGTCCGTCACGTTGAACCCGCCGACGAGGCCACCCGCCGCGGACGTGCTGCTGCTGCGCGGAACCGACACGTTGTAGCACTTGAGGTAGAAGCTGCTGCCGGCCGGCGGCGAGATCTCGTTCGCGGCCAGCGTGCCGCCCGCGGTGGCGAGCCGCACCTGGGTGCAGCCCAGCGCGGCGCTGCCGATGCGGACGTTCAACATCGGGCTGTCGCCGAGCTCGTTGGTGTAGACGTCGACGATCACGCCCTGATCGTCGCCGCTGATGCCGTGGCACATGAGGAAGGTCGTCAACGGCGCGATCTGGCCCGCCGCGCCGCCCGCCTGCGCCGCCCCCGTCGACACCAGGACCATTCCCGCCACTGCGATCACGCTCCAGAGAATGTTGCTCTTCACCTGACTGCTCTCCTTCTTCCGGTGTGTGTCGCGCCGGTGCGCGTGCGCTCCGTTACTGGCCCGACGTCACGGTTACGCCCTGTCTCGCCCTGAACGCCCGGATCTCGCTCGTCGCCGGGTCGAGGTACCGCCCCGAAACGATGCCGTAGTTCGTGCCGAGCGGCAGTCCGCCGGTCGGGAACTGACAGAGCGCGTCCTTCAGGTTGTCCTTCGCCCCGGTGATCGGGTCGGTCGTGTCGCGCATCGAGCACGTCCCGAGACCGAAGTTGTTGACCTTCACGGTCTTCACCACGCCGCCGACGGCAAAGGTCAGCGTCGCGTCGCGAATGATGTTCGCGGCGTCCCACACCATGTTCCCGCTCTTCTCGCTGAAGATCGCCACCGTGACCGTCGCCTCCGTGCCGAGGACGATCGCCTTCGGCAGCGGGAAGGGCGGCTTGATGTCGATGCGGTGCAGGCAGGTGAACGCGCCGCAGTCGACGGCGTCGCCGATGCCGTTTTCGTCGACGTCGCCCGCCAGGAACAGCTCGTCCGCGAAGTCGCTCGTGATGCTGACGACGTCGCTGACGTCGGCGGTGCGGACGCCGCCGGCGAAGTCGAGCGCGGCGGAGGGCCGATAGACGAGGTTCTCCCAGTCGTCGTGACCGACGAGATCCGTGCCGCTGCCGTCGCACCCTCCCGCCCCGGCGTTGAGATCCGCCGTCGCGCTGTTCTGGTACGTCGGGTTCGGCCCCTGCTTGCTGCGGTTCCAGTTGATGGGGTTCTGGTTCGCCGCGACGATCGAGAACGCGCCGGGCCCGTAGGCCGCGTAGTCCGGCGACGGGAAGATCGCGACGCCATCCTGCGTGATCGGGCCGAGGGTCGCGTCGAATCCCAGCGCGTTGAACTCGTTCAGACTGCTCTCCGTCAGGCGTCCCGATTTCGTCGGGTCCGTCAGGAACGGGTCTGCGGCGCGGGAGTAGTCGAGCCGGCGGATCGGCAGCGGGCTGTACTGGAACTGCCGCGTGTAGCTCATGACGCTGCGGTAGTTCGGCTTGCAGTTCACGTTGTCGCCGCCGCCGTGTCGCAGATTCACGGTGTGTCCGATCTCGTGCATCAGCGTGCCCGCCTGCTCGTCCGTCGAGCCGCGGCCGTGACCCTGACCGTCGACGAACGTGATCAGGAACCCGCCGAGCGTGATCGCGAGATCATCGCCCGGCAGCTCCGCGCAGCCCGAGTTGCCGGCGCCCGCCTGATTGACGCCCACCTGCTTGTGGCCGAAGACCGTATAGCGGAAGGCCAGGCGCTTGGCGTTCAGCGTCTTCTGGCTCGCCCGTTCCGCGGCCGTCCCGAAGTTCGCCTTCTTGATCTCGTCGAAGTCCGCGGCCACGGACGGCGTGCCCTGCGGCGTCAGCGCCTGGATGTTGATGGACCCGTTCGGGTTCACCGCCGGCGGCGTGCACGGGGTGAACACGAGCTCGTCGGCGTGGCTCGCCGTCGGGCCGGCGACGACGACGCCGCCCTGGACCTTCAGCGTCGGGAACGTCGCCTGCTCGTCGACCAGGAAATGGATGCGGATGCCCTTCGTGCCGTCCGGGTTGGACACCGGCGCCACCGCGAACGCCTCGCGCACGCTCTGCACGCCGACGCTCGCGACGCTCTGGGCCTGGCTCAGCGCCTTCGGATCGGGCTTGTGAAATTGCATGTAGTCGATCTCGACGTAGAGATCCTTGTGCGTCGGGCTCGCGCATGCGGTCGTGTCGGTCACGCCGTCCCCGTTCGTGTCGACGGGCACGCAGAGCGTGAGGTCGATGCCGCCGTCGCCGTCGAAGTCGATGCCGCTGGTCTCCCAGCAGTCGGGAAGACCGTCGTCATCGGCGTCGATGACGTTCCCGGTGCCGTCGAAGCACTCGGCGCGCGGGACCTCGCCGGCGCCCTGGGGGCCGGGCGACGACAGTCCGGCGCGCAGCACCGTCGCGTTCGAAGGCAGCCCGCACGTGAAGGCGGGAAATTCGAGTGCGACCAGCCCGTTGCCGTTGGCGCCGTTGCGCGACCACATCGCGTCCTTGAACTGGTCCTTCCCCGTCGTCGGGTGCTTCTGGAACGTGACGGGATCGCAGGCGAGGTCACCGAGGTCGGGATTGATACTGCTGCCGGCCGCGAGCCCGAGCACACCGAGCGTGCCGTTTGGGACGAGCACGGCGCCGACGGAGCTCTCCTTGTCGAGCCGCAGCACCGTGCTGACGCCGTCGCACGCGACGACCAGCACGCCGCCGGTGATCGAAATCCCGCTCGGCGCGCACGGCAGCGTGTAGGTCTTGTCGACCACCGGCGCCGCCGGCGGCGCGACGGGCTTGAAGCGCTTGATCTGGTTGCCGCCGATGCCCTGATACACCATGTCCGCTTCGGCATCCCAGCCGAGCGCCGTACAGCTCGTCAGCCCGGGCTGCGCGACGCTCGTCGCGGTGCCATCCGCCGTGGCGGTGAACCGGCTGTAGTCGATGCTGAAGAGCAGGCCGTCGGTCGAGCACCCGAGGAGATCACCGGCGTCGGGCCGATGGACGAGGTGCGCCCAGCCGTTGTTCGGCGCCGACACGACGCCGTTGATCTTCGTCTGGACCACGGCGATCACCGCACCGGACGACGGGCTGGCGATCGGATCGGACGGATCGAGGAAGCTGACACGCGCGCGCCGCGCGATCGCGTCCGCGCTGCCGCCGTTGTCGAGGCAGCTCGTCGCGAGCAGCATCGGGTACTTCGTCGCATCGACGCCGACCAGCTTCGAGCCCTGCACGATCGCGACGGAGGTTCCGCCCTGCGAGCCGCAGAGCGGATCGATGGACACGCCGCCGACCGTCGCCGCCTTCGGCGTGATCGTCCGGAGCGCGTCACCGACGGCAGCCCACGCCGCGCCGGCGTCGAGGAGGGGGAGCAGCGAAGTGACGACCGCCGCGAACGTGGTGAAGGACCGCATCCGGAATCTCCCCGTCAACAGCCGGGGCGGGACCCCGGATTCTCGAACACACTCGAACTTCGTGTCGTTCGGACCGCTTGCGAGCGTTCGAAGTCTCTGCGCATCGGTGCGCGCTGTCAATGGCGCCGGAGTCCCCGATGCGGTCCGTATCCCGCTGAATTGGCGTGGTATGTAGCTTCTGCGCGAGTGTGAAATGTTTTACTCGGATACGCGGCCTCGCTTTCTCACCCATAGACGGTCCTCGGCCGGACCCGCTGTCGACCGGCGAATTTCGGTACCATGACGACCCATGCGCGCCACTCCACCGGGGCATCAACCGTGATCCGCGCCGCGCTCGTCGGCGTCGGCCGCTGGGGCCAGCATCTCGTCGAATGTGCGGACGGCAGCGAGCGCATTCGCTTCACCGCCGGCGTCGCACGCACGCCGGAGAAGGCGCGCGCGTTCGCCGAGCGGTACCGGCTGCGGCTGTTCGACGACTACGCCGCGTCACTCGCGAGCCCCGACATCGACGCCGTCGTGCTCGCGACGCCGCACACGCAGCATGCCGAGCAGGTCATCGCCGCCGCACGCGCGGGCAAGCACGTGTTCACCGACAAGCCGTTCGCGGTGACGCTCGCGAGCGCCGAAGCGGCCGTCGCGGCGTGCGCCGACGCGCGCCGGGTGCTCGCCGTCGGGTTCAACTGGCGCTACCAGCCCGCCCTGCAGGAGATTCGGCGCATGCTCGACGACGGGCGGCTCGGACGGCTCCTGCACATCGAAGGCAACTTCAATGGTCCGAGCGTGTACCGCTTTCCGAAAGAGCACTGGCGCCAGCAGACCGACGAGGGGCCCGCCGGCGGCATGACGGGCCGCGGCGTGCACGTGGTCGACGCGATGCTCCATCTCGCCGGCCACATCGACTCGGTCTTCGCGCAGAGCTACCGGCTCACGCTCGACTACGGGCTCGACGACACCACGTCGATGCTGTTCAGGTTCGACAGCGGCGCGACGGGCTATCTCGGCACCGTCATCGCCACCGCGGAAGGCTGGCGCATGCAGGTGTTCGGCTCGAAGGGCTGGGCCAGGGTCGGATCGATCCCGCACCTGCACACGTGGTCGCTGACCACGTGCATGGTGAACGCGCAGCCGACCGTGATCGATTACCCGCAGGCCAGCAGCGAGCGCGCCGAGCTCGAGGCCTTCGCGGACGCGATCGAGCGCGGCACGCCGTACGCGTGCCCGCCAGCGGATGCGCTCCACGGCGTCGCGGTGCTCGAAGCGATCATCCGGTCCGCGCGGTCGCGGACGGTCGAGCCCATCCGCCGGGTGCAGTAGCATGACGGGGATGGCTGCCACACGCCGCGACGTGTCCTTCCGTGAAGCGATGACGTCGCTGCTCGTGTTCGACGGCGCGATGGGCTCGCTGCTCTACGAGCGCGGCGTCTTCGTCACGCAGAACTTCGAGCAGCTCAACGTCACGCGCCCGGACATCGTCACGAAGATCCACGAAGACTACGTCGCCGCCGGCGCGCACGTGATCGAGACGAACACATTCGGCGCGAACTGCTTCCGGCTCGACCGTCACGGGCTCGGCGACCAGGTGCGGCGGTTCAACCTCGCCGGCGCGAAGCTCGCGCGCGCCGCCGCCGGCGACGATCTCTGGGTGGGCGGCTCCATCGGCCCCACCGGCCTGGTTCCCGGCGTCGCGACGAAGGCCGAGCTCGATCTGGCCGCGGCGACGTTCGCCGAGCAGGCCGCCGCGCTCGTGGAAGGCGGCGCCGACGTCCTGGTCTTCGAGACGTTCCGCCATCTCGAAGAAATCCGGCTCGCGATCGACGCGGCCCGGCAGGTCGCGCCGAACACGCCGATCGTCGCGACGATGGCGTTCGACCCGTCGGAGACGGTCGCCGACGGCTCGACGCCCGAGCACGTCGCCACCTCGCTGCGCGACTGGGGCGCCGACGGGATCGGCGTGAACTGCGGCGACGGTCCGCAGATCGCCCTCACCATCGCCGAGCGCATGCGCGTCATCGGCCTGCCGCTCTGCGTGCAGCCGAACGCCGGACTGCCGCGCACCGTGGACGGACGGCTGCTCTACATGGCGACGCCCGAGTACTTCGACGTGTTCGCGCGGCGGACGATCCAGATCGGCGCCACGATGATCGGCGGCTGCTGCGGCACGACGCCGGACCACGTCCGATGGATGGCGAAGTCGAGCCGCATGCTCGGCGACCGCCGGGCGGAGGTCCTGCGGCCGAGCGCGGTGCGCGCCGCCGAAACGGTGCCGCTCCTCGAGCCGACGCCGCTCGCCGACCGCAGCGCGTTCGCGGCGAAGATCGCAGCGGGCAAGTTCGTGGTGTCCGTCGAGGTGAATCCGGCGCCGGGGCTCGACCCGTCGCGCGCGCTCGAAGGCGCGAAGATGCTGCTCGCGCACGGCGTCGACATCGTCAACGTCGCCGACGCGCCGCGCGCGATGGCGCGCATGTCGAACATCGCGTTCTGCTCGCTGCTGCTCGAGCGGTACGGCATCCAGCCGATCCTGCACGTGTGCGGCCGCGACCGGAATCTCCTCGGCCAGATGGCGCACCTCCTCGGCGCGCACGCCATCGGCATCCGGAATCTCGTCATCATCACCGGCGATCCGCCGAAGGTCGGCGACTACCCGGAAGCGACGGCCGTGTACGACCTCGACGCGATCGGCCTGCTGCAGATGGCGTCCAACATGAATCGCGGCGTCGATCCGGCCGGCAAGCCGCTGCCCGGCGGCCAGACGTCGTTCCTGCTCGCGACCGGCCTGGAGCCCGGCGCCGCGGATCTCGACCGGGAGATCCGCCGGCTCGAGAAGAAGAAGGCGGCCGGCGCCGAGGTCGTGATGACGCAGCCGATCTTCCAGACCGACCTGCTCGAAGGCGTGCTCGAGCGGGTCGCGCATCTCGACATGCCGGTCATGGTCGGCGTGCTGCCGCTCGTGAGCTACAAGAACGCCGAGTTCCTGCACAACGAAGTGCCCGGCATGCAGATCCCCGAAGAAATCCGCGAGCGGATGCGGAAGACGCCCGGCGGCGAAGCGGCGCGCAAGGAAGGCGTGAAGATCGCGCGCGAGATGCTCTTCGCCGTCCGCGACCGCGTGCAGGGCGCCTACCTGATGCCACCGCTCGGCCGGTACGAGCTCGCCCTCGAGGTGCTGGACGGTCTCAAGCGGTAACGAGCCCGGGCGCGAGTGACCGTCTTCCAGGACGCAGGCTATCGGAGGCTCTGGGCCTCCGGCCTCTGCGTCAACGTCGCGCGGTGGATGGACCTGGTCACGCTCGGGTGGCTCGCGCTCCAGTTCACCGGCTCGCCCTTCATGGTCGCCGTCGCCGCGTTCGCACGCGCGGCGCCGATGATGGCCTTCGGTCCCTTCACCGGCATCGTCGCCGACCGCGTCTCGCGGGGTCATCTGCTCCTCGTCACGCAGGCGGGCAACGCGACGGTCGCGCTCACGCTCGCGGCGCTCTTCGGCACGGGCGCCGGCGGCTACGCGCCGCTCGTCGCGCTCGAGGTCGCGTTCGGCGTGCTCTGGAGCGTCGACTTCCCCGCCCGCCGCACCGCGCTCTTCAGCATGCTCGGCGCGTCGCGCGTGGCGCAGGCCGTGTCGCTGGAAACGGTCTCGATGCAGATCGCCAAGATGGGCGGACCGCTGATCGCGGGCGCGTGTCTCGCGCGGCTCGGCCCGGCCGCGTGCTACGGCGTGATGGCGACGGTGGCGTTCAGCGGATTCCTGGTCTCGCTGGGCCTCCAGCACCGGATCGAAGGGCCGCGTCCCGACCGGACGACGTCGTCGCTCGCGGAGACACTGGCCGGGGGCCTGCGCGCCGCGTGGGACAGCCGCGTCGTTCGCGCGGTCCTGTTCATCACCGTCGCGATGAACATGCTGTTCTTTCCGTATCAGCACATGCTGCCGGTATTCGCGCAGGACGTGCTGGCCGGCGGACCGACGACGCTGGGCGTGCTCGTCGCGGCCGACGGTCTCGGGTCACTGGCCGGCGCGATCGCGATCGCGGCCTTCCACGGCCGCCTCGCGCACGGGCGTCTCTTCGCGACGGCCGTGCTCGTCGCGCCGTTCATCCTGGTGGCGTTCTCGGCGTCGCGCTCGCTCGTGGTGTGCCTGGCGCTGATGGTCGTGATCGGCCTGGCGGAATCCGGCTTCGCGGCGATGCAGAGCACGCTCGTGCTGCTGGCCGCGCCGCCGCACGCGCGCGGCGGCACGATGGGCATCCTGTCCGCGTGCATCGGCACGCAGCCGCTCGGCACCCTCGCCATCGGGGCGCTCGCCGGCACGCTCGGCGCGCCGCGGGCGTTCACGCTGAATGCGATCGTCGCCCTCGCGGCGATCGTGCCGCTCGCGATTCCGCTCGTGCGACGGCGGTGATGCCGTCGCCGGGTGTAGGCTCGTTCCAACCTCTCCGACGGACCGTTCGCTCGGTCCTGCTCGTCGCACCGCCCCGAACGCGGGAGGAGGAATCCATGAGCAAGGTCGGACGCTTCGTCACCGATCCCACCGTCGGCGTCTACTGTCACGTCACCCTGAGCGACGGCGACAAGATCCTCGTGAGCCACGACACGAGGAGCCTGGCGAGCGGCCACCTCGCGGTGGAGCGCTCGAAGTGGCTGGGCCTCGGATCCGACCGGATCTTCAGCCTCGACCTGAGCAGCGCGGAGGGCCGCGCCGCACTGCGCCACCTGACCGCCGACGCCGAGCCGGGAAGCCCTCCGGCGACGCCGCTCGGGGCGCTGGTCGAGTACATCAAGGACTGCCGGAACGCCGACGAGCTCAGCCGGCGCCTGGACGCGCTGATCGCCGCCGCCCGCGCG
>ORJL010044883.1_pt1 | contig 10112 bp, 10 predicted proteins | sample 1779941 | NCBI WGS metagenome assembly ORJL01 (sample SAMEA104232317, study PRJEB22302) | groundwater metagenome | biome: forest; feature: aquifer; material: groundwater | place: USA | collected 2011-08-07 | depth 5.8 m | reverse complement strand
GGTTAAGAGCGCGCCCCTTGAACCAAGCGCGCCATCGGCATAGAGTTTCACCGCCCTCATCGTGAAGTGATCGTCAAAAAGGCCTCTCTGCTGCCCCAGCCTCATCGCCTTTTTGTAAAAGCCCGAAGAGCCCTCGACCATCGCATAGACCCGCATCTTCAGAGCCCCCTCTCGCCCCAGCTCCATATATGCGTTATAAACATCTTCGGTGACCCCAGCGTCGTGCACACCAACGAGGCCCAAGGCAAGGCAGCTCTCCTGCGCCTTTAATATGGCCTTTTTTATCTCCTCCCTGCCCATCTTTGGGATCTTTGCCTCGATTAGATCTACCGCATTATCAATGAGGACCCCGGTCGGCTCCCCTGAATCGTAGCGAACGATCCTGCCCCCGTCTGGGTCCTTTGTCTCTTTGTCGATCCCCGCCAGTTCCAACGCCTTTTTGTTCACAAGAACGGCGTGCCCGTCAACGCGCTTCAGGATGACCGGATTATTTGGGCTGATACTGTTCAGCTCCGTATTAACTGGGAAATCCTTTGTCCCCCATCTGTTCTGGTCCCACCCTCTTCCGATGATCCACGCCTTCGGTTCAAGTCCTTGCTGCCTCTCTTTTACGGCGGCCAGGACGTCATCGAAACTTTTGGTGCCCCTGAGATCAATGCCGGTCAATATCCTGCCAAGGCCAAGCATGTGCGCATGCGCATCGACCAGCCCGGGAACCGCCGTCTTCCCCTTGAGATCGATCACCTCCGACCCGGATTTTTTATATTCGAGCGCGCGGGTATCTGTCCCCACATAAACGATCCTTCCGTTTTGTGAAACGACCGCGGTCGCCTTTGGATTCTCCCCGTCAAGGGTGATGACGTTACCGTTAAATAAGATCAGGTTCTTGTTCATATCTTTCCCTATCCCCGCCGATGCCATGCCGCTGGCAAGCAGGGCAATGCCTGCAATTAGCAAGACCATTAAAAATGAGATGAATTTATCCATATCTCGGACTACTGGTGGCTGGTAGCTGCGATGACTCTATCTAATGCTTCTCTATAAGATATATTCTCTCTTTTTCGAAGCTGTGCGACCATTGCTGGAGATTCAGTCTTCATATCATAACCAAAATCACGCACCAGATCTCTTTTGAACATCTCTTCGAAAAAATAGAGCGCATCAATATCTGGCACGCCCATTCTTTCAAAATCCAAAGCAGTTTGAGCCACGCTTTCATATACAGGAGCCGACGTCCCTTTTGGCAGTGCCTTAATGAACATCGCTATTTTGCTCGCGCCCCATCCGGCCTCTGCAAATTGAGCCGCCATTGTAAGAGCCCCACCTGCTTGGCCTTCCGCATGGTCTATGCAGAAGTAGATCAGCCATTTAACATCCTTTGCGTCGCAGAGTTTATTCAGTTTCTCTATATTATTATAAGGACTGCCAATGTCGTTAGTAACAAGTGAAATTTGATCAGATTCAAATTTACCGGCTATGTGCATGAGCATCTCATATTTATCATTCGTGGAGAATTGGAGTTTATTCAAATTTTCCAGCATGCCCTCTATGCTCCCCATAGCAAACGGCGATCCTTTATAAGCCTTAAAAACTTCTGCTATCTGGCTATCGGAGAATCCGGCGGCAATTAGAGGTTTTACCTGATCCCCTGCAAATTGCTCTACTAAAGAGTAGCCACTGTATAATAGTTCCGGACACCTTGAGATAATTCCTTTTATCCTCTCCTCTGGAACGTTCGGATACCCTCTATAATAGTCTCTGCGGCGAAAAACTTCCGATACATTCCGCAAACGAGAATCCCAAAATGAAATACCTGATAGATCATTTGCCGCCAAGGCGCTGATAACAGCCATTGATTCAGACGGGCCAAAGCCCGACTCCTTCATCCCCGTCCATGATCTCTCCACCTCGCCGGCTACGAACAAGAAAAATGAGCCCTTTGTTTCATAAAGCGGCAACACCGCCTCAAATGTCGAGGCCAGCCATGAGGTAGAGGCGCCTTGACTTTCCATTCTCCACCACGAATCCAAGAAATTGTCAGCTATGTCTTCGGGAAGTTCGTTAATGCTGTTTAATATGATGCTGGCATCTTTTTCAGCCTCTATATCTGCATCGGAAAATATCGGGTTCGCGCGGGTTTCGTTGACCGCGCGCATTATCTCCCAGCTTTCAAGGCAAGATGGCACGGTCCCTTCTTCGAACGTGTCATAGGCATAAACGGCGCTGTAGGGCACCTCCCGCGCGTCAAGGCAAAAATACGGACTCGCAAGATCGTTGTCACCAATAAATGTTGTCAGCTCGTCATAGTTTTTTATCTCTGTGATATCCATGAATTTATCCCCTTGCTTATAAGCCAACTCATAGTTATTCATGCGGCAATGGTCAACTTAATTCTTTTGGAGGCATCAACGATCTATGTCTGCATGGATCCATTGAACTCATCTATATGTTCAGGCCATATCTGTTCTACTACGATCTGGGCGCTTATGATCAATTGGCGAACATTCCCAATATAATCCGGCAACATTTCCTTGATGATAGCCTTGAATTCATCGAACAACATAGACTCATGCTTTATGATAGCATAGATATCTTCCGGGTCTTGCTTGTAAAAACGCTCCAGCTTTAACTTTAAAAGATCGGTGGGTGTAACAGACTCAACGGTCAATCTTTTTCCCTGAAATACTTTTATAGAATCACAATATGCGAGATCAACCGTTGAAGCCACCGTTATTATATCCACCTCTACCCCCATCTTGGCACATATCTTCTGAAATTCGCCGGCATCGCTGGTTGCCGCCACATCAATATCTGCGGTCACCCGATCTCTCATCCCAAGCAAAAGGACAGATGCACCGCCGAGAACCTTAATTTTGATCTTTTTAGAACCGTTCTGTAGTTCTTCGTCCAGCTTCTCGAATATACCTACCACGTCCGCCATCTTACTGGGTTTGAATTTCATTTAAGCTCCTTTTGATAATATCTCAGCTTCGCTAATTCTATTTGTGACGGCACGACCGGCCGCTGGAGTTGCCAGTCGCCTAAAAACTTGAATTGTTCGGCTGCCTCGTGCTGCTCATCCAAAAAACGGACATCATCCAAAATAACGTGATAGATGGAAGGGGGTTTGTGGAGATTGGCAAGTGTTTTTATATCCTCAAGCAAGGCCTTGCGCCTAGATTCAAGTATAGGAAGCGCCTTGACCGTTAATTCATAAAAAACCTTCTTGCTTCGACAGACTTTACGCGCCTGACCATGATAGACAAGTCTTTCAATAACACCTATATTATTTTTGACCTCGTTTCTATGAACGACCCCATTTTGTGCCAATAGATCAATAATTTTAAGCGTTTCATTAACCATATATCTTTATATTACACTATGTTATATTGAAAGTCAACTATTTATATCCAATTTGATTTATTTCGCGACGAATCCTTATAAAAAACAAATGGTTGTGGGGGCTTCGTTACGCTCAGGATAGCCTAAAAAATTTGTATTTTTGGAGCAACTCTTGGGGGTGTTCCAGCCGATAATAGTAATGATGGGCGAAAACTCTACTAATGTCAAAGGTGTGCCTTTATTGAACTCGGCGGACTGGCCTAAAGATATAGGGTCCGATATCGAGCTATTGCTGGGGCTGGACGGCGATGGTTCAGGCCTTTCCGATGAAGACCTCTTACTGGCACAGTCGGTGTTTTGCGACAGCACTTATTCCGGAAGTGCAGTGCAAGAGATAGTCTGCCAATATAACGGCACGACAGGCGGCTTGTGGCAGATCGCAAATAAGTTAAATAACCTGCGTTCAAAATTTTCGCCGGACAACCCCCTTCATGAACATGCCCGCATGGAAAGAAGGCTCCTCTCCGCTGAAAAGATTAAAAAAGGTTATGCCCTCCTCGAGGAGATACTGCTCAAGGTGAAGGATGAGCTGGCCAGTAATCCCAACCTCTCCCCGCAGGAGAAGGTAAAATTGGTTTACACTGTTATGCAGGATGTCGGTATTACATTTCGTGACCAAGAGAACTCATTATTTTTTGAGAACCTTGCCGACGAAAGCGTGGATTGTGACTCATCTTCATTTATATTAATGGCCGTCGCACACGAGCTGAATTGGCCTCTACACCTTGTAGATGTGACTGGGCATGCATTTGTCAGATGGCAGGGGGAAAAAGAGGCCTTTAATATTGACGTTGGAGAAATTTATCCGGATGAATATTACATGAACGGATACCCAATTAGTCGAGAGGAGATAATAGAAGGCAGCAATTATTTTCCAATTGTTCATTGTAACTTAGGCATTCTCTTAAAAAAGCTCGGTAGAGATAAAGAGGCGGAGGTTGAATATAGAACGGCAATTGCGCTGGATCCTAAAAATTGCGATGCTCATAATAACTTAGGCATTCTCTTGGAAAAGCTCGGTAGGGATAAAGAAGCGGAGGTCGAATATAGAACGGCAATTGCGCTTGATCCTAAATATGCCGATGCTTATAATAACTTAGGCATTCTCTTGGAAAAGCTCGGCAGAGATGAAGAGGCGGAGGCTGAATTTAGAAAGGCAATTGCGCTGGATCCTAAAAATGCCGGTACTCATTATAACTTCGGCATTCTCTTGGAAAAGCTCGGCAGAGATGAAGAGGCGGAGGCTGAATTTAGAAAGGCTATTGCGCTGAATCCTAAATTTGCCTTTGCTTATTGCGGCTTAGGCATCGTTTTAGAAAAGCTCGGCAGAGATGAAGAGGCGGAGGCTGAATATAAGAAGGCAATTGAGCTTGATCCCAAAAATGCCGATGTCCATTTTAACCTTTCACTCCTCTATTCTTACAAATTGGACAAGCGGGGGGCGGCACTAATGTGTGCGGAGGAGGCATATAGACTGCGCCCGGACAACGTTGAGTTCAAAGAATGGCGCGATAGGCTTAAGTCCAAGGCTCAAGAAAAAAGACAGAAAAGTCAAACGGACTAATTATAAATGTGTGTGTCCCCCTTGAGGTCATCCCTATATTCTATCTCCCCTAAGTTGGGTAAAGCAAGCATTGCCACTACATGTAGTTGCCTGATTTATCAGGCCAAGTTTTGCCCAATAAATTGGGCAACTACACAACAATTTCGCTTGCGGCCAGATGTGAGGCGTGTTAGGCATTGGCCGTTATGCGAAACGGGCTTCCCTTGATTGCTTTGTTGCTCCTTGCTTCGGCCTGCAGGCCAAGCGTCGGCGCAAATTTCAATACCGCGAATCACCACCCCGATGTGCTGGACAAAAGACTCTGGGAACTTGCAAGGGATACATCCATCAAGGCCTGGAATGTGTCAGACAAGCAGGAGAAGGCGAACCTTGCGCTGAAAGGGCTCTCTTATTCCGAAGAATGCATCATGAAAGAGCCTGAGACCGCGGAATGTTACTACTACCGCGCGATCAACACAGGCATTTATTATTCCGCGCATGTGGTCGGTTATCAGGACGGGCTGAAGGCAATGATAAAGGATTGCGAAAAAGTTATCGCTCTGAACGACAAGGTCGACCACGGCGGGGCCTATCGCACGCTGGGTAAGATATATACGGACGTCCCTGAGACGACGATCGCCAAGAACGGCGTCATTCGCGACCTGCCAAAGGCGATCGAATATTTAAAAAAGGCGATCGCAATCGACTCGAACTATCCTGAAAACCACATCTATCTGGCAGAGGCACTTTTAGAGGCGAACAAGACAAGCGACGCAAAGATATCGCTTTCAACGGCAATGACATTGACGCCACGATGGAAGAACCACAGCGACTATTCCATGTGGCTGAAGATGAATAAAGAATTGGGAAAGAAATTAATTAAGGAGTAGCACCCTTTAGGGTGCGCTAATTTGGCGCAGCCTGAAGGCTGCTACTCCAAACCAAGGAGAAAAATATGGCAAGCCTGAACAAAGTGATGTTGATCGGAAATCTAGGCGCGGACCCGGAGGTTCGTTCCACCGGCAGCGGCCAATCGGTCGCGACCATGAGAATGGCAACGACCGAGCACTGGACAGACAAGACCGGCCAGAAGGCCGAAAAAACAGAATGGCACCGCGTGATCGCGTGGGGCAAACAGGCGGAGCTCTGCAAGGAATACCTCACAAAGGGCCGCCAGATCTACGTTGACGGCAAGCTACAGACGCGCGAGTGGACGGACAAGGACGGCAATAAGCGCTGGACGACAGAGGTCGTTGCCACCAGGGTGCTGTTCCTGGGCAGCGCCGCCGGACGCACAGCCGCCACACGAACCGAGGCATCTGCAAGCGAAGGCGCAAGCACATTTGGCGATACGGCAATGCCAGGCTTCCCGGTAGAAGAGGCCACGATCTCGGACACCGGTGGCAGCGATATTCCGTTTTAATATGTAGCGCAGGTCTTCAGACCTGCCAACAGAAATGGCAGGACTAAAGTCCTGCGCTACAAATTGAATTTCACCCCAACGCTTCCAAATATGGTGAAGTCTATCGAGGGTCCATTCGGGTTCAGGTCTTCCGTGAACCCCCCCTGCCAGATGAGTTTCATGTCCGGCGCGCCAAAGGCCGTCAGAGGGTGTTCACCCCTCGCTCCCAGCTGCAGGTCCATCGGAAAACTGTCCCACTGGACCTTGCCGACACCGTGCAATAGCGGCGTCCCGCCGGTTATCTGGGCGTTCAAAGAGACCGGATGCGAGACACTGAACTCGCCCCCTATCATATAGGTGAAATACTGGTCATAGATATAATTCTGAAGCGGTTCCTGTCCCCCGTTCGTGAAATAAGCAAGATTTAAATAACCGTGCCACCGGCCGTAGTTCTTTTCAAACGCCGCGCCGAGGCCGAAGTCGGGATTGCCGGAACTGGTGCCGTCCTGCAAACTCCCCGTGGGGAATTTAAAATAGAACAGCCATGCGACCGCCGGCATAAGATCGCCCTCACCAAGAAAATTATGCTTGAAGCTGAACGTCAGGTCGCCAAGCTCGAAGGGCTGTTTTTTGGGGACCTGATATAACACCGCGCCGTTCTGCGAGAACCAGTAGTGATACTGGTCGTTCGGAAAATTCTCGCGCCCGCCGTTCGGAAAGTGAAAGAAATTGTGGAATTTCTGGATGAAGGAATCCAGGAAACCGTTATCCAGTCTCATGAAGGCTAGCTCCAAGCCCACCTCCATGCCGTCGTAAACGCCGGCGTTCAGATGAAACGCCGTCCTCAAGAGTTCCATATCGAACATGAAGGCGGTGTTGTTCGTCCCCCCGCTCGCCTCTTCAAAGATGTTCGAATAGGCGCTGTCTATCCTGAACTCGATCTGTCCGACCGGAAGCGCAACGGCGCGCGTCGGTTCCAGGTTCAGGAACTCTAAGTAAATGGGGTTCTGATTGCGAACTGTCAAAGGGCCCTTGGGGGCGAATTCGGCAGCTGTTGCAAATTTAAAATTAAAAAGGCAAAAGGTAAAACCACAAGTGAAAATTAAAAACTTAAAACCTTTTAACTTGTCGTTCATTTTAAATTTTGAATTGTAGTTTTCCCTTTTCCCTTTTAACTTTTGACTTGTTCTTCCATGACCGCCCTCACCTCGGGCGCAATCTCAACAACGCCGCTATCGGCCAGGAGTTTCAGGCTCTTCCATGTCCCGATGTCGCTCCAACCGAACTCGCACGGGATGACCGCAACGTTCGAACTCCTCTCCATCACGCCATAGTCTATCGAAATGCTCGGCGCGTTCTCAAAGAAGTTGATCATCTCGGACATATCGAACGCCTTTTGCAGATGCCTTATCTCGCCGTCGACCTCCGGAAGATGCCGGGCGATCTCATTCAGAACCACCTTGGCGCCCCAGACGAACATGCCGCTGTTCCAGTAATACCGCCCCGTGGCGATGTATTCCTCCGCCTTCGTTCTGTCAGGCTTCTCAACGAACCTCTTTGCGGAATAGACAAGATGATCAGTTGAAGGGACGGTCTTGTCGCTTCTTTCAATATAGCCATATTCAGTTGAGGCATGCGTTGGCTTTATTCCAAGTGTTACAAGTTTGTTCCCTCTAAGTGCCACCTCGACTGCAGTCTTCAAGACAGACAGGAATTCCGCTTGGTTCAGCACAACATGATCGCTCGGCAGGCAGATCATTATCCCCTCGGGGTCCCTGGATGCTATCACATGGGCGGCATACGCAATGCAGGGAGCCGTGTTCTTTTTAGATGTCTCGCCGATGACGTTATCGACCGGAAGCTCGGGTAGTTCCTGCCTCACAAGATCAATGTAACGAGCGTTCGTTGCGACATATACATGGTCGGAGCGGACATCCCATGACTCAAGGCTCAGACGTTCAAATGTCTGCCTGATGAGGCTCTTGTCGCCGACGATATTAATGAACTGTTTGGGCCGGGCCGAAGTAGAAAGGGGCTGAAACCGTGTCCCCTCGCCTCCCGCCATTATGAGAAAGTATAAGTGATGCATAATTGAAATCGTCCCGCTCTGCGGGACGATCTCCTCAGATAGTGCCATGCCTCATTCTCGCTATCAGCCGTACGCCCATATTCTCAACTCCCACATCTCTCAGAGAGGCGTGGCACTTGTAGTTGCCCCATTTATGGGGCAATACGGAGTAGCACCCTTCAGGGTGCGCGAGGCTGGCGCAGCCTAAAGGCTGCTACTCCTAGCCTGCCCGATAAATCGGGCAACTACAAATACTTCTCGACTTCCAGCGCCGCCATGCACCCGCTTCCGGCCGCCGTGACAGCCTGCCTATAGACAGGGTCGCAGACATCGCCGGCGGCAAAGACGCCTTCGACGCTTGTTTGCGTCGAACCCCCTTTAACTATAATATAGCCGCCCTTGTCAAGTTCCAGCTGCTTTTTAAAAATAGCGGTGTTTGGCTCGAACCCAATGGCTACAAAGACGCCGTCACAGGCGAGCGAGCTCTGTTTGCCATCCTGAACGTTCTTTACGACAACGGAGGTGACCTTTCCCTTTGCCGCGTCCTTAATATCCTCAACGACCGAGTTCCATATGAACGATATCTTCGGGTCGACCCTTGCCTTATCCTGCATTATCTTTGACGCCCGAAGCTCGTCACGCCGGTGGACGATCTTAACGCTCTTTGCAAAGTGGCTTAGATGAAGGGCCTCTTCCAGTGCCGTGTCGCCGCCGCCGGCCACAACGACGTCCTGCCCCTTAAAAAAGAACCCGTCGCACGTCGCGCAGGCAGAAACCCCCTTGCCGCGCAACGCTGTCTCGGACTTGAGCCCCAGCCACCGCGCGGTCGCGCCGGTCGCGACGATCAGCGCGCTGCACTCATAGCTCGCCCCGCCGGCAGAGAGATTGAACGGCCTTTTCTTGAGCTCTGCCTTGTCCACCGTGCCAACAGCGAACCTTGTCCCGAAGCGCTCTGCCTGTTCCCTTATGGCGGCCATGAGATCAGGCCCCATCACTCCCTTTGGAAAGCCGGGAAAATTTTCGACCCCGTTCGTGATCATCAGCTGGCCACCGGGCTCACCCCCTTCAATGATAAGGGGCTCTAAACCGGCGCGCGCAAGATAGATAGCCGCCGTCAAACCGGCGGGACCGCTGCCTAGTATGATGATTTTTTCCGGCATGAACTTAGATCCGCCTTATCTTCTTAACATGATGGCCCTTCACGATCTCTTTCTTCTTCTTCAACTGGCTGATGATCTTCTCAATGGCATGATCAATGGAGAGATACATATCGTTCGTCTTCTCGATCCCCACATACCTCTTTCCACTGTCGAGGATCGTTATCTCAGCCTTGTGCTGGAACCCGTCCATGCTGAGGATCGTATGTGCTGAGATCGGCTTTTTAAGAAATTTTTTTTTCTTGTCCAAACTTTTCATCCTCTGTAACTTCTTTTGCCTCAAATTTCTTTTTAATATCGTGCATCATGTCTGCTCTAATTTGGCGAATTGTAACTCTCCCACCTTCCAGCTTAGTGGAAAGGAGTTTTACATATTTTTCGCGGTCTTCTGTTGTCATTGGGGGCATGACAATTCTGATTATTTCTCCGTCAACATTGGGGTTCATCCCAAGATTGCTTTCCAAAATTCCTTTTTTAATATCACCAATAATACTTTTGTCCCACGGGGAAATTACAAGTTGGGATGGGTCGGGTGCAGTG
>ORJL011279611.1_pt1 | contig 10116 bp, 14 predicted proteins | sample 1779941 | NCBI WGS metagenome assembly ORJL01 (sample SAMEA104232317, study PRJEB22302) | groundwater metagenome | biome: forest; feature: aquifer; material: groundwater | place: USA | collected 2011-08-07 | depth 5.8 m | reverse complement strand
TGACAGTTCAAAAGTTTCTTTGGAACAAATTATTTTCGACGCGCTTTTCACGGCATGGTCGCTATGAGCATGTGAAATAAAACTAGTTCCATTGCCAGGAACATCGAGAAAAATAGGGGTAGGCAAGCTAAGCATTTTACGCTGGGCGTGAAACATTTTTAGTGGGTCTGTCAACATTACTACGCAGTGGTTTAAAAACTTGGCTTTAACCGCGTCACACGGTTTGAGGTTGGACAAATTGAAAAAGAAGCCATGAAAATACACCAAGCTAGACTTAAATTAAAAACTGGAGGGAACTAGAGAATTTTAGAATTTTTGTAGTGTTTGAAACCGTGATCAGTGGTTAGACTCAAGGCATTATCATGGTCAGCTGCGATTTGCATCACTATACAATCAACAAGAGAAATATTTGGCTCAAGTTTCCTAAGCTGCGCGTGCCGCTTACCTGCATTTACTGAAGTAACGCTATCCAAATCAAGAAATATAGTAAAAGCTTCCAGTGAAGAAGCAAACTGACGTGCTTCAAAGCCCCTCCGTTCTAATTTACTAGAAATTTCTGCAACTACTATTGCCGGAACTAGGATAAAGTTCTCTCTGTTTTCTATAATTTCTTTAACTACCGCGCCTTTTTCAGTTGAGTCAAAATACTCCACTAATGCAGAAGTGTCAAGCACTACTTTAATCCCCATGAAAATCAGCCCTATCTTCTTCGGTGAAAGGTCCAAGTTTACCCTTCGTAGCCCCAAACAAGCTTTTTAGCACTTTTTTCTGGCGTAATTCAAGCACTACCTCGGCATCTGGCACTAAATTATATTTATCTCGCTCCATTGCAGGTACAAAAATCGCAATTGAATTACCAACTTGCTTTACCTTGCCATGAATCAAAAACTCATTCACCATAATTTAACCACATATAATTATACGCAGTTTAACATAAAAGCTTTACGCTTAAATGATAACGACAGAGCAAAGTAATACATATAAATTAACCTGTCGAAAAAGCGGACGAATAGACAAAAAGTGGATTGCATTGGAGGTACGGAGACAACGCAGGTAGCCCCAAGGGTTGACGAATAGAAACACTGGCTTTTGTTACCACCCTACAGTTTATAAACTTGTTTTTGCCTTGTTGTAACAGGGGGTAATAAAGTGGGTACATTAGAAACCGTGCTCTTAACTGGAGCAATTGTAGTAATCGATGTCTTAGTTCTAAGTGAATATCTTAAGCTTGAAGAAGAGCTTAGGAAAATAAAAGAATTAGCAGGTCAAGCTACTACATCAAACCTAGATTCAATTGCACAACAAGTAGTTGAACCCCTGTCAAACATCGATACGGTTCAATTGGCAACTTCTGCTTCTCTCCAGTCGTTCAACGCTGATGCAATTATAACCGAATCAAACTCAGTTCCAGCAAAAACCGACGCTGAACGCGAAAATGAGAAGCTCAAAGCGGAAAATCAAGCGTTAACAACATCACGCAGCGACACGCACAACCAGCAACTTGATGAAATTGGAGACAAAATAGACGAAATTGTAGACGGAGTCAAGAACGCGAAGGAAAAAGTAGCACAGTACTCATAAGATTATAATTATAAAAATATTTTAACAGGTGAATAAAAAAACATGGAAGGAACTCAAATAATGCCGTTTAAAGAAGCAAGCCCCGCAACAAACCGGGTTGAACAACTAATGGACAGCGTATTAGAACATAAATTAAAAGAATACGAAAGCAGGATGGCGTTGCTAGAAAGTGAAGTTAACCTGATTTCAAAGGACTTAAACGAACTACGTGCAAAAGACGAGTTAATGCAAGGAGACAACCAAAACTTACACAAGGAAACGGTACGTAGATTTATTGAATTCGCAGATAAACTTGAAACAATACGCAGGGAGATTCACTTAATTGAAGAAAACTTACATAAAGAAGAAGGCTCAATTGAAAGAATTCGCGAACATGAATACGACGCGGTTTCAAATGTAAAGAAATGGGAAAAGAAAGCACTTACAAACCTCAAAAAGCAACTAACTGCAAAGAAAACGCTTGACGCAGTGTTAAAAAAACTTCTAAGCGGCAAAAGTAAAGGCAAATTTGACAAAACAATTCGACTAGCAAGCACAAGCACTAAAGTTAGGACTTCACTTGTAAACGCAGTGATGAATGACAAAAAGCTACGTGCTAAATTAGTAAACGACGTACTTGCTGGAACGCGGGGCAAAATGACGCGCGAAAAAGTCACTACAACAATGGCAAATGTAGCTGCTAAGAAAGTGATGAAAACCGTAAAGCCAAAAGTACGCAAAGCCGCACGAACAGCAGCGAGAAAAGCAGTAAAAACAGAAGCGAATAAGTAAATTATGCCCCAAGTAGTGCGCAAAAACACTAACCTACTTCTTCGGCAAACACAAGTGGTTTATGACATGCTCGTGTTCAAGGGAGTCAAACGGCCTTACAGTTAGCAGCAGTTCAGTTTTTCCCCTTTTCTTCTTTTTAGCAATAATCCCTAAGGGTAGATTCCGGTGCCCTTTAATGAAAGCAACTTTGTGCTTTCCAATTTTACACTCCCATAGCTTATTGGCGGGAACGGCAATGTCAATACAGCGGCGTTTCTTTGCCTTTTTCACAAATTCAGGAAGGGTGGTCTTTACAGTTTTAACGATTTTCTTGACGATTTTTGATTTTAATTTTTTAGTCATATGGCATCTCACCTATTACTTTATCTGCTAAGCTGGTTGCGGTAACTTGTGGAATAATTCCAACACTTCAGCCCGTGACATGTCCATACGGTGCTTTTGGTCAGCGTAAAGTTTGCGGTAATAATAAAAATATTCCCCTAAATCCAGCTCGCTTTTTGCCCAGATCACTTTATTATTGTGAATCACTTCCCACTTCATATACAACGGAAGCTCTTCGAAGCAATAAACATCGTACTTCTTACCAACTACATCAACATGAGAAAAAACCACGGAAAGAATTTTCGACGGGTTCATTTTAGGCGCAACTATACAAATATCCGCATCCCTTGCACTTTTGTCGCCTGTTGCACTGGAGCCGAACAAAAGCACCGCTAAAACTCCTTCGCTTTTCAAAAAGCTGAAATCTTTACGCAGTAGTTCCATCAGTGTTTTTCCAGCCATTCTTCCACCTCAAGTATAAACTGCTCAAACTGCGGCAAGAGAGAGAGCATTGAATCGTAAGCAGTTTGGGAATTAAGCCCACCATTATACTCGTGAACAACACGATTACGCAAACCATTAGCTTCTATTAACACGCCGCTTAGTTTCTTGTCGATTATCCCTTTTTCTACTGCTAAATCAATATTCAAATAGTCATCCTTAGGAAGGACTTTATGCTCTTTCAAAGCCATTGCAAGAATATCCGTAGACGCTTCGACAATTTCTTGAAACGCCTTGTAACAAGCTAATTTTGACTTTTCGTCAGATAGAAAATCTTCTTTCCACTCAGATATATTAGCCACTCTATTTTCAATCAAGCCTAGCTTGTCCTTGAACCGCTTTAAACGCATTACATCCATAAGATACTATTTCACTGCCTGGACTTATATAGATTATAGATATTTCTCAGAATAGACTTTTTCCACCGCCTTCTGACAAACTAGGCGATTGAGTAGCTTCGGTTGGAATTCCTGCACTTTGTTCTGCAAAACTGGCAAACATGGAAAAGTCAACTCCAGTTCCAATTTGGCTCGACACTTCAGACGGCGAGTGCAACGCTTTCAAGGATAAGTCAATAAATGCGGCAAGTCGACCACTTGCAAGCTTTTCAAACTCCGCTTGGTTGGAAAACTCCTCTTCGCTTACAACGCAGTAAAACACGTACTTTTGAAACTCGAGCTCTAGGTCAATCGTCTTCTCAACCAAAAGATGCAGCGAGTCAAAATCCTCAGGAGTTGCGGTTACAAAAGCGATTACCGCGTCTACCCCTCCTCCACTTCCGAGGAGTTTCTTGGCGCACACTGGAATCTTGAGGATTTCGGGCGCAGTTAAGCGTTGCAATGAAGTTCCGGCAAACTCCTTATCAATAATAGTAGTTGCAATTTCAAAACTGTCAAAAGAATTCGACAAACAATCAACAAAACCAATTTTAGGCATAGTGAACAGTAAAGCAACGAGGTATTTAATCCCTAGTAAACTACGCAACGCATTCGAGCAGTACTGCCCTAGTTGGATGTTTTGCTACCTATCAAACAACGGCACCCTAATCACGCATAACGTAAAGCACTTTGAAAGAATTCCCGGAATGAAAATTGAAAAATGGTGAATGCAGTTACTTTTTTAGTGGCATATGTGGTTTCGAGGGCGTGGCGGCTATTCTCTTTTCTGCAACTAAAATATTTTTCCTTACTGCTTCCCTTGATGTTTTGAAAAACGACGCCATTTCCTGCTGCGAGTGACCAAAGCGTTCCAACGCCCAGAGCGCTAAGTGGTGCGGTTTTATTATGCCTCGCTTATGCAAAGTAAGTAAGTGACCAACTTGTGTCTGTAATATCTCAGGGTTAACAGCAGGGGTTGCTAGCCGGTCGTGCAACGTAGTGTCTTCCGTTCCTTGTAATTGATCCATTGACCGGACAACCTTTTTTCGTCTTAGTCCGTGTAACCTAGCACCAATGGCGCGGGCTATACACTTTTTAGCAAATATTCGAAATGAACCACCTGGTCTTCCGTCGTATTTTTCAATAGCTGCGGTTAAGCCGCGGCGGCCATATTCTTGTGCTTCGCTTTGGTCAAGATGGTCTTTCCAGTTGTAAACCCAAGGGTGCCTTGACCGTAGAACCTCATCTATGAAATGAAGATGTTTTACAACTTCTTCTGGCGTCGCAGTTCTAAGCCTAGGTAAACTTGGCGGCCGATGCGTTCTTGCCAAATGACCACTAGCTACAAGTAATTGAATTGTCTTATTCACTTTACTTTGCAACTTTCTAGACTCCGTAGTACTCATCTCTTCTAAAGCTTTGCCATCTCTAACAGCCATTTCATTAGCAATTGCCAAGTGGTCATACCGCTCTCCCTTAAAGGTTCTAAACCTAGGTGCAATTTCCATAACTGCTTGTGAAAAGCTACTGCGAGGCCTAGCAACCCTGGTGATTTTAGTTTTTGAAAGCAAACCAAACCCTCTCAAAACATAAAGTGCAGCCTGTACTCGAACAACCAGCTTAGAGTCTGGTTTTTCAACTTCTGTTCCGCTTTGCTGCTTTATAATTTCCCTAGCAATCCCAGTTTGCGACGGCCCTTGAGGCAAGCTCAAAGCTATTTGGTAAACTAGCTTGTGAAAACTGTTTAATTGTCTAGGTAGATTCTGCTTGGTTTTTTTAAAAGGATGGACTTTGATCTCGCGGGAGAGTTGGGAAAGGTGCTGAAGTAGCTCATTAGTATTGCGATAGGAGCGTCCTTTGAAATAGAGGCTAATTAAGCGCGGGCTAAACGTAGTCATAGTTATAATTTGTGCGCAACATGATTTTAAAATAGTGCGAGCTTGTGAGGAATAAAATTAAAAATCAGTAGCTAACCGAACAGTCCCGATTGGGATTGGTTTTATAAACATTGGGAGGTATAATACAAATTGGGGCTTAAGCCTCCTTTTTTAATAAGATCAAACTTTGGGGCTAGTTTATAGTCCAAGAAGCCCTACGATGATAAAATATGCACGACGAAAAAAACACTGGCAATGACTTGGAAACAAGCGAAATCAGAAAAATCGCCGAAGTAGAGGCCAGAATGGAAAAAGCCTTGGCAAAAGCTAAAGCAGATGCTGACAAACTCCTGGCAAATAGCCGCGAAGAAGCTGAAGATGCAATTGAAAGCGCAAGGCAAGAAGCAAGCCTTGTTAAAACGCGTGAAGTTGAAAACATTCGCCAAGAGGAGTTAACAAAAGCTAAAAGCCTCTTGAAAGAAACTGAAAGAATTGCCAGTGAAATAAAAAGCCAAGAAACTAGCAAAGTATCAAAGAAGCTTTTCGACGAGTTCCAAAGCTTCCTTGGAGTTTAACATTTATCTTTATGTTCAAAAGCGAGCCAATGCAAAGAATACGAGCTTACTGCGAAAAGGGAAGCGAAGCACAAGTAGTAGAAGCGTTGTATGAATTTGGTGCAATACACGTTACACCTGCAAAGCACTCTTTTCTCAAAGAACATGGCGCTGCATTAGACAGTTTCAAAGACGTTTCAACTGCATTAATACAAATACGCACAGCTGAAAGCATATTGGAAAAAGTAAAGATAAAAACAAAAAAAACAATGTTTGAGTCGCTTGAAAATTTTACTTTATCACAATTATTAAAAAAGTGCCGCGATTCCAGCGTTGAAGAAGTTATTCAACTTAATGAAGAAAATGAAAAACTATTCATAGAGCAGGGAAACTTAGAGCGGAAAATCGAAGAGTATAGGCCGCTTGCTTTGTTTGATTTGCTTGACGAAAAACTTGCAAGTGTGAAAAGCGTGACGTTTACTGTTTTTCAAACAGATTCCGCTCCAAAAGCATTAAAAGAAGACTTTGCAAAGTTGCAAAACAACAGCATATCAGTGAAGCAAATTGGTAGCGCAACGTATTGCCTTGTTGTGTTTGATAAAAATCAAACGGATCAAATAAGCAAAATAATTACAAAACACTCTTTGTCTACTATCTCTATACCGCAATTGCAAGCTGGCGGATTTGCAAGCGAAGTCGAAAAACTTGAATTTAAGCGCGTAGGTGTAAAGCAGCGAATTCAAGAGATTAAAACAAAAGTAACTAGAATAAAGGAAGAAAAAGGCAACGCGATTACTAGCCTACGCATGGGGCTTGAAATTGAATCAAAAAAAGCACAGCTGCCATTTCAATTTGGAGCTACGAATACATTAATAGCAGTTGAAGGATGGGTGCAGAAGAAAAAAGCGGCTAGTTTAGAGGCGGTGATTGGCAAGATGGTAAAGAATGTTCACGTTGAGTTTATTGAAACTAACGAATTAGCTCCAACCAAGTTGGTAAACCCAAGGCCGCTTAATTCTTTTGAAGAACTTGTAAAGTTTTTCTCGCTTCCAAAGTCAACTGAGTTAGATCCAACTGCACTAGTTGCTGTGTCGTTCCCGCTTTTTTTTGGCATGATTGTTGGAGATATTGGCTACGGCTTAGTTGCCCTGTTGCTGGCATTGTTCATAAAGCACAAAACAAAAGGTGACTATTTCATGCAGTCATTTGGCACAATGCTTGCAGTTTCTTCTGTTTCAAGCATAATTTTTGGAGTTATATTTGGTGAATTTTTTGGCTTTGAACATATTTTAGGAGTAATTGAACTTCATCCGTTGATTCACAGGGTTGAAGAGCATGGCTTAGCGATTCTAATGGCGCTTACAATACTATTTGGTATGATTCACTTGGCTATTGGCTACGCAATCGGCGCCTGGCAGGCATTTAAGCATGGACACGCAAAACACGGATATGCCAAGATAAGTTGGCTAGCACTTGAATCTTCACTTGCGTTGTTCATAGCTGGGAATTTAAAAGTGTCGTTCCTATACTTTATAGAACCAGCTAGCCAGGTAATTACGCCAGCAATAACAGGACCGGTTGTGTTGCTTTCAATTATTGGAATTGCTTTTTTTGAAGGGCCAACGGCGTTGTTTGAAATTCCGGGTTTGCTTTCAAACATTTTTTCATACTTGAGAATAATGGCGCTTGGAGTTGCAGGCGTAGTAATTGCTTTAATTTTAAACAAGATTCCAGAAAGCGTTTCATTTGCAACACCCGTTGCAATTGTAACTTCAATTTTGTTGCTGGTGCTCTACGTAGTTGGCCACTTGGCAGGAATCGTCTTGGCTTTATTCGAGTCAATGATTCAGTCAATGAGGTTACAGTACGTTGAATTTTTCAGCAAATTCTTCGAAGGTGGTGGGATTCAATTTAACCCGCTTAACCCGAAAAAAACATGAAAAAATAAGCAAAATAAAAACATAAAAATGAAAAACTAGAAGATAAAAAAATAAGATAAATAAAACATTAATAAAAAAAGAGGTGTCGAAAGACAAATGGTAGTAGAAATTGGAATGGGATTAGTAGCAATTGGCGCAGGTATGGCTATAGTTGGAGGCGCACTCGCAACAGCGTGGGCACAAGCTTCAATTGGCGCTGCGTTAATGGGATTACTAGCCGAAAAAGACGACCCGAGAGCGTTGCTCTTCTTGGCTTTACCAGAAACTATGGTAATTCTTGGATTCGTAGTAGCGTTCTTGATAATTTCAAACCTCGGTGGTTAATTTACCCCTTATGAGCTTTGAACAGTTATTGAAAACCCTAGAAGAAAAGTGCAAAGCGGAAGAAACCGCTATTCTTAGCGCTGCAAAAAACGAAGCGAAGAAAACAAACGCAATTGCAAGTGAAAAAGCAAAGCAATTGATGGATGACGCTAAAACCGACGGGCAAAGGCTTGGCGAAGAGCAGCGAGCTGAGATAAGCGCAAATGCACGCTTACGAGAGAGAAAAATGTTAGCTGAAGCGCGAGAGGTACTTTTAAATAAGGCAATTCAAGGAGTTGAACCTCTACTTCAAGAATTTGCCGAAACTAAAGAGTATGAAAAAGTGCTCTTGCACTTAGCGAAGGATTGTGTTAATGCCCTTGGTAAAGACGCTGTATTGCACTGCAGGCGGGAAGATGAAAAAATTCTCAAAGTAGCTGGTGGCTTCAACGTTGGATCTCCAGTTAAAATCCTCGGCGGAGTAATTGCAGAAGCTCAAGAAGGCAAGATAAAAGTGGATAATTCCTTTGAAACGTTGCTTGGCAATCACAATGAAAAACTCAAGCAAATCGCATACAAGGAGTTAAACCCAACTTTAAAGAAAATTAAACCAACAGCGGTTAGTGAAGTTAAACCTCTAGTGGTAAAACCTGCAAAAAAAGTACAAAAAATACAAAATACAAAAAAGAAGCCATTGCAGAAAGGCAAGACAAAAAGGTGATGAAAGATTTTTTCCCTTATTCCAAAATACGGATATGCAAATGCCAGGACAAAGGCAATGAAATCAAAACTACTGGAAGAAAGCCAGGTAAACCAATTGCTTGCAGTAAAGTCAATTGAAGAAGTTGTCGAACTGCTTGAAGAAAGCGCTTACCAACAAGATTTAGTTGAGCTTTCCTCAAAGTACAGCGGCGTTGAACTGGTTACTCGCGCAGTTGACCAAAATGTTACAAACACCTTGAAAAAAATCGCTCAATTCCTACCGCTGGATGGCTCCACTACCTTTGACGTGGTAGTTGAAGAGTGGACAATGCAAAACTTAAAGGCAATAATTGCAAGCAAGGCAACCGGAAGCCCGTTAAATGGAAATGGATTGATTACAATAAATGATGAACAACGCCATTTAGCTACCTTGAGCCAAGATGACTCGCTTGACTTGAAAAAAATCATTAGAAAATTGGGCAACTTGGGTTATGATTTTTCCAAAGTGTTTAAAAAAATCGAGCACGAATACAACGCAGGCGAAATTCAAGACTTCAGGCAAATCTACAAGAAAATTGACGATTACTACTACACTAAACTGGCACATGCAGCTGAGCATCGTAAGGATCCAACCGTAAAATCACTGCTGCTTGCCAGGATCAATTTCATAAACGTAATGGCAGTGGCAAGGTTGAAGCTTGCCAATGTGGCAGACAAGGAAATAACCGCAAACATAATTGCGGGGTCTCCAAAACTTAAGCGCGATGCAGTGAAGTTAATTCAAAAGGAAAACATCGACGAAGTTGTTAGCGAAATAGTTAAAACGCATAAATTAAGCCAAGAGATCGCTGAAGAATTTAAAGTTACAAGATCACTTGTGAAGCTCGAAGTTGCATTACAAAGGAAGATTGTACAGCAAGCTTTGAAAGTTTCAAAAGTAAGCACATTGTCATTTGCAGTTATACTTGCATATATTTATTTGAAGCAAGGGGAAGCTTCATTTATCAAAGCAATTGCATATTCAACCCAAGCAGGCATACGCGAAGAAATGAAGAACTTAGTCTTCGCAGTTAGGTAAGATATAAAAAAATAACAAAGAACAGAAAAAAAAAGAAAAGTGAGAAAAAATGGAATTCAAAGAAAAAATTGCAGTGATTGGAGACCACGATACAATAGCTGGCTTTGCACT
>ORJL010037918.1_pt1 | contig 10117 bp, 14 predicted proteins | sample 1779941 | NCBI WGS metagenome assembly ORJL01 (sample SAMEA104232317, study PRJEB22302) | groundwater metagenome | biome: forest; feature: aquifer; material: groundwater | place: USA | collected 2011-08-07 | depth 5.8 m | reverse complement strand
TTCGACGTAGAATGCGCGGGCAACGATCGCGAGGCGCCGGGGGAAACGCCATGCCGCTGGAGTTCTGGTTCGAATTCGCGAGCACCTACTCCTACCCCGCGGCGATGCGCATCGAGCCGCTCGCGCGCGCCGAGGGCGTGCCGATCCTCTGGCGGCCGTTCCTGCTCGGCCCCATTTTCCGCGCGCAGGGCTGGAGCGATTCACCCTTCAACCTGTATGCGGCGAAGGGGCGCTATATGTGGCGCGACCTCGAGCGCGTCTGCGCCGGGCTGGACATCGCGTTCCGCCGGCCCTCGCAGTTCCCGCGCAACGGCTTGCTCGCCGCGCGCATCGCCTGCCTGCACGCCGATGCGCCCTGGCTGCCGGAGTTCGTGCGCTCGGTCTACCGCGCGAACTTCGCCGAGGACCTCGACATCTCCGAGGCGCCGCTGCTGGAACGCCGGCTCGACGCGCTGGGCCAGAGCGGCGCCGCGATTCTGGCGCAGGCGCAATCGCCCGAGGCGAAGGACAAGCTGCGCGCGCAGACCGAGCGCGCGGCCGCGCTGGGGATCTTCGGCGCGCCGAGCTTCATCGCCGGCGGCGAGCTGTTCTGGGGCAACGACCGGCTCGCCGCGGCGCTCGACTGGCAGGCGAACATACGCGGAGGAGTGCGATGAACCGATACGAAGGCGGCTGCCACTGCGGAAACCTCTCGATCGAAATGCAGATGAGGCGCGCGCCCGGCGAAGTCGCGCCGCTCGCCTGCGACTGCGATTTCTGCACGCGGCACGCGGGGGCCTACGTGTCCGATCCGAAGGGCACGCTGGAGATTGCCGTGCGGGACGAGGCGCAGTTGAGCCGCTACCGCCACGGCGCGAAAGTCGCCGATTTCCTCGTCTGCCGCAATTGCGGCGTGCTGGTCGCGGTGTGCTACAGCGAGGGCACAAGCCTCTTTGCGACGGTCAACGCCAGGGCCGTCGCGGGCAGCGAGCGATTCGCGCCGCTCGCCACGGTGTCGCCGAAGAAGCTCGAGGTCGGACCGCGAATCGAGATCTGGAAGAAAGCCTGGTTCCCGGGCGTGCACATAAAAAATGTGCGCCCCGCGTGATGTCCGAGCCGCTTGAATCATCGGAAGAAAGGCGCATTCCGCCCTCCCGGGCTGCATAGGTTTCGTGTACTGGACGGGAGGCCGGCGGCCGCTGCCGCAGCCTGCCTCGACACCTGCCGCGGACTCCGCGCGCCTTGTATTACCGGGCTTTTCCGGAATCCCCGCGCGTGCATTGCGTCGCTGGCACGGCATATGCGGAGGAGAGCGCAAGGATACAAAACTCGCAAGGAGACCAAAATGACCGCCACCTACACAACTTGCTACAGCGGCTACCTCGGCACCATCGAAGTCGAGAAACTCACCGCGTGGACCAAAGAACTTCCGCTCGCCGCCAGGACCGGGCTCATGCTCGCCGGCGGCCCGCTGCTTGGCTTGGCGTTCGTGATCGTGCTGCCATTCGCGGGGCTGCTGCTCGCGGCGTGGCTGGCGGCGAGGGCGCTCGCGCGCAGCCGCACGGGCATCGCGCGCATCGTGAAGCGCATCGCGCTGTTCGCCGCCGCGCCTTTCGTCGGGCTCGCGTACCTGATCGCCTTCCCGTTCGTCGGACTCGGCGCGCTTGCCTACTACGGAATCCGGGCGGCCCGCAGCTGATTCACAGCAGCGGCAGGTAGGGCTGAGGCGAACGGCCTCAGCCCTACCTGCGCAGCAGCCAGGAATCCTGCCGCCGCAAGACGACGGGATTGGACCGCTCCGCGATGCACTCGCTGCCGCCGACCGGGTAGTCGCGGCACACGCCCGGCCTGCGCGCATAGATGCCGCACAGCAGCGTGTCCCGATCGAGGGCCGCGCACCAGCCGTCGGCGAGGCGCGCCATGACCTGCCCTCCCCAGGGGTCCGTTTCCGTCAGCCCGGGAGGAACGTCGTCCTCGCCCATCAGCATCACTTCCAGCCGGCAGCAACAGGCCTGGCACGCGTCGCAGCTGATCGCCGTGCCGTCGCCGGCCTCGGGGGCGTGGGGCGTCATGCCTTGTTCGGCGAACCGGGACCGCGCTTGGGCCTCTTGAAGTAGTGCTTGGAGGGCTTCGCGTCGGATGAGCCCTCCCTGCGCCGCGCCTGCTCCGGGCGACCCTGGCGGCGCCCGGGTTCCTGGCGGCGGCCGCCGCCTTCGGGCTGCCCCGATGGCGCACGGGTTCCGGGGGCCAGCTGGATTTCGAGCGTGACGATCTCGTCCCACACCGCGTCGGTGCGATCGCGATCGGGAATGGCCAGAAGCTCGCGCAATCGGCGGCGCGCGTCGCGTTCCTGGGGCTCGGCGGGCTGCGCCTCGGCTCGTTGCGCCTCGTTGCGTTGCGCTTCGTTCCGCTGCGCGTCGTCTCGCTGCGCCTCGTCTCGCGGCGCCTCGGCCGGTTGAGGCTCGCCGGACTGTCCCGGCGTGGGGTTTCCTTTGTTCATACCGCTATTATCTCCCGAATAGGGCACATCGGCCGAATCGGGATCCGGCGCCCCCGGGGCGCGCGGTCGGGGCCGATTGGTGGCAAGATTTCGGCTTTCCGCCGATGACCGGAGAGTTCAATGAACGAAGAAGCCCTCAATCTCAGCATCCGCAAGTTCCTCAAGACGGTCGGCGTCAATTCGCAGCGGGAAATCGAGCATTCGGTGGCCAATGCCATCGCAAAGGGGGCCATTGCCGGCAAGGAAACGTTTCCCGCGACCATGACGCTGGAAGTCGAGGGGCTGAAACTGAAGGTCGCGTTCGACGGCGAAATCAAGCTCGAGTAGGCGGCGCGCGATAAGGGCATGCGCGTACGGTGCGTGCCCCGTGCGTAACCCGCTTCCCCGCGGACGGAGCGGGACGGTAAAATCGATGGGACGTTTCCCAACGTAATAATGTGGAGGAGAAAATAATGTCGAATGTTCGCATGCTGCTCTCGGCCCTGGCGCTCGTGTCGCTTGCGGCGCCGGCGCTTGCCGGATTCAACGACAAGAACCCGATCACCGCTACGGTGACGGGCGCCACTCCGACGGGCTATCCGCGCACCATGGTCGAGGGCCTGAACGCCGTGGTGCGGGACACCTATCCGGGCTCGGCGGTCTCGTTCAAACCGAATTCCCCCGGGGGCGGCGTGCTCGCGGTCGCCCAGGGCCAGGCGGACTTCACCGCGACGGCGACCGGGACCGAGGTGCGGCTCGCGAACGAGGGCAAGTTCCCTTTCAAGGCGCCGCTCAAGGGCAAGTTCAGCATGGCGATGATGCTGTTCGACGCCCAGTACATCCACTCCATCATGACCAAGTCCTGGGCCGACGCGAACGGCATCCGCAGCTTCGCCGACATCGCCGCGAAAAAACCCAGGATGCGCCTCGCCATCAACCGTCCCGACAACCCACAGACCACCATCGGCGGCCCCTACGAGATGATGAAGGCGCACGGCTTCACGATCGACGACATTCAGAAGTGGGGCGGCAGCTACGTGCTCGGCAACAGCTCGATAGGTCTGGACGCGATGCTGGACGACAAGGCCGACGTGTTCCTGAACATCCGCAACCTGGGCGACGCGCTGATCAAGGACGTGGCGAGCAAACGCCCGCTCTTGTGGATCGACGACGACCCCGCCAAGGTCAAGCAGGCCGCGGCGGCCTTCGACTTCGACGTGGCCATGATCCCCAAGGGCACCTATCCCTTCATGGAGAAGGACTACCCGACGATCCGCCAGTGGAACGCGCTGGTCGTCAGCGCGCGCACGCCCGACGAGGTGGTCTATAAGTACGTGAAGGCAATCGGCGACAACCAGGACCGCGTGCAGAAGATCGGCGGCTCGATCAAGGCCTTCACCACCGCCGGGATGGTGCACAATCCGGGCGGCCTTCCCTTCCATCCGGGTGCGCTGCGCTACTACAAGGAAAAGGGGTTGATCAAGTAAGTCCCCGGCGGCGGCAGCCCGAATGTCCGAACAGAACGCACCGGCCGCGACGCCCGCCCCGTCGCGGCGCCGGTTCTGGCACCTGATGCTCGAAGGCAGCCGGCATCGTCCGGGCGGCGCCTGGGCGGCGCTCATCTCGGCCGGGTCGGTGGCCGCGGCGCTGTACGTGCTGTGGATCGGCGCGCTCGCCACCGTCGTCGGCGGGCTCGCGCTCGATGCGGCCGCAGAGCTCAATCAGCTCGGCCTGCCGCATCACGCCCTCGAGATCTTCGGGACCTGGGCGCGCGCCTTCACGGCCAATTACCACCTCGACATATCGATCTTCATCGGGATCACCTTCCCGATCGCGTTTCTTACGACCACCGCGCACCGCGAGCGCAAGGCCCTCGCGTGGGCCGACATCGCGCTCGCCGCGATCTCCGTCGCCGTCGCGCTGTACTACATCGTCCTCGACGACAAGTTCCTCAACTGGAGCCGCGGCTTCTCGCAGCCGACCATTGCCGACATCGTGGCGGGCTTCACCCTGGTCGCGCTGGTGGTCGAGCTGTGCCGGCGCTGCACCGGCTGGGGCCTCACCTCTCTCGTGATCGTGCTGCTCCTGTTCACCTTCTTCGGCCACCTGATGCCCGGGCCGCTCAAGCACGAGAATTTCAGCGTCCCCTACTTCATCGAGGAGATGACGATCATGACGAGCGGCATCTACGGATCGCCGCTCGAGGTCGCCGCCACCTACGCTTTCCTGTTCGTGCTGTTCGGCAACTTCTACGAGAAGTCCGGAGGCGGGTCGCTGTTCTTCGAGCTGGCGGGCGCGGTCACCGGCCGCATGGTGGGCGGCGCCGCGAAGGCCTGCGTGACCGCGAGCGGTCTCTACGGCTCGGTCTCGGGCAGCCCCACGGCCGACGTCGCCACCACCGGGCCGCTCACCATCCCGATCATGAAGAAGATGGGCATCTCGGCCGCGCGCGCCGGCGCGATCGAGGCGACCGCTTCGAGCGGCGGGGCGATGCTGCCGCCGGTGATGGGGGCGGTCGCCTTCATCATGTCGGACCTCACCAACATCCCCTACGTGACCATAGCCAAGGCCTCGGTGCTGCCGGCGCTGCTGTATTACGCGGCGATCTACATCCTGGTGCACAACGAGGCGGTGCGCAACAACGAGGCGCGCATGCCCGAGGAGCAGATCGTGCCGCTGCACAGCGCGATCGCGCGCGGCTGGCGCCACCTGCTGCCGATCGGCGCACTGGTCGGGCTGCTGGTCATGGGCTATACGCCGGTGTACGTGGCCGCGGGCTCGACCGCCGCGGTGATCGTACTCTCCTGGTTCTGGCGGGAAACCGCGATCGGGCCGCGGCGCTTCGTGCAGTGCTGTACCGACACCATTACCCAGCTCGTTCCGCTGGTCGGTGCGGTAGCCGGGGCGGGCGTGGTGATCGGGGCGATCGAGATCAGCGCGCTCGCCGGAAAGTTCACGCTGCTCATCACCTACCTCTCGGGCGGGATGCTCGTTCCGACGCTCATCCTCGCCGCGGTGTTCCTGATCCTGCTCGGCATGGGCATGCCCACGCCCGCGGTGTACATCATGGGCGCGGCGCTGCTCGCGCCGGTGCTGCGCCAGCACTTCAACCTGCCGGAGATGCAGGTGCACCTGTTCATGCTGTACTTCGCCTGCCTCTCGGCGATCACGCCGCCGGTGGCGGTGGCGAACTTCGCCGCGAGCGCGATCGCTGGCGTCAATCCGATGGCGCTCGGGAAGCACGCGGTGAAGCTCGCCGTGGGCGGCTTCGTGCTGCCGTTCTTCTTCCTGTTCAATCCCGGCCTGAACATGGAGGGCGGGATTGCGACGATCGTCACCGCGGTGGTCTTCGCCGCGGCGATGGTCACCTTCGCCTCCCATGCGCTGCACGGCTACATCGGGCCGCGCGCGATCGCGTGGCCGCTGCGCCTGGTTCTGGTCGCCTGTGTGGTCGGTGCGATCGTCCCGCGCGTCGAAATACAGGCGGCGGCGGCGGTGCTCGGGGCGCTCGTCCTGCTTGCGGTGTGGCGGTTCGCCCCGCGCTCGGCGCAGGCGGCGCCCGCGCGATAGCCCGCCGCTCGGCTCCTGCATCCTGCGACCCGGCGCGCGCGGGGGTGCATCGAACCGGAGGCCTCGCGTGAATGCTCAGTACGTGCACGGTTATTCGGAGAAGGAGAGCGTGCGCCTGGTCGACCAGGCGAGCACGCTAACCGAGCTGCTGCATTCGGACACGGCCTACCCCGCGGGCAGCCTCGTGCTCGAGGCGGGGTGCGGCGTCGGTGCGCAGACCGTCGCGCTCGCCGCGCGCAGCCCGCAGGCGACCTTCGTCTCGATCGACCTCGCCGCGGATTCGCTCGCGCAGGCGCGGCTGCGCACGCGCGGCCTGCCGAACGTGCAGCTGCAGCGCGCCGACATCTTCGCGCTGCCCTTCGCGCCGGAGAGCTTCGACCACGTGTTCGTCTGCTTCGTGCTGGAGCACCTGCGCGATCCGTCCGGGGCGCTCGCGCACCTGCGCCGCGTGCTCAAGCCCGGCGGCTCGATGACGGTGATCGAGGGCGACCACGGCTCGGCGTACTTCCATCCGGACAGCGAGGCCGCGCGCAGCGCGATCCGCTGCCTGGTCGAACTGCAGCGCGACGCAGGCGGGGATTCGCTCATCGGGCGCAGGCTCTATCCGCTGCTCGTCCGGGCAGGGCTGCGCGAAGTGCGCGTGTCCCCGCGCCTGGTCTACGCCGACGGCAGCCGGCCGCAGATGGCCGATGGCTTCACGAGGAAGACTTTCACGGCGATGGTGGAGGGCGTGGAACGGCAGGCGCTCGCCCGCGGGATGATCGACGCGGCGACCTGGAACAGGGGCATCCGGGACCTGTACCGGACCGCGGAGCCCGACGGGACTTTCTGCTATACCTTTTTCAAGGCGGTGGGCATTTGCTGATTTGAGAAACATGCCCGGGCGGGCTTGCCGCATCCCGCACCGGCCCGACAGCGGCGTGGGGCGCGGCGATGGGCGCTGGGCTGCGCCTGCTCGCGCTTCGCGAGGCGCCGCTCCCCGGGCTGCGGGTGCTCCGGGTCGCGATCCTGTTGCTCACGCTTATGAACCTGATCGTCGGTGAGCGTGCGGTAAAATGAATCGATGATGGCTTTGCTCCTCGATCCGCAGGCCTGGATCGCCTTCTTCACGCTGACGGCGCTCGAGCTGGTGCTCGGCATCGACAACGTGATCTTCATCTCCATCCTGGTGGATAAGCTGCCGCGGGAGAGGCGCGAGCTCGCGCGGCGCGTCGGCCTGTTTCTGGCGATGTTCATGCGCATCGGGCTGCTGCTGGTGCTGTCCTGGCTGGTCGGACTCACGGAGCCGCTGCTGACCGTGCTGGGCCAGGAGATCTCGGGCCGCGACCTGATCCTGATCGCGGGCGGGCTGTTCCTGATCTGGAAGAGCACCAAGGAGGTCCACCAGCTGCTGGAAGGCGAGGAGGGCGGCGCTTCGGGCGCAGTGCGCGCCACGTTCGCCGCGGTGATCCTGCAGGTGGTTGTGATCGACATCGTGTTCTCGCTCGATTCGATCATCACCGCGGTGGGGATGGTCGACGAGATCGCGGTGATGGTGGCCGCGGTGGTCGCCTCGGTGGCGCTGATGATGGCCTTCGCCGCCCCGATCGGGCGCGTCGTCGCCGAGCATCCGACTCTCAAGATGCTCGCGCTCTCGTTCCTGTTCGTGGTCGGGGTGGCGCTGATCGCCGACGGCTTCGACCATCACGTGCCCAAGGGCTACATCTACTTCGCGATGGCCTTCTCGGTGTGCGTCGAGATGCTCAACCTCCGCATGCGCAAGCGCGTCGCGCGGCCCGTGCATCTGCACGAACCGTACGCGCCCTCAGAAAACGAGGGTGAGCGCGTTGCTCGTCGCGAGCAGGGCGGTTAATCGGCCGGTTTCGATCCACTCGATCACGCCCGCCAGGGCGCGCACGGTTTCCTGCGGATAGAGGACCACCGGCGCCGCCAGGGCGCCGGCGACCGGAATGAACCACCTGAACTGCCTGCGGGCATGGTTCATACTCGCCTCCATCGGTAGGCGTGGATCCCTCCCCCGAGGCCGCCTTCCGCTTTCCTTTGACAGCCTGGTTTGCGCCGGGTTCGCTCCGGCGCGCCTCAGAGCGCCATCGGGTCGCGCGAATCGCCGCCCGCCAGGATGTCCTCCATGCGCGCGCGCACGGCGCCGAGGATCTTCGGATGCGTGAGGATGTAGAAGCGCTCCTCGCGCACCGCGTCGAGCACCGCCTGGGCGACCTCGGCCGCGGTGATCCTGCCCGAGCGCACCGCGCGCCTGAGCCCCTCCTCGAGCGCGAGGTCGTCGGCCGACCTTTCCCGCAGCGGTTCCGAGAGCGCCGCGGGCCGGTTGCGCGCGGAGTCTGCGATGCCGGTGGGCACGTAGGCCGGGCACAGCAGCGAGCATTTCACGCGGCTGCCGCGCCGCGCGAGATCGTGGTGCAGCGTCTCGGTGAGCGCGACCACCGCGTGTTTGGTGACGTTGTACACGCCCATGCCGGGCGGGGCGATGAGGCCGGAGACCGACGCGGTGTTGACGATGTGCCCTTCGCCGTCCGCCTGCGCGGCCTGCGCGAGCAGGATCGGCGTGAACACGCGCACGCCGTGGATCACGCCCCAGAGATTGACGCCGAGCGCCCACTGCCAGTCGGCGATGGTGTTCTCCCAGAGCGCGCCGAGCGGCGACACGCCGGCGTTGTTGACGACCAGGTGCACGGCGCCGAAGGCCTCGAGCGTTCTCGCCGCGAGCGCTTCGACGTCCCCGGCCTTCGACACGTCGGTGCGCACGCCGATCACCGCCGCGCCCGCGGCGCGCAGCTCGGTCTCGGCACGGGCGAGGTCGCCCGCGTTCACGTCGGCGAGCGCGAGCCGCATGCCCTCGCGCGCGAAGCGCTCGGCCATGGCGCGGCCCAGGCCGCTCGCCGCGCCGGTGATCACGGCGACGCGGCCGGTGAAGTTCTTCATGTCGGTTTCCTCCGGGATGTGCGTACCCGGCATCCTAGCGCATCGCTCAGACCCCGGTAGATCACTTGGAGAACCTCATGGATAGGGCATCTGCAGGCATGTCTCGGATCGACTCGACATGCGTTGCACCGCGCCTGCGGCATTTGTGCGAGGATTGCGGCCTTTGCCTGGACACGACCCGCATGCCCGGCACGCCGCATCGCCATCCCGTCGTCAACGCATCGCTGTGGATGCTCGGCGCGCTCTCGTCGTTCACGGCCATGGCGATCGGCGGCCGCGAGCTGTCCGCCGAGATCGGCACCTTCGAGATCCTGTTCTTCCGCAGCCTGGTCGGCCTCGTCATCATCGGCGCGCTGCTGTCGAGGTACGGCTGGCGGCAGGTTTCGCTGCGGCGCTTCCCGCTGCACTTCGCGCGCAACCTCGCCCACTTCGGCGGCCAGTTCGGCTGGTTCTACGCGATCGCGCTGATCCCGCTCGCACAGGTCTTCGCCATCGAGTTCACGACGCCGATCTGGGCCGCGGGGCTCGCCGTGGTGCTGCTGGCGGAGCGCATGACACGCGCGCGCCTCGGCGCGATCGCGCTCGGCGTCGCCGGCATGCTGATCATCCTGCGTCCCGGGGGCGCCGCGGTCGGTCCGGGATCGCTCGCGGTGCTCGCCGCCGCGGCTTGCTACGCGCTCTCCCATGTGCTCACGCGCAAGCTCGCGCGGACCGAGACCGTGCTCGCCATCCTGTTCTACATGACCGTGATCCAGTTGCCGCTCGCGGTGCTGCCGATGCTCGCGCACTGGGTGACGCCGTCGCCCGCGCTGTGGCCCTGGGTCGCGGTGGTCGGCGTGACCGCGCTGACCGCGCACTATTGCTTCACGCGCGCGCTCAAGCTCGCCGACGTGACGGTGGTCGTGGCGATGGACTTCCTGCGCCTGCCGCTCGTCGCGGTGGCGGGTCTCGCGTTCTACGGGGAGAAGCTCAACTGGCTGGTGCTGGTCGGTGCGGCGGTGATGCTCGTCGGCAATTTCACCAACATCCTCGCCGAGCGCGCCCGGCCGCGTTGAACCGCGCTACGCGTTGACCGGCCGCGGCCGGCGGTCGGGGCCGATCGCGACGTAGGTGAGCGTGGCCTCGGTGACCTTCACGACCTCGATGTCG
>ORJL011637254.1_pt1 | contig 10119 bp, 9 predicted proteins | sample 1779941 | NCBI WGS metagenome assembly ORJL01 (sample SAMEA104232317, study PRJEB22302) | groundwater metagenome | biome: forest; feature: aquifer; material: groundwater | place: USA | collected 2011-08-07 | depth 5.8 m | reverse complement strand
TCTCCCTTAATAGCATAAACAGAAATGCCATAATCCTTAACTAAAGAAGCGGCTACATCATCTTGAGTACTTAAGGGATTGGAAGCACACAGATATACCTTGGCTCCACCATCACTTAAAGTAACCATGAGATTAGCTGTTTCTGAGGTTACATGAAGACAGGCTGCAAGCGTTTTTCCTTGTAGAGGTTTTTCCTTTTGAAATCTTCTTTGAATAGACTTTAAAACAGGCATAGACTTTGCTGCCCATTCAATACGAGCGCGTCCAGCAGAACTTAAGGATTCGTCTTTTACATCAAAAAATTTGGACATAAGCATTTCTCCTAAAAAATCAAGATCCCTGCTTTCGCAGGGATGACAAAAAACCTCATTATACCCCTAAAACATCTCGCAGGTCTTTGACCTTATCAGTTTTTTCCCATGTAAAATCTTTATCTTCTCTTCCAAAATGTCCATAACTTGCTGTCTTCTTATAAATGGGTCGTAAGAGTTTTAAATAATTAATAATGTCTTTCGGCTTAAGACTCACGACTTCTCTTAGAGCTGTAGAAATTTTATCAGCCGGTACTTTACTTGTTCCAAAAGTATTAACATACACAGAAACAGGATCAGCAACTCCAATAGCATAAGCTAATTGCACTTGGCAGCGTTGTGCTAGTTTTGCGGCCACAACATTTTTAGCTAAGTAACGTGCCATGTAAGCGGCACTTCTATCTACCTTAGATGGATCTTTTCCAGAAAAAGCGCCACCACCATGGCCACCGTGACCACCATAAGTATCAACAATAATTTTTCGACCGGTTAAACCGCAATCACCTTGTGGACCACCCACCACAAATCTTCCAGTTGGGTTCACATGATAAATAGTGCGCTCATCTAAAAGATTCGCTGGTATAGTTTTTTTAATAATTTCTTCCAAAACACCATCACGAATTTCTTTATTGGTTGCTTCAGGTGTGTGTTGTGTTGAAACAACTACTGTGTGAACCCTGAAAGGTTTATCATTGCGATATTCAATAGTTACTTGAGATTTTCCATCAGGACGTAAGAATTTTAGTTTTTTACTTTTTCTTGCATCAGCCAAGGCTTTTGTAAGTTTATGAGCAAAACTAATAGACATGGGCATAAGCTCTTCTGTTTCATCACAAGCATAACCAAACATAAGCCCCTGATCACCAGCGCCTTGTTCTTTACCCTCTTTTTCATCAACGCCCATAGCAATATCTGGAGATTGTTTATCTAGAGAAGTAATGACGGAACAACTATGATAATCAAAGCCCATAGCTGCATCGATGTAACCAACATCTTTTACTGTTGATCGCACAACTTCTGGAATATCGACATAAGTTTTTGTGGTAATTTCACCAGCGACAACAACCATACCTGTTGTTACAAGCGTTTCACAGGCAACACGGCTGTGTTTATCTTCTTTGAGCATGGCATCTAAAACAGAGTCAGAAATCTGATCAGCAAGTTTATCCGGATGCCCTTCCGTAACAGATTCGGAAGTAAATAAGTAGGTTTCAGGGTTGTGCATATTTAGCTCCTTCTATAGTTAGAAATCTCATAATTATGAAAAAACTATTGTGGTTGGAATAAATAGTCAAGAAAATATACTATTTTGTAGTTCTTCCACGAAAGCCACGAATACGAGCACTTAACCATTCAATGCGAGATGATTCTCCCCTTCCACGTGGATCTTCTGTTCTTTCTTCTGCGGCTCGAGCTTCGGCTCTACGCTCTCTACCAAAATTTTCTCTTTCAAATTCTCGTGTGAGAGCATCTGCTATTCTTTCTCGATCTTGTTCGGAAGGGGCCTTATGCCATCTAATAGCTAAAAAGAGCTCTTTGCTTCTTGCTTTTTCGCCATGGTATTCTCCTGATCTATGGGTAAAAAGATCCCTTATAAAAAGGCGCGGATCTAAAAGAACGTTAGGCCACACATTGCTAAATTTAAGCACACTCAAATGAAAGTAATCCATCGTCCACATAATAAATTTATAAAACATAGGGTGCAGGGGAAGTTTCGTACCATGAGGTTGCATAAGATTAACTCCAAGAGTGTACTCTTCCAAAGCGCCTAAATTAAAACCGATAGACGTACCATGCGATTTATTATTTGGTAAACCCATCGCGGGTACATAATCTTGAAGGTAAATTTTCACAACGTAAATTTCATATTTTTCTCTCATGAAATTTAATTCAATAGCATCTGTTGTACCAAGATCTCTCTGGGTACCAATTTTAATACCATAAGTTTGTTCTTTGTTAGAGGAAACTTGAAAATATTCTAAACCTTGCGTGTCATGAACAAATCGCACAGTTTCACGATGCCATTCTGTGGTTTCCATGAATGAAAAATATTCAAGATAACAGGTTGCAAAATCTAAAAAACTCTCTAAGTCTGAAACTTCAAAATGAAAAAAATCATGTCCAACATTAAAATCCTTCCCCCAAGATCTAAATAAGACCTCATCTCCATGTGACATTGTGAGTCGATAAAGTCCTTGTTCATTATAGGTAACTTCTACTGTTATATCTCCTCTTTCGGCAGAAAAGTTTTGCCCATCACGAGGGACTATAGTCATACCTAAATTGTCTCTTAGAAAAGTAAGAATATTAAGGTTGGTTTCGGGAGCTGCATGAACTAGTGAAAGAAATATAAAGGTAGTAAAAATAATGAGTTTAAGCTGGTTTAAAAACCACATTGGTACAGTAAGATACCATAATGATTAGGAAAAGTGAAGAAATATTAACTTTTGTTAATTATTGAATTTATCTATGGATATCGCGGTGGTTTACGTGGATTTCAAAAGTTCTTTTTTTAAAGAATTCCTCAAACTTTTTAGCCATATACACAGAACGGTGATGTCCACCCGTACAACCAATAGCTATGGTAAGATAGGCCTTGTCTTCTTTTTCATACAGGGGGGTCAGACTCTCAAAAAGGGCAAAGTGGCTTTCAACAAACTGCTTAACCCGTTCATCTTTTTCTAAAAACTCAATAACAGGTTGATCAAGCCCCGTAGAATCTCTTAATTTTTCTTCATAATGTGGATTGGGTAGACAGCGTGTATCAATAACCATATCTGCATCTAAGGGGATACCAAAACGAAAACCAAATGAAATAAGATTAACGCGCAATCTTTCTTTATCAGGAGCCCGGCCATACTTCTTATAAATAAGTTTTCGCAAATCATGAACATTAAGACTAGAAGTATCAATAATGTCTGTTGCTTGCTCTCTAAAGGTTTTTACCCATTGAAGTTCTTTTTCGAGCCCCTCCTCAACCGATTTCACAAGAGGAACAGGATGTTTTCTTCTTGTTTCACTAAAGCGCCGCACAAGAATTTCTGTTCGGGCTTCTAAAAATAAAACCTCAACACGACCTTTTGCTTTTTGAAGAAAATTTGAAAAATCGCCACCAAGAATTTGGCTTCGAATATCAATACCTAAGGCAATATCAACATCTTTTTGCTCACCCAGTTCAAGAAATTTTGTGAAAAGTTCTTGCGGAAGATTATCAACACAAAAATAGCCTAAATCTTCAAGGGCTTTAATGGCGGATGTTTTACCAGAACCTGAAACACCCGTGACAACCACTATTCGTTTAGCAGCCATAATATTAGTTTTCTGATCACTTAGTATTTATTTTTCTTTCTTTCACTTTGCGATCGTTTTTCATCAAAAAGATTTTCTGCGTAACGCAGCTCCCCCTCATGGCTCTTTTCAAAATTTTTATGTTCCTTCACTTTTTCTTTAAATTTCGTGAGTTGTAAATCTAACTTATGTACAACAAGATCGACTGAGGCGTACATATCATCAGACTTACCCTCTGCAAAAAATTCAACATTATTACCATGAAGGGTCACATGCACGATGTGACTATGGCGATGCCCTTCCACTTTAAAAATACAATGGGCATCTTTAAGACTCCCAATAAATTGTGTTACATTGAGGAGCTTTTTTTCCAAATAAGATTTAAGCCCCTCTGTAGGTTCCGTGTTTTTGAATGTCATATGAATGTGGAGTGCACCCATGATTAACCCCCTTTGCTAAAACATTTTCTTTCTTTTGGATGACGGTAAAATCCCTAATACATCACGATACTTTGCTATGGTTCTTCGAGCGATATTAATATTTTTTGATTTCAAAATTTCTACAATTCTCTGGTCTGAATAAGGCCGCTTGGGGTCTTCCCCATCACACACTTCTTTAATAATATGTTTAACACTTTCAGAGGCAATATCAGCGCCATCATCTTTACTTACACTTGTATTAAAGAAATATTTTAATTCAAAAATACCTCGAGGCGTGTGTATGTATTTGTTTGTTGTCACACGGCTTACAGTTGATTCATGCATGCCAATATCGTTAGCGACATCGCGCAAAACAAGGGGTTTTAAATGTCTTAAGCCCTTTTCTAAAAATTCCTTTTGATGTTTTACAATGCTTTCTGTCACTTTATAAATAGTTCTCTGTCTTTGATGAATACTTCGAATGAGCCACACGGCTGAGCGCAATTTATCTTGAATATAATCTTTAGTGAGAGCTGAAGCATCTTTAGTGTTGAGCAAGTTTTTATAAAAAGAACTTATTTTAAGCTTGGGCAATCCGTCTTCATTGAGAACAACCACATACTCTTCACCCACTTTATAAACATAGACATCAGGGGTGATATACTGTGCATCTACCACGGCAAAAGAACGTCCCGGTTTTGGCTCTAACTCATGAATGAGTTTAACAATCTCAATCACTCGTTCTTGAGAAACATTAAGGGCTCGTGCAATGGCCGGGTAATTTCTATTTTCAAGATTTTTTAGATGTTCGCTCACAACCAGCCGCACATCGGGGTCATCAATTTCAAAATAATCCAGTTGTTTTAAAAGGCACTCTTGCAAAGTTATTGAGGCAACGCCTACCGGATCAAATTCCTGAATTCTTTTTAAAACTTTTTCTACTTCTTCTTTCGGCCACGATTCTTTTTGAACTATTTCATCGACGGTCATCATAAGATAACCATCATCACTAAGATTACCAATAATAAAGGATCCAATATTGCATTCTTCACGGTTTAACTCTGAAAGCTTTAATTGCCACTGAAGATGGTCTGTAAGTGTTTGCACCTTTGTCATGAAATTTTCATAAATAGGTGCTTCGTCAGATTGTTTTACATAAGGCACAGAAGATGAGGTATTGTAGCTTTCCACATAGGACTCCCAGTCGAAAGAGTCTTTTCCCTCAACGAGTTTTTCCTCTTTCTTTGAATCTTCTTTTACAATCTCTTTATTTTCAAGAGATTGCGCATCTTCCTCAAGAAGAGGGTTTTCCAATAGCTCTGTATTGACCACTTTTTCAAGCTCGAGCCTTGAAAGTTGCAACAGCTTAATCGCCTGTTGCAATTGTGGTGTCATAACAAGCTGCTGGCCTAACTTAAGTGTTTGTTTCATACCTGACATATTTAATTCCGCCTCATAATTGACTTACCATATTCACCCTTTCGCAGTCGGTGAATCGTTTTTGTGAAACTAAAAAACGATTCACCGACGCTAGAGTTTAAAGTTTTCGCCTAAATAGTGTTTTCGAGCTTTGGGACTAGAAATGAGTTGCTCACTTGTCCCTTTTTCTTGGATCACTCCGTCGCTCAAAATATAAGCGGCGTCACATATTGTCAAAGTTTCACGCACATTGTGATCTGTAATCAGTATACCAATACCCCGAGTTTTAAGCTCTTCGCGAATAAGTTTTTGTAAATCCAAAACCGCCAATGGATCTATTCCAGAAAAAGGCTCGTCCAAAAGTATAAAACTTGGATTTGTTGCTAAAGCCCGCGCCACTTCAACCCTTCTGGTTTCTCCACCTGAGAGTGTGTGAGCCTTTTGCTCAGCCAAATGACTGATTTTAAGTTGATCCAAAATATCGTAAGACTTATTTTTTCGTTCGTAAGGATCCTTTTCAAAATATTCGAGTATGCAGGCAATGTTTTCAAAAACAGTTAGATTTCTAAAAACTGATTTTTCCTGAGGCAAGTACGTAATGCCTCGTCTAGCCCTTTTATAAAGAGGGTAGTGTGAAATATCTTCTCCGTCTAGAAAAACATTTCCTTTATCACCCTTTATGATACCGACCATAATATTAAAACTTGTTGTCTTTCCTGCTCCGTTCGGCCCAAGAAGACCTATAATTTCACCGGACTGAACCTCGAAAGAAACATTATTTAGCACAAGCTTTCTTTTGAATGATTTATAAAGCCCTCTGGCTTCCAATTTATTTATCATTATATTTTCAATCCTTTTTGTTCAAAATCACCCTGAACATTGAATGACTCAATTTTTTGAGTATCTGTATGAAAAACAATAACTTCACCATGCAAAGTTGCTTCTCCAACATAAACTTCAGGGTTTCCCTTTAAAATAATTCTTTTTTCAGAGTTCAAAAATATAGCTTCTTCTGCTTTTCCCTTGCGTTCTCCCTGCCAAAATACAACCTTTCCCGATGCAACAGCTTGATCAATATCTTTTTGTTCCTTCTTAAAAAAAACCTCATACTTTTCTGATGTCATATGAAAGTCTTCCTGTTCAACCTTCACAGCACCTTCAAAAAGAGCTTTATTCTGATCCGGATAGAGAAAAAGGGTGTCAGATTGTATGGTGTAACGAAGCTGTGGGTTTTGCGGCACACGTTTTTCACAATCAATATTAGTCAGCACGCGATACTCATTCTTTTTTGAATCGCCCTCTAGACCATTCCCACTTAAAATAATCTCTGGCTCAGTTGCAACGGGGCCTACAACTTTTATATCGTCTCGCGATTGCACGTGTCCAGTTTTATGATTGTATTTCATAGATGGTGTTTCTACTTGATAACCCTCATTAATTTTTATTTTAACATCTTCGGCCATTTCAACTTCGGCAAGCTCTGAAAAATATTTTCCATTTCTACCTTCAATCTCTACGTGAGAGTTTTTTTCATCTTCAAAATAACTCTTCACAAAATTAAGTTCCATAAAATCTTGCTGTTTATAAAGATTGGCATGTTCGGCTTTGATTTCGACTCTGCCCCCTTTTAATGGCACTTGGACAACCTTGAAACCCTCCAACACAAGATCCGCCTTAGAAGGATAATTCACCCTAAATTGAGGTTCATGAACTTGTGATGGGGTCAGCAAAAGAACCTGCGTAAGCACAAGAAAGAATACGATTGAATACCACGTGTACTTCTCTTCATTCATGTGTTCTTGTGTGAAATACCAACCCTTTCTCTCTAGTGTAAATGGTACCATCAATAGGAAAGCGTGTAAAGATAAAGTAAGGGAAAAATATTATAAAACTTAATTATTTCAATATGTTAGACTATTTTGGCACGGATTAAATCGTGCATGTGTACAATACCTATGGCACGCTGCGGTCTTTTCTCGTCTGAAACAAAAAGACAGGTGATTTTAGTCTGCTCCATGATGTGAAGTGCTTTTGAGGCTAAACTATACCGACTTATTGTTTGTGGTTTTGCGGTCATAACAGAGGACGCTTGTGCATTGAGGAAGTTTATGTTCTTTTCAAAACACCTTCTTAAATCTCCATCTGTGATAATACCTACGAGTTCGTTTTGACTATTAATAACACCCGTACAACCAAATCTTTTTGCTGTGATCTCCATGAGAGCCTCTCTCATGTTTGTATGTTCAAAAACAAAAGGAACTTCCTCACCCGCATGCATAATATCTTCAACCTTCAGTAATAATTTTTTTCCAAGGCTTCCGCCGGGATGAAGAGACGCAAAATCTTCCTCTTTAAAACCCCTCTTCTTTAAAAGACACACAGCTAAAGCATCTCCTAAAGCAAGAGTCGCTGTTGTACTTGTTGTTGGGGCTAAACCCAAGGGACAGGCTTCTTTGTCTATATTAAGGGTAAGTGTTACTTCAGAAACCTTAGCAAGTGTAGATTCAGCCTTTCCTGTTATACAAATAATAGGTAGATCTTTTCTTTTAATAATAGAAAGCACTTGAAGCACTTCCTCTGTTTCACCGCTGTACGAAATGGCTAAAATAACATCATGATCGCCCACCATTCCTAAATCGCCGTGAACTCCCTCTGCAGCATGAAGAAAAAAAGAAGGTGTGCCTGTGCTAGCAAAAGTAGCCGCAATTTTTTTACCAATCTGTCCAGATTTTCCAAGCCCAACAACAACAACCTTGCCCTCACACTTAAATAAAAAATCAACCGCTTGTTCAAATGATTGGTCTAAAGAATTGATGAGGTTTATCAAGGCTTGAGATTCAATACGCAAAACTTCTCTGCCCAAAGAAAGAACATCAATTTTTTTCGTCATTTTGTTTTTCTCTTAAATAGTGATCGAGTTCACAAGCAGTACAAATAATTTTTTCAAAATCATCGAGCGCTAAACAGTTGGTTGCATCAGACTTAGCTTTGGATGGATTCTCATGCACCTCAAGAAAAAGAGCATCAATTCCCGTAGCAACTGCAGCACGCGCAAGATAAGGAATCATGTCACGCATCCCTCCGGTTCTGTGCCCTTCACCCGCTGGCAGTTGAACAGCATGGGTTGTATCAAAAATAACAGGATAACCAAAACTTCTCATAATAGGAAATGCCATCATATCTACAATGAGGCGATTATAACCAAAACTTACACCGCGCTCCGTAAGAAAAAGATCGTGACAACCCACAGATTCAACTTTTTCTACAACATTTTTCATGTCCCAAGGGGCCATGAACTGACCTTTTTTAACATTCACAATTTTTCCACTTTTTGCAGCCGCCACAATAAGATCTGTTTGGCGAGCTAAAAACGCCGGTATCTGTATTATATCCACAACTTCAGCTGCAGATTGAGCTTGCTCGGGTTCATGAATATCAGTTAAGAGAGGAACACCAAGTTTTGCTTTTACTTTGGATAAAATTTCTAGCCCTTCTTCTAAACCTGGCCCACGGTAAGAATGAATAGAAGAGCGATTGGCTTTATCAAACGATGATTTGAATATAAAAGGAATTTTATGTTTGGATGCAATAGCTAAAAGCTTTTCAGCCATAAACAAAGTGAAATCTTCAGACTCAATAACACAAGGCCCAGAAATAATGGCAAGTGGAGCATCGCCCCCGATAGATACGTTGCGGCTGACCTCGACCTTCTTTGTTTTCATTTAAACGGCTTAACTCCCTATACCTCGGCGACTCTCTCCCCAGGCGCTAACTTATGAGAAAGTGTTTTTTTTACTTTCTCACTATTGGCTCTGTGTAACTTAAACCTTAAAGCATGTCCAATAAATTGGGAGAAAAGCGGATGAGGATTCATAGGCCGTGATTTAAACTCTGGGTGAAATTGAACACCAACAAACCATGGATGATTTTTTAGTTCAATCATTTCAACAAGATCTTCTTTTTTATAAAGTCCACTAAATATCATGCCTTTTTGAGAAAGAATTTTTTTGTATCGGTTATTAAACTCATAGCGATGGCGATGACGTTCCGAAATTTTTATTTTTCGATAAGCAGCATGGGCGAGTGTTCCATTTTTAATCTCACACTCATAGGCCCCAAGGCGCATTGTGCCACCCTTATTGTGTTTATTTTTCTGCTGCTCCATAAGATGAATGACAGGATCTTTTGTAAGAGCATCAAACTCAGTACTGTTAGCCTTTTTTAAACTACACACATTACGGGCAAATTCCACAACAGCCATTTGCATACCTAAACAAATACCAAAATGAGGAATATGACTTTCTCGCGCCCATCTTACAGTTTGAATTTTGCCCTCTGTTCCTCGATCGCCAAAACCACCAGGTACCAAAACACCATCCACATTACATAACCTTTCTAAAGTGGAAGGATCTTGAGACTCAATTTTTTCAGAATCAATATATTCTAATTCCACGGCAACTTCATGAGCAATACCTCCATGAAGAAGAGCCTCATTTAAACTTTTATATGAATCTTTTAAATGTACATATTTTCCAACAATACCGATTGTCACTGTGTTTTTAGGATGCATCACATTTCGATTTAAGTCCTGCCATTTTTTAAGATGTGGAGAGCGAGCCCATATGCCAAGTTTTCGAATAATTTTTTCGTCTAAACCTTCCTCATGAAAACTAAGCGGTACT
>ORJL010362355.1_pt1 | contig 10122 bp, 5 predicted proteins | sample 1779941 | NCBI WGS metagenome assembly ORJL01 (sample SAMEA104232317, study PRJEB22302) | groundwater metagenome | biome: forest; feature: aquifer; material: groundwater | place: USA | collected 2011-08-07 | depth 5.8 m | reverse complement strand
CTGATCAACGTGGCGCGCGGCACACTGATTGACGAAGCCGCGCTGATGGATACCCTGCAGCGCCGGGCCATCGCGGGGGCCGCGCTCGACGTCACCGAGCACGAACCCCTTCCGCCGGACTCGCCTCTGTGGTCGCTCGACAACTGCCTGATCACTCCGCACATCTCCTCGGCCAGCGAATTCCTCTGGGACCGGCAAACGGAATTGCTCCTCGAAAATCTCGCGCGGTGGTTTTCGGGGCGGGAATTGATGAACCGAGTTGACTTGGACCGGGGTTATTGAGGAAGGGTTGCAGAGTGACAGAGTTTCAGAGTGACAGAGTGAAAACATGCCGCGCAATTGCATTCTTCGCGGGTCTTCAACTCTGTGACTCTGCCACTTTGAAACTCTGAAACTTTTCAGCTTAATCGCTGATGCCGGGCTTGGGCGCGAGATAGCCTTCGCGGGCATAGATGACGTACTTAACCTTCTTGCCCTTCTGGTCCTGCACGACGAGCGGGGCGCCGCTGGAGTCCACGAGCTGCACTTTGATTTTGCGCAGCTTGCCGTCGCGCGTGCGGTTGGAGGGCGAATAGCCGATGCTGTACTGGTTGCGCAGGCTGGCGGCGACATCGGCGAAGATGCCGGGCCATTGGCCCTCGAAGCGCGGGGCCCACGCGCGCCCGCCGGTCATGGAGGCGAAGGCGCGCATCTGGTTTTCCGCCTGCAAGAGATTCATGCGGCCCACAAAGCCCCACGTGCCGCTGAATCGGCCACTGGAGTCGAGGTATTCCATGTAGGCTTTTCCGGCGACGACGGTGTAAATCGTCACGTCGGTTTCGCGCAGCCGCTTGAGCACGTCGTCGAGAGTCTTTTTGCTGAAGGTGTCCATGCCGGTGCCGAGAATGAGGATGGACTTTTTCCCCTTCACGTCCTGCAGCCGGTCCAGCGTTTCCAGCACCGCGTCGAAGATGCACGCCTCGGTGAAGCCCGGGAAATACATGCCCATCAGGGTGCGCTGCACTTCCATCTTGTCGCGCGTGAAGTCCACCTCGATGCGCGTCCTCAAGTCATAGCTCACCAGGGCGATCCAGTCCTCGGGCTTGAGCTGGCGCAAGAAATCCTGAGCCATCGCCGTGGAGTAGTAGGAATAGATGCCCTGGCCCAGCTTACTGAACTCGATGAGCAGCACCATGGTGATGGGCGTGTCGGTGGGCGCGAAGTTGGTGATGGTCTGCGGGACGCCGTCCTCGAGCACGCGGAAGTTTTCCCGGCGCAGGCCGTCGAGGAAGTTGCCGTTGTTGTCGGTGATCACCACGTCCACGTTGACCAGCGGCACCTCCACCGACAGCTGGAATTCTCCCTCGGGCTTTTCCTTCTTCTGTTCCTGCGGTGGATTTTGCGGCCGCTGCCGGGCCAGGACGAGAACATCGCCCGGCGGAAAGGCCAGCGCTGCCGCAAGCACTCCGAACAGGATGGCGCGCACACACGTGGTTCGCATAGGTTCTCCCAGTCGTTTCGATGCTGCCACGGACGGGCGGGATGGTCAACTTTTGAGGGGAGAGGAATGGAGGAAAGAGGAAGGAGGAAAGAACAAGAGAAAGGCTAATCGGTTGCGAGTTGGAGGGTGGCAAAGTGTCAAAGTGGCAGAGCGACAGAGTAGCGGGCGGTGCGTGATACACTGTGGCGTTTATTTCAGCCGCAAGATTTCGCTGTGCCCTGACAGGCGGCGCTACGTTTTAGAAAATACCTCGCGGCAGCCCCGCAAAGAACGCGGGGCGGGATGTGAGCTACAGCAGAGGTGCGACGAATGTTTCGTTCCATGCAGCGATTCCTTATTCTTGCGGCATTACTGTTTGCCTCCACGGCGCCGGGGGCAGCGCAGGCCCAGAACTCCGCGACTCTCGACTTCGACAAGCTCTCCGCCGAGGCTGCCGGCTGGCTCTCCGGCTTGCTGGCCATCAACACAACGAACCCGCCGGGCAACGAGCTGGCCGCCGCAAAATTCATTGCCGCCATTCTGGAGAAGGAAGGTATTGCCGCGGAAGTGCTCGAAAGCGCGCCGGGCCGCGGGATCGTCATCGCCCGGCTGCGCGCCAATGCCGTGCCCGAACCGGCGCGCGCCCTGCTGCTGCTCGGCCACACCGACGTGGTGGGGGTGGACCGCGCGAAGTGGACCGCGGAGCCGTTCGGCGGCGAGGTAAAGGACGGCGCCATCTGGGGCCGCGGCGCCATTGACGACAAGGGCCGCCTGGTGGCCACACTGGCGGCGTTCGTGGCCCTCAAGCGTGCCGGCGCGCGGCTGGAGCGCGACGTCATCTTTCTGGCCGTGGCCGACGAGGAAGAAGGCGGCGAGGCGGGCATCGAATTCGCCGTGCGCAAGCACTGGGACAAGATCGCCGCGGGCTTCGCGCTGAACGAAGGCGGGCGGATGTTCGTCAAGGACGGCAAGGTGGTGTACGTGGGCGTGCAGGCCAGCGAAAAAGTTCCGATGAACATCGAGGTCATTGCCACGGGCCCCGCCGGCCACGCCTCCATCCCGCGCGACGACAATGCGGTGGTGCACCTGGCCGCGGCCGTGGCCAAGATCGGCGCGTACGACGCGCCGGTGCAGCTCAACAGCATCACCCGGCGCTACTTCGAGCAGATGGCCACGATCGAAGCCCCCGAGATGGCGAAATGGATTCGCGCGCTGCTCGAGCAGCCGGAACGGTTACAGCACGCCGCGAAAAAACTCTCCGAAGCCAACCCGGTGTGGAACGCGATGCTGCGCAACACCGTGGCGCCCACGATATTGCGCGGCGGGGTGCGCTCCAACGTGATTCCCTCCGAGGCGCGCGCGACGGTGAACATCCGGCTGCTGCCCGGCGAGACGCCGGCCGGAATTGTCGCGGAGCTGAAGAAACTGGTGAACGACCCGCAGGTGCGCATCGAAATGCTTGCGTCCATGCGGCCCGGCGCGCCGGCCTCCTCGCTGGACACTGATTTCTACCGCGTGATCGAGCAGGTGACGCCGGCGTTTTTTCCCGGCGCGAAGGTCGTGCCGCAGATGTCCACCTGGGCCACCGATTCCGCGCAGCTCCGCATGCGCGGCGTGCAGGCCTACGGCCTGAATCCGTTCCCGCTCACCGAGGACGAAATTGCGCGCATGCACTCCGACGACGAGCGGCTGCCGCTGGCGGCGTTCCGGCAGGGCGTGGAATATTCGTATCGAATCATTGAGGCGTTTGCGCGGGCAAAGTGAGGAAAGTGGCAGAGTTACAGAGTTACAGAGTGGCAGAGTGGCAGAGTCACGAAAGATGCCGACGCGCAAAATCAAAGCGGGAGCCCTTCGGCTAAGCTCAGGACAAGCTGCGCTCCCGCAGTCGACAATGCCGGGGCTTCGCCCCGGCGCTACATTAGAAGGCAGCAACCGATGAGTTTTCGTAAAGCAAAAATTGTGTGCACGATCGGGCCGGCCAGCGCGAGCCCGGGGATGATTGACGACCTGCTGCGGCTGGGCATGGACGTGGCCCGCCTGAATTTCTCTCACGGCACGCACGCCCAGCACGCCCGGGTGGTCGCAGCCATCCGCAAGGCCTCCGGGCGCCACGAAAGAACCGTTGCCATTCTCGCCGATCTCAGCGGCCCCAAGATGCGCACGGGCGTGCTGGAGGGCGGCAAGGCGGTGCAGCTCCGCGCGGGGCAGCGCTTCACCATCACCACCGCCAAGCGGCAGGGCAGCGGCGATGGGGTCAGCACCACCTACCGCCGCCTGCCGCGCGAAGTGCGCAAGGGCGACCGCATCCTGCTGGCCGACGGATTGATTGAGTTGCGCGTGCTGGGCGTGCGCGGGGCGGAAGTGCGGTGCCGAGTGGTGAACGGCGGCGAACTCGGCGAAAAGAAAGGCATCAATCTTCCCGGCGTGAAATTAAAGGTCGGCTCACTCACGCCCAAGGACCGTAAGGACCTGGCGTTTGCACTGGGCCTCGGCGCGGACTACATCGCGCTCAGCTTCGTGCGCAGCGCCCGGGATGTCCGCGCCGTGAAGGCAGCCATCGCCCGCGCCGGCAAGGACACGCCGGTCATCGCCAAGCTGGAAAAGCCGGAGGCCATCGAGAACCTGGAAGAAATTTTGCAGGTGGCCGACGGGGTGATGGTGGCCCGCGGGGATCTGGGCGTGGAGATGAGTCCGGAAAAAGTTCCCCTGGCACAGAAGAGGATCATCGCGCGGGCCCGCGAACACCGCATTCCGGTGATCACCGCCACGCAGATGCTGGAGTCCATGACGCAGAACCCGCGCCCCACGCGCGCGGAGGCCTCCGACGTGGCCAACGCCATCCTGGACGGCACCGACGCCGTGATGCTTTCCGCGGAAACGGCCACGGGCCGCTTCCCGCGCGAAACCGTGGCCATGATGGACCGCATCATCCGCGAGGCGGAGTCCGCCGCACAGGAAACGCCGCTGCGCCGCCAGCACGAGAGCCTGAGCGTGGCAGAAGCCATGAGCGAAGCCGTGTGCCACGCGGCCACGGAGCTGAACATGAAAGTGATTGCGGTGTTCACGGAGACCGGCTCAACGGCGCGGCTGATTTCGCGCTTCCGACCCGGCCCGCCGATCATTGCCTTTTCGCCGTTGCAGGGCACGCGGCGGCGGTTGAGCCTGCTGTGGGGAGTTGTGCCGCGGACGATTGGCTACCTGCGCGACATCGACAGCCTGGCCGCGCTGGCCGAGCGGCGGCTGCGGGAGGAAAAACTGGTCGCCGCAGGAGACATCGTGGGCATCGTGGCGGGGACGCCGCTGGGGACGAAGGGGACCACTAATTTTATGAAGCTGCACGTGGTTGGAGGCAAGAAATAATCGCTGGCAGGAAATGTTGGAAGGTTTGAAGGTTGGAATGTTCGAAGGTTAAAAGACCGCGATTCTGGGCAACGGTGAGGTATGCGAAAGGTCCGAACCTTCCCACCTTTCAACTTCAATTTAATTTACCCAGCGGTCGGGGCGGGAGGGCGGTTCGTTCTTGTCGTGGTCGCGCATGTACACTTCGAAGCGCTTGCGCTGCCGCTGGCGCTTCCAGTCGGTCATGCGGTTGCGAATATCAAAGAAAAATGATCCGCGGCGCAGGTAGAGGTAGCCGATGAGCATGCCGCCGAGATGCGAGACGTGGCTCACTTTGTCGCCGGTGGCCCCCATCGTTCCGAAGAAGGCGAATGCCCCCATGATGAACACGTACACGCGCATGGGCAGTTCCACCGGCGGCAGGATCATGTAGATGCGGCGGTCAGGAAAGAGCACGGCGGCCGCGATGAGAATGCCGAAGATCGCGCCGGAGGCGCCAATGGGGGGCACCATCGAAGGGGTGATGACGTTCAGCGGGAGCGAATCGAAGTTGATCTGCCGGTCCATAAACGTCTTTACCAAAATGTTGATGCACCCCGCGCCCACGCCGGTGAGAAAGTAGTAGTTCAGGAAGCGCCGGCGTCCCCAGACGCGCTCCAGGTCGCAGCCGAACATCCACAGCGCCAGCATGTTCCAGAAGAGGTGCCAGAAACTTCCGTGCAGGAAGAGATAGGTGAGCGGCTGCCACAGGCGCAGCCCGTGGGTCACGCCGCGCGGCACCAGTCCCAGCCAGCGGATGATGGCCATGTAGATTTCATCCGGCACCAGCGACTGCAGCACAAACACCGCGGCATTGGCGATGAGCAGCACCTTCACCGCGGGGGTCAGCAGTCCGCCGAGGCTGATGCGCCGGTAGTCGTACCTGCGGGACTCCATGCCCATGATGGGACTAGTCTAAGAGCCGGAGAGTGGAAAAGTCAAAGAGTGGCAGAGTGGCAGAGTTGCAGAGTGACAGAGTTTCAGAGTAAGAGCGGCGAAATTGAGCGCGAAACGCAATTCAGGTTTGGACTGAGTTCTTTGGCGCCGGTTTTCGAAGGTGCCGGATCAAATTGTAGATTCCGGCGCCGAGCCGCCGGCAACGGGCGGACATTTCTTCATGATCCTTTGCCGGCAAGTATTTTTGATCGAGCGCAACCAAGAGTTGCGCACGAACTTCGGCGCAGGACCCTCTGGCAATGAAGAGGGCTCGAATGAATTCAGGTCTGGATTGGCGGTCAAAACCCTCGGCGATGTTTGAGAGGACGGATACGGAGGATCGCCGAATCTGGTCCACAAATCCCCAGTCCTTCGATGCCGGGCCCTGACGAGTAAATGCATACACCTGCCTGGCCAGCTCGCGCGCTTCCCGAAAAATAAAGAGATCCTCGAACGATTTGATTCTCTTCCCTTCGGCGGCCATGCGCGCCTCGCTTCTTCACTCTGACACCTTGTCACTCTGCGACTCTGCCACTCCTAGTCCAGCTTTTTGCGTGCGAAATAGAAGAGCGTGGCGGCCAGCAGGAGGAACATCACCACGCTGGAGAAGGGATTCGCGCTCAAGCCGGGCAGAAACCTGGGACCGACGGAGAAGAGGTCGGCCGGGATGGGCAGGTGGAGGAAGCCGAGCCAGGCGGGAAGCTGGGCGGTGATGTTTTTGTCCTGCAAGAGGTTGATGACGATGGCCAGCAGGCCGAAGACGCCGCCGGCGGCGATCAGACCGCTGGCGTAGAGCGAGCCCGGGCTGACTTCGCTTTCCTCATGGCTGCCGGCTTTCTTGGCGCCGCGCTCCACAAGCCAGCGCGCCACGCCGCCGGCGAAAATGGCCATGGTGGTGGCGATGGAAAGGTAAGAGCCCACGGCGAAGGAAAGGGAACGAATGCCGAGCAGTTCGATCGCGATGACGAGGAAGACACCCAGCAGCACCAGCCGCCAGGGCAGGCGCTGGTTGAGGATGCCGTTGATGACCGTGGCCATCAGGCGGGCCTGAGGCGCGGCGGCCTGGTCGCTGCCGATGCCCTGGATCCACTGGATCTCGATTTGCTGCGTACCCGGGTCGTAGAGGTACTTGCCGTCGGGCACCGCGGGCGAGCCGATGGCGTTCACCAGCGTGTAGGTCTTGCCCGCGTGCTGGAAGTCGCTGCTTTCGATCTTGACGCCGTCGGGCAACGCGGCCACGTTCAGCGGGATCTGCGCCGGGCGGTACTGCGCGAGGCCCACGTTCATGAGGATCAGCGTGAGTCCAATCACGAACACGGAAGCCATCACACCGATCATCAGGCCCACCTGCTGGCGCGCCGGGGTCGCGCCCACCAGGTAACCGGTTTTGAGGTCCTGCGAGGTGGCGCCGGCATTGGCCGCGGCGATGCACACCACGCCGCCGATGGTCAGGGCCAGCGCCGCGTACGCGCCACCCGTCCAACCCATGGCCAGGAACATGGCGCAAGTGGCCATCAGCGTGGCGATGGTCATGCCCGAAATGGGGTTGGCGGAACTTCCGATCAGGCCGACGATGCGCGAGGAGACGGTGACAAATAGGAAGCCGAAAATCACCACGAAAACGGCGGCCACCAAGTTGGAAAGCGCCGAGGTCTGCGCGCCGGGGATGGGCTTGAAGGTGAGCAGGGCCCACATCATGGCTATGACGACGAGGGAGCCAATGACCACGGTGGTCATGGGCAGGTCGCGCTCCACGCGGGTGCCCGCGGCGGCGGTGCCGCCGCGCTCGGCGCGCATGTCCTTCAGCCCGGAGGTCAGCGCCGAAAAGATCGTCGGCATCGTTTTCATGAGCGTGATAAGTCCCGCGGCGGCCACCGCGCCGGCGCCCATCGGACGGATGTAACTGGCCCAGAGCTGGTCCGGGGTCATGTCCGGAATGGGCACCGTGCTGGGATAGAGCGCCACGTCGGGCGCCAGAGAGCCGAAGAACTTGATGGCCGGCATCATCACCAGCCAGGAGAAACAGCCGCCGGCGAAAATAATCCCGGCGACCTTGGGCCCGATGACGTAGCCCACGCCGAGGTATTCGGAGGTGATGGCCGCGCGAAACGAGGAGCCCGGCAGCCACGACGGCTGGTACTCCGGCTGGCCGCCCCACATGCGCATGGTGTTCATCATGAGCGTGTAGAGACCGCCCAGGCCCAGGCCCCAGAAAACGCGTCCGGCAAACGAGCCGCCGCGGTCGCCGGCGACGAGCACGTCGGCGCAGGCCGTGCCTTCCGGATAGAGCAGGTTGCCGTGCTCCTTGACGATCAGTTGGCGGCGCAGCGGGATCATGAAGAGCACCCCGATCCACCCGCCGATCAGCGCCAGCAGGAAAATCCGCGAGTACTCCAGCGGAAAGCCCAGGAAGATCAGCGCGGGCAGCGTGAAGATCACGCCCGCGGCCACCGATTCCCCCGCGGAGCCGATGGTCTGCACGATGTTGTTCTCCAGGATGGTGGCCTTGCCGAAGGCGCGCAGAATGGTGATGGAGAGGACCGCGATGGGAATGGATGCGGACACGGTCAGGCCGGCGCGCAGCCCGACATACACCGTCACCGCGCCGAAGAGAATTCCGAAGAGCGCGCCGAAAACAATGGCGCGCAGGCTGAATTCAGCCGGCTGCTCTTCCGGCAGGATATAAGGACGGAACTCGCCGGGCGGCGCTATCGAGCTCCACGCCCGGTTCTGTGGTGCGGGTGCTGGTTCGTTCGCCACACTTCACCTCCGCAAGATTCGCGCGCCATTCGCGCCGGCCGGAGCACGGCGGCTGGTGCCCAACCCAACAGATAAACCGCGTTGCAAAGTAGCACTAGATGCCCCGCGTGACAAGCCGCAGCAAGGCGCGGTAGGCTGTAGCCCGCCCGGGCTCCTCGGAGCGGGCTGCACGCTCGACTTTATTGCGAGAAGGAGTTTCCGCCATGACTCGACGTTCATTTTTGTTCGTGCTTACTTTGGCGCTGGCGATGGCCGCGGCGCCCGCGCGCGCGCAAGCGCCCGCCGGGAAATTCGAATTCTTTCCCGGCGCGCAGTACGACCCCGCCATCCCCACGCTGAAGCAGGCCACCGGGCACGACTGGGGCGAGAAGATCACCGCGCACCACGAGATCGAGCGCTTCATCGAGGCGCTGGCGAAAGCCTCGCCGCGCATTCAAGTCGTGAAATACGCGGAGACGCACGAAGGCCGCGCGCTCTATTACCTGATTATCGCCAGCGATGCGAACATGGCCCGCCTGGGCGAGATCAAGTCCGGCATGCAGCGCCTGGCCGATCCCCGCGGCCTGGGCGAGGCCGACGCCGAGAAGCTCATCGCCGCGCTTCCGCCGGTCACCTGGATCGCCGCCGGCGTGCACGGCAACGAAATCTCCAGTTGCGACGCAGTGCTGCTGTTCGCCTATCACCTGCTCGCCGCACAGAACGACGACACGGTGAAGATGATCTTGGAGCGCAGCGTGGTGATCATCGACCCCACGCAAAATCCCGACGGCCGCGACCGCTTCATCACCTATTTCCGGCAGACCACCGGCCCCTGGCCGGACCCCGACCCGCAATCCGCCGAGCACAATGAGAACTGGCCCGGCGCCCGCTCCAATCACTATCTGTTCGACATGAACCGCGATTGGTTCGCGCAGACCCAGCCGGAAACCCGCGGCCGCGCGAAGGCCTACCTCGAGTGGTATCCGGTGGTCTTCGTGGACCAGCACGAGATGGGCTCGAACTCTTCCTACTACTTCGCGCCGCCCGCGCCGCCCTGGAATCCGGTCATACCCAAGGAGCAGAGCCAGTGGCTCTTCTCCTTCGGCAAAAACAATTCCGAATGGTTCGACCGCTTCCGCTTCGACTACTTCACCCGCGACGTGTACGACTCCTTCTACCCCGGCTACGGCGAGGGCTGGCCGATGTTTCAGGGCTCCATCGGCATGACCTACGAGCAGGCTTCCGTGCGCGGCCTCGCGGTGAAGCGCACGGACGACACGGGGATGCTCTACCGCGACTCCGTGCGTCACCACTTCATCGCCGCGCTTTCCACCGCGCAGAACACCGCGAAGAACGACAAGGCCCTGCTGCGCTACTTCTACAACTACCGCCGCAGCGGCGTGCTCGAAGGCCAGCAGGAAACCGTGAAGGAATACATCCTCGCGCCGGGCCGCGATGCCAACCGCGCGGCTAAGCTCGCCGCGCTGCTCATGCGCGAGGGCATCGAAGTGAAGCGCGCCGACAAGCCGTTCACCAACGCGAAAGTGCGCGACTACTACGAAGGCAAGCCGCAAGCCAGGGATTTTCCTGCCGGCACGTTCCTTGTCTCG
>ORJL010652427.1_pt1 | contig 10123 bp, 11 predicted proteins | sample 1779941 | NCBI WGS metagenome assembly ORJL01 (sample SAMEA104232317, study PRJEB22302) | groundwater metagenome | biome: forest; feature: aquifer; material: groundwater | place: USA | collected 2011-08-07 | depth 5.8 m | reverse complement strand
CCCGAGGGGCAAGGCTCAGGCGGGCGAGTCCCTCCTCCGGCACCAATTAATAAAGGGGTTAGCCGACAGTGGTTGACCCCTTTTTCTTTTCAGTTGAGAAATTGATGGGACTTTTGGCGCCCCGCTGTCCCCCTCCTCCACGCCCCAGCTTCAGCCGGTAACGGGATCGAGGAGGCTCGCATTGTCGAAGGACGGATCATTTTGGGTCGCGTTTCCCGGATATTATAGCGACGATGTTCACCACCGTTGTTGTAGCCTCCGCACACAAGGCCGCAAGCCGAAAACTCGCCGTCCGTTTGTGCGCGAGTTCATTCGCCAAGTCCAACGCTGCCCTCGCGTGACGGCGTGATATCTTATTGGTCTCCCCCCGCAATTCGGTGTTCAAATAGGCTTCCAGCTTCCTCTTTGCGTCTGTTTCGCTCGGTTCAACTCCGTCCACTACCTCATGAATGGCAGCGTCGAATACGATTTCGGCCAGAGAAATTAGGGTTTCCCGACAAAGAAGACCGACAGCTTGGTATTGCTCTTCTGTTTCCGCCTCGGCAAGCCGGACTCTGGCTTCTCCGCTACTTCTATCCACTCTCACCCATCCCGTAGGCTCATCAAAAACTTCGGCACCCCTCATTGCGGGACCGCCTGCCAGACGATCAAGGAGCGGAGCAAATAGTTCCCCAATGTACTGCCGACGCGACCTCCAACTCGGGAGGTCTCCGCTTGACCACTTCCCATACCACTCCCAGAGATCCTTATATGGGTTCAGGTCGCACAGATGCCGTTCCCGCAAACCGGATGTAATAACGCCCCGATGTTTGCGGTACTCATCATTCACATCCGCGATTTTTGGTCCCCCTGTAGCTACCGCAATCATGAGATTTCGCTGTGCTTCAACCTCTCCAATCAAGTCCTTGGTTGCGATGGAGAACTTGGTGGCTTCAGGACCCTCTTCGACGGCTTTGATTTCGGGAAGGATTAACACTGCTCCGAGGTGGTCATTTGCGTATGGACGGAAGATGCTACGCCCTTTCTCTAATATAAGAGCTTCAACTCCCCCGCGCCCCTTTCCCAACTTCGCATATATCGGTAGCGGTACGCGTAAATAGAGACTGTACGTATAGGTGCCACCATCCCAGTTGTCGTAATCTGTTTCCTCCAATTGTGCATCTGCGCTTTTCAGGACTTCAGCCTCGCCTGTTCTCCCTTCAAGCTCAAACAGCCGAGCCAAAGTTCCGGTCAGCAGCCTGGCATTTTTCAGGAAATCAACGAAATCGACCATGCGAGCCGTCCCCCGTCACGGGAGACCAAGCGCACTCTTCATGAGAGAAACCAGAAGCTGAGTCAGGACGCCAATGGTTACGATTCCGCCCTTCTCTTGGACGACCCCCATTGCTTTCCGCCATCGCGTCTCATCCCTTGCGGCATCGGCAAACTCATGACCTTCCCAAGTAAGACGGCTGATGAATCCCTCCGGGGATTGACTACCAAGCGTGGTTGCGTCCTCGCCCTTCGCGAAACCGGCATCAAGAAGTAGGTATGCGTGGTATCCGACTTGTTCGTCCGTATACCCCTCAATCTTCAAGCCCTGCGGTGCCCACCCTGAAGGTGCATCCTCTATTGCGAGCATCATTTTTCGGATGAGTTCGAGATCGCGCTTCATGAGTTTGTCCTTTCAAGTTCGGGCCAACTTTTCAAACCTTTCGGTTCAATTTCGGATGGACGCATTTTGCCCAAGCAAAGTTGCCTCTCCCATCCATAACTCCACAATCTTTGGCATTTCCGCAGTCAAATCGGTGTTGTCCCGTTTTACCTGAATCATGGACCGAAAAAGTAGATATTATAGTTGCGGTTCCTTTCAACAAGCTGCATTCAAACGTCTCTACCGTCGTTTTAGTATCCATATCACCTCCTACCTATGTGAAATGCATTTCCCGTTCCGTTGTAGTAGCGGGGACACACATTTTTACTACAGGCGCATCGTCAATTCCAGTTGAAAGCGTTCAAGCAAATTCAAGGTGAGCCTGCTTCGAATGTCATCTCCCTTATATCGATCTTGAATTGACGATCACTCTGGATGGCTTCATAAAACTTCACGGAGCACCCTCGCTTCTTTATCCATGCGCGGATCTTCGCACGATCATCCTCGGGCATCCTTAGGCCAAAGATCACTCCTCGAAGAAGTTCAGCCAGGTAAGCATGAGCACCCGGCCCCGCTCGATGATCGATGATGCGCCACTCCTCCTCGTAGGACCACCCGAGATACTTCGTCAGGAATATAAGGTCAACTTGCTCTTCCTTTGGCGTTTTGAAGAAGTCGACAACAGGGTAATCAGTTGCATACCCTACCGGCTGCGCCTCACCGAAGACCGAAGTGTTAGCTGTGGCTTCAAACTCCAGACAGTAGCCTCGGTGGTTTTGGGAATAGTGGGACCACATCAGGATACTGTTGTTGTTCTTCGATAGACAGTAAAGCCCGATTTGGCGGGTGATCTTTGCGAGGACATCTTGTCGAATACGCTCCCATGCGTTCGGGTCGCGGTGACGCCCCTCCAGATAGACGCTAATAGCTCGGGCGGTAGCACCCTGAGGGGTGAATTGAGGAATGCGTTTTCGGTATTGCCTTTCAAGAAACTCAACTATCTGTTTTGGAGTTCCATCGAACGTAAGCCTTGGGCGGCACTCGAAAGGGTCGTTCAATTTCGCTGGAGGGGAAAACCAGATTGTCGGTGTCGAAAAGAGTGCCTCAGAATGCTCGTTGAGGCTACCGTATTTGTATAAGACCTGCACAGTCATAGGGGCTTCCCTTATGTGGCTCGAGCCCTACTTCTCCGGTCGCGAAGTCCTCTTTTCTTGCAGCCGTCAGCTTCGAGAATGCTTTCTAATTATGTTGCAACCAAGTCCACGCACGAACGAAATGGTGCCCTGTAAACGACTCCCCTATTTCTGTAATTAAAAAACTATCGTCATTCAACAATGCCGCGGTTCCCGCTCCTCCTCCTCCTCTTCTGGTACTCGTGTTTCCAGTAAGAAGAGCCCCTATTCCGTGTGCTTCATACGTTGACTTAAATAACAAACCGATGGTTGACCCGTCATGGGACTGAAGCCCCGGCTGTATCTCCCCAATCGCTGCAATCTTCAATACCTCCTTAACGTCCGCAAAAGCTTCCGTTAATCTCTTAATGTCAGGGTGCTTATCTCCTACGCGAAAGATCATTAAGTACTTTTTCACCTTACTGTCTCGCATCTAATTCTCCTTAGATACTGAGAAATCAACGGCGAGTGCCCTCATAAATGCTGACAACCGCTCAACCTCCGAAACCTTAAGGTCGGACGGCAATCTCAATCTCACAATACAGGACTCACGAAGAGGGAACGGGTATTCCATGAAACTCTGGGCGGTCGATGCCTCTGATTCGTCATTGACGCTTCCTTCTGAACCCTGAAATCCATTCTTCGGCGAATCCTGCTTTGGAGCCCTTGCTTTCTTGGTAGGAGAAATCACGGCGCTCGGCTTCCAATTGGCCGGATCACGTTGATACTCCAAGAAGAGGGACAGGGCTTGCTTGAATCGGCGGGCATATGCTTGAAGGCTTTCAGGCTTGAACTCTCGGGAGCTGAGATTGTTGAACCGCCCTATATGTTCGTCAGGATTAATCTTGGAAACGTCTTTCGACTCCCAGTCCTCATCAATGCTGATGACCCGCTTAGCTGCGGCGGATAAGGCCCTCGCGGTATTCTCGTTCATCAACCCTTTCTCTGCGGCCCATCCCCAAAAATCAATGAACTCCTTCCCCGAAGTCTTCGACATCTCCGACCCTCCTGCAGCCTGGATTTAATACGCATCATACGTATCCTTGTCCAAGGTGCCACAGGAAGATGCTGTTGTCAATACGCAAAAAAAATACGACCGGGCGTATCACCGCCAGATCGACGGCAGCATTGAGAATGGCCCCAAAGTGCCGCTCCCAATACCTGAGCCGTAGCCGCTTACCCCCCTTCCCCACCTCCAAACGGCAAGCCTTCCATTACCGCCTGCTTCTCGGCTTTCGGCGCGGCCTTGAACGTCTTGTCTACCTTGTGACTCATTGGCGGGTAGTCGATATCCTTCCCTCCGAGCAGTCCCGCGGTAGTGAGGATCTGAAGGCGGGCGTATTTCTTTCCGGAGGGGGATTCGTAAAACCCCGCCTATGCTACTTCCTCCCTCATCCGATTAATTGATCTTATTTGCCCCCCGGCAGTCGACCTTCTTCGTCCCCAAGATCAGGGCTTCGATTTCTCTCTTAGCATCGCTGGCAATCGCCCGTACTGCCCCCCGGATCTTGGATACCTCCGCCCGCCCTTCGACAATCTGCCGCAGGAACTCCTGCTGCACCGGCAGAGGTGGTAATGGAATTTGAAGGCTTCGCAGTTCTTTGCTGTTGATGTTGGCTTGGCCGATGATCTGCCGGCTGAGCGCGTCTATCTGCTGCCTTCCAATCGGGGAATTGATCACGGAAGCAAGATACTCCGGTAGAACCCGATGGGGGTCTGCACGAAGCCGAATCAGGTATGAGGCAAAGACGTATTCCCCTTCCTCATCGAAAACCCCACATTTCCCGACCAGTTCTTTACTGTTTGTCCGGTTGATGAGGATGTCACCCTTCCGGAGGGACAAACCTTTTCGTACCTTCTCGGGCAAAGAAACATGTTTCAAGTCCGAGAAGTCCAATACGCCATCCAGAATGTTGTTCATCCGGATCACCGGGGTTCCTTCATCCTTCGTGTTAGCTTTTTCGCTTGTCCCATACTGAACCATCTCCAGAATTGCCCCCAAACTCACGACCGGATATTTCCCCTTCGTGAGGTCGGTCAAACTGCTTGCCGTGTGATTATAACTGACGCTCCAGCGCGCGAAGTCCTTCCAATGGACAGCGAACCCCTTCTCGCCCGATGCGGGTTTAGGTGGCGTCAGCCCCAGTTTTCGGATGAACCTTGCGGCTGTTTCCCGCTCCTTGCAGAAGATCCTTTCTTGCCCCGCCGCAATTTCCTTCTGTGCAAGCTCCCATCGATCCACGATGGCTTGCTGGACAGGTAAAGGCGGCAGAGGGACTTCGACAGACATAAGTTGGGATGGCTGCACCCTCTTCCGACCGCTTGCACCGCTGATCATACTGTTGATGGTTTTTCGGAAAAATTCCGTTCGGAAGAGCAACCTGATGTACGAGGGAAGCGCGATATTCCGTCTGACACCATAGACTGGGAACTCACTTGTGACAGCGACGGATGCCATGCTTTCCGGCACGATTCCTATCGCACCATTCCTTACATCGATTTTCGAGAAGACAACATCCCCCGCATTTGCTATAAACAGGTTCCCTTTAATCGCAATTATCTTTTTGCCGCCACGCAACGATATTTCGCCATTAAAGCCAAGTGTGAGCATCGGTAGTCTGGAAAAATCCGAATGTCCTTTATCCACCGCGCAATGTTTCGGCACAAGGGCTGTACTAAGAAGCTTGATGCACTCTATTGGCCAATGCCAAACTGATTGTCTGAAAGAACCCGGATTCCATCGCGCAAGATCCTTGAACAAGATCGCAAATGCCCGCCGAAGAGAAGAACCGACCACCATCAGACCACCCCCTCCCCAAGGAAGAACTTCTCCGGATTTTCCCGAAACTCCCGATACAGTTCCAGGCAACTCTTGTCCAGATCGGGAGGAAAGTTTTTGTTGGGGTACAGCTCGTTCTGGTCTTCCTCGCCGGTAGCAGTGATGCCCACCTTCTCCGCCTCGTACAGGAAGATCGGGTAGGCGAAGCGTTCTTTCAGAAGCGCCCTGGCTTCCTGGCGAATCCGCTCTTCCATCCGCTTTTCGTAATCCTTCAACTCCTTTTGGCATGCTTTACGGCGCTCGGCATCGCGGACCGCCTTTGCCGCATTGATCTCCGCCTCGAGCCGAGCGACTTCCGCCGCCATTTCCGAGGCATACTTAACACGTGTTTCCTGCTCGGCCTTCCGCTTCTTGCCGTCGAAGTCTTCCTTCTCCTCCGCGCTGAACTTCTGCAGGAACAGGAGTGACGCCTTGACGCTGGCCCCGGAGGAGAAGAACGCCTCCTGCGGCAGACTCACCACGGCCCGAATAAAAGCACGGTCCTCGCAGAATTCCCGCACGTAGGCCAGGGAAGGGTTGTTGAAGATACCCTCCGGCAGAACAATGCCGAGCCGCCCACCCGGCTTCAGAAGGGAAAGGCACCGCTCGATGAAGAGGATCTCCGTCTTGATTTTGCTGTTGCTCCCTTTCGGAAGTTCGAACAGCGAAGCAATGGGCTTCCCCTTGGCCACCCGGACACGGGCCTGGGCTTCGCGGTACAGGTCGCCGAATTCCTCGACGTAACGACGTTCTCTCTCTTCGGAGATCACCAGGTCTTCGTCGCGTACCACGTCGTCGGGATCGACGCTGGCTCCGAACGGCGGATTGGTCAGGATGACGTCGAATCTTCCCTCAAAGATGCCATTGAAGTTCAGGAAACCGTCGTGGTGGTGGACGCCGCCATGGCCGTCTCCGTGCATGATCATATTCATCTTGCTGGTACGCGCCATGCGATCGTTCGCGTCGGTCCCGAAGATGCGACGGTTGGCCAGATTCCAGAGCCGCGAATCACGTCGCTTCTGGTCGATGGTCGCCTGGATCGCCTCGTACTCGACCCGTAGCGCTTTCGCTTTCTCCTCATCGGAAAGCTTCTTGTCCTGCTCGACGGTGGCCTTGAATTCCTGGTAGCGCCGGTCGGCGTCCTCCAGAATTATCTGCCGGACAATCTCGAAGAAGCGGATAAGGAATCCACCCGACCCGCTTGCCGGGTCGCAGATTACGTCTCCCTCCTCGGGGGATACCATTCGAATCATGAACTCGACAATGGTCCGGGGGGTAAAGAACTGGCCGATTTCCCCACGGAAGGTTCGCCCGAGGAACCGCTCGAAAGCGATCCCCTTGATGTCCTCGCTGGTGTCGGAAAGGTTGTACTGCTGCAGGAGGCGAACGATCTCCAAACCGGTGGCGAGTTTGAGGTTCAGTTTTTCGTCGTCGGCGAAAATCTTGTCTGTTCCGTAATGCCTTTTGGTCTTCTGGAAAAGATCTTCCAACGGATTGTCGCCGATCTGCTGCTGGAGGAACTCGGCGGTGAACACGTTCTCCCGTGCTTTCTTCTGGCGCAATTCCCTCTCGACGTAAACCTTTACGAAAAGAATCTTGGCGATCTCGTCGAAGGCCGCCGCGGGATCTTTCTTCTCCCTGTTGCGGATAACGTTGTGGCATTTGTGCAGCAAATCGGCGAACTCGTCTTCTTTGAACACCTTGAGGCGGGAAACCAGTTCCTCGATCTCTTTGTCGGTGGCGTCCGCATGGGGGATGTTCTCGATCTCGTCGAAATTCGGCATCATCCGGGAATGATCGACCTTCCAATACTTGGTTTCCCGGTTGTTGTGCGTAACGAAGAACTTCGCCTGTACGTACTGAGCGTAGTTGCCTCCTTGCGTGTAGGTCTCGGCGTCGATGGTGACGTTGTCCGCTTTGCACTCCACAACGATGAGGGGCTTTTTCCCGTCCGCCTTATCCGATGGGCTGCGCCAAAGAAGGAGATCGGCCCGAGCCTTTGATGAACCCCTCTCGACAACGGCGATTTCTTCATCCATCTGATCGATGGTGAATCCGTATTCATTCACCAGGACGCAGAGGTATTCCTGCCTGACACGCTCTTCCGGTGTTTCAACCAGCCATCTCTGCCGGACGTGGCTCCAGATTTTTCCCTTTTCGCGACGAACCTCCAAAACACCGGGTGTCTCGGGAGGCAATGTCTTTTTCTTCGCCATTTCTACCCCTTGTTGGCTATGGCAGTGATGAAGGAACCCATTGCAATCGAGTCATTCCGTTTATATCACCCCGAGCCTGCACTTTGTTCTTTCCTCGGACAACCACTTCTTTGTGAAATGTACCTTGAAGGGAACCCGGGGACGTATACCGGCGACATTGGCCATTTCCTCAAGCGATACAAACCGCTCGATCATCCCGAGCTTCGTTCCCACGCGCAAACAGGCTTTGTCCTGAGAAGACAGGAACCATACCCCGTAGTGCCCATGGGCACAGGCAAGCAGCTCTTTCTCTCCTTCGTCAAGCATCGCCAATTGGAAATCGCTATCCACCATCGCATCAACGACAGCTTTCTCATCGACCCGGTGGACGCTCACTTTCTTCCGCAACTCCATCGTATCGACCTGGTTCGGATTTCCCGCCAAGTTCCCGGTTTCCGCCTCTTCGATACACTTCTCAACGGTCGCGATCTGAAACCCGCCCATCAGCTGTTTCCAGATCTCCGTTCGGTGTGCTTCAAAGATTGCCGTCGAATCGAGAAAGACGACGTCACCGCGCTTCAGCATCGTTGCCGGTCGCCGATTCGGCTGCGGGTTGCAGACCGTACAACCCCATGACCCGCCACATTTCTTCCGGTGCAAGGTCCAGCAGCCTGGCAGCCCGGGATTCCGAGAGAAGTCCCTTATCCAGAGCCTTCAGGATACGATCCATAAACCTTTCCGAAAACAAGGCGGGCAAATTCCGCTCGTCCGGCATCCGACCGTTCCATGTCAATCGGCCCTCGTCGATGCCCATGACATCAGCCGGCGATACCATCCCGAGAGCGCGGAGTCGGTTGAACAGGGCCTTTGCGGTAACGTCGAACTCATCTGCAGTCCGATTGATCCAGCCGTGGATCTCCGCCGTTGCTCGCTGATTCCAACATCCTTCCACTGCCATCCGGGGCATCAGCAGGGCACCCGCAAAGTTGTCCGCGAGCCGCTCGATTCGCTTGGCCTTATTGCCAGCCGGTTGGCCGGTGTCGATGTGTTCGGGAGGCATGGTTTGCCAGGTAAGGAGGTGGAAGAGTTCATGGGCGAAGTCGAATATTCGACGCCCTTCCCGCTCCCGCCGATTGACGAGGATCGTGTTGAACTCCGGCAGGTGGCATGCGGCTCCCGAGATGGAAACGTCCTGCACGTCAACGTGGAGGATCAGGATCCCGAGACGTTCCTCGGCGATCCGGGGCAGTATGGTTGCGGGACGGGATCCAAGGTTCCATGTCTCGATCAAGCATTCGGCGGCTTCCCAAGCGTCTTCGAAGGCACTCCTGTACGTCAAGCCCAGTTGGTTGACCAGCGGGCTGAAGGTTTCGCCGAGTTCTTCTCCGAGAGTTCGATAAGCGGCAATCCAGGTCTTCGCCTGTTCCTCGAAAGCGTCAAGAACTTCCGGGGTCGCCTGTGCCCGCCAGCTGAAGACGCCTTCCCCGACAAGGCGGAACGGATCGGTAAAATAATCGAGATCTTTCCCGAGGGCTCGAATGAACGCAAGCAATTCGACGGAGGATACCTTCCGCTGACCGTTTTCGATGGTCGACAACGTTTGCCTGTCTTTAAATCCTATAGTCTCGGAAAGTTGCTTCTGGTTGAGCCCAAGCGCCTCCCGGGCCATCCGGATCCTGTCCCCAATCGTCCGGTGAAAATCCCTTTTTCGTGCCGTATTCATCCTCACCCCCCAGGCCCGTAATCCTCCCAACGCCATATTATCTTGCAATAATATAATTGCAAGATAATTATTGACACCAACGATTGAGGAAGCGATGTCCTGATTTATCTTATAATAGGCAGTAAAAACAGGATCTTACATGGTGGACACCTGCTTATTGCCGCAAAGGGCGCCTCCCTCCCCGACGAATTTCACTCCCTGGGGTACCCCTGAACGCCGGCGACATATTCCATGATCAGCATGAAGGGCACGAGCTAGCAGACCCCCCCTGCGGTTCACGAAACCCTCGACCCCTGACGTCCCCTGGATCGGCACGCCAAGCGGGGAGATAACGGCACGCTCGGGAGCAGGAAACGGCAGTGCGTCCGGTCCATCGGGAGAGGGCGACGGCGCGAACGAGCCGGAAGGTCGAACGGGTCACGCCTCCGGCAATATCACGACTTTCCCCTTGACCTGGCGGTGGATCAGCCGCTGCATCGCACCGGCGGCTTCCTCCAGGGGTACCCGTTCGCTGATGGACGGCTTCACCTTGCTGGCCGCGAACCATTCCATCAATTGCTTCACATTGCGCAGGTGGCCCTT
>ORJL010541938.1_pt1 | contig 10123 bp, 11 predicted proteins | sample 1779941 | NCBI WGS metagenome assembly ORJL01 (sample SAMEA104232317, study PRJEB22302) | groundwater metagenome | biome: forest; feature: aquifer; material: groundwater | place: USA | collected 2011-08-07 | depth 5.8 m | reverse complement strand
CTTCACCTGCATCGCCTGGCCGACGATCTGCTGCATTTGCGTCATCAGGTCCTTTCCTTCCTTGGCCAGTTCGATGCAGGCTCGGATGAACTGCTCCGCTATGTCGGCCTTCTTAAGCCCAGTTAATTCCTCAAAGTTAATTAGCAGGCTTTGTAACATAGCCCATGGATTCATCCCCGAGCGATGCTTCATTGGGCACCCAACAAACGAACCGGCGTATTGCTCCACGGGCGATCCCCCATGCAGCACCCAACAAACAAACCGGCGTATTGCTCCATGGGCGATACCCCATGCGGCGCCCAATTTGCGATCCGGCGAATTCGCCGGGTGGCGGACAGGTCCGCCACCCGGTAGCCTCTGATTCTTGGTGCAAACACCAACGGCTTGAACTATGCTGCAATCCTATTGCAGAATGCTGTCCGGTATGAGCCGGTTGGGACTATGACAAAGGGGCTGCGTTTCATTTTGTCAGTCCTTGAGAAACCTTTCACCTGCCTGTTTCTCTTAGAATTAGCCCGGCGATTGCACTATACTGATAAGAGGAGGTGGATATCATGAACCACACGATTGTCCACTTTGAGATACCCGCCAACGACCCTGAGAAGCTTGCTGACTTCTACCGGAACCTGTTCGGTTGGAAGATCGAGAAGGCCGAGGGCGAAATGGAGTACTGGATGGTGGAGACGGCTCCACAGGGCCAGGGAGTTAACGGTGGCTTGATGCGAAGGCAGATGCCGGAGCAGGCGGTCACCAACTACGTACTTGTGGAATCCGTGGACACCTACTGCCGCCATATAGAGGAGCTCGGCGGCAAGGTCATCGTCCCCAGGCAGGAACTCCCGCAGGAATTCGGCGGAGGCTGCTTTGCCATATGCCAGGACCCGCAAGGCAATGGCTTCGGCATCTTTGAGGGTACAATTGAAGAGGAAGTCCGGGAGCCGGACCCGGAGATAACGCCGTTCTAGCGCGTAGAGGGCCCTTTCGCTGTTAATGCGGAGCGGGCCGAAGGACGAACTATCAGGCAGGGGGGCAATTCATGACTCGTGAATTGCCCCCCCTGATTCACTCCCAGCCGGTGCTATACTGGTTAGAGGGAGGCGCATCCCTACGACCGGTCTGGAGGACGCCATGACACGAAACTACTGGCTCCTGGTATCTACCCCCGAGAATTTCGAGATTTCTCAGAAACGCGGCTTCGACCTGGCGGCCATGAAGAGCCGGCATGGTAAGAAAGCCCAGAGGGTGCAGCCGGGCGACAGGGTGGTCTTCTTTCTGACCAAGGAAATGTCCATTGGGGGCATCGCCGAGGTGAAATCCCCTTACTTCATGTCCGAAGACCCCATCTGGCATAGCGAGAAGCCGGGTGAAACCTTCCCTTTTCGCTTTGAGATTTCGCCGGAGCTGGTCCTGCCCGCGGGAGACCACATGCCTGTAAGGGACTGGGTGGAGGAGCTGGCCTACGTGCGAAAGTGGCCGGCGGAGCACTGGAGGCTGGCCTTTCAGGGGAACGTGCATCTGATTCCGGAGGAGGACTACCTCCTCATAGAGCGCAAGCTACGAGCCAGGCTTGATCAGAGCGTCGGCGCCACGCGCCGCTAGAACCGCTCTCACTTGAACCGCCGCACCTCGAACCGGTATAGCCGGACGGGAACGTCGGGCGCGATCCCGGCCTTGCGCCGGGCAATATCCACCTGCTGCTCGGCGCTGTCCACCCCATCCAGGTCAGGCAGGAGAAGCCCGCGCCGGTGGTCTCGTTCCACCACGACCCCGTAGCGCCGCGGGTCGAGCTGCTGCAGACCGTCTATGGGCTCCGGCGCCGTCAGCACGTCCACGCTGTAGGTGAGCTGGTCCAGCTCATCCACTTCTACCGGCAGGAAGCGGGGGTCGCGTGTCGCTGAGCTGATGGCGTTGGTGATCGCCTCCTCGGCCAGAGTGGGGCAGCAGGGCTCGACGGTGCCGATGCAGCCGCGGAGCTGGCCCGCCTTCTTCAGTGAGACGAAAAGGGCGGCCGGCGCAGTGAGCTCCGCGGGTAGCTCCACCGGTGGCTTGAGTCTCTCCCCATCCCTTACGTACGCCTCCACCGCTCTCATGCTAATCTCAACTACTGGATGCACGGCCGCCTCCTCACTATCTTATCCTGGGGTTACGCATCAGCTGGGGCAGGAATCTCGTCTGCCATGATGCTAAGGGCATAGAGTCGCGACTCGTCGCTGATCCAGTGGACTGGGGCCATGGCCAGAAAGGCGCGGAGGGCTGTGCGTAGATCGCGTGCCACGGAGGCGGCCTCCGGCCCCTGCGGCTCAGGCGTTGTATCAAGGCGGGCGAAGGAGACATGCCTGTCTGCGTCCCCCTGGACGGCACGTAAGAGTGGGGATTCGTCCGGACGTCTTTCTGTCCAGGCTGCGGGGTTGTCAAAGAAGTCCTCCGCCAGCACATCGTCGGACCCGGGCTCGGAAGGGTAGAGAATCTCGATCAGGCGCCGGGCGTGAACCGAGAATGACTCCGTGAGCGCATTGCGGACCGCCCACATCCGGCGCTCTTCGCTCTTCCCTGAGCTTAGGTTATGCAGAGCGCGGGCCGTTCCAAACAGCATCTTGATCTCGTACAGAAGGTGCTCCCACGCTGCGGCAAGCTCTTCGGCCGATCGTCTGGTCCGTGCATTGGCGTTATCAGTCATATAGTTGTATCACCTCGAACTTCATGCTATATATCCCCTTCAGCCGTAAACCAGACCACGCCACCACCCCAACGTGGGCAGGTTGAACCTTTCCTACTGGGAGGCATTGGACACCCTGAACGATGCCACCAGGTACCCGACGCCGAACGGTCCCTCATAAGATAACACTTCCGGCTGCATCTGCAAGCCCTCCAGCGCGCCGAGGAGGATGACGATAGACCGCAGGCCGCACTCGCCCGCTCGGGCCACCAGGTCCGGGTCCAGTGTCATAACGGCCCCGCTATCACCGGCACGCAAGGCCTCCACCAGTTGCCGGTCGAAGACCTGCCCCTGAGGGTCGAAGCCCGCGGGCGCGCCGGGGAGCAGCCGGTGCGAGAGATCGCCGCTGGCGATGAAGGCGGCCCGCCGGCCGGTGCGGTCGACCGCCCGCCGGATGGCCCGCCCGAAGGCCAGGTGCTCGCTCAGGGGCAGCCAGGAGTAGGTCAGTGGCACCAGGCGGACATCCCGGAGCCTCCGGCCCAGGAAGTACATGGGCACGGTGACTCCCCAGTCCAGGTCGTATCCTGCTTCACCGATTGGCATCACTGGGACCCCGGCCTGTTCCGATTCCTGCATGAGCGCTGCTACCAGGTCAGGATCGTTGTCGTAAGAGAAAGAGAGCCCGCGGGCGCCCCATGTATCAAAGCCACCGCTGGAAGAAGGGGCGGTCAAAACGCCCATGGCCTCGCGATGGGATGTTCCGTGGGGGCTGACCAGGAGCAGCGTCTCCGGCTGTGCCTCAGCCAGCTCCTGGCTCAGGACGTCCAGTGCCCGGACGGTGGCCTCTACCTCTTCTAGACGGTCCCCCCCAATCTCAGGGACCAGGACCGGTGGATGCGGCGTTATGCACCCGAGGACGAGAGCGCACATCTGGACCACCCCCCTCGCATATTCAGGTCGGCTTTGCAGTGGCTGCAGCGCCCCTGCTCCATGCCCAGGATGTCTGCTTCAAAGCCGATTCGCTGTATAGCCAGACTGCCACAGGCCGGGCAGATAGTATTCTCTTTGCCGGTCCCGAGCACATTTCCCAGGTAAACGAAGCTGAGGCCAGCCCGCTGGCCGATGTCGTAAGCCTTCTCCAGCGTGGAGAGGGGAGTCGACGGAATATGCCGGAGCTGGTGGTCGGGATGAAAGCGCGTTACGTGCCAGGGCGTGGTGGGACCGAGCGAACCGGCTATCCAACGGGCGATGCCCTCAAGCTGCTCGTCATCGTCGTTCATGGTGGGGACGACGTTGGTAACCACCTCAACGTGCATGTCCCACTTCTCTTTGGCCCGCTGGGCCATCTCCAGCACGCCCTTGACCGATGGAACCCTGGCCAGCTCCCGGTAGACGATGTCCTTAAAGCCCTTTACATCCACCCGGAAGGCGTCCAGGTAAGGCCCGATCATGTCCATGGCCTCCGGGGTTATGTAGCCATTGGTGACGTAGACGGTATAGAGCCCAGCCTCTTTGGCCAGGCGGGCGCCGTCATAGGTGAACTCGAACCAGATGGTAGGCTCATTGTAGGTCCAGGCTATGCCCTGGGACCCGCTGCGGACGGCACGCTGGACGCTCTCCTCCGGGGACATCTTCTGTGCCCCTACCTCTCGTGCCGACTGAGCGAAGGATATCTCCCAGTTCTGACAGTGGCGGCAGTGGAAATTGCATCCCCACGTACCGAGAGAATAGACCTTGCTTCCGGGATAAAAGTGAAAGAGGGGTTTCTTCTCGATATGGTCGATATGGGCGGCGGTGACATCCTCATAGTTCAGCGCGTAAAGCCTCTGATCTATGTTCTGGCGGGCTTTACAGGCCCCCAGGGCGCCGGGCTGGATGCGGCAGCGCCATTGGCATACCTGGCACCGCACTCCCCCGCCCGGTAGTCTCTTATATAGCAGTGCCTCGCGCACAGTATGACTCCTTGACAGATTGCAATACTAATTATACCATCTCAGCTATCGCACACCAATTAAGGGGGAGAATTGAAGAGATTCTGGTTACTATTTGCTGTAATAGCAATGCTATTACTTTCACCTTTGCTTGTTGCCTGCGCCGGGTCCGCTCTATCCGTCTCCCCCACTGATCTCCTGCCGCCTGAGGTTACGGTTGTTCCAACGGATATTCCACCACCGCCCGCTGCTCCTGGAACGGCATCCACGGAGGCGTCTAAGCCGGACGATGAAACGGTTCCAACCGGTGGCCTGCCCGGTGCTGGCGAGACAGTCCATCCGTTAGTCGGCGTCATTTCCGGCCACGGAGGACCGGAGTCCGGTGCTGTGCACCGGGATGCCCAGGGCCGCGTTGACCTGGTCGAAAAGCAGCTGACCCTGGCGGTGGCCCAGCGTCTTGGAGAGATGCTGCGCTCCAGCGGGCTGGGCGTCATTCTGGACCGGGAGGGAGACCTGGCGGTCGCTGCTCCCGGTGATGACCGGAATGACGATGGCGCCGTGGATGATGCCGACGAAATACAGTCCCGGCTTGACGTCGTCAACGGGACTGGAGCTGACCTGCTGGTGAGCATTCACTTTAACGGGTTCGATTCGCCCTCCGTGCGGGGCACCGCCACCTACTACTGCTCGGACAGGCCCTTCGCTGCTCAAAACAAGCGTCTGGCCGGACTGGTACACCAGGCGATTGTCAGCCGTCTGAAGGATGCCGGAACTGACGTGCTCGATAGGGGAGTGCAGGACGACTCCGTGTTGGGTAAGCCCTACGGGCATCTAATGACCCTCGGCCCGCAGACCCCTCGCATCTCCCGGCCGGGGCAGATGCCTGGAGTACTGGTCGAGCCGCTCTTTCTAACCAATGACTATGAGGCCGGGCTCCTCAAAGACCCGGCGGTCCTGGATGCCATTGCCCGGGGCCTTGCTGATGGCATCCAGGCTTACCTTACCCCGCCTCCCGCCCCGACGCCGGTCCCGCCGAAGGCGCCTTTGGCCCTTATGGCAGGCACGGCCACTGAGATCGTCAATGGACCGGCGGTCCCCCAGGTCGGATTCACCTTTGACCTGGGCAGTGGGGCGACCCACACGCCTGCCATCCTGGACACCCTGGCCAGGAACGGCATCAAGGCAACCTTCTTCTTTACCGGCCAATGGACGGCAGCCAATCCGGACCTTTCCCGCCGGATCATCGAACTGGGCCACGAGCCGGGCAACCACTCTTATTCTCATCCCGACTTTACGACTATCTCTAATCAGCAGATCATAGCAGAGCTGACCCGAACCGAGGACATTCTCCAGAAGACCACCGGGACGAATCCCAAACCCTGGTTCCGGCCCCCTTTTGGAGCCCGGGACGCGCGGGTGCTGGGGGTCTTGTCCAGCCAGGGGTACCACAGCATCTACTGGACTTTTGACAGCGGCGATTGGCGTCCCGAGCTGCCGGCAGCGACCGTTCGGGACCGTGTCATAAAGCAGTCAACCCCGGGGGCGATCATCGTCATGCACGGGGACAGCCCCCAGACGGCCCAGATGCTGGACGCCGAGATTGCCGGCCTCAGGGCCCGCGGCCTGGAGCCGGTCTCTCTGTCGCAGCTATTGAGGCAGTAGTTACATGGACCAACTTGATATTCCGGCAGTCAGGGCCGCGCGTACGTCTTCGCTGGTCGGGCGCCGGGTCGTGTACGTTCCCTCGACAGCGTCCACCAACGAGACGGCCAAAGTCCTGGCCCGCCGTCGGGCGCCCGAGGGCACAGTTATTCTCACTGATGAGCAGACCTCCGGCAAGGGACGCCTGGGCCGGACCTGGACCTCACCTCCCGGTAGCAGCATCCTGCTCTCAGCTATCTTGCGTCCTCCAGTGTCACACTTGCCGAAGCTGACCATGATGGCCTCTCTGGCCTCCGCCCGGGCGGTCGAGCGTTCGACAGGATTGGATGCCCGCATCAAGTGGCCCAACGATGTTATCGTCGGGGGGAAGAAGGCCGGGGGCATACTCATCGAGGCTGAGCTCTCCGGCCGGCGGCCCCGCTTCGCCGTCGTCGGAATCGGGCTCAACGTTAACTTCGACGTGCGAACGGTGCCGGAGATACCCGAGACCGCCACCAGCGTCTCCCTGCAGCTGGGACGGGACTTCCCCCGGCAGGCGCTCCTCCTGGCACTGCTTGAGGAACTGGAGCAAGCCTATGTTGCCCTGAGAGCGGGCGCTCCCATCGAAGATGAATGGCGTGCCCGCCTGGAGACGTTGGGGCGCTGGGTGCGGGTTACCAGGATGCTTAACGGCCCCCTGGAGGGCCGGGCTGAGGATGTAGACGCCCAGGGACGCCTCCTGCTCCGCCTCGCCGGCGGTGAGCTGGTGGCGTTGTCCGAGGGGGATGTGAGCCTGCGGTAGCGCGGGGCAGACATGCGCCGTCTGCCGGTCCCACCAAAAGCAGGGGTTAGCGAGGCAATTCAAGGAAATTGGTAGGGGTATTGCCGGTTGGCAATCTCATGGAGCATCGCCAGTGACGTCAGGTTCGGGCAAACCGTACGTTGGGTGCTACATGGTGGATCGCTCCGGGCTAAAGCCATGAGCTACATTAACAAAGCCGGCTGAAGCAGGCTGATCAGGTGGTTGGCATGCTTTCACACGGAAGAGCCAAGACCGCTCTTGCTGGTTGCCTAACCAGGGGCAGACATGCTACACCACCTACCCGTACCCCAGCCTGGTTTAGCAGGCTTCGTAAACTTAGCCCATAGCTTTAGCTTAGGGGCGATGCTCCATGCAGCTACCCACCAACGATGTTGTGTATCGGTCCATGAGCGATGCTACATGCGGCACCCAACTAACGACTTGGCGCTATGGCGACCTTTGGCTCGCCCAAAACAGATAGCCGGGGCTTTTCGGCCCCGGCTATCCCCTTTGAAATGTCCGCTATTACGGCGCTGGTTATTGGGCGCCGGCTTAGGCTTCTTTGGGTGGCTCCGCCTTCTCGGACCCCGACATTGGGATACCAATCTTGCCCAGGACGGACGAGATCAGGTCTATCGGGATTGGGAAAACGATTGTGCTGTTCTTCTCCGCCGCTATCTCGGTCAGGGTCTGGAGGTAGCGAAGCTGGAGGGCCTGCTCCTCGGACCCGATGACCCTGGCGGCGTCGGCCAGGGTCTGGCTGGCCTGGAACTCGCCTTCGGCGTGGATAATCTTGGCCCGCTTCTCCCGCTCAGCCTCAGCCTGGCGCGCCATGGCCCGCTGCATAGTCTGGGGCAGCTCGACATCCTTGACCTCGACTGCGCTGACCTTAACGCCCCATGGCTCGGTCTGTTCGTCGATGATCTGCTGAAGACGGGCGTTGATAGCTTCCCGGTGTGCCAGCAGCTCATCCAGCTCGGACGTGCCGAGGACGCTTCGCAGGGTCGTCTGGGCTATCTGGAAGGTCGCTCGCACGAAGTCGGAGACCTTGACGATGGCGTTCTCTGGGTCCACCACCCGGAAGTAGAGCACGGCAGTAACCTTCATGGTCACGTTGTCTCGGGTGATGACCTCTTGAGGTGGTACTTCCATCGGCACCACCCGAAGGTCTACCTTGACCATGCGGTCAACTAACGGGATGATCAAGAAGAGACCAGGTCCTTTAGCCCCAATCAGTCTCCCCAATCGGAAGATAACTCCCCGTTCGTACTCAGCAACGATCTTGACTGCCGAAGCCAGCAGCAGCAAGACGATGACTATTATTATGATCAACAGGCCTGACAAGCCTTGCAAGGTTACCTCCTCTATTGCAGTTTGGGTCTACTCAAGCAGCAACCGGTGCTCATATCACATTATCGTCCTCCATCAATATCACAGCGCCAAACGGCGTGACTGGACTATACCCACCGGGGAGCAGGGCGGGCGGGGTCCTGTGCCGGATTTCCTCGGAAGACAGAGTCATGGCGCCAGGACTGCCCGCATTACGTGCAATGTGAAGCCTTCCTTTCCAACTACCACCACCGGCTCTCCCTCGGCGATGGTGCCCTCGTCGGACACTGCCAGCCATCGTTCTCCCTCCAGGAATATGTACCCGTTCGGCGCCAGGGTGGACCGGGCAATTGCCGTCTGGCCGATCAACCCCTCACGTCCGGTAGCGGGGCTGCGTCTCTGCGCTCTGTGCACTGCCCTCAAGACCAGGAAGAAACTGGCGGCGGTAGCCAGAACGACGAACGCAAGTAGAGGTCGGGATACCTGCAATTCCGGTGATGCACTGTTGATGAGCAGCAGGCCTCCCAGGGCCATTGAGATAATGCCCCCAATGGTCAGCAAGCCGTAGCTGACGATCTTCACTTCCAGGAGGAAGAGAATAAATGCCAGGAAGATCATGCCCACTGCGGCGTAGTTCACGGGCAGGGTCCCGAGCGAGAAGAGGGCCAGCAAGAGGCTGATAACCCCAATCACGCCCGGCAAGATCAGGCCGGGATTAGCAAACTCGATGAAGAGGGCCGTCACCGCAAGGCTGAGCAGAAGAAAGGCGATGTTGGGATCGCTAATGCTCAGGAGAAACTGCTCCAGCGGGCTCATATCCATCTGACGGATGGTCGCCCCGGCCGTATGCAGCGTCACCGTTCCGTCGGACGTGCTGACCTGCCGTTCGTCAAGCTGGACCATCAAGTCTTGCAGATCATTGGCTACTATATCGATTACGCCCGCCTGCAGGGCCTCCGCCGCCGTGATAGAAACGCTCTGCCGTACGGCCTGCTCAGCCCAGTCGGCATTCCGCCCTCGCTGGCTGGCCAGGCTCTTGATATAGGCCACCGCGTCGTTGGTGGCCTTGGCGATCTGTGTGTCATCTGCTGACGGCGCCTCCGTGCCGCCGGTTGGAGAACCGCCCATAGCGACAGGATGGGCCGCCCCGATGTTCGTGTTGGGCGCCATAGCAGCAACGTGGGAGGCCATCGTGATGAACACGCCTGCCGAGGCGTCCCTGGCCCCCTGCGGCCAGACGTAGACTACCACCGGCACTTTGGATCCAAGGATGTTCTGAATAATATCCCGCATCGACGAGTCGAGCCCCCCGGGGGTGTCCATCTCGATTATGAGCGCCTGGGCCTGGTCCGTTTCGGCTGCCTGAATCCCCTTGGCAATATAGCCGGCGATTATGGGGCTTATCACCCCTTTTACCCTGATGACGTTTACTTGAGGGGCGGCCGCCGATGCGGTAATCGAAGATACCAGGAAAAGTATCCACGCTGCCAGGACAGCCAGTGTCAGCGCCTTACGCATAGTTATCAGTCCTCTTGTTCTAAGTGAATTATATGTCAGAACGTATATGCTTGCAAAGCGTCGCGCTTATCGAGCCGGAGCATGAAGATATCGCGCCATTCTAGATGTTACTGCTCAGCGACTATGACCGTTAATTGCTCAGCGACTATGACCGCTTGGCCCCGGTAGGGTAAGTCCCGAACCGGTTGAGTTTACGAGGCATTGGGGGAAGCTCTGGTAGTCCTTGAGAGTTGGACGGCAGGGGAG
>ORJL010196632.1_pt1 | contig 10123 bp, 14 predicted proteins | sample 1779941 | NCBI WGS metagenome assembly ORJL01 (sample SAMEA104232317, study PRJEB22302) | groundwater metagenome | biome: forest; feature: aquifer; material: groundwater | place: USA | collected 2011-08-07 | depth 5.8 m | reverse complement strand
GAGCGGCGGGCTGAAGGCATCCGCTCCACCATTGTAGCTATGTCGAATAATTAAACGAAGTTTGATATTCCGGCGTAGCTCAATGGTAGAGCGGCTCCCTGTTAAGGAGATGGTTCCAGGTTCGAGTCCTGGCGCCGGAGCCAGTGTGGATTAAGAGGTGCGGAAGTGCCTCTTTTTCCTTTTTTAATGCGGTTATTTTTAGGTTCTAACCTTTCGCCAGCTTCGGGTACTTCTTGTAAACCTTTTTGAACTGTAAAGAACGGCTCGGGGGCTTGAATACTGACTTTTCCGTCTTTTAGGATTATGTTCGAGCCAAAGGTTACTAAAATTTCTCTTTGTTTTTGGATGTCGTTATTTTTACAGGCGGTTTCAAATTCTTCTGTTGCGCCCCTGGCAAGTGTTAATGCTTTTTCTGACGACGATAACCAGCTGTTCTGTCTGTTGTCGGTGTCTTTTAGCAATGCCTGGTATTTTTCTTTGTCGGTAATAAGGGAGTTCTTTTTTACTTTATATTCATCTTCCGTCAACTCACCAGCAATTCTCATTTCCAATAATTTATCGAGTTTTTCCGAACATTTTTTGTATGCCTGTTCCTGGGACTGCCAAACTGCCGCGCGCGAGACAACTTCCTGGTTGTGGCTTTTTCTCAAATATTCTATACCCCAATCCAGATATTTCTGATTAATTCGTATCGTAGCGAGGTGCTGATTAATTTGTTTTTGAAGGTCATCGGCTTTGATTGAATGTTGAGAACATTTAATCCCGTCCCTTTTTTTGGTGCAGTGATAGTAATAATAATTAAGCAGGGTCGGTTTAACCATTTTTTCAATCGGCGTTTCACATTTCAGACAAATTTTCTTGTTCTCGCATGCAAATTTGTTTTTACAATTTGAACATATAATCTGGATTTTAACTTCAGCGGTAATTTGGCATCCACACTCCCCGCAGAATATTTGACCCGTAAAAGCGTGTTCTCGCGTATGCGGTGCTGGTTTTCCTTTTCGGCCGAGAATTATCTGAGCACGGTCAAATTCTTCTTTTGTTATCATCGGCTTATAAGCACCGTCATTCCAGTTGCCACTTTTGATTGGGTATAAATATTTAGCATAATAAGCGGGACTGTTAAAAATTTTATAAATACCGCTGCGCGACAACAACTTTCCGCCACTGTTTTTCTTTTTGGGAGTGGTATAGCCCCATTCTTTATTCGCAATTTTTAAAATTTGTGGCGGAGTATATGCTTGGGAAAGCAGCATGTCCCACATTTTCCTGATTAGCGGGAACCTCATCGGGTCTTCAACCCACATTTTAAAACCTTTTTCTCTGTCTGGTGTATTCATATATCCAGCTATGGCTGGGTAGGGCGGATGACCCATTTGGACTTTTTTGGCCAGACCTCTTTTAACGTCCTGGCCCTTTTTAGCACTTTCATATTGCCCCTGTGATAGAGCCATTTGAAGTTGCCAAATACCCTCGGGAGAATTATTGAAAAAATACGAACCAAATAATATATTTTTTAGTTCGCCTGTTCTGAGCATATAAGTAATGGTGGCTGCGTCAATTTCATTCCTTGATAGACGGTCTGGATGCCAGACAATTATTCCTTGGGCCTCACCATTTTTAATGCGCTCAATCATTTTTGCAAAAACAGAACGATTGTAGGGTATAAAAGCGCTTTTGCTTTCTTCTAAAAACTCGACAACATCTTCCAAAACATCATTTTGTTTTGCCGTAACCGCAGCCCTTTCGTTTTGACTATCAATTGAAAGCGCCTGGCGCTCTTTATCCTCGCTTGATTTTCTGGAATAAGCTAAATATTTTATTTTCTCATTTTTATTCATCTTTTTTTACAAATTCTTCTGGCACCCAACCTGAACGGCCAGCGCTTTCGCCATCCAAAATGCGGACATTGGAATCACTGAATGTCGTGTCTATTACCAATACTCTTGTACCCCTGTCCACGAAGAACGCCTGGCCTGCCAAAACCATTTGGGTTACGCCCGTGGTATCTCGTACGCCCGACAGGCGCACGATTTGTTCCAAGTTACCCTTGTTGGTGGCAACCAATACGACACCTTGTGTTCCTGCCTCAAGAATTCCTGAATTTCCTTTGATAACCCTCTCGGAAGTTGCACTGCCAATTATTCCTAAAAGAATAATCAGACCTATTACACCTAAAACGCTGTACAGGGCTATTCGTTTTGCCTTCATGATATTTAGCTCTCTTTTAGGTCTTTACGCTTCGCTGGGCGCAACGCAAGTAACCAAAAGGGGCGGCTACTTGACGCCCACTGTTCACAGAACCGAAGTTCTGCTTTGTGGAAGTAACCGCCCCATTTGGGGTCGCAAAGCAGCTGGTTACTTCGGTAAATTGTGAACAACGGGCGTCATTGCCATAATACGCCAGATTGGCTGATTTTTCAATTAACCTCCTCGGTCTCCAATTCTTTTTCTAACCTGTCAAAGTATTCATCAACGGGATTAGTCGTATCACTTCCTGGTTCAACCTTAAAATTCAAAATTTCACACAATAACTCCAGCGTGCGAATGGTAACGGCGTCCAATTTTTTGTTTCCGTCTTTGTCTTTTCTTCCCAGTAAGGCATCAAATGTTATTGGTATTTTGGGAATTAACTTTTTCAGTTCTTCCAAAACAAACTGTTTGCGTCGTTCATTTTCCTTCTTGGCATAATCAATATATTCCTTTTCAAGCAAACCACTGGAAATAAACCAGCGTCTAATCGTATCCACCTTAAAGGGTTTTTGATACTTTTCAGTAAGCAATGTCGTTATTTCCTTATATGTCTTGCCTTCATAACGAAATTCAATCGCCTGGTGGTGATAACCTCTTAATTCAAATTTTTTCTTAAAATGGTCACTGGTGGTCATTGGTGTGTGTTTTTATTTAGGCCATCTCATCTCTTTCATTAAATCTGATTTTTTATTTTTAAACTCATTCTTTATTTGTGTGTTCTGATGGGTACTATCTGTATTAGTTTGGCCATCAACGCCAACACTGTTGGGCTTTTCTGGGCAAACTTGTTTGGCGTTTTTGTGTAAACTGGCTATAAGCGCAATGAGTTTTTCAATATTGACCCTAAAATGCCGCGTACCTGGTATTCCCATTACACGAACCTCCAAAACACCTTTCGCCTTACATATTTTAATTGCAGTTTCTTGTTCTCGGCGAGACAAACCAGTTTCTTCGTAAATATCTTCTGCGGTTTTATAAACCCACTCTTTATTTCTGCCTTTCCCTTGCCAATAAAGAAGTTGAGCCATTAAAATACCCGCTTTTACGGAACCAAGCGCTTTTGCCAGGCCAGCGCTATAGGCAATAATTTTTTCGCTAAATATGTTATAAATGGCCCTTTGGTGATTATTGCTCATGACTAATGTCGCGTTTTCCATGTTCGGCGGATGAGGCGAAAATTAACTTGACTGCACTTAAAACTCTTTGGGCAATTTCAGCCAGTTGTTCTTTGGTAATTTCTTTATCTGGATTGTCCTGGCGCCATATTTCTTCAAATTCTTTGAGCGCCTGTTCGGAAATCTGCATTGAATTAAAACAGCCATCTTCGGGACAGAAAATGGCTGTTTTAATGTCCCGAGAAAGCAAAAAGCGTAGGAACTCAAAATATCTTTCCTGAAATTCAGAAAAGACAATTTGAGCCCCTACGCCGATAGTCTCGGAACTATGTGGCCAAGGCGTTTCCACCTACTGACCAGCATCCTGCATGTTATTTCAATGCAGAGCACTCACCCTCTCCGCAATAGTTGTCTTGCGGTTCAAGAGTTCACTTCAAGACCAAGGTTTGCTGGCCCTCTCTCAAAGCTGCCCAGAGTATTCTACGAAATTAAATGTACCTATTTTGATTTTAACCCTATGATATTAACTGTCAATCGGAAGTATCCACAGCAACAGACAAAGAAGCAGTTAAGTCAACTTGAAGAAACAAATAAAAACACATAAAATTAATCAATATTTATGCTAAAGAAGCAACCCAAAATTACTCACATAGACCTTTTTGCAGGACCAGGCGGTATATGTACTGGATTTAGGGCTGCAGGGATAGAAACCGTGGCGGCCGTTGAATATGTAGATAGCTGCGCGGAAACTTATCATGCAAATCATCCGCATGTTTCAGTTATTGTAGACGATATCAGGCAGGTTACTAATGCACAAATTAAAAAAATAATTCTGGATAAGGGGCTTTCCCGTATTGATGTTGTATCGGCTGGATTTCCTTGCGAGACATTTTCAACTGCTGGTTCAAAATCAAGAGTTTATAACGACCACCGTAATTTTCTTTATAAAGAAGCCATACGGATTGCCGATGCTGCAAATGCAAAATTACTTGTCCTTGAAAATGTACCTGCATTTGTATCAAAAAGGGTTGAACATAATTCAGATACCAGGATACTTGACCTTTTAATTAAAGACCTGGAAATTGCGGGATTTAAGCATCATGACTTTGACATTCTAAACGCTTCTGATTATGGTGTACCGCAGAACCGCCAACGCTTTATTCTTGTCGCCAGTAAGGAAATACCTATTTCCAAGATAATGTTTAATGGGAATAAATTAAAGAAAAAAGTAACAGTGGCAGAAGCAATTTCAGACCTGCCAGCAATTGGGCCAGAAAGCCAGGCGGATATTTATGCTTCTCGGCCTAAAAACAATTATCAGAAACTGATGCGGAGTTCTTCTGAATGGCTGTTGAACGCTAAAAATGGCCGACCAGGGCATTTAAGTTATCACATTACCCCCAAGCACCGTCCTGGAACCCTGAAACGCTTTAAACTAATTTTGCAGGGCGAGGGCCTTCGTGACTTGTTCCGTAAATTTAGTGAAAAGAAAATTGAAGAACTGCAACGACTTAAAATTCTTCCGAGGAAGTGGTATATTCAAAGAAACCAGCGTTTAGTGCCGACACGACAATCAATTACCGTCACTTCCCACTGTTTGGATGAGTTACTACACCCAGAACTACACAGAGGACTCTCTGTAAGGGAAGCTGCACGCCTACAAAGTTTTCCTGACTGGTATGACTTCAAGGGCGGCCCAATTATCTGTCCACACATGTATAAGACCCAGGACAAATATGAACAGATTGGCGATGCTGTCCCGCCTTTGCTGGCGAAACATATTGGTCAGTCAGTTGTTTCAATTCTTTCTAAAAATAACTAAATGGATACAAAAGAAATCGGTAAAAAATATATAGAACTTTTTGAAAAAAAACTCGCCGAACTGGCGAAGTCGGGTCTCCGTAGCGAAGAACAGAGAGAACGCGAGGCACAAAAGTATGCAATTAAAGAAACAACTTTGCATTACTTTGCTATTCTCCAGCCAAAAGAAAAGGCCACCGCTTGGGCTGCAATATATGCGGCACATGTTGCCAGGAAAGCAGGTATCGCCGTAACACCAGAAACGGTAGAGAAAGTTATTTCCGCTGACCAAAGCTGGAAAAAATCCAGTGGCCATGCTTTTGAGGAGGTTGTAAAGGAACTTGGTAATGGTGCATTGGCTGGAACAGGGATAGAAATTGTTTTACAGCGGGACATAATGCCACTGATGCGTAATGGGGCTATACACAACGAGCCGAGGGACTTGGAATGGCTTACGACACAGATAGGTAGTAGCGTTTTTGATTTATTTGCAATAAAAGATGGTTTCATTTTCGGATGCATACAGGCCAAAACAAGTATCAGAGATAGAGTTACCAGGGATAGGGAGCCATCAATGAACGCCATGATGCGTTTTTTCTGGTCAGTAGTTTTTGTCCTTGACGGTGATTTTTTGAAGTTGCCCAAATTTCAGCACATGGTGAATGGAGGAAATGACGAATTCAGGGACAACGGTTGGCACGGCCTATATGCCTTCACACTCCCAAACGAAGACCTCAATACCAGAATAAACCTTCTCGATGCAGACCTTTCCGTCTTTAAAAAGCACGCAGAAGCTGCGGCCAAGTATTGGTTGGAAAAGAGACAGTGGTTTAACAAGGACTGGCTGCCACCTGCCGAATAATTTGTGGCCAATTTATTTTTTCAGAGGACTCGCCGATAACCTTTGACATTATTTCCCCAACTTGTTTAATGGGATTTGATTTGGTACCATACCAAGTATGAAAATGGTTGGCCTTAAAGAACTCGCAGTTCTCGCTAAATTAAGAAATAGCGAGGTTTTGGTTTATTTTACAAGCGATAAAAACTCTGGAAACCCAAAACTTAATTTAGCTGCCTCAATCGCTGACGATGTCGTCCCTTTATTTAATGAACAGCTGCGAATAATTGGTAAAACAAAGAAAATAACCCTATTTCTTTATAGTGCTGGTGGGTTTTTAACTACTCCTTGGCCGTTGGTAAATTTAATTCGTGAATATTGCGATGAGTTTGAAGTCATAGTTCCATTTAGAGCCCTGAGTGCAGCTACTCTTATAACTCTTGGTGCAGATAAAATTGTAATGACACCCCTCAGTCAACTTGGCCCAATTGACCCTACTGGGCAATTTTTATTGGGCGACAAAAACCTACAAGTTCAGGTTGAGGATATAACCTCTTTCATTGACTTTGCTAAAAAGAAAAATGGCTTAAAATCGCAAGATGCTCTCAGTGTTGTTTTTCAGGAAATAACCAAACACATTCCACCCTCCGTTATCGGTTCCATTAACAGAACCCATTCATTAATCCGCATGCTTGCAGAAAAAATGCTTGATTTGCATAAACAAAAACTGGCCCCAAAAACAAAAAAACAAATAGTCCAATATTTAACAGAAAAATTATTTTCTCACCAACACTACATCAACAGAAAAGAGGCCATAAATTTGGGGATGGTTTCTTTAATTGAAAAAGCTGACCAAAAAAACGAGGAAGCAATCAATGCTCTTTTTGAGGTTTACTCTTCTGCATCACAGATACTTAACGAATTCCAGCCAGTCCATATTTTGGGCGAAAAAGAGACAGAGAGTTTCGAGTTATTACGGGCGGCTGTTCACTCAACAAAATTGCAATTCACTTTAACGAGTAAGTACCAAGTTCAAAAAATTGCTAACCCTTCTGGTGGGCAAATGATAAATGTTGCCCCCACAGAAAGTGGTTGGCAAAAATTAAAAAATGAAGACGCAACAAAAAAATCCGCAAGTCATAAGTAGCACTTCCGAATTTTCTCCTTTTATTAGTATCCAGGAGCAGACCGCCGAAAATGATGTGCCTTTCTTAGTTACAGAAAATAGGGTTATTTTCAGTTCAAATAATGTGAATGTCCAGGAAGAAGTTGATTTTTTGACCCCAGAACAAGTAAATAAAATTCGCGATTCTCTCTGGAAATCAAGAACAGCAGAGAAATTCTAAAAGTTAATGTACGATGATACTCCGCCAAGTGATATTTTACAGCAAGGGGACATATTTCAGAATGTTCCCTTCTTTTTTATTCCACCACTTCCCTTACGAATTATCCGAGAAAAAAGCGAAGGAGTAGCACCAGTAGTAAAAATAGCGGACATTTTTCACTATCAAACCTCTTTAGATTTAATTTCGGAAAAATCACCAAACATTGTCGAAGAAACGGCCGCGGTTGATTTAAGGGTTAGAACCGCTATGATAATGTCGCAGACATGCGATGTTCTTCATAGAAAAGCAATCGCCATTTGTCCCGTATTCTCTTTCTCTGAATATAAAGAGAAGTTAATCAGCGAATTGGGTTGCGATGAACGCCAGGCAGAAAATAAATTACAAGCAATAAGAGACAGGAAGGTTAATTACTTTTTCTATTTAGAGAGTCACAATAATTTTCCTGAATCATTGGCAGATTTACAGGAAATTAACACCGCAAATAAGGATTTTCTTAAACTTGAACATCGTTCAGTTTCTTTAAACAATTTAAGCAGACACATTTTGGCCCACCAATTGGGCAACTATTTTATGAGGCCAGCAATACCCTTAAAGAGTGACGGTTAATAGAATTTCAAAATATGACTAATATTCCACCAGAATTACAGGATTGGGAACAAATTAAGCGCAATGCGGATAGTACACATCCTAATAGTTTTCCGAGTGGCCCATTTGTGCGTGCTGTTGAGAAGGTTGTTTATTCTATTGCTAACGCTGGCTTAAAGGCAGAGGGAGTAACAGGTTCGGTTTCCCAATTAAAAAAACACTTGGAAGTTCTTAACAAAAATATCGAAAAATTTAACGAGGAAAGTTCAAAATGGGCAAAACGCGCGTTTTGGATTTCGATTACGGTAGCTCTTGGAACTCTGATTACGGCTATTGCTGCTTTAATTTCTGTTACTAATAAATAACCTTTCTATTATGGCTACAAAAACAGAAAAGGATTTATGGGTAGAAATGTCAATAATTGAAATATCAACACAAGCCGATTTTGCAAAAATTGCCTTTTCTAATATTGACCCGAAGGCAGTTAGTAATAATAGGGCTGTTTTTTCTTCTATTCATTCTTTTTTGTCACACTGCGCGATAATATCTAAAATGCTAAAAGCCGTTGATGACAGTATTCCTCCAAAATCAATTGGTGATGTTCTTGGAGTTTCAGCACAATCCATAGTACACAAAAGAAAATTTCGCAACTGTTTGGAGCACTATAATGACGAGTTAAAAACTTGGATAAAAAAGTATGGAACCAATGCTGTTATAGGACTAAATAATATTGGGCCTAAATCTGCTTTGCAAATTCCTGGCATGGTTTATGTCAGTCACTATGATGATAGCATGCAAACATTTACCTTTGTAAATGAGGACTTTAATTTGGGAATAATGATGTCCGAAGTAGAAAAAATTAAAAACATTGCCGATGGCTGGCTCAATGATATTAGAAGTAGAAAAATTAACCCCCCGTTTATTTAAAATGGTTACTATAATTTTTGAAGCCCACGGCACTACAACCGATAACGAAAAGCATCTTGCCTCTGGCTGGAATGATGTTGAATTATCGGAACTGGGTATAAGGCAATCTAAAGAAATGGGTCAGAGGTATGCCGATGACTATTTCGATGCCATTTTTTGTTCTGATTTACAAAGAGCATATAAAAGTGCGGGAATTGCTTTTGGCGATAAATTTAAAATAGTGAAGTCACCATTATTAAAAGAATGTGACTATGGTGATTTAACCCAACACCTAAGCGAAGAAGTGGACAAAGAAAAACCCAATAGAATAAATATTCAGTTTCCCAATGGCGAAAGTTACGAACAAACTTCGGAAAGAATGCGGGTATTCTTGCAGAAATTACTAAAGGAATATGATGGCAAAAGGATTATGATTATCGGTCATAGAGCAACCCAATACGGATTAGAACGATGGTGTAATGGTATTCCTGTCAGCATAAGCGTCCAGTTGGCCCCAGAATGGCGCTGGCAGCCAGGGTGGAAATATGAACTAACTGACAAGTGGTTTGAAATTGAGAAATCTGTCTAAATATATGGATAAACTAAATAAAAACTCGGTTTCTTTGGCAGGAGAATTTGCGGTTCTCTCTCAACTTGCGTTAAGAGGCTATGATGCCAACATGACTTTGGGGAATACCAAAAATGTAGACATTCTTGTTTCAAATCCCGTTAATGGCAGAATGTATAAATTAGAGGTTAAAACTAATTACAAGAGTGGCCGCAATGAAGGGGGTTCATCAAAACTTTTTGGAAAATATGTCAGTTCGTGGTTAATGGGAGAAAAACACGAAACGATAACTGATGCAGACCTCTTTTATTGTTTTGTAAATATTGGAAAGTCCACTAATATTTTCAAATTTTACATAGTTCCAAGCACTGTGGTTGCAAATTATGTGAAAGAACAACACAAACTCTGGCTGAAAGACCGAAAACCAGTAGAAACTTCTTTAAGGCAATTCAGAATTGGTATGCAGGGAGAAACATATCCCATACCCACCCCTTATGTAGAGAAGTATGAAAATAATTGGGATTTCAAATTATAAAGTCATATAATATGTTCTAATACTCTCCACAGTGCGGAGCATTTCGACTCGCTTCGCTCGCTCAATGCGAGCGGGGCGAGGTGAATAGGTTTTTGTTGCCAGGACGACTTGCCCTGAGTTTATCGAAGGGAGTCCTGGCGCCGGAGCAAATCATACATAGCATTTACGGTCAGTTTT
>ORJL010571183.1_pt1 | contig 10126 bp, 10 predicted proteins | sample 1779941 | NCBI WGS metagenome assembly ORJL01 (sample SAMEA104232317, study PRJEB22302) | groundwater metagenome | biome: forest; feature: aquifer; material: groundwater | place: USA | collected 2011-08-07 | depth 5.8 m | reverse complement strand
GTGATCCTCGCCCCGCACCACATGCGTCACTTCCATCAGCGCATCGTCCACGACCACGGCGAAGTTGTAGGCCGGATTGCCGTCGGCGCGGACGATCACCGGATCGCCGATGACGTCGGTCTGAAAACGGATCTCGCCGCGAACGACGTCCTCGAAGGCCACTTCACGACTTTCGGGCACCCGGAAGCGGATGGCGGGCCGTTCGCCCGCCGCGACGCGCGCCTGCGCCTGCTCGGGCGAGAGACGGCGGCATGTGCCCGCGTATCGCGTGGGACGACCCTCCGCCAGCGCCGCCTGCCGGTCCGCGTCGAGCTGCGCAATCGAGCAGAAGCAGTGATACGCATCGCCGGCGGACAACAGTTCCTTCGCGTACGACTCGTACAGATGCAGGCGCTCGGATTGGCGGTATGGCCCGCGCGATCCGCCGATGTCGGGCCCCTCGTCCCAATCCAGGCCGAGCCAGCGAAGGTCGCGGACGATTGCCGCCTCCGAGTCGCGCGACGATCGCTCGACATCGGTGTCTTCGACGCGGAGGATGAACACACCGCCATGGCGGCGCGCGAGCAGCCAGTTGAACAGCGCGGTCCGCGCGTTGCCGACGTGGAGGTGCCCGGTCGGGCTCGGGGCGAAGCGGACTCTCATGGAATTGTGAATTGGGAATTAGGCATTAAGAATTCAATCCTGAATTCCTAATGCCTAATTCCTAGTTTCTCGTAGCAACACGATCGCATGGGCCGCGATCGCCTCTCCGCGGCCGATCGCGTCGATCCCTTCGTTGGTCTTGCCCTTGATGCTCACGCGCGAGACGTCGATGCCGATCGCCGCCGCCAGAGCGGCGCGCATCGCGTCCACATGATCGCGAATCTTCGGCGCTTCGAGAATCACCGTGACGTCGACGTTGCCGACCTCGAGCCCCTGGGCCGATACCACGGCGACCGCGCGCCGAAGGAGGTCGAGGCCCGCCGCGTCCTTCCATTGCGGGTCCGATTCGGGGAAATGGCGTCCGATGTCACCCGCTCCGGCGGCGCCGAAGATCGCGTCGGTCACCGCATGGCACACGACATCCGCGTCGGAGTGGCCGAGGGCGCCGCGATCCGACGGAATGGTCACGCCGCCGAGCGCGAGCCGCCGGCCGGCAACGAGTCGATGCAGGTCATACCCGGTGCCGGCGCGGCCGCCGTGCGCAGGCCCAGCGCTGCCCGAGCGCGCGATGGCTTCCGCCAGCTGGAGATCCTCCGGTGTCGTAATCTTGATGTTCGCGCTCTCGCCGTCCACGATGCGTACGCGATGGCCGGCGCGCTCCGCCAGCGACGCTTCGTCGGTCGCGTCCCCGCCCGACTCGCCGAGCGCCAGCGCGTCGGCCAGCACCGCGCGCAGAAACGCCTGCGGCGTCTGCGCGAGGAAGATCGTCTCGCGCGGCAGCGTTTCGTCGACGTACGACCCGCGCTCCTCACGTCCCTTCACACGCTTCACGGTATCTCGCGCCTGCACGGCCGCCAGCGCCGCCCCTGATTCGGCGGCGGCGGCGATGGTCCGGGAAATGAGCCCTGCGGTGACGAATGGCCGCGCCGCATCGTGAATGACGATGACCTCTGTGCGATCGCTGATCGCCCGAAACGCGTTCGCCACCGAGTCCTGACGCCGTGCGCCGCCGGCGACGACACGGAGCGGCTTGCCGGCGCCGCACAGGTATTCGGGGGGATGCTCCACGAGCCCGTGCGGGAGCGCGACGACGACCTCGTCCACAGAGGGATGGGTGAGAAATGCGCTGACGCTCCGTTGGAGGATCGGCCGGCCTCCGACGGCGAGCAATTGCTTCGGCTCCGCGGCGCCGAACCGCCGGCCGCGGCCGCCGGCCGCAACGATCGCTGTGACGTGCATCTCAGTTGGCTGTCAGCTCAAAAGGTTCAAGTCTACGTTATACGAGCCTCGCACGACGTGCCGAGGAAGCCGCCGAGCGCTGTGGCCTCGCCCGCGATCGCGTCCTTGACCGCGCGCGGCTGCCGCTCGAACAGCTCGACGTCCAGCACGCTGCGTTGGCCGCTCGTCTTCGGAAACCAGGTACCCACGATGCGGCCGCCGAGGAGCACGACCGGCGAGATCCAGCCCTGTCGCCGCCAGACCTTCTTGTAATACCGCGCGCCGATGAGATGCAGATGCAGCGTGAGGCGCATGGCGGACGTTTTGACGACATCTCGGCGCTCGTAAATGGCGGACCGAATGTCGCCGCGCGTCAGATGGCGGCCGCGCGTCCACAGCGCGATCTCCGCCTGCGTCATCACCTGCGCCTGAATGCCGGCGGTGTCGCGGCAGAGGTCGGCGACCGCCGGCTGCCTGGTGCCTGCCGTCAGGCGGTGGCGTGCGACGCGAAAGGCCGCCACCTGGTCGGCGGTGAACGATCGCGCGGCTGCGCTTTTCTCCGCCACTGTTACACGCCCGTCGCCTGCCCCGCGTCGACCGCGGCAGCGACGATGTCGTGCGCGCGGGCGGCGAGCGCCTTCGCGTCCTGCACCGTCGGCGCATCGAGCGCCAGCGGCTGAATCGGATGGTGGACGATCAGCCGGACGTCGGCAGGCTCGGTCCGCAGCCGTCCTTTGGGCATGACCGCGCGCGTGCCAATCACGGTTACCGGAACGATCGGCAGGCCGGCTTCAATGGCGAGAAGAAAGCTGCCGGCCTTGAATCGAGCCACCCGGCCGTCGGCGCTCCGGGTGCCCTCGGCGAAAATGATCAGCGAGAGCCCTTCCGACACCAGCGCGCGCCAGCGCCGCAAGATCCCCCCGCGATCGGGATGCTTGCGATCCACGAAGAGGTGCCGGCCGCGGCGCAAATGCCAGCCGAGCACCGGGAACTTCGACAGGGATTCTTTGGCGATGATGCGCAGTTGAAACGGCAGGGATGCAAAAAGCACCGGCGTATCGTAGATGCTTTGATGGTTGGAGACGAAGATGTAGGTCGTGCCCGGCGTGACACGATCGAGCCCCTCGACCGAGACGCGGACGCCGGTCGTCTTCAGAATCAGCTTCGACCATGCTCGCGCGCACTTGTGCGCAAAGTGGCCGTGATGGTCGAACAGGCTCGATAGAATCGACACGGCGCCCAGCACGATCGTGTACACCGTGATGGCGGGAATGAGGTAGAAGACCGTCCGCCACCAGTGGAACGGCGGGATCTTCACATTACGTCTGCTGCGACGCGGGCGCCGAAGCCCTGACGGCGACCGGCTGCGCAACGGCGTTCGATGGCATACCCGCTTCGATGTACCGGCCGAAGATCATCTTGCCGGCCGTCGTCTGCAGCACGCTGGTGACCACGATGTCGATGGTCTTGCTGATCATCTTTCGCGCGTTGTCCACCACCACCATCGTGCCATCGTCCAGGTACGCCACGCCCTGGTTGTATTCCTTGCCTTCCTTCAGGATGAAGATCTTCATGGTCTCGCCGGGCAGGACGACCGGCTTCAGGGAGTTGGCCAGCTCGTTGACGTTCAGCACCTCGACGCCGCGCAGCTGCGCCACTTTGTTCAAGTTGAAATCATTGGTGACGATCTTGCCGGGCAGCGTGCGCGCCAGCTCGATCAGCTTGAGGTCCACCTCGCGCACGCCGGGAAAATCGACGTCCGAAATCGTCACCTCCACCCCCGCCATCTTCTGAATCTTCTGGAGGATGTCGAGACCGCGGCGTCCCCGGTTGCGCTTGAGGGAGTCGGAGGAATCGGCGATCAGCTGCAGCTCCTTCAACACGAACTGCGGGATGACGAGCGTGCCGTCCATGAAGCCGGTCTCGCAGACATCGGCAATGCGGCCGTCGATGATGACGCTGGTGTCGAGGATTTTGTAACGGCGCTGCGGGCCCGCCGCGCGGAACAGGCTGATCAGCCGCGCCGGCTCGAGCCACTCGCCGTGTTTTGCGCCGAGGACGAGGCCGAGGTACGGCAGAACGATCAGCACGAAGCTGCGGAGGAACTCCACGCGGCGATCGGCGGCGTCGGTCCAGAACAGGGCGGCGCCGATCCCGCGCGCGATGCCGAGGCCGATCCCGCAGCCGATCAGCGCGCCAATCAGGCGGGTGACCGACGTCTGCGCGAGGCGACTTTCGAAAACAACCACCAGCGCCGCAAGGACCAGCGCAAAGAGGACGTTGGCGGTCAGGCCGAAGGGGAGGGGTTGGAGAGCGGCGGCGGCGTAAGCCACCGCAGCGCCAAACACGACGCGCGCAAGCGCAAACCAGGCCATCAGGTGACCCCCGTTATGAAGACGCGCACCGTCTCGATATGACGTGAGGCTCGACGGCTCCGCCTACGGAAGGAACATATCACGCACCTGGGCGTCCAGGTTCAAGGTTCAGGGTGCTGAGTTCGTTCAGGCTCCTGGTTCGTGGCGGGTTCATTCGGTTTTTTGGTTCGCGGGGGTTAACCGAGAGATCACCCGAGAACCTCGTCGAGCGCATCGCCGAGCGTCCGGACGCCGACCAGCTCGCAGTCGCCTGCCAGCACCCCGCGCTCGAGCGGATCGATGTTGGCCTCGGGCAGGACGCACCGCTTGAACCCCATCTGTGCCGCTTCGCGGATGCGCAGACCGGCCTGTGTGGTGCCGCGGACTTCGCCCGCCAGCCCCACTTCGCCGAACATGGCGGTGGTCGGGGGGATGACGCGGTTGCGGACGCTCGACGCAATCGCCGCGAGCACGCCGAGATCGGACGCCGGCTCGTCAACCGTCATTCCGCCCGCGATGTTCACGAACACATCGTCCCCCACCAGGTTGAGGCCTGCCCGTTTTTCGAGCACGGCCAGCAGCAGCGACAGCCGCTGCTGGTCGATGCCGTTGGCCATCCGCCGCGCGGTGCCGTAGCTGCTGGTGCTGACGAGCGCCTGCACCTCGACGAGGATCGGCCGCGATCCTTCCACCGAGCACAGGACGGCGGAACCTGGGGCGTTCGCGGGGCGCTCGGCGAGAAACAGCTTCGAGGGATTGGGCACCGGCTTCAACCCGTTGGACGTCATTTCGAAGACGCCGAGCTCGCTGACGGCGCCGAAGCGGTTCTTCACGGCCCGGACGACGCGGTGCGAGTGATGGCGCTCGCCTTCGAAATACAACACGGTGTCCACGACGTGTTCGAGCGCCTTGGGCCCGGCGAGGCTGCCGTCCTTCGTCACGTGGCCGACGAGGAATGTCGGCACGTTCTGACCCTTCGCCGTGAACAGGAGTTGTGTCGCCGCCTCGCGCACCTGACCGATGCCGCCCGGCGCCGATTGAAACTTCAGGGAAAAGACGGTCTGCACCGAATCGACGATGACGAGCGCCGGCTTGAGGCGGGCGATTTCTTCGAGGATGCGCTCCAGACAGGTTTCGGCGAGCAGGTAGAGCGGCGCCTGACCGACGGCGAGCCGCTCGCCGCGCGACTTGATCTGGTGCGCTGACTCTTCGCCCGAGCTGTAGAGAACGGGGCCGATCGTGCGCGCCATGTTCGCGGCCGCCTGCAGCAGCAGTGTGGACTTGCCGATGCCCGGCTCGCCGCCGAGCAGCACCAGCGATCCCGGCACGACGCCGCCGCCCAGCACGCGATCGAACTCGTTGATCCCTGTGGAGAGCCGCGGATGATGTTCGAGGGCGATGTCCGCATAGAGCTGCGCGGCGCCGGCCGCTCCGCCCAGCGCGTACCGGTGTCCGGCGGTCGCCGCGGCAGCGCCGGTGTCCTGCGGCCGCTCTTCGACGAACGAATTCCATGCGCCGCAGTCCTCGCAGCGTCCCAGCCACTTGGGAGCCTGCGAGCCGCACTCCTGACAGACGAACACGGTGGAAGGACGCTTCGCCATGACGGATCATCGCAATTGGCGAATTGGTGAGTTGGTGACTTGGTGATTCAATTCACCAACTCGCCAAGCCACCAATTCACCAACTACTCGTAAACACGTTCTATTCTGGATCCGATTCGACAGAGGATCTCGTATGGGATCGTACCAATTTGTGCAGCCATCTCGCGCACGTCGATCCGATCGTCACCCTGCGATCCAATGATGACCACCTCGCCGCCGGGCGCCACGTCGAGACCCGTCACGTTGACGCTCAACATGTCCATACTGATGGACCCGACGATTGGCGCGCGCCGGCCGCGGATGAGGACCGCCCCGCGGCCTGAAAGCCGCAGATCGAGCCCGTCCGCATAGCCGGCGGGCACGATCGCGATCGTGGTGGGCTGCGACGCGTTGAATTTCAGGCCGTAGCCAACCCCTTCTCCGGCGCGCACGCCCTTGACCGCAACGATGCGGCTGCGCAGGCTGATGGCGGGGGTGACGGCGATCGTTGACGCAAGCGGCGGCGGCACGATGCCGTACAGCAGCAGACCCGGACGCACGCGGTCGTACCGCACACGCACGTCGCGCAGCAGCGCGGCGCTGTTGCACGCGTGCACGTACGGACGCCGCTCCGGCCTCGTCGATCCACCCGGCGCCCGGAGCGGCGGCACGCCCGGCCCGCGCATCGCGTCGATGTCGGTCACTGCGCCTTCGAAGCGCAGGCGCTGCTGATCGAAGAGCGGACACTCGGGGTCGTCGGCGGTCGCAAAATGCGTGTAGACCGCCGCGAGCTCGAGGTTCGGGCTGGCGATCAGCTCGGGCAGCGTGCGCTTCAGGTTGTCGAACCGGAAGCCAAGCCGGTTCATGCCGGTGTCGATCTTGAGGTGGTACCGAAGACGCTGCCCGTACTTCGCGGCAGCCGCCTGGACCGCACGCGCGGCGCCAGGGGTGGAGATCGTCGGCGTCAGGCGGGCCTCGAAGAGCCCGTCGAGATCGCTGACGCTCAGCGCGCCGAACACGAGAATCTCCGCCTCCACGCCGGCCGCCCGGAGCGCGACGCCTTCTTCGATGTCGGCGCACGCCAGCAGATCGGCGCCGGCGGCCTCGAGCGCCCGCGCCACCTGCGTCGCGCCGTGGCCGTACCCGTTCGCCTTGACGACCGCGATCAGCTTCGGCGGCGCCGGCGCTTCAGCGCCCAGGTGGCCGGCAATGTTCTGAAAGTTCTGCTTGACCGCGCCGAGATCGACTCGCGCGACGGTTGGGCGAATCACTTCACGAGTTCCCCATGGCGAGGTTCTCGAAGCGCGTGAACTCGCGGATGAACGCCAGCTTGACGACGCCCGTCGGGCCGTTTCGTTGCTTGGCGATGATCAGCTCGGCCACCCCTTGCGCGTCGGTGGGCGGCTGGCCTTTGTCCAGATACATGTCCTCGCGATAAATGAACGCGACCAGGTCGGCGTCCTGCTCGAGCGCGCCCGATTCGCGCAGATCCGACAGCTGCGGCCGGTGATCGGATCGCGACTCCGGGGCGCGGCTGAGCTGGGACAGGAGCACGATCGGCACGCGCAGCTCCTTGGCCAACCCTTTCAACGACCGTGAGATCGACGCCAGTTCGAGCGTGCGATTCTCGAAGCGTCCCCGGCCCTGCATCAGCTGCACGTAATCGACGATCACCATGTGCAGGCCGTGCTCGGACGCCAGGCGGCGGCACTTTGCGCGCATCTCGAGCATCCCGATCGACGCGCTGTCGTCGATGAAGATCTTCGCCTCGCTGAGCGTGCCGATGGCCTGGGACAGCTTGCCCCAGTCGCGCTCGCCGAGAAACCCGCCGCGCAGCCGATGCGCGTCGATGCGCGCTTCGCCGGTGAGCAGGCGCAGAAACAGCTGCTCCTTCGACATCTCCAGGCTGAAAATGCCGACGGTCATGTCGGTTTTCGTGCCGACGTGCATCGCGATGTTGAGCGCGAGGCTCGTCTTCCCCATCGAGGGGCGCGCGGCGATGATGACGAGGTCCGACGGCTGGAGGCCGGAGGTCATCTCGTCGAGCTCGATGAAGCCGGTCGGCACGCCGGTGATGAGCTCCTTGCGCGCATGGAGCTTTTCAATCGTGTCGAGGCTGTTGTGCGCGAGATCCTTGAGCGAGACGAACCCGTCTCGCACCTTGTCGTCGGCGATCGCGAAGATCGCGTGCTCGGCCTGATCGAGGAGGACATCCGCGTCCTCATCGCCTTCGTACGCCGTCGCGAGGATCTTGTTGGCGGAGAAGATGAGGTTCCGGAGGGTCGCCTTTTCCTTGATGATGCGCGCGTAGTGCTCGATATTCGTCGATCGCGGGACGCCGTCCACCAGCGCCGTGATGTAGGCGGGGCCGCCCACCTCGTCCAGCTCGCCCGACCGCCCGAGCTCCTCCTTCAACGTCACCAGATCGATCGCATCGCCGCGCTCGGCGAGCTTCACCATCTTGTCGAAGATGCGGCGGTGCGCATCGCGGAAGAAATCGACCGAGTCGATCACTTCGGCGGCGAGGTTGAACGCGTCGTTGTGCAGCAGAATGGCGCCCAGGACGGACCGTTCGGCTTCGAGATTGTGTGGAAGCGTTCGTTCGGCAACAGCAGTGTCAGGCATAGACAGCGGCGAGCGGGGGAAGTGAGAGTCTACCTGAAAAAGAAAAAGGCCGGAGAGAAGAAATTCTCCGGCCTTTCGCCCAACAGCTGGGAGCTCGCAGCTGGAACGCGAAGCTACTCGGGGACGACCTTCACCTTGATCTGTGTGCTCACGTCGCGATGGAGCTTGACCGGAATCTCGAACTCGCCAATCCGCTTGATCGGCTCGGCGAGCTGAAGCTTGCGGCGGTCGACGTCAAAGCCTTTGGCCGCCAGCGCTTCGGCGATATCTGCGCTCGTCACCGACCCGTACAGCACCTCGGTTTCGCCGACGCGGCGCGCGATCTCGATCTCCACGGCGCCAAGCCGCTCGGCCAGAGCCTCGGCGATCTTCTTTTCCTCGACTTCCTTGAGGTCGAATTTCGACTTCTCGCGCTCGATCTGCTTCTTGTTGCCCTCGGTGACCGGGAGCGCCAACTTGCGCGGCAACAGGTAGTTGCGCGCGTAGCCATCGGCGACCTTCACCACCTCGCCGCGGTTGCCGAGGTGCTCGACGTGTGCTCTCAGGATGACTTCCATGACTTTGTCCTCTAAGACGTACAACGCAGAGCTCGCAGGGAGCGCAGAGTCTAGTTCTGCTCTGCGGTCTCAGCGGTCTCTGCGTTGATCGTCGTCAGTCCGTAACGTAGGGAATCAACGCGATCTGGCGCGCGCGCTTGATCGCCGTCTGCAGCTTCCGCTGGTGCATCGCACAGGTGCCCGAGATGCGCCGTGGCAGGATCTTGCCGCGCTCGGGCACGAAGGGCCCGATCAGCTTCACGTCCTTGTAGTTGATGTCGTCGATCTTGTCCGCGCAGAATTTGCAGACCTTGCGGCGCCGGAACAGCGTGCGGCGCTGCCCCTTTTCCTTGTCGGTCGGTTTCTTGTCGCTGCGGCCGCGACTGCGGCCGCCGCCCGACCGTCCTTGTCCGAATGCCATTTAAACCTCCGCCCCGTCAAACCGATCATCGTCGCTGTCGTCCGGCTCGCCCGCCGGACGGCCTTCACCCGGCTGCCGCTGTGGCGGCAACCCTCGCCGAATCCGCCGTCGCGCCGACTCCGACGTCCGCTTCGTGCGCGTGCGCTCCACGACCTTCTTCTCGTCGTCCACGCGGACGACGATGTGGCGGATCACCATGTCCATGACTCTCAGACGGCGATCCAGCTCCTTCATCAGCTCGCCCGAACCGTTGATCACGTCCAGGACGTACACGCCCTCTTTGTGGCGGCTGATCTCGTAGGCCAGACGCTTGCGTCCCCAGTTCTCGGTCTTCTCGATCTGTCCGTGCATGCGCGAGACCACCGCCTCGATCTGCCCGTGCAGCTCGGTCACCTGCTGTTCGGTGGTGTCGGGAGGGAGGATGTAGACGAGCTCGTACTGTCGATCGGCCATGACTGCTCCTTCAGGACCCGCGCCGAAGCGCCGGAGGCGCGGAGGCGGGGGCCACCATTCGGTGGCAAGGGCGCCCTTCGACTCGGCCTTCGGCCTCGCTCAGGGCTACTCGGTTGTTGCGCCCGTCGACACGCTCAGGGCGCTATTCACTTGTAGCGAGATCGCCGCCGTTGTACTCGTTCATCATCGCCTCGATCCCCGACGTGATGAACGTTTCGGCCGCGTCGGCCGCGCGCGCAATCATGCGCTCGGCCTCCGCCGCCTCGTCTTTGTCGAACCGCCAGAGCACATGATCGG
>ORJL010331440.1_pt1 | contig 10126 bp, 11 predicted proteins | sample 1779941 | NCBI WGS metagenome assembly ORJL01 (sample SAMEA104232317, study PRJEB22302) | groundwater metagenome | biome: forest; feature: aquifer; material: groundwater | place: USA | collected 2011-08-07 | depth 5.8 m | reverse complement strand
GAGCACGGTACGGCGCGGGGTAGTGGCCGCGCGTCTCGCGCGCCACCTGCGCGCGCGCGCGCCGCAGCGCGTACGCGCGCAGCGGCGGAAGCCAGGTCACCGCTCGCTCGACGAGCGTGCGCCCGCCCCGGAGCTCGCGCTTCCCGGCGCGGAGCGCGCGATCCACCGCGGCGCGCTCGAGCGACGCCGGATGCACCAGCTCGTCGACGAGCCCGGCGTGGAGCGCGCGGCGGGCGCCGAGCTGCCGCGAGCTCAGGATGAGGTCGAGCGCGCGCGGCAAGCCGACCAGGCGCGGCAGCCGCTGGGTGCCCCCGCCGGCGGGCAGGAGGCCCACCCGGATCTCGACCTGCCCGATGCGCACCGCGGGCGCGTCCGCCGCGATCCGCCAGTCGCAGGCGAGCGCGACCTCGCAGCCGCCGCCGAGCGCCGCACCGCCGATCGCCGCGACCGACACCGCCGGCAACCCGGCGAGGTCCGCGAGGATCCGCTGGATCGTTTCGCTCGCCGTCCGGATGTCGGTCTCCGAGGCGCTCCGCACGAGGTTGAGGTCCGCGCCGCCGATGAACTGGTCCGGCTTCGCCGAGAGGAGCACGACCGCCCGTGGCCGATCGGCCTTTGCGGCGGCCACCGCCGCCGCGAGGCCCTCCATCATCCGTTCGTCGATCGCGTTCACTCGGTCGTCCTCGCGGTCGATGACGATGCGCGCGACGCCGCGCTCGTCGGCGGCGACGTAGCGCACGCTCGGCCGCGCCGCGCCTCCCGCGAATGCCGTCACCCCACCGCCCGGGGTCGACGCCCGTCCGTTCACGCCATCCGTCGTGCCACCGCCGGGCAACACCTGACCGCTCACGCCGTGAGGTTCTCGATGACGATCGCCGCGCCGTTCCCGCCGGCCGCGCAGACCGAGGCGAGGCCGTAGCGGCCGCCGCGCCGCGCCAGCTCGCGCGCGAGCGTGAGGACGACGCGCGCGCCGGTCGCGCCGAACGGGTGGCCGAGCGCGATCGAGCCGCCCATGACGTTCACGAGGTCTCGATCCACCCGCCCCGCCCCGTTCTCCTCGAGGACCTTGAAGGTGGCGAGGATCTGCGCCGCGAACGCCTCGTGCATCTCGATGAGGTCCAGGTCGCCGAGCGCGAGGCCGGCCCCGCGGAGCGCGATCGGGATCGCGTAGGCGGGTGCGATGAGGAGCTGCCCCGCGGGATCGACCGCCGCGTAGGCGTACGAGCGGATCGCCGCGAGCGGCCGGAGCCCGAGCGCCCGCGCCCGTTCCTCGGACGCGACGAGGATGGCCGCCCCGCCGTCCGTGAGCGGGCTCGCGTTCCCCGCGGTGACCGTGCCGTGCGCGCGGTCGAAGACGGGCCGGAGCGTCGCGAGCTTCTCGAGCGTCGTGTCGCGCCGGACGTGGGTGTCCGCCGTGACGGCCGCGCCACCGCCCGCACCGCTGCCCGCACCGCTGCCCGCGCCCCGCTGGAGGTACACCGGTCCGACCTCCGCTGCGAGACGGCCGTCGGCGATCCCCGCCGCCGCCAGCGCATGGCTCCGGAGGGCCCAGGCATCCTGCGCCTCGCGGGTGATGCCGTTGATCGCGGCCATGCGCTCGGCCGACTCGCCCATCGTGAGGCCGGTCGAGGTCTCGCGGATGCCCGAGGCAACCGGCGCGAGATCGCCGGGGCGAATGTCGGCGAAAGACGAGAGCCGCGCCGGCAGCGTCTTCGCTTGCGCGGCCCGGACGAGGGCGCGGGCGAGCTTCCGCCCCACCTCGAGCGGTATGTTCGAGAGCGACTCGCTCCCGCCCGCGACGACGAGATCCGCGGTGCCGCCCGCGACGTGATCGGCGGCGGTCGTGATCGCGACGCACGCCGAGGCGCAGGCCATCCCCACCGTGAACGCCGGCGCCGTCGGCGGGAGCGAGAGCGCGAGCCCGAGCTCGCGCGCGAGGTTGTGGTACGCCACCGGCCTCGTGACGTTGCCCCAGATGACCTCGCCCACATCTTCGGAGGCGACCTCGGTGCGCGCGAGCGCCTCCACCGTCGCCGCTTTCGCGAGCTCCAGCACGTCGAGGCCCGCCAGCTCGGTACCGGCCTTCACGAAGGGTGTCCGGCAGCCCCCGAGGATGACCGCACGTCCCATAAGGTGGTACGGTACCGCACGTCCGATCCTCCCGTAGCGGAGCGGAGGGAGTTTCTCTTGCGACCGTGGCACGCGTTCTACGACGAGGATGTTCCGCGGAGCCTGACCTACCCGCCGGTGACTCTGCACGGGCTGCTCGAGGCCACGGCACGGGATCGCGCACGGGACACTGCGACGATCTACGGTGGCATGCTCGGCTCGCGGCTCATGGACGCGCGGCTCACGTGGGGGGACATCGGCCGTCTGGTGGACCGCTTCGCCGCCGGCCTCCAGGCGCTCGGGGTCAAGAAGGGCGACCGCGTCGCGATCATGCTCCCGAATTGCCCTCAGTTCGTCATCGCCTTCTACGGAACGCTGAAGGCGGGCGCGGTGGTCGTCCCCACGAACCCGCTCTACACCGCGCCGGAGCTCAGGCACCAGCTCGAGGACTCCGGTGCGGAGACGCTCGTCGTCCTCAGCCGCAGCTACGCCGAGGCGAAGCAGGTCGCGAGCGCGACCGGCCTCCGGAACGTCATCGTCACGAACATCAAGGAGTACTTCCCGCCGCTCCTCCGGACCCTTTTCACGCTCGCGCGCGAGAAGAAGGACGGGCACCGCGCCTCGCTCGCGGGCGATCCGCGCGCGATCTGGTTTCAGGACGTGCTCCGCCGGAACACGGTACTCGCTCCGGTGGACGTCGCCCCCGCCGATCTCGCGGTCCTCCAGTACACCGGCGGCACGACCGGCGTGCCGAAGGGCGCGATGCTCTCGCACCGCGCGCTCGTCGCGAACGTCGTCCAGTGCCTCGCCTGGAACGGAGCGCGGGTGGCGGCCGGGCGACCGGAGTGCGGTCTCGCGGTCATGCCGTTCTTCCACGTCTACGGCCTCACGGTGGTCATGAACTACGCGGTCCTCTCGGGCGGGGCGATGATCCTCATCCCTCGCTTCGAGCTGCACCACATCCTCGCCTCCATCCAGAAGCACAAGCCGCAGCTCTTCGCCGGCGCGCCGCGCATCTACGTCGCCGTGTCGAACGCGCCGGACCTCGCGAAGTGGGACCTCCGCTCGATCGAGGCGTTCATCTCCGGCTCGGCGCCGCTCCCGGTCGAGGTCCAGCAGCGCTTCGAGGAGCTCACCGGGGGCACCGTGGTGGAGGGCTACGGGCTCACCGAGGCCGGGCCGGTCACGCACTGCAACCCGCGTCATGGCAGGCGCAAGCTCGGGACGATCGGCCTGCCCTACCCCGACGTGGACGCGAAGATCGTCGATACCGAGACCGGCACGCGCGACCTGCCGCCCGGCGAGGCGGGCGAGCTGCTCGTCCGCGGCCCGAACCTCATGGACGGCTACTACAAGCGTCCCGACGAGACCGCGCTCGTGCTGAAGGACGGCTGGCTCTACACCGGCGACATCGCGACGATGGACGCGGAAGGCTACTTCGCGATCGTGGATCGCAAGAAGGAGCTCATCATCGTCTCCGGCTACAACGTGTACCCGCGCGAGGTCGAGGAGGTCCTCTTCGCGCACCCGGGGGTGCTCGAGGCCGCCGCGATCGGCACCCCGGACGAGGAGAAGGGCGAGGTCGTGAAGGCCTTCGTCGTCCTGAGGCCCGGCGCGGAGGCGAGCGGCGAGCAGCTCATCGCGCACTGCCGCGAGAGCCTCGCGCGGTTCAAGGTCCCGGTCGCGATCGCCTTCCGCCGCGAGCTGCCGAAGTCCCTCATCGGCAAGGTCCTCCGCCGGCAGCTCGCCGAAGAAGACCGCGCGGCTCGGCAGAAGGTCGGCTGACCGGCTCCAGCGGCGTTGCCCGTTCGTAGCGCGCGATCGAGCGTCATCGGCGCGAGTACTCTCCCGAGCGCCGCGGGGGTGAACCCGATGGCAGCAAGCTGGCTGGCATGCTGACCTGACTCTGGATCAGGTAATCGAAGGTTCGAATCCTTCCTCCCCAGCCGACCCGAGAGTCCACCCAATGGCTACGCCCTGATTCGCTCGCTCATGCGCTCTCCGCGACGACGCGCAGACCGCCTGATTGCCTGAGCGATGGCCTGACTCCGCTTCCCCTGCGGTCCTTCATGAGCGCGTCCATCGGGCTCGGCCCGCGCCGCCGCTCGGAGAGCGGCAGCGCGTGCGAGTACCGCTGGAGCATCTTGTCGTCGCGCCAGCCGCCTTGCGCCTTGAGATCGAGGAGGTCGCCGGAGTCGCGCTTGCGGAAGTTGGTCGCCCAGGTGTGTCGGCAGACGTGCGCCTTGAAGCTCGCTACGCCGCTCCGCTGCCGGATGCGCGTGAAGATGAGACCCAGGCCTCCCGACGTCAGCGGGCGGCCGCCTGAGCCCAGCCAGAGCCTTGGGGTGCCGTTCGGCAGGTTTGCAGCTTCCTCCCGGAAGTCCCTCGCGTAACGATCCACCGCCCGCGCCGCCTCACGACCGAAGCGGACCTCGCGCGTGCGGTTGCCCTTGCTCGTCTCGGCCCGGATGGTCAGCACGAGCTCGCCCATGTTGAAGTCGCCCACGGTGAGGCAGAGGGCTTCGTTCAGCCGAATGCCGGTATCGAGCAGGAGCACGACGAGCGCGTAGTCGCGTTCGCCGTTGCGGGTCCCCTTCGCCGCTTTCAGCACCGTCTCGACCTCGGCGTCCGTGAGCGGACGCCGCACGTCCTGCGGCACCTTCGGCGTGCGAATCTCCGCGAGCACGCTTCGCCCCCGCCTCACGCGAACCGACCTCAGACGTCGCCGTGTCCCCAACCGACACGCGCCACACCACGCGCCACCTCAGCACCGGGGTTGGAGGGCACTGTGTTACAGCCGGCGTGCCCTCGCTCAGGAGCCCCCTAGTACGACAAAATCGCCAACACGAGCCCAACCACGAAGCCGATTACGCATACCGCCGACGCCATCGCGTTGCGCAGCGGCTGGGTCAGGGCAGCCGGAAGCTCCTCAGCCGCCTCCTCGGAATCGATCGCACTGACCTCCTTGTCTATCTCCTCTTGCCTGTCTTTCATGCGAGACACGACTACATCGACGTCCTCGCCACTCAAGCGGCGCCCATCGAGACCTTCCAAGAACGCGTCGGTATTCGGCCACGCGGCGACGAGTGCCTTCACGCGGTGTAAGTGCCAGAGACTCGAACCCCGTTTCAATTGAACCCGCTGGAGCCAAGACGCCATCTCAAGGTCTAATACGACCGTCACTTAGATCGCACTTAGAAGAGCGCTTACCAGGAGAACCTGCGCAACCTGCAGGCCAACGATGTTGTGTGGTTGGGACGCTTGGGCCAACCGCTGCGCGATACCAAAGAGTGAAGCGACAGAGAATGCCGCGACCCACTTCAGCGCATCGCGCCGATCTGCGAAGTGCCGCCTTACGTTTGCTGCGAACTCGACATCATCGCGGAGCCGCGCAACCCGCATCTCCACGCCGGGTAGCAGCCGGCTCGTTCGAGACGCCACGTCATCGACCTTCGCTCTCAGTAACTTGAGGAACTCTTCCGCCGCGTCGCCTTCCCACACCCTGTTTGCGCTCACGTCGCTCTTCGTCGTGTCGCCCGCGCTGGCCCGGACGGAGGGTGGCGTGTCCATCGGGAGCAGTTTAGGCAGCCAACCGCAGCTTCTTCTGCGAGGCTGCGTTTGGGACTCGCGCCGCACCCAACCGTCACCCGCGTGCCATCAATCGCGCTCGACTAATCGTGTAGTCCGCTGCTCCGGAAGCAGTCGCCGGTGCAGACCAGTTCACCTAGGTTCCCCGATTGCCGATCCATCAGGAATCTCTGACCCTGTCCACATGACCAGCAATCGCCCTCGGCTAGCCGCATGGTTCGCAGTCCCGCAAGTGGTGGCCAGTGCGGGCCCAGTCTTCCAGCTATGGCGCTTTTCGAGAGATTTCGGTCTGTGCCGAGAGCCGGACTTGAACCGGCGACACATGGTTCTTCAGACCATCGGCCTCAGCGCCGGACCGGACCTACGACCACGATCCGCGGCGGGGCAAAGGACCCCCCGCCCCCCCGGGCCCCCCCCCCCCCCCCCCGGCCGGCCCCGCCGGGGCCCCGCCTTGACCCGCCGCGAACGTTCCTCGTAGGTCCGGTCCGCAGCCGCCGCGAAGTGATCGCCGAACACGCTGTCGGTTTCAGGTTGCCTGGGGCCAGCCGCCTTCATTCGGTTTCGCGAAGTGACCGCTTCGAGTGCGGGACGACTCCAGGTAAGCCAATGGTTCCGCACCTCAGCGAGCGTGACCGGTGTCAGGTCCCAGATTCCAGGCTTTGCCAAGAACTCGCTCTGTGCCCAGGGCCGGACTTGACCATTGCGGCCCGATGTCCTTCAGGGCATTGCGCTACAACGAAACGGGGCGACGATTCGTGCCTGAACTAGCGTTTCAGGAGGGGAACAACGACAGGCTGTGTGCCCATTCTCATTGACTGATCCTGAACCAGTTCACGCCAATATGGCCAGACGTTAAAGATCGCGTTGTGCAGACAAAAAGCTCTCGCGTCATCGTCGCTGACCGGACCCTTGAGGTTGTAGTAGATACCGAACACCGCCCCAACCGACAGAACCTCTGGCACCATCTTCAGGTCCAGTCTCACCTCGACCCTCAATACGCCCTCGGTTAACTCATGGCGATGTGCGACTACCACATCAACTTTGGGTGAATCGGCGCCACGAACACCACGACGCGCCTTCAGTTCGAGGAGTTCTATTCGATCAATCGAAACGACTTTGGCAACGCGGACGACCTTTTCAAAATCGCCCTTTACAGAAGGCATCGCGAATTGCTCTGCCTTTCCTGGCAGAACGACAACGGATACCTCGGTTGCCCGGCGCGCGACTGCCTTTTGGACCCGCTTCTCTGATGGCGTAGTCGCAGCCTTACGCGGCAAGAGCGTACGAGTTGGTACCCGCTGACTCCTTCGACTTTGGCTTCCCAGGGCTCTCCCTCTCTGCGCTGCTCAAAGTGATGTTCTTACTTTCGTCAAAGGCCTCGCTGGCAAGGTCAAGGCGAACTTCACAACCGAGCGCGAACGCAAAATCCGCGACCGTCCTCAGTGTCAGGTTTCGTCCTCCGTCCAGCGCCTGGGTCACGTACGCCTTCGACACCTGCAGCGTGTCGGCCAAGTCCACCTTTCGCACGCCAGTCCGCTTCATCTCAGCCCATATGGCTTCAGTCGCAGCAAGGATCACCTTCTCCTGCACGATTCTTCGCTCTCGACTGATGTTCTGAGTAGCCATCTCAGTCTTCCCCTACTTCTTCCGCGCAGATTGCCTCCGCGCGCTTGGAGTCCTTCTTCGACAACTTCTGTCGACCTTTCATAAAGATAACGAGGAGTACGACGTCACGTTCTTTGTGGCACGCCAGTATGCGGACCCTTGATCGCTTGAACTCCCAAAGGCCATCCGTTCCAGGCAGCTTCTTGTATTGATCCTCGCTGACAATCTCGCCTACCGTCATCAACCGGTCGAAGAGCGCAATAAAGCGAACCTGCGTGGCCTCGGGAAGCGAGTTCCATTCATCCTCAGCGGCGTGCTTGCCTCCTCGTAGGACGGCGAAGCGGACACGTCCACGCGACCCCTCGGCCAAGACATGTCTCAACGAGTTAACCGCACAATTAACGGCGCGTCAAGCGCCGGACCACCCAATTGAGGGATCACCTCTGCGTCTTCCTGGCGCCGCATCTAGAACCCATGTTCACACAACCCACCGAATACTTCGCCCCCAAGTTCAGTCTTCCTAGCCTTCGCCATGCAAATCGGGGACTTGCCACGCACGGCCCCTAGGAGTTAATCTATCAGTTAACTACTAGAACGAGGACGCAAGACCACCGTGAGGAGGACTTGGATATGGCGGACGTACAGGTGACCTGCGTGAACAAGATCCCGAGGAACAACCCACACGAAGGCATCACCCACTTGGGAGGCTATGGGTGGAGGTGGACCCGTCAGCAGGTTGTCGACTCTATACACGCAGGGGCGAACACTTTCTTCACCCTGGTCGCCGCGAAACGCGCAGAAGTCGGGATTGTCCACGGACCAAACGGAGATTACCTCCGTACCCACGCGGACGGCTACTACAACGACAACCTGCTGGCCCTGGCCGAATGCGTCGCTTGAGAGAACAGCGAACAGATACTGCGGGGAGGGAGGGTCATGCCGCTGCTGTAGCGAACCGGCGTCGTTTGGCGGCTCAATGCTGAGGCGGGGTCCCGGACGCAGTTTCGAAACGTTCGAGACAGTCAAGCGGTTGTCTCCCCTGCGAAGAAAGGAGCAATCAGACATGCGCTACAGCTCGTTTGCCCTCGGCTTTCGAGAGATGGGCACGGCGGTGACGATCACCCTGCAAGGCACCGAGGCCAACGTGAAGCTCATGGACGACGTGAACTTCAGCAAGTACCGGGCCGGTGGGAAGCACACCTTCTACGGTGGTCATTACAAGCAGTCGCCAGTGCATCTCACGGTTCCCCATGTGGGAACGTGGCATGTCACCGTGGATCTTGGCGGGTATGCCGGCAGCGTCCGAGCTGCGGTCAACGTCGTTGCTCCGGGGCCGCGCTAGACAAACCGCGAGCGTCGGGAATCCGGCATCACCGTACGCAATCCCAAGCCCCCCGGGGGGTAAGTGTCGTCGGCGGGAGCGACCCAGTTCGGTTGGGTCCGCCCCGAGCAAGTTAGTGCAGCCGGAATGGTGCCGCGGACGATCGCCGTCAGCTCAAGGCAGCGGGATAACCACCTGCGGCCGATTCACTGTGAAGGGAGCACCTGGAACAGGTGGAGACCAGAGGATCGCAAGCGGCCCGTCAACCGGGCCGCCCGCCTCGAAGCACAGCGAAAATGGACCGAGGCTCGCGCCCGCTGCGATGGTCGTCATGTTGTTCTGGGCATCTTCGCGCCAGCCTATCGCTTGCGCCCTCCGCGCTCCGCATAGGTCCGTCCCGGGGCCGCCGCGAGTGATCGCCTAACACGCTGTCGGTTCTAGGTCGCTTGGGACCGCCCGCCGTGCCGATTCATTCCATTTCTCGCGAAATGACCGCTAACGGTGCAGGGAAGACTCTGGATCAGGTAATCGAAGGTTCGAATCCTTCCTCCCCAGCAGCCTCTTCCATGCCGACCTGATCCGCGGCACGGTGACCTAGACAGAATTCTGGTCTACGCGTACCATTGCACAGATGAAGACGCTCCCCCTCTCCGACGCGAAAGCGAAGCTCAGCCGCGTCGTCGATGACGTCGTGCGCCGCGACGAGCGCGTGACGATCACGAGGAACGGGACGCCCGCGGCGGTCATGCTGAGCGCCGAGGACTACGAGTCGCTCAACGCGACGCTCGAGATCCTCTCCGACCCCGAGTTCGCGGCCGACGTGCGGCGCGGACGGCAGAGCCTCAAGCGCGGCAAGGGACTGACGCTCGCTCAGGTCTTCGGCCCAGACAAGTAGGTGCCCGGCCCGCGCCGTCTGCTCTTCGCGCCCGAGGTCGCCGAGGTCGTTCGAGTGCTCCATCCGTCGGCGAAGCGCAAGGTGCGGGAGGCCGTCGAGGCGATCCGCGTCGATCCCGAGATCGGCGACGAGCTCGTCCGCGAGCTGAGCGGGCTTCGGCGGCTGCGCGTCGGTCGTCTACGCATCGTGTATCGGGTCGAGCCGCGCCACGTGCAGATCGTCGCGATCGGTCCGCGCGCGACGATCTACGTCGAGCTGACGGCTCGGCGGCGTCGCGGTAAGGAGTAGGGGTCGCCCCGATGATGCGTGCCGAGATCGAGCGGCCGCGGGCCTAGCGCCGACCCCGCCGCGCTGGGCGCACGGCCGCCCCGACCCCCGCGCTAGCTAGGCGCGCTCCGGCCGGCCCCGCCGCGCGGCGAAGTAGCGCTCGAGGTCGGCGGGGGGTGGCGACTCGTAGGTCCCGCGCCGGCTCACGGCGAGGCCGGCCCGCGCCGAGCGCGCCGCCGACGCGGCGCTCGCGACGGCGAGCCAGACCGGATCGGCGACCGGCACGCCGGCGCCGAGGTCCCAGGCCGCGGCGTCACCGTGCTGGACCGCGAGGAGGGTCG
>ORJL011104999.1_pt1 | contig 10127 bp, 7 predicted proteins | sample 1779941 | NCBI WGS metagenome assembly ORJL01 (sample SAMEA104232317, study PRJEB22302) | groundwater metagenome | biome: forest; feature: aquifer; material: groundwater | place: USA | collected 2011-08-07 | depth 5.8 m | reverse complement strand
TGACCAGCGCCACCGCGCCGTCGGCCTCGGCAGCACGGATGCTCTTGGCGATAAAGCCGGACAGGATAGGACTGATGACTCCTTTGACTGTGACCACGTTGACCTGAGGCGCGGCCGCTGACACAACCACAGAAGAGGCTAGAAAAAGCATCCATATTGCGAGGATGGCCAAGGCCAAAGGCTTACGCATTCGTTACACGTCCTTATTCCAATTATTATAGTTTAGGGTGTTCTCTTATGCAAAGCATTGTGAAGCTGCTCTATTTGTTTGACTTTTGCAGAGGCAGATGTTAGGATTCCCGCCGAGGGATCTAGCTGTGCAAAGGTAGGATGTATGCTGGTATATTAGACCGATCTAATATAGACTGTGAGCTAGGGACTATAGACCCAAATCTGTAAACCACGGGGGGTTGTCAATGACAAAGCGTACCAGAATGATTTCGTTCGGGCTGTCCTGCCTTCTGGTCCTTACTCTGCTGGCGTCGGCGTGCGCCCCTGCTACTCCCGGAACCGGCGGGACGTCGGGAGACCTGGACGCCAACCAGGAATACCGGGCCAACATCAATGGAGACCCGCCTAGCCTGGATCCCAACGCCAGCGCCTGGGATCAGTCTATCGCCGTCATCTCCCTGGCCTACCGCGGGCTGTTGAGTTTCAAAGAGGACCTTTCGCTTCAGCCGGCAGTGGCGAAGGAATTGCCTAGCACTGCCAATGGGGGCATCTCCGCCGTCGGGAAGACCTATACCCTCAAGCTTCGAACCGACGTGAAATGGAGCGAGGGCAAGCCCGTCACCGCCAAGGACTTCGAGTATTCCATTAAGCGCCTGCTGGACCCCAAGCTGGGAGCGGAGTATGCGTCCTTCTACTACGGTATTGTCGGAGCTGAGGCCTTCAATACGGCCCTGGGGACCAAGGCCAGTCCTAAGAATCCGGATGCGGCTGCGTTGGCCAAGCTCCGGGATGGCGTGGGAGCCAAGGCCACGGATGACGCGACCTTGCAGTTCACCCTCAGCGAACCTCGTTCCTCCTTCCTCAGTCTCCTGGCCCTTCATGCCGCAGTTCCTGTTCGCCAGGACATTATCGAAGCCAAGGGTGATAAGTGGTACGTGGACCCGGCCAACTATGTTGGCAACGGCCCATTCATGGTGACGGAATACCTGTCCAAGGACCATATCACCCTCGTCCCCAATCCGAACTTCTACGGTACCAAACCGAAGTTGAAGAAAGTAACGTTGCTGATGGTGGAGGACGTAAACGCTAATTATGCGGCCTATTTGAACGGCGAGAGGGATATCACCGCGGTGCCGTCGCCCAACGTCCCCGTGGTGATGGGGGACCCCGCGTTGAAGGACCAGATACTTCGGGCTCCTCGTCTGGCCACCTACGCCCTCCAATTCAATAACAAGGTAGCTCCCTTTGACAACGCCAAAGTGCGCAAGGCGTTCTCGATGGCCATTGACCGTGTAACCTTCATCGATAAGGTCCGGCGTGGTATCGGCAAACCCGCCCTTAGCTGGATACCGCCCGGCATGCCCGGGCATCAAGCAGACCTGGGCAAAGAATGGGCCTTCGATGCGGCCAAGGCCAAGCAGATGCTGGCAGACGCCGGGTTCCCGGAAGGAAAAGGGCTGCCGCCGACTGCCTTCCAGTATTCCAACACCGCCAACAATCAGTTGATGGCAGTATTCATCCAGGCCCAGTTCAAGGACAACCTCGGTCTGGACGTGAAGCTGGAGCCGATGGAATCAGCGGAGTTCTCCAAGCTGGTCAGCGGCAACCGCCATATGATGGGATTGGTCGGCTGGGCGGCGGATTACCCGGACCCGGACAACTGGCTCCCGGAGCTGTTCGGAAGCAAGGGCGGCAACAATCACACGCAGTATAGCAATCCTTCGTTGGACACCCTCATGCAGAAAGCCATCACTGAGAGCGACCCGGCGAAACGTCTCGACATGTGGGGCCAGGCCCAAAAGATGGCGGTGGACGACCTGCCCATGGCGTTCCTCTTCCATGATGAGCGGTTTGTTCTGGTAAAGCCCTACGTGAAAGGCCTCAAGGTAACGGGCATAGACACCAATGCCCTGACCGGCAACTTCTATCTCGATGAGGTCTACCTCCTGAAGCATTAGAGCCGAGACAACGGGAGGGGGGCGTCTTCCCCCCTCCCGTTAAGCGATGGAGATAAGTTGGCCTCTTATTTCGCACGCCGAATCCTCTGGATCGTCCCAGTCCTTCTGGTGGTTTCCCTCATAACCTTCAGCCTCATGCACTTCGTCCCGGGAGGCCCCTGGGACAGAGAGAAGAACCTGGCGCCAGCCATAGTAGAGAACCTGAACCGAAAGTATAACCTCGACAAGCCTCTCTGGGAGCAATTCGTCTACTTCGTCTGGAACGGCAGTCACGGCGACCTGGGCATTTCGTACAGCTCCCAGGACAGAAATGTCACAGAGATCATCATGCGGGGTTTTCCCATAACCGCCACCCTCGGTCTAGCGGCGCTGGCCTTCGCTCTGGTGGTCGGGCTGGGTCTGGGCATACTCTCGGCCCTCCGGCAGAACTCCTGGGTGGACTACGTTTCCCTTTTCTTCGCGACGGCGGGGGCCAGCACCCCTAACTTCGTATCGGCCATGGTGCTGATCATCGTCTTCGCCGTGGGTCTCCACCTGGTCAAGACTGGAGGATGGGGATCCCCTGACCAGATAATCATGCCCGCCATCGCCCTGGGCTTTACCCCCGCGGCCTTTGTCACTCGCATTACCAGGGCCTCGGTTCTGGAAGCCATGTGCCAGGACTACGTTCGCACTGCCCGCGCCAAGGGATTGCAGGAGAGGATAGTCCTGCTACGGCATATACTCAAGAATGCCATGGTTCCTATAGTCACGGTGCTTGGTCCGCTGACTGCACACCTGGTCACCGGATCGTTTATCATCGAGAACGTCTTTTCCATCCCGGGCATGGGGCGCATATTCGTGCAAGGCATTGGGGCGAGGGATTATGCCCTTATTATGGGGGCGGTCCTCTTCTATGCCCTGATAGTTGCGGTGGCCAACCTGGTCGTGGACCTCCTATATGGGGTCCTAGATCCTCGCATACGGTTTACCTAGTACTATCCATGTTGATAAGACCAGCGGAAATCGATGAAGCGGCGAATTGCGAGCCCCTTCTGTCGTCGCGGCCGCCGGCCGGCCTCTGGCGAGACGCGGTCAGGCGTCTGGCCAGAAACCGAATGGCGATTGGAGGCGCGGCCATCGTAGTTATTCTGGTGGTGACAGCCGTGCTGGCGCCGCTCTTGGCGCCGTACGATCCCGTCAAGCAGGACTACAACGCGATCCTGTCCGGTCCCAGCTCACTCCACCTTATGGGCACCGACGGATTGGGACGGGACGTCCTTAGCCGGCTCATCTTCGGCGCCCGCACCTCCATGACCGTTGGAGTCTTCACCCAGTTCGTGATCCTGGCCATAGGTCTGTCGATTGGGGCCACTGCCGGCCTGGCCGGAGGTCGCACTGACAACCTGCTGATGCGCTTCACCGACATCATGTACGCCTTCCCGGACCTGCTGCTTATCATCCTGTTGCGCTCGATCTTCGGTGGCAGCCTGGTGATGGTATTCGTGGCCATTGGACTCGCGGGGTGGGTGACCCTGGCCCGCCTGGTGCGCGGGCAGGTCCTCAGCCTCAGGGAGCGGGACTATGTGGAGGCAGCCCGCTGCATGGGAGCCAGTCAGTTTCGCATACTGCGCCAGCATCTCTTGCCAAACGCCCTGGGCCCTGTCATCGTGGCCCTGACCTTTGGCGTGCCCAGCGCCATCTTCGCCGAGGCCGCGCTGAGCTATATTGGCGTTGGTATCTCCCCGCCAACACCCAGTTGGGGAACCATGATCCAGGAGGGCTTCCAGGCCATCTTCGCCTTTCCCTCTCTTGTGGTGTACCCAGGGCTGGCAATCGCCGTTACCATGATGTCCTTCACCTTCCTGGGTGACGGGCTTCGGGACGCCCTCGATCCCCGCATGCGGCGGTAGGGGATCCCACGAATCAAGCTGTTCGGACTCTCTATTTCGTTTTGTCTCAGACCCCGTGGAGGCTCTATGCTCGCTGTTCAAACCAGGCCGCTGCGGCCTCGCTTACCCTCGGCGACCGTTCCCTTTTGAGTTCGAGAACCTGTCGGCGCCGGGGTATCCAGGCGCCGACAGGTGACCAGTGACTCAGGGGCCGAGGTAGGCGGCGTCTATGTTTAGCTCCCGAGGCTGGTTATTATAGATTTCAAAGCGAAGCTTGTTATGGTACGAGGAAAAGCTCCCGCTGACGCTCTTATAGTACCAGGCGCCATCGTTGGGTATTGTCCAGCTTGAGCTGAAATTCTGCCCCCCGTCCTGCTCCAGACCCCAGACCGCAAACGTAACGCCGCAACTGTAAGTGTTGGAGGTAGGACACCTCAGATAGACGGAGCCGAAGTAGCTGTTGCCCGCCACGGGTCGCGGCACATCCTGGTAAACCGAGGTTGAGTATCTGGGTCCCGGGTTGGTCGTGAGGTAGTAACCGCCGTCTACGCCACCCGGAAGGACCTGCCAGTTGCTGTCAGAATAGAGACGGTTCCAGTATGAGGGGTTGCCACTGCTGAAGCTGGAATTCTGCAGCCAGCTGTAGCCAAAAGCCCGCCAACTGGAGGTACTGCAGTCGTAGGCAATGTAGCCTCCTTCAAAGTTCGTGGCCGGCATCCCAGTCCATTCTCCACAATTGCTGTGCCACGGATATTCGTCACTCAGCGGATAGCCCAGCCAGCTTCCCGCACCTCCCATGCCGATATACGTAGACCAGATGGCTCCGTGCACCCAATAGGCGCGGTTACTTCGCGAGTTGGGCTGCATCAGTCCGCCAGCCCCTCCACCCCCACCTTCCAGGTCTTGGATGGTACCACTTTCCCAGTTATGGGCCAGGAATCCACCCCCATTCCACCGAATATCGCCTGTATTCCCATAGCCCCCATTGCGATTGAAGGCGTCAACGATCGGCTGGCGCAAGTCGCCGCTGTTCGTGTTATTGTCTTTGCGCCCGATGAGGCCTGGCTCCTGGATGTTCTGTCGACGTCTCACTACGTAGCTGGAGCTCGCTGTTCGGGAACGGTGAACCACCCGGTTGTAAGAGCCGCCCGTTGCTTCGAAGACCGCAAACTCGCAATTATCGGGGCAAGGATCGCCCCAGCCATAGATAAACGTGTGATCCTCAAGAGTCGGGGAGCAGTCATCGTCACTCACGAACGCATCGCCCTTCGCAACCGAGGCCAAGTTGCGAGTGACACTCGACCAGTAGTCGCTGCTGCATCTCAAGTTTGTAGTATTAATGTCCTGGTTGCGGGGGAGCGCTTCGTTAACATCACTGATTTGACGAACTTGCCAAACATTGCCCACATAGGACGAACAATCGACACCACCCACTGACCAATTCCCAGGGTTCCACCAGGCAGCGTCGTTGCTATACACCACGCCGTTGTTCTGGTCGCCAGCACTCCACCACATCCTTTCCATCTGTGCGACGGTTTCCGGTCCATCGGCGAACGCTGGCTTGGGCATTGAGGCCGTCAGCGCCACACCCCCAACGAGCAATACACACAAGATAAGAGCCCGGATCAAACCTCGCTGCATCCCGGGGCCGTCTATCGCCACGTAGGTTAGCGCCATCGTAACACCTGAACCCCTTCTTTCAGAGTCTTCAGCTGGTAGATCCCGCCGTCCGGGCGTATCACCATGTCCTTCTGCACATCCGTAATGCTGTCAGCGCCCGTTATGGGAAATGCCCGCTTGAACTGTCCCTGGGCAGAGAGTTGGACAACGAGCCGGAGGTAGTTCAGATTGACGCCAGAATCGAATCTTTCGGGGCCTGGGAGCAAGAACGAGACGCCAAGATAGACATCCCCAAGACGGTCCTGGTCCAAGTTCTTGCCAAAGCCGGCCGAGGCAGATGTTTCAAAGCTGACCCCGAACTCGCTGGTGGTTTCGCCACTGGGACCGTGGCTCCGGATAATCGCATTTCTGCTGTCACCCGGTGTCACAGCTATATAGCCATCGCCAAGCACTGCTGGCCTACCCGGCACACGACGTTTGGGCTGCTCCGACACTGGGATTGCCCCGGCGGAACTCGCTACCTGGTAGTACAGCAGGCGAGGAAAGGACTGGTCGCCCAACGACGCAACGTAAATATTGCCACCATGCACAAACAACCCCCCTGCCGATGGAACCAAGCTCAGCTCTTGGGCTATTGGGAAATCCTGAACAAGGCGCATCGCAGAGTCGAGTTTCTTCACCAAGTGTGCGCCGTAGCTGTCGAGAAGGTACAGGAACCCCCCATCAAACACGATGTCCTCAACTCCTTTAGGAGTTTGAAAGGAAGTCAAGTACTTGCCGTCGGGTGCGAACTGCTGAACGCGAGCGTTTAGAGTATCAAGTACATATATCTTGCCCTGGTCATCAATCGTGAAACTAGTCGGACCAGTTCGAGAAGCCCCCTTACCGAATTGCGCGTTCCCATCCCCCCAACTCGCAGAGACTACGATTTGAGCGCCGGTAGCCACTCTCCCGAAGTCTGCCTCTGCGATTGGAACGATTATCATTGGACTAGTGGCCTTCAGTGGGGGCGCGGGTGTAACAGGAATCATGGTCGGGGTTGGTGTCGTAACGCGGGGTCCCGGCGTGCCAGGTGCCGGCGTGGGTTCGGGGGGCGTAGGCGCCGGCTTCGCGATGGACGCGGTATTGGTTACAGGCGTAGTTGCGCTTGCCTGCGGACTAGGTGTGGGCGCCGCCGTTGGATTCTGGCTCCTGGCCTGTTGCAGAAGCCCGATGGCGGCAGCCATTGCCACCGTGAGAATAGCCAAACTAATGACGCCAGCCAGGGTGCTCAAGAACTTGCGTTTCATGTTTGCTCCTCTGGTCAATTGGATGATATTCGCTTGTCCTCGGTGTGGATCCCTCTTGTTTGCCTATCTTATCATACGCACCTCCTAAGATATTTGACTACGCCGAGGGCCTGCCAACGACCAGGTCCCACCCAGGACACTGGAAAGGCTGGACGGGCGTGTACCACCTGCTAATCGCCTGGCTTTCCCGTATTTGTTCGCAACGGACAGAGATGCGCCCGGACACGCAGATGCTGCTATCACTCCTTGACTTAATCCGGTACCACCCGGTCTTAAGAATGCTTATAACATATGACCCAACGTTTGTCAGGAGCGATTTGGGCTTCAACTGGTCTTCAAACCTCTTCCATAATGGTGGTTTTGGGCTCAATCCGACAGGGACGAGGACGACCTTAGCGTTCGTGTCATTAGCGCCGCAGGAAGAATCCAGGCCTTAAGCATGGGTTTTGCCAAGTTGGGGGTCAACAGAAGCAGTTGAGAAAGTGTCCAATAACCGGCTCAGGGAGCGCCCTCTCCCTCGGCCAAGAAGAGGGAGTTCCCGGCAGGCCAGGCGGCGAAGCTAATAATGCGCCGGCAGTCTCTTAGGCGGTACTGTTGCGCGCTGCATCCGGACCTCCTATACTGAAGCTGCTAGCCAGCGAGGAGCGTCATATCTCCCCTCTTACGCGCTCTCCTGGGCCGGGAAATCCGCGGGAGAAGGGCATTGAGAAGTGAGCCTGGTATCCACAATGTCTCAGATATCGTGTGACGCGACGCGAAGACCGGCGTCGTTGCCGGGCCCAGGAGGTTATCATGGCCAAAAAGGTTGTCGTCTACATGCAGTCCGGTTGAATGTTCTGCAACAAGGTGCAAGAGTTTCTTGCCGGGAAGAGGGTCCCTTTCGAATCCTGGGATGTCTCCCAGGACGAACGGGATCTGAATGAGTTGATTGATCTGGGCTACCAGACTACTCCGGTAACAATCATCGACGGCGAGATCGTCATCGGTTTCGATCGGAAACGCATAGAGAAACTGCTAAAGGGGTAGCACGAACTTACTCGATAGCAGCGTAGCGCGGGGGCTTGTCGCCTGCTTGGATACTGTCGAGAGAGTGGCCTGAAAGGGGGAAGGCTACTCCTCCTGTAGGGGGCGCTCCCCCTTGTACGGCAAAGGTCGCGCGCAGAATAGAGCAGACGCCACCTTTGGAAGTCCTCTTGACAAGGGGGATTCAGGGGGTTGCCTGCGTTCTGTCCACCGCCAACCTGGGAAACGCTCATCGATGCCAGTGGGATTCGCACCCCACTTCAACCCCCTGGCCCCCCCTTGTATCAGGGGGGGTATTGGACGCCGGCGCCCCGCCGGTGTAGCGTGCCGACAGCGACCCCATGATGAGCAACCTGATCCAGCATCGTCCGCCTTGGTAGGCGCTGTCAAGCTAGTAGCTGGGGTCTCTCAGGTTCTCCGGGAGGAAACTCTGGTTGATGAGCACCTTCCAGTTAGGCATCTCCTTCAGGAGCTTGAACTCCATCGAGATCTTGGCCGTCGTCTCCCAGTTCTTCTTGGGCATGGAGGCGTTCCAGACCTCCTTAGGGAACTTCTTCAGCGCCGTCTCGGCCAGAGGCGCTTCTATCCCCATCCTTTGGGCCAGGACCTTGGCAGCCTCGCTTGGGTTATTCCTGATCCACTCGACGGCCTTCACCAGGGCGCTAACCCAGGCCTTCAGCTCCTTGGGATTGGAGTCGATGAAGCTCTGACTGGTGAGATAGCCCTGCTCGGCGTATTCCTTGACCAGGTCCCAGGCCATCCAGAGGGTGCGTCCCTCCTTCTTGAGCTCCACGTCGGAGATGGTGGGCTCAGTGCTCCATCCAATATCCACAAGACCCCCCTTGATGGCGGTCCAGGTATCAGGGGTGCCCCCGGTGGCGACGAACTCCACCTGGTTCTTATCGTTGGGGTCTATCCCAATGGCCTGCAGGCCCAGGTAGGCCAGTATGTGGGAGCTGGAGCTAGGGCGGCTATAGGCAACCTTGATCTTCTTGCCTTTGAGGTCCTCGGGCTTCTTGAAGGGGGAATCGGCCCGGACTATGAAGCCCACCCCGGAGCCGTGAAAGCCCCCGGCGATGCAGCGGGCGGGTTGCCCCGCCTCCAGGGCGCTCATGGCCGCGGAAGGGGACACAATGGCCATATGGTAGTCGCCGGTGAGCACCGCCCGCACCTGGTCGGCGCCTCCGGCGAACTCGGTCTCGAGATTCTTGACTCCCTCTTGCACGAAGAAATTCCGGGTGTCTCCAACGTAGAGGGTGCTATTGTTCAGCATGGCCGCGGATTCTGCAAACTTGATCTCGAAGACGTCCTTGGGGGCCGCCGGCTGGCAACCCAGCAGGGGCAAGCCGAAGACGACACCTCCCCCCAGGAGGCTGGCCACCTTGACGAAGGTGCGCCGGTCCATCTGTCCTTCATTGAACCTGTCCCAAATGCTCTCAGCCGACATCTATCCTCCTTGCGTCCTTCGTGAATATTGTTTGCGGGTGCAACCACTCAGGTGGCCATTACCATGATTCCACCGACGTGGCGAGATTCTAGCACCGTCCCCCGCCCAAGTCAATTTGCAGCTTGGGGCATATCCTCCCCACATTGCGGCAACTTACTGCGGCGCATGGCCCCAGTGCACTTATTGCACGAGATGCACCTGGCCCGCCGCCGGTCGCCGCTAAGCCACCGGTTGATCAAACCAGGCTCTCGAATGAACGCTCGGGACAGGGAGACCAGGTCGGCGTCGCCGGAGGTGACGATACCCTCGGCGGTCTCCAGCCGCCGGATGCCCCCCACCAGCGCCACGGTGAGGCCGGTCGCCCGTTTGGCCAGGGCTGCCCGCTCTCGATAATAGACATCCTCGTTGACGTCGTCGTTGACCATTCGGATCGCGCTCTGCGCACCGGCGCCGATCCCGCCGCTTATCTCTATCGCATCGAGGCCGGCCCGGGCCATGGCTTGTATAGCCGCGATCCCCTCTTCCAGGGTAGCCCCGCCCTCCTGGTCGTCCATGACTCCGAACTTCATCAGGATGGGGAAGTCGCCGCCAACGGCCGCCCTGACCCGGCGGATTACCTCCAGGTGGAGCCGGCGCCGGTTCTCCGGAGTCCCTCCCCAGCGGTCCGCTCTGCGGTTGGTTATCGGGGAGAAGAACTGGGACAACAGGAACCCGTGGGCGCCGTGGAGCTGGACGGCGTCGAATCCCG
>ORJL010746470.1_pt1 | contig 10127 bp, 7 predicted proteins | sample 1779941 | NCBI WGS metagenome assembly ORJL01 (sample SAMEA104232317, study PRJEB22302) | groundwater metagenome | biome: forest; feature: aquifer; material: groundwater | place: USA | collected 2011-08-07 | depth 5.8 m | reverse complement strand
CCTCATTAAATTCTTTCCATCCGCCTTGCATAAATATTTTTCCACACTGTTTGCACAGTAGGAACTCGAAACGTGGAGGCATAGTTACATTTACTTTGTAGCAATCAACACAGAATGCATCGATGAACTCTTTTTTATCATCGGTACTTCCACATTTTGGACAAATCAACATTTTTAAATTATAGGTGGGGAGTATATAAAAACGATTACTATGGGGAACATTAACAAAGCAGTGAGCATAACGGACTATTTCGTGTCTTTACCGCCTCTTCGTTACTTCATTATAGGTATTTTTTTGTTGGGTATACTATTTGGTATATTGATAAACTTAAATTACTATTCTGGTTTAGATCTAATTCTCAAGGGTATTTTGGACGGTACTCTTCTTTTGACAATACCTGCTATTCTGACGTCTGTCTTGGTAAAAGTAATGATTAGAAAAGTACCTTTCAAAAGAATTGCAGCAACTACATTTTTTGGTGAGCTCATATATGCGGCTGCATATTCTATCAGTTTTTTCCTAGTTAAAGTAAATCCATTCTATGCCCAGGCATCAATAATAATCGGAGCTGCATTAGTTTTCCTTCTCTGGTATATAATTGCAAGGATGATTTTCATATTGAAATACCGAAGTTTCTTTTTTGCTATAGTTCAGCTTTTATTTCACTTAGCATTTCTGATAAGTAGTAACATATTGTACATTGGCAACGAACCTATTACGTCAGTTGCAAAATTCTATCTTGCAGCATTCATACTTCTAGGGTCGCTTTATCTTTTCTTTATAATTATAAATGCGCCAATGAAACGAAGTTTCGGGCTTTCAAGTACAGATGCGCTTACGTATTTCGCAAGTCAGTGGCTATACCAGAAAAAAGACCTGGAAGAGGCATTTGAGACTATAGGAGAAAAAGCTAAAACAATGATTATGGTGCTGGGATTTAAGAGGAAAAAAGACGAAGTATTTTTTGTCATACCGTGCGTTCATTTCGGACCGTTTGGCAATCTTGGTGGCAGTGAATTTTCATACATGATACCTGATGAAATACAGAAAAGATATGGTGCAAAATCATTTGTGTTTCATGGTACTGTGACACACGATCTCAACCCAGTTTCTACAAGCGAGCTCGGCAAAATCATGGGGGCATTTGACAGTTGTTTGGCTGAGCGCAAATATTCTTCATCTACTGTTTCATTTAAGGTAGGAAAATACGAAGAATGTTATGCGGATTCTTTGATATTTGGGAAAAGCGCGTTCGTAGGCTTAAGCAGGGCACCATTAGTTACTGAAGATATAAATTTTGGTTTGGGCATGTCGATAATGTATGCTTCAGAAAAACTATTGCCGTTTGTAGCAATTGTTGATAAACATAATGCAGAAACCGGGGAGATAACTAGTTTTGAACCAACCGATCCAATTGGATATAAATATATGGAAGCTGCCAAGAATTCTTTAGTTGAAAGAGTTAAGGGAAATCAACTAAACGTAGGTTTTTCCCACCATCAGGTTTCCGCACCATTCATCGGCAAAGGGGGGATAAAAGTTGCTCTGTTTTCGTCATCACCGGAATATGTCTTGATTCTGATAGATTCGAATGGCGTTACTCCAGAATTTAATGAAAGAATTGTTAATGAAATAAAATCTCTAGGTAAAACTTATACTAAAAAATGGGAAGTAGGTGTATATACTACAGATACTCATCAGATAAATATGGTTCGTGGTGTGTTAAATCCACTGAAAGAAGAGCAAGGACTTGTCGAAGAAATAAAAACTGCTGTGGCGGAGGCAATGCTTGATGTACAACCTGCAGAATTCTTTTCCACCAGAAAATGGTTTGATATAAATGTTCTGGGTGCAAAACAGAGCATAGAAATGATTTCTACAGTAAATGCGATATTCTCAGTGTCAAAAATAGTCGCTCCACTGATTATTATCGCGGCAATAGCTGCCATATTATTTATACTGTTTAATCTTCGTTAGGCAGTGAATTCTATTGTACTTATTTTATGCACCAACCATCATTCACCGCCCTTTTACTGCTTAGATTTAACTAGTCAAAAGGTCGGTTGTCCAGAGAACATTTGTTCTCTAGCTCGTTCAAATACTGCGTATTTGAAGATCGCCCCAAAATAGGAGAAACTCAATACTCTAGGCAGAAACCTCTACGCGCCTACTATCATCCTAAGAATATCTCGAATTCCTGGAGCGAAACCCATTATCATTATTGCAAGTGCTACAAAGTTCCTGAAATTTTCGCTATCCTCTTTATCGTCAATCATTACTTTTGCAATGCCGCTTACTAAAACTACTTTAAACAGGTAAAATGCAAAAAATGTGCCGAAATATGCTCCTATGAATCCACCTACAACATGCTGTTCAAAATATGATTTACCAACTAAAGGTCCAAAAATATCTATTACATAGAATGTTGCTGCACCGTCAAGTGCGTGGCCTGCAACCATTAGTGTTGCAATTTCATTTCTGAATAATTTATATACTATTAGTGCAGGTATAGCAGCTAAAACAATTATTGGAAGAAGATGTTGCGCAAAACTCATGAACGGAAGTAATAGTAATATGTGGGGGAGCCAAAGCAGGAGTCCGACATGCATTAAGTACTCCTGTTTCTTTATCGATGTAAGAACTAGTAATGTAATTAGAAATAGTGTAGCTACCATTATATAAATTCCCGGAGTAACTGTGAGATAACCATAATCGTAAATATGGGAGTTGATCGCTAACTCGTGAAGTGCGGTTACAGGTTTCAATACTCCGTTATCAATTGCATCAGTAACTACTCTCAGTGTTGAACCGAACAGGACGAACGCAAGTGTTCCATAAATGAATTTTTTATCAACTGTAAACTTATTTTTCTCCAGTAATTTCCATATGGCGTAAAGTGCCACTATCGCAATTATTGCGTATACGCTGGTATTAACTGCATTATAGCCTGTTTTATCCCATATCGGTTGTAGAAACCAATCATATATAAAATTTCCCATATAATCACTCGTTATGAATAAGCTTAGAAATAAGAATGACAAACGAAAGTTTATAAAAACCGTGGTGGTACAATCAATATCACACCTACTTAAAGAAGCAGAATCAGTATTTGATAAAAATCCATCAAGATCAAAACGTTATATCGACATGGCATGGGGGTTGGTGAAGCGTAATAAAGTCAAGCTAACTCCAGATCAAAAATCAAAATTCTGTAGAAAATGTTTAATCTTCTGGAAGATTGGTGATAGTTTAAGGATTTTTTTTGATAGAAAGAAGAATGCATTCTTCTATATCTGCAATAACTGTAATTACAAAAGAAGAATTTCAAATAGGTAGATACTAATGGATTTTTATGAATTGGTTAAAAAAGAACTGACAGAAGTTGAAATGGAAATGGAACAGGTAATTCCAAGGGAACCAAAGGAAGTTTACAGTCTTCTAATTCCATTTTTTCAAAGAGGCGGGAAACGTATTAGACCTGCACTTACTATAATATATTGTGCAGCTTTGGGCGGAGATGCTTCCAAGGCAATTTTGCCAGCAACCATAATCGAACTTTTTCATAACTTTACATTAATCCATGATGACATAGAAGATAACTCTTTAATGCGTCGTGGACAGCCAACACTTCATGTTTCACATGGAATTCCAATTGCACTGAACTCTGGCGATGCATTTTATACTTTAATATGGGATGTAATTGCCAATATCGATTGGCCGCCACAAAAACTTATCGAACTTCAAAAAATGTATTCTTCTTCATTTCGACGTGTAGTAGAAGGTCAGGGCATTGAACTTGCTTGGTATCGTGATAACAAATTCGATATAACTGAACAGGATTATTTTGATATGATCTCAGGTAAAACCGCAGCTCTTATTGGTCTTTCCTGTGAAGTCGGAGGTTATCTTGTTGGTGCAGATAAGAAAAAACTTCAGTCTCTTCGTATATTTGGCGAAAAACTTGGTCTCGCATTTCAAATTCAAGACGATATACTAAATATAATTGGCAATTTCAAAATCTACAAGAAAGAGATAGCTGGTGATATAACTGAAGGTAAAAGAACTCTCATGGTTGTTAAGGTATTCGAAAAGGCTAAAACCGAAGAGAAGGAGCAATTGCGAAAAATACTGAAGTCAAATACTAGGGACGAAAAAGAACTAAATTTTGCAGTTTCATTATTCAGAAAATATGATTCAATCGACTATGCAAAAAATGTTGCAACGCGGCTTACCGAAGAAGCAAAGAAAGAGATTTCATGGTTGCCAGAAACAAAATATAAAAAAGCATTAATTCAACTTGCTGATTTCGTAGTTAATCGTGAGCAATGAAATGAGCAGGTCGGATTGTCCGGTGGACAATTCTCCAATTTTTCCACTCTGGAAAAATGGACCACAAATTCATCTGAATTTGTAGGTCTCGAGCACAGCTCTCGATCGCTACGCGACAGCTGCTAAACGAAATCAATTTAAATGCTATGTGGTAATTCTCTTTATGCATTTATCTAAAATTTTTATGGTCTTATTGGCGCTTCTAGTGTCTATTTCTTTTGTCCACGCATTTTCTGTAACGGATTATCTGTTGCCAAGCGAAAATAAAAGTTCTATTACTTATAATAATTTTACTTTTTTAAATTCTTCATATTCTCTTGTTAAAATCGCTTCAAAAGAAGTTTTTTTGCTTAAAAATGATCAACCTCTGAGAAATTTAAGTGATATAAAACCAGTACTTAAATTCTATTATGGGCAGCTATACTACCCTTCTCAAGCTGATCTAGATAATATAACTGGCCACATAAATCTATATAATATAAGTAGAAACGACGGTGGCAAATTTAAAGGTAAAGAAGAGGCAATATGTTCTTCAATGCTTCTCATAGATGGAAAAATAATAAAAAATCCAGATGGTTCTCCGATTTATTGCGATAGTACTGCAAACTGCACTAAAATTGTACAAGTATTTTATTTCAGTGCTCCTTATACAGAGGGGATTAGGCAATCTATATCATATCAAAATGCGTATAAGTACGTTCAACAATTTGCTAATGCTAGTTATAGTAATGACAAATTGATCTCAAATGCCATCATGCTTATAAAAAACTTAAACTATGATAATATTGCATCTTCGTTATCGCAGATTCAGTCCTCGATACCTACTTTAAGGCAAAATAAACAAGTTATTGAAACTTCTATATTCAGAACTCCAAGAAACAATGATGCTGCTGATCTTGCACAATGCAGGCAAGAAAATTGTTTTGGTTTCTGCCCAGACTTTTCCTTTAATGGCACTGCTTTGGATAATTTGGGGTCTTCATTACAATCTACAATGACAAGATCTAGTCCCATACTTAGTATTGATTCTATTTCAAGTGCACTTGCAACAACCACCGAAACAAGACTTCTCTTCAATACAAATGAAAAAAAAGCAGTTTACTACACATCTATTTTCCAACCTCTTTTGTCCAAGATAAATCCAACTGTTGCTGATGGCGATGCCACTCTTAAAGAAATAAACAATCCGACACTGAAAGTTAAAGTAGCAAGATTGAAAGAGCTCACAAGTATGATAAATCGAAGCATAGCAGCACGTAATTTTTCAACTATTGATTCTGATATTTCTGAATTAGATAAGCTAAATCTAGATACGCAGAAAACTATACCTGCACTCAAGGCATTATATTCTTCAACTATGGCAGCTAAAGATGCAGCAAATTCCATAATATTTGTTCTAGACTCGCAGGATTTACAAGGTGCTGACAAAGAGAAATTTGACAAGTTGAAGCCTATTGCAGTATCTCTCGATAATTCTTTTAGCAATTCTTTGACAGAGCAGCAATATGCTTCTTTCTCTGATGCTTATAGCGGTGTTAGCAGCGAAGGTAATGCGATACTTAAGAATGTTCGTGAAAATCCAGCTTCTACTGTAGATTTAAAACTTAGGGCTTTTGCAAGAAGAACAAATACTGCTATTTCTAACATTTTATCATCATTAGGTATAGATGCTTATAACATTTCATCATCAGGCAATAAAACTCTGGTAATAGGAGGTTTCTCAGTACTTACATTTTTGTCTTTAACCTCCATAATAAGTTTCCTGGCACTATCTAAATTTAATAAACTTAATCACATTCTTCTAATAGCTATCATATTAATTGCTCTTCTTGCCAATGTTTTATTATCAGGTACACTTTATTTCTATCTCAATAAAACTTCTTCAGATGCTGATGTAGGGGAGTTCATGATAGATTTTGCTAACCGGGATACAGTATCACTTCTATTAGATATTAATGATGCACCTAATACGGCAGTAGCTAGTATGTCTAATTGTGCAGCCAGTCTAACTACAAAGCTTCAAAATCTCAATAAGACAGTTTCAACCTATAGAATTTTAGGTGATGCATGTACTATTACAAATTCCCAGGGAACCGTTTCAAGTACAAAAGCTGAATGCGAAACAACATACTTAAATTCATCTGTCATAAATATGAAATATTCCACTACTCTCGTTAAACCAAAGTTTACTTCTATATATGAAAGTAGGGTCTATCTTGAAGGAGACGAAGCATTTTATAAATCCTGTCACATAAAATCAATATTTAACTAGTAAATCAGGTGTTTTTATGTTCGACCAAAAAACTCTTACAGTAATCGTACTTTTCATAATTGCAGTAGCTTTTGGTTATTTTATCTTTTTTGGCCAGGAAAAAACCGTAGATCCACAGCAATTTCTTTCGGCCTTACAAAATGCATCTAAGTTCTATGTAATCCAAGACCTCAGAGGTTCAGATGAAACTGTACGGCGAAACATTATGCAATGTGGTGTCGATATTGCAGGTAGCCAGGGTCTTGCAGTATTGAATAAGAATATTAGCATCTACGCATTGGAAGATTCTAAATGTACTACTCTTAATGGTGAAAAAACACTTTCAGAATGTAGTGATACTTCAGATGGCGTAGTTTTTTACATTTCTAAGGGTGACAAAACACTATTCTACGCTAAAAAAATGAATATAGGTATAGGTGCCAACTATACATTAAAATCATGCAACATAAAATTAGGTTAATTTTATCTGGTTCTGTACCTGAGAATCCTCTCGTTCTACTCAAGGCTTTGTCAGCAGGGCCAAAAATACAATTGTTTTCCCAAAAGAAAACAATGCACATTATTTTCAAAAGAAAATAATTGTGCTGACAAATCTCCCAATTGTCCAACATGACAACATTATTGTCCTTTCGGACAATATGCGCATTGTCGTCAAACGACAATTGCGTGGGCATCTTGTTGCCTAAAGCAACAAGTTTGTGACGTGAATTTCACGTCAATGCTTTTTAAGAACCTCACCTAGTTCGGTATCTTAAAAAAGCGCCAATTCCAGTGAATCCATTTAGGAATTGTACTCCTTCACTCGTATCTGTAGATATTACGCTTACTTCTATATTATTGTCTCGTGCTAGTTCTATTAAATTTTCCAATAATTCAGTATCTGAAGTTATCTTAGCTTCTCCATTGCATTTATCGCAAGGTATCTTTTCAGGCAGCTTATCCTTGGAAACTTTTTCTTGTATGCTATTGCATAATAGGCAAGTATACTCCCCTCTTCTATACTCCAGTCCTTCGGAAAGTAGTACACTCTCAGCTTGTTTGGTTAGTATGGCATCCCGAACCATTTTTGGTCCGTATGTTACTAGTCCATCCTGAACTACTTCCCTGATGAATTTATCGATGAGTATTTTTTCCTTTATTCCTTCCTGTTCTGTCAGAATTGCTTCGCTTTTTGCAAGCACTTCCCGTACTCCGTATTCATCAGTATATCCGGTGTCCACTACTCCAAGGACTTTTAATTGATAGTTAAACGCATTGAATTTCATGAAGAAATCTTTAGTAGGTCCAGGTCCACCTACTATAACTCCCTTCACTTTAGCAAGGAAATATTCATCCATTGCTTCACTAACTCTTTTATAGAAATATTCTATGCTTTCTTCTATAAGTCTCTGATATCTTCTAGCAGACTGACCACCTACTTTTATCTTAGCATGGGCCATGGAATGCATTTTCTTTACAATATCTATCTGTGTGCCTTTTACTAATGCCAAAATGGCATCTCTGCCATCTATAACTACTATTCCATAGACATCTGTGCTATCCACCATTCTTTGCAGTGGTTCAAGGAAAAACTTGCTATCGCATCGGTATGTTCCGATATTAAGTCTTTGGGGAGGTTCAAGTGCAAAAAGTTCTATATCAATTTTTGATGCATTTTCCGATGTATTTCCTGCGAATATTGCAATTCCATTGTCAGGTGTTTTTCTGTACATTTTAAAATGTTGTAATATCTTTTCCAATGCTCCTGTTACGTTGAGTTTTGTACTTTTCGATTTGATGTTGCTTGCCTGACCTAATTCTTCTCTTAGCTTATTGGCAGTTTCATGCATGGGTGAACCTGAGGGTATGTATACCGAAATCATTTCAGTTCCACTACCTCTGAATGCAGCAAGTTTTTTGAGCTGTTTCTTAAATTCGTATACTTTTTGCGATTCTGCCATTGAGGAAACCTTTATTGCAGTTCTTATTCTCGACGTCTATTGAGAATAAATCTATGTTCGCTAAGGTTTTTAACCTTCAGTGAACAATCTATTATAATACTTTTAACTAACAGGTAATTTCATGTGTGGTATAATTGGTTACGTAGGTCAAAGACGGGCAGCTGAAGTTCTAACTCATGCATTAAAACATCTAGAGTACAGGGGATATGACTCAGTAGGTATCGCAGTCAAAGACGGTTCTACTATTACTGTACGTAAGGATAAGGGAATGGTGGACGAGGTTTCAAAAAAACACTCTTTCCTTACTATGGGGGGTTCAATTGGCATAGGACATACTCGCTGGGCTACTCACGGAGTTCCCTGTCAGGAAAACTCACATCCTCATTTTGATTGCTCAAAAAATATCGTTCTTGTACATAATGGGGTAATTGAGAACTTCCAGGAACTTAAGGAAGACATATTGAAGAAAGGACACAAATTCACTTCTGAAACTGATTCTGAGATAGTATCTCACATGCTGGAAGACAAGTTAAAATTTAATCCAGATGTGCTATCTGCGATGTCAGATGTGGTTAACAGAATTCATGGTTCTTATTCATTCGTAGTTATGGCAGGTAATAAGAAAGAGATTTATCTTGCACGGAAAAATAGTCCATTGGTAATTGGCATCGGAAAAGGAGAAATGTTCTGCGCATCGGACATTCCGGCAATGTTGCCATATACAAACAAATTTGTTCAGCTTGAAGAGGGCGATCTTGCAGTTGTTACAGAATCAGGGTACAATGTTTTAGATAGCAGGAGAAATCCAGCGTCGAGAAAAGAGTTTTCAGTCAACTGGAACATAGAAATGGCACAGAAAGGCGGCTACGATCATTTCATGCTCAAGGAAATTCATGATCAGGGACATTTTATAACTGAGAGTCTTGCTTCAGATACAATCAGTGCCAAGAAACTGCTTGACAAATATTCAAGAATAGATATAGTCGCTGCAGGCACTTCCTATCATGCGGGCCTATTATTTGCAATTCTTCTTCAGAGAGAAGGTAAAAATGCTCAGGCATTCATAGCTTCAGATTATCCATTTGTTGCAGTTCCAACAAAAAATACCTTAATTGTCGCGATAAGTCAAAGCGGCGAGACTGCCGACGTTCTTCAATCAATACGCTTCTCAAAATCTAAAAATGCAAAAGTGCTTTCCATCACAAACGTAGTTGGCAGTACTATAACTAATCTATCAGATGAAGTAGTATATCTGAATACGGGTCCAGAAATAGGGGTCGCAGCTACAAAGACGTTTACCGCAGAACTTGCAGTTATCTACAAGCTCATGTTTGCAAAGGAAAAACTCTCCTCAATCAAAAATATATTCGAAAAGATGCTTCAAAGTGAGAGTGAAGTAAAAAAAATAGCGGTCAAGCTTAAAAATGTAAAAAATGCATTTTTTATTGCTCGAGGTATTTCAGTACCAATAGCACTGGAAGGATCGCTCAAATTCAAGGAAATAACCTATATACACTCGGAAGCATATCCTGGTGGTGAACTTAAGCATGGTACACTCTCTCTCATAGAAGACGGAATTCCAGTT
>ORJL010564955.1_pt1 | contig 10127 bp, 9 predicted proteins | sample 1779941 | NCBI WGS metagenome assembly ORJL01 (sample SAMEA104232317, study PRJEB22302) | groundwater metagenome | biome: forest; feature: aquifer; material: groundwater | place: USA | collected 2011-08-07 | depth 5.8 m | reverse complement strand
TTAACTCCTCACTCTCTATATAGAAGTCAGAAGTCCGAGGCCAGAAATCAGAGGACTAACACACCTTAGCGTTTTTACGAAATTCAGCCCCGTACTAATGTATTATAATCTATTTTACCACTTTAATCATTTCAATTTGAAAACATTAAACTATAGGGTATTACTTTCGCCATTCTGCCGCAAATTCCTGCAAAATCCCCTCTAATATAAGCGAATTAAGGGAATTTACCTCGTCATCTGTCAAAGTCCGCTCTAACGATTGATAACGCAACGTAAAGGCCAAGCTTTGCCGGTCCTCAGGAATGGGTTTCCCTGTATAAACATCAAAAATATCTACTTGTTGCAAGAGTTCTCCACCTAATAGCCGAATTTTTTCCATCACTGCAGCCGCCGGAGTAGTTAGGGAAACAACCACCGCTAAGTCTCTGTGAACTGCTGGGAACTTAGGGATAGCTTGAACTAGCATAGTATGTTTAAGGTTATTCATGATTTGAGCCAAATCCAGTTCAAAGATCACTGCCCGTTCTAAGCCTCGGGCCTTTCCTTTCGATGGATGAATCTCGCCGATATACCCTACCCATGCTTGACCAAGATAGATATCAGCAGATCGACCAGGATGAAGCAAGTCTTGTTCATGCGGGACCTCGTAACTGAAAACTAAACCGAACTCTTTCGCTATTTCTTCTAATATTCCTTTTACATAATAAAAATCATAGCTAATAACTGGGTTTAGCCAGTGCCGTTTACTTTTACCTATGGTTACCCCAGCAACTTTAAGGGGCTCCTGGGGAAGATTAACGAGGGGTTGTTCTGAGGCTAAATAAACATTCCCTATTTCGAAGATATTCAAATCTGTGTTACGTCGAGCAATATTTCGAGCAGTCACATCCAATAATCCAGGGACTAAGGAAGTGCGCATTACACTTAATTCTTCACGCATAGGATTTAAAAGAGTAATCGATTGAGTAGAGCTTCCCCATTCTGCATCGGTCTCAGGATGAGTAAAGGCATAGGTTAAAACTTCATCCATACCGACCCTGATTAGAACCCGTCGTAATTGGCTACGAAATTCCTGTTCTGGAGTCCTACTCCCTTGAGTCTGATCACCTTGAGGTAAAGTAGTAGGAATTCGTTCATAACCTATCGACCTAGCAACTTCTTCAATTAAATCCTCTTCAATTTGTAAATCAGGTCGAAAAGAGGGAATCTCGACTTGCAGCTCTTCTCCATGCACCTGATATTGAAAGGCTAACTTATCGATTACTCGGCAAACTTCACTTTTCGTTACCTCTACTCCTAACAATTTAGAAGTATGTTCGACAGCTAAATTAAGTTTCATAAGAGGAGGAAGATATTGGGTTTCATTCACAAAGGCTATAGGTCGACCAACGCCCATTTCCACCAAAAGTTCACTTACCCTACTCAGTGTGGAAATAACCCCATAAGAATTAACCCCTTTTTCAAAACGATTAGAAGCTTCTGACCTTAAACCAAGCCTCCGACTAGTACGGCGTATACTAACCCCTGAAAAATGGGCTGACTCTATAAATAAACGTTGAGTTGTCGCGGTGATCTCACTGTCTAATCCCCCCATTACCCCGGCAAGCCCTAGGGCTTGTTTATCATCGGCAATCAGCAACATATCCGTCTCTAATACACGTTCAACACCATCCAAGGTAATTAGCTTCTCACCCTCAAAAGCCCGACGTACATGAACAGACCCAGAAATTTTATCATGATCAAAGGCATGTAAGGGCTGTCCAAGTTCAAGCATACAATAGTTAGTAATATCTACAATATTGCTGATAGGTCGAACCCCAGCAGCACGCAGTCTGCGTTTCATCCACTCCGGGGACGGAGCAATTTTAACATCCTCAACGATTAAACCAGCATAACGCCAACAAAGATCTGGTTCTTCAATGATTACTTTTGGACTTTGAGCTAGCGGTACAGCTAGTTTTTTTTCAAGGTTCACCCAATTAGGCAAGTGTAACTTCTCCCCAGTTAAAAAGGAGACCTCGCGTGCGACATTAACCATAGCCAAACAATCTGGACGATTAGGATATAGTTCCAAGTCCAAGACACTATCATCCAAACCTAAGAAACTTGCGATGTTTTGCCCAATTGGAGCGCTAGGATCTAAAATCATAATCCCGCCTTTACTGCGCTCGGTTCCTACTGAACTATCAAGTAATAGCTCTTCAGTTGAACAAAGCATACCCTCAGAGAGTACACCCCGAAAATTCGCCGTCTTAATCTCCACACCGTTGGGAAGGGAAGCCCCATTGATAGCCACCGGAACCCGGTCTCCTGTCATTATATTTTGGGCTCCAGTAACTATTGATACTATTCCAGTCAAATTCCTCGTAACTTGATGATCTATTTGATTCTGGACTTTAGTATCTATTGATATTACTGCTGTACCTATATTAACTTGACAAATCCAAAGTTTATCGGCATTAGGGTGTTTAGTTAATTCCTGGATCTCGCCGACATAAACCTTCTCTAAGCCCTTACCTAAACGCTCAACACTTCCAACCTCAATCCCACCTCGCGTTAAGGTTTCTGCAAGATCTTCGGCACTTTCCTTAAGGTCAACTAGCTTTCCCAACCATTCTAAGCTGACTTTCATCGACTTCCCCCCCTAAAACTGCTGCAAAAAGCGCAAGTCATTTTCGAATAAAAGACGCATATCGTCAAGACCATATTTGAGCATAGCGATACGTTCTACGCCCATACCAAAAGCAAATCCAGTGACTTCTTCAGGATTATACCCGCCCATCTCCAAAACTCGCGGATGAACCATACCAGAACCCAATATCTCAATCCAACCTGAATTTTTACAAACTCGACAGCCCGCTCCACCACAAAGCATACAGGAAACATCAACTTCCGCACTAGGTTCAGTAAAGGGGAAGAAGCTCGGACGTAAACGAATCTCCCGAGCAGGACCAAACATTTGGCGCGAAAAGTTCAAGAGAATTCCTTTGAGATCGGACATACGTATGCCACGATCGACCACTAAACCCTCAACTTGATGAAACATCGGTGAATGAGTTGCATCATCGTCTTTACGGTAAACCTTACCGGGTGCTATTATCTTTACAGGTAATTGGGGACAGAGCTTTTCCATAGTCCGAATTTGCACTGGCGAAGTTTGCGTCCGTAAAAGAATTTCTTCAGTGATATAAAAGGAATCCTGCATTTCCCGAGCCGGATGCTCCTTAGGAAGATTAAGAGCTTCAAAATTATAGTAGTCCGTTTCAATTTCCGGCCCCTCGGCAATCTGAAAACCCATTCCTAAAAAAATCGTTTCAATCTCTTCAATAACTTTAGTAAGAGGATGCTGATGTCCATGGGACAAGCTAAACCCCGGCAAGGAAATATCTAGGCGCTCGGAATCCAGCTGTCTCTTTAAAGCCCTTTCTTCTAGATGAGTACTCTGCTCAACCCAGGCTTTCTCTAATCGATCTCGCACCTCATTAACGATTTGCCCAAGAATCGGTCGTTCCTCTGAACTTAACCCTCCCATTTGACGTAAAAGAGCAGTAAACGTCCCCTTCTTACCTAAGACTTTAACCTTTAGCTCTTGAAGCTCTTCCAGTGAGGTTAGGGCTTTTAAATTATTCAATGTCTCTTCTTCAATACGGCGAACTTCATCCTTCAACTCAATCAACCTTTCCCAACAAAACTATAAAGAATTTATCAATAGAAATTTATAAAAAAATGAATTCTCCATCCCATAAAAGGGACGAGAATTCAACTCCCGTGGTACCACCCAGTTTTAGCCAATAGGCTACACTTAAATTCCCTTAACGGTGGAAACCGGGCTTACCTACTTTTCAATAAGCCACTCCCAGGCGAAATTCAACCTTTAAACAAAGGAGGAATCCTTCTTGGCTGGCTTCCAGTCTATGGCCATTCCTCCCTAAGAAAGAAAGTATTCCTTTTACCCGATCATCGCATTATTCAGCTATGAATGATTGGCATACTGCCGATAGAGCAAGTATGCATTGGGAGAACCGGTTACCTCAAAAATCTTCCAAAACCACTCCGCAGGTGACATGGGAACGCCCACCTTTCTCGGTATGGATTTTTTTAACCGTTCATAAAGATTATATCATATCTCAAACGTTCTTTACAAGAAATCCCGTTGGCGGACTATTTCGTAAAGTAATATACCGGTGGCCATAGCTACATTTAAAGACTCTACACCGTAACCCATAGGAATTTTCAGACGTTGTTGGGCCAAATCACAAAAAGGCTTCGACGGACCGTTGCCTTCGTTTCCTACAACTAAAGCCATTGGAAGCTTAAGCATTTCAGGCCCATACATTACTTCTCCCTCTAGATCTGCCGTAACAAGTCTTAAAGCTCTGGAACTACAATAACTTATAATTTCTTGAACATCAAGATCTGCTAATATTGTTAAGGAAAAGATTGCCCCCATGGTACTCCGTAAAACCTTGGCATTATAGAGATCGACTGTACCCTTAGTCAGACAAACTTGACGTACTCCTGCGGCCAAAGCCGTTCGCAAGATTGTCCCTAAATTCCCTGGGTCCTGTACTCCGTCAATGATCAAAAGTACGGTCTGTTTCTGTGGATCTACTTTTAAATCTTCCCACGTAAAACAGGGTTGACGCACAACTGCAAGAATACCCTGAGGTTCAACCGTCAAGCTCATCTTATGTAATAACCGTTCATCAATCTCTTCAATGGGAACCTGTTGAATTCTTAATTGCTCTAATAAAGGCCGCCATTCCGGTTGTTCACGCTGAGGACATATAAAAACCCTCGAAATCTTCGCTCCCCGGTGAAGTGCCTCTTCGACAAAACGACGCCCTTCCACCACGAATTGCCGTGCAGCTTCACGTCCCTTACGACGCTGCAAATTAACAACTTGTTTAACTTGTTCATTTTGCAGTGACACTAACAAACGTCTACACCTCCGTTTGGAGTTTAACTATAATTAATTTTTCCTTCTTAGTAATGCCGTTAACGGCATGGGAATCAAATAGAATAAACAAAAAAGGGTGCATATGCACCCTCAGCTTAAGCAGTTATTTGCGCCTTTGCAGTATTTACTAGTTCCGTGAAGGCCGCTGCATCCTTAACCGCTAGATCCGCGAGCATCTTGCGATTAACTGATACACCAGCTAGCTTTAAGCCATTCATCATTCGGCTATAAGACATTCCATTCAGCCGGGCAGCTGCATTAATTCGGGTGATCCATAATTTACGGAAATCACCTTTCTTATCTTTACGATGCGCATAAGCATATGCCAAAGATTTTAATACTTGTTCATTAGCAGGGCGGAAAAGCTTACTTTTCGCACCACGGAATCCCTTTGCTAACTTAAGAATCTTTTTATGCCTGGCATGCTTCGTTACCCCTCTTTTAACACGGGCCATAGCGAAGACCTCCTTTATTATCTGTAATCTACTTCATCAACTTACATGTAGGCTATCATGTTGGCAATACGTTTAGCATCAGTCGAATGCATGACAGCTGATTTACCAAGAGCACGTTTGCGTTTCGGAGATTTTTTCCCCAGAATATGGCTGGTGAAAGCGTGATGACGTACTACTTTCCCTGTTCCTGTCTTTTTAAAGCGCTTTGCAGCACCACGGTGAGTTTTCATTTTTGGCATTTGGGTAAGCCCCCTCTCTATTAGTCATGTTTGACCGGGGTTAAAATCATAATCATATTGCGGCCTTCAAGTTTAGCTTCACGTTCGACTGTAGCTTCAGCCTTACAAAATTGAGCCAGTCGGACGCACAAAACTTTACCAAGATCAGGATGGGTAATCTCCCGACCCCTAAACATAATGGTTACCTTGACTTTATCCCCGTCATTTAAAAAGCGGATAGCATTCCGGGCTTTAGTTTCAAAGTCATGGTCCTCAATGTTCGGCCGAAGTTTAACCTCTTTGATCTCCACAGTATTATGGTTTTTGCGAGCTTCTTTATCTCTTTTTGCTTGCTCATATTTAAATTTGCCATAATCCATAAGTTTACAAACTGGTGGTTTAGCTGTCGGAGCAATTTCAACCAAATCTAGAGATTTCTCTAGCGATATTCTCAAGGCATCTCGTCCTTGCATAATCCCAAGTTGTTCACCGTCTTCGCCGACAAGACGAACTTCCCGTGCTCGGATTTCATCATTAATCCGTAAGTCCTTGCTAATAAGAAACCACCCCCGAATTTATTATCCAGCTATAATAAAACAATAAGAAAGACAGGTAACATTATCTGCCACCCATCTTCAAAAATATCAAGAGCATTGAACTAAAGCGCCCAAGATTCGAAGATACCTCATCGACGTTAGCCATGAGGTGAGAAGCGGATGGCTTCTACTTGACTAAAAAATATTATATCTTTAATTCTCAACTATGTCAACCGATTTTTTAATGCATAATGCATAATGCATAATGCATAATTCATAATTAAGCACCACACATTGGAATTCATAATTGTGCATTATGAATTATGAATTATGAATTGACTTTGCTGTTCCCGTTTTATTTTTTATGATGTCGCTTATAAGAGTGATAAAATCAACAATAGACATTTTTTCCCCTGCATTTCCTTGACCATAACGCCGAACGGCAACTGTCTCAGATTCTGCTTCCTGATCACCTACAACCAGAGCAAAGGGTATTTTTTCTGTTTGAGTCTCACGGATTTTATAATTTATCTTTTCACGACGTTGGTCAACCTCAACTCGGATATCTACGGCTCGCAATTGTTTTTCTATCTTTTTAGCATAGTCATGATGCTTCTCACTAATAGGCAAAATACGCACCTGAACCGGTGCCAACCAAACAGGGAAAGCTCCTGCATAGTGCTCAGTGAGTAAAGCTATAAAACGCTCAATACTTCCATAAACGACTCGGTGAACCATAACTGGACGATGTTTTTGGCCATCTTCTCCGATATAAGTTAAATCAAATTTTTCTGGCATTTGAAAATCAAGTTGGATGGTACCGCATTGCCAAGTCCGATCTAAGCAATCACGTAGATGAAAGTCAATTTTAGGACCATAGAACGCACCATCGCCGGGATTAACTTTATACTCTATCCCTTTAGCCTCAAGTGCATCTTGTAAAGCCTTAGTAGCCATCTCCCAGGTCTCATCAGACCCCATCGCCTTCTCTGGCCTCGTTGAAAGCTCAACATTATACTCAAAACCAAAGATTTTATAGAAATAATCAACTAATTCGATAACCCCAATAATCTCCTCTTTGATTTGTGAAGGCAACATAAAGATATGCGCATCGTCTTGGGTAAAGTTTCTTACTCTAAGCAATCCATGTAAAGCACCGGATAATTCATGACGATGCACTAACCCTAACTCTCCAACACGCATCGGTAAGTCACGATAGCTTCGCATCTTAGTACGGTACATGATCATCCCACCCGGACAATTCATAGGTTTAACCGCGAAATCATCTTCGTCAATCTTGGTAAAATACATATTCTCTTGATAATGGTCCCAATGCCCAGATTGCTCCCAAAGACTACGATTCAAGATGATCGGCGTCTTAATCTCTTGGTAATCACGCTTCCGATGTTCCTGACGCCAGAAATCCTCCAGTTGATTGCGCAAAACCATACCTTTAGGATGAAAAAACGGGAACCCCGGACCCTCATCGTGCAAACTGAAGAGATCCAATTCTAAACCTAACTTACGATGATCCCGACGTTTAGCTTCTTCTATCTTAAATAAATAATCTTCTAGATCTGCGGGTTTGGCAAAGGCGGTCCCGTAAATTCTTTGTAACATTTTATTTCTCTCACTACCACGCCAATAAGCTCCAGCGAGGTTTAAGAGCTTAAAAACTTTTAGATTACCTGTAGTCGGAACATGCGGGCCAGCACAAAGATCGGTAAATTCTCCTTGCGTGTACATAGAAATTGCAACATCTTCAGGAAGATCCTCAATCAGTTCTACTTTATACTTTTCACCCTGATCCTTAAAAAGCTCTAATGCAGCCTCCCTGGAAATTTCCTTTCGTTGAAAAAGATGACTCGACTTAACTAGCCGGAGCATCTCCTCCTCGATAACTGTTAAATCCTCAGGAGTAAAAACATGTTCTGAATCAAAATCGTAATAAAAACCATTGGCAATAGCTGGCCCAATGGCAAGTTTCGTACCCGGAAAAAGATTTTGCACTGCTTGCGCAAGCAAATGAGAGGTCGAATGCCGCAAGATCTCTAAACCAGCGTCACTCTCAAGAGGTATGATTTCAACCATAGCATTTTCATTTAAAATAAAAGAAAGATCCTTGGTTTCCCCGTTTACCTTTCCGCCTATTGCCGCTTTAGCTAAGCCTCGCGAAATCGAGTTAGCAAGCTCTAAGAGTGTTGTTCCTTGCTCCACTTCACGAATCGAACCATCCTTTAATGTAATTTCGATCATACTAAGACTCCTCCGCACTATAATTTTGGACTATTAAGAAAGTTTCGTTACACTGATAGGCCACCCGAAAGTTTACTTTCTAATTGGTAAAAATATATAAACCCTCGCCCCGCAAGGGACGAGAGTTTACTCCCGTGGTTCCACCCAATTAAAAGACCTTAAGTGTCTTTACTTTGATCCTTTAACGCAGGAAACGGCTAGGCTTACTCTTTATTATTCAGCCCAACGCTCTAGGATGGTTTTCACCAGCAATCCGTGAGAAATGCTTTCAGCCTAGGGCATTTCCTCTCTTGCGCATATTAAACAGGCTACTTTTTCCTATCATCGCTTTTGATACTAATTTCGTTTAATTATAGCATATTGAGCTTTTATTTCATAGCTTTTCACAGATTGCACACCCTGAGCAATAACTGACTCTATCTTTAAATACTTTTCTCACAGTCTGAAGTGTATCGCGATAACCATCAAAGCAAATATGTAAGACGACCTGCCGAGGAGCAACAGCAATTAGCGAACTGATTAGTAAATCTTCATAAGAGAATTCACCACCACCCTCATCCAAAGAATAGTTATCTAAAAACTGGCTAGTGACTTTCTCCCCTTGATCGTTAAAAAGATGAAACTTTCCCTTAGAACTGATGCCAACGTGTAAGGTATTAATCCGTGGGACTTGAGTATCTAAAAAATGTTTAAGCAACTCAATAAACTCTAAATATTCCTTTTGTAACATATACTCATCCACTGTATAAGAAAGAGCCTTGTCCACTTCCACTTTATAATCTTGTGCCCGAAAGCGCAGAAATCCCTCTACATCAAAGAAAGAATTATTTTCTAAACAAGCTAAGATTTGAGATAATAAAGAATTTTTGCGTTGTGCCCTATAACTTTTGCTGCCACGACCCAGATCTCCATTGAGATATTGCAGGGCTTTAGGGAGTACTGCCATACACTCGTCTTTATTAAGGCTATAGTTACGACCAAGACTTTGGCGCACATAATCTTTTTCCCAATTTGTCAAAATTGTTTCGGCTAAGGCATTGGCTAAGAAATAACGCTGAATTTTAGAAACCGTTTGCTTTCCTTCTGAAACTTCATCAGCAGATACCTGAAAATTACACTGAATTAACCAGTGTTTCCCTTGTTGAATCTCCTGAATTTGAAAAGGCAGAGCCTCTTGATCACGCAACTCTCTTAGACGAGCACTAATACTATCTTTGTAATTTTGTGTTCCCAATTGCACGGAATTTTCCACGGGCATCCCTCCATAGTAGAGTATATGACCTAGTTGGAGTCATATTTCAATTCAGGTGTTCCTGAGAAACTTTATCTTCAAAATATTTTGTAATAAAGTCTTTTAGGAGCAGTCATTTCCTACTATTACCAGCTATGCCTTTACTTATTCAATTTTGATAGATGCATGCATAAAAAGTTTACCCACGAAGATAAAAACCACCCTCGCGAGGGTGGTCTTTATCTTTATCTTTATCTTTATCTTTAAAATTATCTGTAAAATTAATTGTAAAATTTACCGTTCATAAAGATTGCATTGATGACTCCACTGCAAAAAGTATTAAGCAACTATTGCAGAGAGAGCATGTAGCGGAATTTGCGTCAATGAACGTAGACGATAAAACGTTAAGCACGACAATGGTTCACTTGCAGTAATACTTTTGGGTTTTGGAGTGTAGTTTTAGCGTCAAGT
>ORJL010664710.1_pt1 | contig 10128 bp, 6 predicted proteins | sample 1779941 | NCBI WGS metagenome assembly ORJL01 (sample SAMEA104232317, study PRJEB22302) | groundwater metagenome | biome: forest; feature: aquifer; material: groundwater | place: USA | collected 2011-08-07 | depth 5.8 m | reverse complement strand
CGACGAGACCACCACCCGCGACGTCGTGGAGTCGGTGTGGCGCGCCTTCGGCGTGACGGCATCGGTGGATGCCCTGGACGCCTCCGCGCCGGCCGGTATCCCCGCCGCGCTGCAGCGCACGCGCGCAATGCTCGAGCACCCGGTGTTCCACCGGTACCGCACCGAGCACGAGATGCTCCGGTACCTGCGTCGTCTGGCCGACCGCGACCTTGCGCTCGACCGCACGATGATTCCCTTGGGCTCATGCACCATGAAGCTGAATGCCGCAAGCGAGATGCTGGCCATCACGTGGCCGGAGTTCGCCGACATCCACCCCTTCGCACCGGCCGACCAGACCGCGGGTTACGGGCGCATGATCGCCGACCTCGAGTCCGCACTGTGCGAGGTGACCGGCTACGACGCCGTGTCACTTCAGCCCAACGCCGGTTCGCAGGGCGAGCTCGCCGGTCTGCTGGCCATTCGCGGGTATCACCGTCAGCGCGGCGACGACCAGCGCACGGTGTGCCTCATCCCCTCGTCCGCGCACGGCACCAACGCGGCATCGGCGGTGATGGCCGGTATGAGCGTGACCGTGGTGGCCTGCGACCCGGACGGCAACGTCGACCTGGCCGACCTCACCGCGAAGACCGCCGACGCCGGCGACCGCCTGGCGGCCGTCATGATCACCTACCCCTCCACGCACGGAGTGTTCGAGGAGGCCGTGGGCGAGATCTGCGAGATCGTGCACGCGGGCGGCGGCCAGGTGTACGTGGACGGCGCCAACCTGAACGCCCTGGTGGGCCTGGCCAAGCCCGGCGCCTTTGGGGCCGATGTGTCGCACCTGAACCTGCACAAGACGTTCTGCATCCCGCACGGTGGAGGCGGCCCGGGGGTGGGCCCGGTGGGCGTACGCGCACACCTGTCTCCGCATCTTCCCAACCATCCGCTGCGCCCCGACGCGGGCCCGGCCACAGGCGTGGCTCCCGTTGCCGCCGCACCATGGGGGTCGGCCGGCATCCTGCCCATCCCGTGGATGTACATCACGCTGATGGGTGCGGATGGCCTTCGCCGCGCCACCGAGGTGGCCATCCTCAACGCCAACTACGTGGCCGCCCGCCTGGGCCCATACTTCCCCGTGCTGCACACCGGCGCGAATGACCGCGTGGCCCACGAGTGCATCCTTGATCTGCGCCCCCTCAAGGATGCCTCAGGCGTGACGGTGGACGACGTCGCGAAGCGCCTGATGGACCACGGCTTCCACGCCCCCACCATGTCGTTCCCCGTGGCCGGCACCCTGATGGTGGAGCCCACCGAGAGCGAGTCGCGTGCCGAACTCGACCGCTTCTGCGACGCCATGATCTCGATCCGCGAGGAGATCACCCGGGTGCAGAGCGGTGAGTGGGATGTGGATGACAACCCGCTTCGCCATGCGCCCCACACGGCCGAGGACATCGCCACCGACGCCTGGGACCGCCCCTACGGACGTGAGATCGCGGGCTACCCACTGCCGGGCATGGAGGGGTCGAAGTACTGGCCCCCGGTGGGACGTATCGACTCCGTGCACGGCGACCGCAATCTCGTGTGCTCGTGCCCGCCGGTGGAGGCCTTCGCCACGTGACGCCGTGGGACGTGATATCCGTCGCTGCTTCGCGCGTGATCACTCTCATCGCTCAGTAGGGTGGCCGTGTCACCACGTACCCGGAGGTTCCCATGACCCGCAGCCTTCGCGCCATGCCAATCGTCGCCATCATCGCGCTGGGCCTCGGCGCGGGGTCTGGCTCCGCCGCTCCCGCTGGCGTTCCGACCTCCGTCACCGTGCTCACCACGGTTCCGAATGCGCCCTTCGAACTTCGGCGGGGTGGCCGCCTCACGGGCTTCGACGTGCAGTTGGTGAACCAGATCTTCAACGCAGTGGGGATCGCCGATGCGCAGTGGGACCCCTCACCGTTCAACCAGATCATTCCCGGACTGAAGGCGAACACCGCGCAGATGGGGGCGGCATCCATCACGGTCACCTCGGCCCGCAGGCTGAACGCCATCTTCAGCAACCCGTACCTCAACGCCGACCAGGCCATCGTCACCCGCACGGGCAGCACCGTCAACTCGCTCAGCGATCTGGCCGGCGACATGGTGGGGGCGCTCACCGGCAGCACTGGTGCGCAGACCGCCGATGCGGTGCCGAACGCGATCGTGGTCAGTTTCCCCACCCAGACGCAGGCCTATCAGGCGCTGCTGCGCGGAAAGGTCACCGCGGTGGTCAACGACTACGCGCAGTCCGCCTGGTACGTGAAGTCCAACACGGCGAAGTTCCGGGTCGGGGCGCTCATCCGGGGGAAGGGCACGATCGCCTTCGCCTTCCCGAAGAGCCAGGTGGCCCTGCGCAATGCCGTGAACAACGGCCTTGCGATCGTGAAGGCCAACGGGGCCTACGCCAAGCTGATCAAGGCGTGGATCCCGCCGGCCCCGTGATGCCGGCGGCGGCTCGCAGCACCTCGCGCTCGTAGGCCGCGGCCCCCGCGGGGTCGTCAGCGCAGCAGCCCGACGACGCACCACCGGCGTCGAACCCACCGGGAGCATCCAGGCAGCGGTTCCCGCGAGCATCACCAACAGGGCGGGATGGAGCCGGTGAATCCGGCGCATCCTGAGTGCACCCAGCCGTATACGGCCGGTGACGTCGGCCTCGGCCACCAGCAACGCCGTGATCAGGTCGCCGCTGATCACCCAGGAACAGATCAACGCCCAGATCGCCACCCACCAGCCCGATGGCCGGCAGGTGGAACGCCACCACCCCTCCCACCGCCAGGGCCCGCAGTCCATCGATTCCCGGCATGCGGGGTATCCGAGGGTTCGTGTCGTCGTCGCACCGGCTGCGCGCATGGCCGTAACCATGCGTATTACGGTCAGCGGACGGGATACCGGTAGGTCGAGGATCGGAGCGGGACCGAATGTGGACAGGCACGATCAGGATCACCCCGCCTGGGGCACTTGCGCTGGCCGCACTCGCCATCATGACAATGGCCACCGGCACGGCGGCCGCGGCCATCCTCCATGCGACGGCAGGCCACAACCCGGCCCGCGCGACCCTCACCGACATCTCATCTGCACAGGGCTCCGTGGTCGTGCTGAGGACCCCGCCCAGGGCGACGCCGGTGGTGCAGGTCGCCAACGTCACCAGGCGGGCATCGATCCTCTACGCGACCGACGCGGGGGTGCGCGACATCGTGGGCGGGTCGGAGCAGATGCGAACACTCCCATGGGTATTTCGCCAGGAGCCATCCAACTCGGGGGCCGGAACCATGTTCGGATCCGGAAACCGACAGCGAATGAGCAAGGTCAGCGGCCGGACGCTGGCCACCGACTCCAGCGGCGCGGCCATTGCCAGCCACCTGCGGGACGCGATCAATGCCACATGCACCACGCCGGCGGGTATCAGCACCTGCATCGCGCACGAGGTGGCCGTGGACGAGATCGACTCGGCCTTCGGCAGCCCGGTGGGCGGCGTACCACGGCTGGCGGGGCGACACCTGATGAACGCCATGGCGACCCTCGCCGGCCAGGCCTCGCCGTGGGGTGGGTCGTATGCCAGCCGCGTGCACTTCTACCTGTCACCGGGGGTCGCCACCTCGGTCACGGCCGGCCTGGGCCCCAACCGAACGCTCGGGCGCGACGGCCTGCTTCACCGGCTGAACTACCGGCAGGCGTTCACGGGAATGGCGCGGGCAGGAGGCGTCTGGCTCGAGATGTACCACTTCACATCCGGGGCCCGGATGCCAAGCGCGTTCACAGCCACCGAATGGCGCGGCGTGCCCGCCAGCGTCGCGACATTCCTCAGGGCCGTGCGCCCCCGGCGCGACCCACTCACATACCTGCACTTCGTGATGACCGAGACCCGGGGGGCACATCAGGCCCCCGGGCCGAGTTGCGCCGTTCCCGGCCCGGTGCCCAGCGCCGGGACGACCGGGCTTCCGGCCTGCGGCCCCCTTGCCGACACGTGCCCACCCTCACCCACCACATCCGTGCCCCCCGGGCCGGTGTCCGACTTCACTCAGGCGATCGCCGCGACACGCCGCAGGGAGATCGCATCGATCACCGCAGCCGCCGATCGGTCGCTGGCAGTCGTCGACGCGGGTGTCGCCGAGTACGTCGTGCGGCAGCCCACGCCCTCCGCCATGGCCTGTCAATGGCAGCGCGCGCAGGCGATCAGCGTCAACGCGCGCATCCTCATGAACGGCCCGGCGGCGTTCCGCGTCACCGGCAGCGAGGCCGCCACCTGGGGAATCCTCTTCCGTCAGTTCTTCATCGTCGCCTGAGCACATGTCGTGTACAGGCGGGCGCAGCGAGCAGACGGTCGTGGCTGCCATCCAGAAACAGGTTCTAGGTCGTCAGCCTCCGGTACAGCTGGGGCAGCTTCTGGGGCAGGGTGCGCACGTCGTCGATCACCACGAAGTTGGCGTCGCTGTACATGTGCGGAAGGTAGTCGGCGCCCTCCTGGTCAACGGTGACGCAGAAGAGGTGGATCCTCTCGCGACGGGCCTCGCGCAGGGCCATCTTGGTGTCCTCCTGCGCGTAGGTGTTGTCCTGATAGGTGTCTGAGTCGTACGGCTTGCCATCCGTGAGCAGGATCATCAGCTTCACGTTCGAGTCAACGCTCATCAGGCGCTTGGTCGCGTGGCGGATGGCCGGGCCCATGCGGGTCTTCGACCGACCATAGATGCCGCCGATGCGGTTACGCACGCGGTCGTCGTAGCGCTCGCCAAGTTCCTTGATGACGTAGAACTCCGCGTCCTCCCGGCCGTTGCCCGAGAACCCGTAGATGGCGTACTCGTCGCGAATGGCCTCGAGGGCCTCGCACATCAGGAGGAGGCCCTCCTTCTCGATGTCGATGATGCGCTTGCGACCGTCGATCTTGCGATCGGTCGAGCTCGACATATCCACCAGGAAGACGGTGGTGACGTCGCGGTCCTTCTTGTCACGCTTGATGTAGACGCGCTCCGTGGGACTGATGCGCGCGCGGCGGTCCACCACGTGCTCGACGAGACCGTCCAGGTCGAGGTCATCGCCCTCGGTCTGGAAGCGCATCTTGCGCAGGCGCTCGGGGCGCATCAACTGGAAGTTGCGTCGGATCTGGGTGACCACGCCGCTGAACTCGTAGAACGTGGCGGCCACGAATGCCTGCATCTCGCGCGAGGAGCGCTGCTCGCGCAGGGTGCACCATGCAGGCCGGTAGTCCTCGATGCGGTGGTCCCACTCGTCGTACATGAAGGTCTGCTCGCCCAGGTCCGCCTCGGCGTCGCCGTCCTCCGACTGCGCCACCGTGGGGCCCTCGCCCTCGGGTGTCTCGCCGCCGGGGCCGTCGATCTGATCCTCGCCCTCGGCCTCCGAACTCGCCCTGCCGGGCTCGACGTCGGCGTCGTCGGCGTCGCCCTTCTGGGCCACCTCGGACTCGTCGGCCTTGCCGGCCTCGGCCTTCGTGGCCGACATCGCCTTGTCGGCATCCTCAGGCGCCTGCTCGGACTCCCCTTCACCGCCGTCCGTGTCCTTGTCCTGCCCCTCGGCCTCGACCTGCTGCGACTGGTCGCCCACCTCGGGGCGCACCAGCTCCTCGATGACCGGCGGCACGAACGGCGGCATGTCCATCGGCTCGTACTCGTCGAGCGCGTTGACCTCCACCTCCTCGCGATCGGAGGGCTCCTCGCCCGCCTCACGCTCCTGCATGGCCTCCTCGGAGAACGGCTGGGTGATCCCGCGGTGCCCAGCCGAGAGCACGTCGTCGATCAATCCGTAGATCTCGGCCGTGATGCGGGCGGTGTCACCCACGGTCACGTCTTCGCCGCGCGCACCCTCGATCAGCGCAATGGCGCCCTCCGCGGCCTGGCGCACCGCGGGCTCCATCTCATCGAACGCGGGCTCACCGCCCAGGGTGCTCACCAGCAGGGCGTCGACCACCTGGCCCGCTTCGGGCAGCGGAGCGACACCCATCTCCTCGCGCCGCACCAGTGTCTGCTCCTGGATCAGGTCGATCTCGCGGCGGATTCCGGGGTAGGCACGCCGGATGAGGGCCTCGATGCGCTGGCCCTCGACCACGTTGAAGAGATCGCGCACAAGTGCCGGAGACGGGAAGAGCGCGTAGAACCTTGTGAGGTCGCTCTCGCGCTTCCAGTCAGGAACCTCATGGGCGCCGGGATACGCAGCAGTGGTCATCGGCGACCGCGCGCGTAGCGGTTGGACAACGCTTCCACGGTGTCCGGGATGTCGTCGAGGCTGAAGCCATACGTGCCGAACTCGATGCGCGCCGCCCCGTGCGCGGCGGCCACCTTGTAGGCGGTGAAGTTGCGCTCGTCATCCTCGAAGAAGCGCATGTCCGCAGGCAAGATGATGTGTTCGGGTCCGAAGCGGTCCACGGTCTCCATCTCGTTGATCGCGCGCACGGCGACATCGCGGCCGCACAGTGCGGTGGCGTACAGCTTGAGCACGCGGGCCACCTGCTTGAGCGCCAGCCCCTCTCGCAGCTCATCGAGCACCTCGAGCGAGAACTTGGAGCCCATGCGGAAGTACCCGCGGCCCACTTCCTTGTTCTTCTCGAGCACGTCGAGGCCGCGCCGCACCCATTCGCCCGCCCCCTCGTGGGAGACGCGCTCGCCATTGAGCAGCTCCAGAAGGGTGTCGGCCGACTCGAGGGCGGCCTCGGGGTCCGCGGCCGCCACCAGCCGCACCTGCTGCATGTATTGCTCACGGTGGCGAGGGCGCAGCCGGGCGAGGATGGGCGGGAGGGCGGCGGCCAGTTCCACTGCGTGCTTGCGGCGGCGCTCATCACGGCGATCGCGTGCCGAGAGCAACGTCTTCAGTTCCTGGGACCGCTGCTGCTTGGGCTCGATCTCCCGGAGCTGGTGCTCCAGTTCCTCCAACTCGACGGTGAGTGCCCGGGTCTCTGCGTCATCCGGCTGCCCCTGCGTGGCGTCGGTGATGATCGCCACGTAGGAGTCCGCGATGGTGGGGTCGGGGGCGTCGTACAGATCGGGCAGCTGCTTCGCCACCTCCACGCCGCTCTTCCACCCCACACCGGCCATCGCGCGCACCTGATCCAGGTACCGCGTAACCCCCTCGTCGGTGTGCTCGGCCAGGATGCGCGGTAGCTGGCGCGCCACCTCCACCCCGAGCTGATACTTCAGGGCGGAGATCTCCTCGACCATGCGCAGGTAGTCCTCGCGCCGATCCTCGGGCACGGCGTTCAGCATGTCGCGCGCGACATACATGCCGACGTTGCCCGACGCAGGGCCCTTGGTGCTCACCGGTTGGCCTCGCCCCTGCTCGCCCGCGCGCCTAGAACTGCGTCGCGATGAGCTCGACGATCGACCGCTGCATCTCCAGATCATCCGTGATGGGCTTGCAGATGGTGGCCTCGCAGGCCGCCACCGGCTCCACACCGCCCTGGATGAGTTGACCGGCGTACACGAGCAGGCGGGTCGAGACGCCCTCCTCCAGGCCATGGGTGCGCAGGTTGCGCACCTTCTCGGCGATCTTCACCAGGCGGCTGGCGGTGTCGGCGTCCACCCCGGACTCCTCACGAAGGATGGTCTCCTCGGCATCCGGTGGCGGATAGTCGAAGTCAAGGGCCACGAAGCGCTGCTTGGTGGAGTGCTTCAGGTCCTTGAGCACCGACTGGTAGCCCGGGTTGTACGAGATGACCAGCATGAAGTCGTCGGGGGCACGCACGACCTCACCCTTCTTCTCGAGCGGCAGGATGCGCCGGTCGTCGGTGAGGGGGTGGATCACCACCGTGGTGTCCTTGCGGGCCTCCACGATCTCGTCGAGGTAGGCGATGCCGCCGGCCTTGACCGCCGTGGTGAGGGGGCCGTCCTGCCAGACGGTCTCATCGCCGCGCAGCATGTACTTGCCCACGAGGTCCGACGCGGTGAGGTCCTCGTGGCAGCCCACGGTCACCAGGGTGCGGCCGAGCTTCCAGCTCATGTACTCGACGAAGCGCGTCTTGCCGCAGCCCGTGGGGCCCTTGAGCATCGCGGGTAGGTGGGCCGAATACGCGGCCTCGAAAAGCTCAACCTCGTTGCCGAGGGGCAGGTAGTACGGCTCCGCCTCAAGGCGGAAGTCCTCCATGCGCTGGGTCTCGACCGCCATGGTCCGCGTGCTCCTTGCTTCGACATATCCGTTATGAACTGGCCGATGATCCTACTACGGGGCACGGGCCGCGCGGTCCGACCTACGGTGCGCGCGGTCAGCCCTCGTCGGCGCCGACGCCATCCTCAGGCCATACCGAGGGGAGATCCACCTCGAACTCGCCGCCATCAGGGTTGTTGGCCGCATACCACTCCTTGAAGGACGGAATGGTGAAGCCCAGGACCTGACGCGTGCGGGGGTCGATGCGCACCAGGATTCCGCGCTCCTCGTCGTGAACGGTCATCGCGGGAATCGGCGGTCCGTACGAGCAGTGATACGTGTCGGCAGCCGGGTCGTAATGGGTAAGCGACTCGGAGGCGATACGCGTGGCGTTCTCCTCGGCGAAGTCGGGAACCTTCCGCTCATCCTGGTCGCTCATGCCCCGCCTCCTCAATGCTGATCGCCCGCCGGTTGCCCGATGGTGGTCCGCTAGAGTAACCGCCCATTCGGGTTCGATGCCGTAAGGCAGGAGGAGATGAGGATGCGCGCTGTTGACGCCACCCTTGAGGTTCTCAAGCGCGGGGGCGTGGACGCCATCTTCGGCATCCCCGGGGGTCCACTCATCCCGCTCTTCGACGCGCTGTTCGATGACCCGGACATCCGGCTGTACCTCACGCGGCACGAGCAGGGCGCGGGCCACATGGCCGAGGGGTACTCCAAGGTCACCGGTCGAGTGGGTGTGTGCACCGCCACGTCCGGCCCCGGCGCCACCAACCTGGTCACGCCGATCGCCGACGCCTACATGGACTCCATTCCGCTTCTGGCCCTCACCGGACAGGTCGGGGCAGCACGCGTGGGAACCGACGCCTTCCAGGAGGCGGACATCGTCGGTATCACCCTGCCGATCGTGAAGCACTCGTACCTGGTGAAGGAGGCCTCCGAGCTCCCCGCTGTCCTCACCGAGGCCCTGTGGGTGGCCCAGAGCGGCAGGCCCGGCCCCGTGCTGGTGGACGTGTGTGTCGACCAGTGGGCCCGCGAGGTCGACGACTACGACGGCGCCTTCCCGCCGCCCATGCCCGGCTACCACCCGCCGGCCACCAGCGGCCACCCGCGCCAGCTCGCCGCGGCCGCTCGCGTGCTGGCCAATGCGCGCAAGCCCATGATCTACGCGGGCGGGGGAATCATCCACTCGGGTGCCGCTGACGCGCTCATCCGATTCGCCGAGACCGCCCGCGTTCCGGTGACCACCACCCTCATGGGTCTGGGCGGGTTCCCCGCCAGCAACCCCCTGTTCGTGGGAATGCCCGGCATGCACGGCCTCGCGGCCGCCACCTTCGCCCTTCAGGAGTCCGACGCCATCCTGGCCGTGGGCGTGCGATTCGATGAGCGCGTGCTTTCCACCGTCATGCACGAGTGGGCGCCCAACGCGAAGATCATCCACATCGACATCGATCCCGCGGAGATCAGCAAGAACCGCTCCGCCCACATCGGCATCGCCGGAGAGGCCCGTGCCGCCCTCGAGGCGCTCACCGAGGTCTACGCCGCGCAGGAGGCGCAGCGCGACGACGCGGAGCGCACCCGGTGGATCGCCCGAATCGGCGCCTGGAAGACCGAGCACCCGTTCGAGGTTGACGACGACGTGCCCGGGGTCATCGCACCGCAGCAGGTGATCAAGTCGCTTCATCGCCTCACGGATGGCGACGCCATCGTGTGCACCGAGGTGGGCCAGCACCAGATGTGGGCGGCGCAGTTCTACCCATTCGACCGCCCGCGCCGCTGGGTCACCTCCGGCGGGCTCGGCACCATGGGGTTCGGCCTTCCGGCCGCCCTCGGTGCGCAGGTGGCCCTGCCCGACGAACTGGTGATCGACGTCGCCGGCGATGGCTCGTTCGAGATGACGCTGCAGGAGCTCTCGACCGCACAGACCTACGGGCTGCCGATCAAGGTGGTCATCTTGAACAACGGCTTCCTCGGCATGGTGCGCCAGTGGCAGGGGCCTCTCTTGGGCGGGGGGGACTCCAACCCCCGCTTCCCGGG
>ORJL010403876.1_pt1 | contig 10129 bp, 11 predicted proteins | sample 1779941 | NCBI WGS metagenome assembly ORJL01 (sample SAMEA104232317, study PRJEB22302) | groundwater metagenome | biome: forest; feature: aquifer; material: groundwater | place: USA | collected 2011-08-07 | depth 5.8 m | reverse complement strand
CTACAGCGGCAAGTTCCTCATGCGCGTGCCCAAACGCCTGCACGCGGACATGGCGAAGGCCGCGAAATCCCAGGGCGTGAGCCTGAACCAGTATGTGCTGTACCTGCTGACCGAGCGGCACGCGCAGGGCAAGCGGGCGGCGTAGGGCTTTATCGCCGTTCCACCGGCTCGCGAGCTGCTGCAACAAAGGCGACGATCGCTGCCAATTGCGCAGCAGGCGATTTTCTCCGTACTTTTCCCCGGACGTCGCACTTTGACGTTGAATTCGCCAATCGGCCGGTAACCCAATAGGGACGCGGCGTTCCGGGCTTCAATGCGGACGTGTGGTTCGGCGTCGTGGCGCCCTTTGGCGCGCCGGGCGACATCGCCGCCAAACTGAACCAGGAACTGGTCGCGGTGATGCGCATGCCCGACGTCGTGGAACAGCTGCGGCGCCAGGGCATCGAGCCGATGACCAGCACGCCCGGGGAATTCGCGGCGTTCCTGCGCTCCGACATCAGGATACTCAATCCCGCGGGCCTGGTCCCGGTGCTGGTCGACGGCGGACAAGTGCTCGCCGAGTCGCGCATCATCAACGAGTACCTGGAGGACGCCTATGCGCAGCCGCGCCTCTGCCCGGAGGGCGCCTATGCCCGCGCGCGCATGCGCCTGTGGACCAAGTATGCGGACGAAGTGGCGACCGCTGCGGTGAAGCTCCCGTCTTTCGTCGATAACATTCAGCCCGAGCTGCAGCGCTTGCCGCGCGCGGAAGCACTCGCCGCGATCGAGCGCATACCCGATGCGAGCGTGCGCGCGCGCTGGCGCAAGGCGGCGACCGACGGCATTTCGGCAGACGACCTGAAGCCGTCCGTTGCGCGCCTCACCGAGATGGTCGAGCGCATCGATCGCGCTCTACATGGTTCACCGTGGCTCGCCGGCGAGGAGTACGGCCTTGCCGACATCGACATCGCCCCCTTCGTGCAGCGCCTCGTGCGCGTCGACCTGTTCGGCCTGGTCGCGGCTGCGCGCTGCGACGCCGTGGAGGCGGATGGTGGAGGCGCGCCTTGCGTAGGAATCCGGGTTTATGAGGCGGAAAGGGGGGGTCGGCTCAGGCCGCTTCGAGTTCAGATACGCTTTTCAATTGCTTTGCGATTGCGCGCTCGGCCAGCTTCAGGTCGTAGACCGCTTGAAGATTGAGCCAATATTGCGGTGACTGGCCGAAAGCGCGCCCAAACAGCAGTGCCAGCTCTGCCGAAATGGGCCTCGAACCCTTGACGATATGGGAGATGCGCATAGGTGCCACGCCTATGAAGCGCGCGAAATTGGCTTGGGATAGGCGGCGTTCGTCGAGGATTTCGCGAAGGAATTCACCCGGGTGGATAGGCGGCAAACCGTTCTTGATCACAAAAACCTCCGTTCAATGGTAATCGACGATCTCAACGTCGAAAGCGTCGCCCTTCGAAAAGCGAAAGCACACTCGCCACTGCTCGTTGATCCGGATGCTCCACTGCCCCTTGCGATCACCCTTGAGAGCCTCCAGGCGATTCGACGGCGGGGACTTGAGATCATCAATCTGAGTTGCCGCATTGAGTTGCGTAAGCCGCATAGCGGCTCGGACGCGAATCTCCGTTGGCAGGCGTCTTGATCGGCCCGTCGTGTAGAACCGCTCGGATTCAGAGTCGGCGAAGGACTGAATCATTTAGCGAAGTGTAAACATTTCGTTTATGACCGTCAAGCGCGATAAAGCAGGTCCGATACGGACCCTCCTGGGAAAATGTACCAGGCCGATCCTCTACAAACTCAAACGGGTCAGCGGCAATTTCCTCTTCAAGTTCGGACTACGCTTACGCTCGTTCGATGTCCACGCGTTCCAGGCCCAGGATCTCAAGTCATCCTCGGTTGGAAACCCAATAGGGACGCGGCGTTCCGGACAGTCTGCACTTGTCGAGCTCTATCACAGCACCCACTCGACCTGCAGCCAGAAGGTGCGCCTCTGCCTCGCGGAGAAGGGGCTCGCGTGGACCGGCCACCACCTCAACCTGCGGCGCTTCGATCAGATCAAGCCGGAATTTATCGCGCTCAATCCCGCGGGCCTGGTCCCGGTGCTCGTCGATGGCGGACAAGTGCTCACCGAGTCGCGCATCATCAACGAGTACCTGGAGGACGACTATCCGCAGCCGCGCCTGTCCCCTGCGGGCGCCCATGCCCGCGCGCGCATGCGCCTGTGGACCAAGTACGCGGACGAAGAGGCGACCGAAGCGGTGAAACTCCCGTCTTTCGTCAACAACATCCAGCCCGAGCTGCAGCGCATGCCGCGCGCAGAAGCGCTCGCCGCGATCGAGCGCATACCCGATGCGCGCGTGCGCGCGCGCTGGCGCAAGGCGGCGACCGGCGGCATTGCGGCGGACGACCTGAAGCCGTCCATTGCGCGCCTGACCGAGATGGTCGAGCGCATGGATCGCGCGCTGCAGGATGCGCCGTGGCTCGCCGGCGAGGAGCTGAGCCTTGCCGACATCGACATCGCGCCGTTCGTGCAGCGCCTCGTGCGCATCGACCTGTTCGACCTGGTCGCGGCGCGCCCCCGGGTGAACGACCGGTAAGCACGCGGCTTTCCGGGCGCGGTACGTCAGTGATAGTCCTCTTCCCGCTGGTGGCGCACGGCCAGGAGCGTGACCGTGTCCCGGTCCTCGATCTCGAACAGCGCGACATAGCCGGCCCCGCCGAACGGTATGATGAGTTCGCGCAGGAACGGGTTGCCGTCGCCGCCCAGGACTTTGCGGCAGGAAAACGGGAACACCTCCAGCAGCTCGATCGCCTTGGCGATCGCCTCGTGCGCTTTTTCGGCGGCGGCGATATCCTGTTCAAGCAGGAAATCGAACAGGCGCAGCAGGTCCGCCTCCGCTTCAGGAGTGAAGCGGACCTTGAATCGGGTCATGCCGCTGCTTTGCCACCAGTCCGGCCGGTGCCGCCCCTGCGCGCCTTGGCGAGGCGCCGATCAAGCTTGCCCAGCACCGCGGCCGCAGAGGCATATTTGGTCGACTTCCTGGCGGCTGCGCCCGCAGCCAGCCCGCGCGCGATGAAGGCTTTCTGGGCGTAACGGAACTCGACGTTGCGGCGCACGGCGTCCTCGACGAAGCCGGACAGCGTCTCGCCGGTCTGCAGGACCGCCTCGGCGGCCTGGCGCAGTTCAGGTGAAACACGGACCGCGGGAATGGCGGACGTTTTCATGGGCACCTCGTGCATTGCATTTGTAATGCAATGATGAACGAAACCGGGGCAGACGGCAAGTCCGCTTTGCATTAGCCGCGCCCGTCAGGTCAGCCGGGACAAGGCGATGGATACGAACGTAGAATCGAAGCTCAACTTCTTTCCCGAGAGGACCGAAATGAAACCGAGCACCGCACCTGAAACAAAACGCAAGCAATTGCGGCAAAGACTCGCCGAGCCGGGTTTGATCGTGGCGCCCGGCGTTTTCGACATGATTTCGGCGCGCATCGCCGACCGGACGGGTTTCGACTTGCTTTACATGACGGGCTACGGCGCGGTGGCCTCGTATCTGGGTTTGCCCGATGCCGGCCTGGCGAGCTACACCGACATGGTCAACCGGGCGAGCGCGTTTGCGCAGGGGACGAACACGCCTTTGATCGGCGATGCGGATACGGGCTACGGCGGGCTACTGAACGTCGCGCATACGGTCAGGGGCTATGAAGCGGGCGGGGTCGCGGGCATACAGCTGGAAGACCAGGAATTCCCCAAGAAGTGCGGGCATACGCCCGGGCGCCGCGTCATTGCCATGCAGGACATGGCGAACAAGATACGCGTGGCCTGCGAAGCGCGCACCAGCCCGGACTTCCTGATCGTCGCGCGCACCGACGCGCGCACCACCCTGGGCCTGGACGAGGCGCTGCGGCGGATGGAGGCCTACGAGCGCGCGGGCGCGGACATCCTGTTTGTCGAGTCCCCGGAAACACCCGAAGAAATGGCCAGGATCGCCAAGCACTTCGACAAGCCGGTCCTGATCAATAACGTGGAAGGCGGGCGCACGCCCCTGCTCGGCCGGGAGGAGCTGACGCAAATGGGTTTCAAGCTGGCCATCTTTCCCGGCACTGCTTTTCTGGCCGCGGGCTACGCCCTCGAACGCGCATACGGCGCGCTGCGCAAAGACGGATCGTCCCGGGCAATCGCGGGCGAACTGTACGAATTCGAAGCGTTCAGCCGCCTGATGGGCTTTGAAGCCGTCTGGGAATTCGACCGCGCCCATGCGGAGATTCAGCCCGCCGACAAGCCGGGTTGATAGCGCGCGTATGGTTAGCTCTCTTGTCGGGCAACTATCCGGCTAGAAGACACTATGGGCGGAACGTCAAAAAGAATTTGTCTCTGACCCGTTTGATTTTCTCGGATTCACCGTCTTGCCATCTGCTGCAAATAAGGCGACAATCGCTGCTAATTATGCAGCAGACGCTTTCCTCCGTCCTCTTCCCCGGCTACCGCCGCCGCGTCCTCGGACTGCTATTGCTGCACCCGGACGAGTCGCTGCACGGGCGCGAGATCGCGCGCCGCACCGGCCTGCCGTCGGGCACGATCACGCGGGAGCTTACGCGCCTGGCGCAAGTGGGTCTGCTCAAGCGCGAGAAGCGCGGCAACCAACTGCTCTACAGCGCCGAGCGCTCTTGCCCGGTGTTCGAAGAACTGGCGAGCATCCTGCGCAAGACTTCGGGCGTTGCCGACGTGATCGCCGGCGCACTCGACCCCGCAGGCGACCGTATCCGTATCGCCTTCATATACGGATCCATGGGCCGCGGCGAGGAACGCGCCGGGAGCGACATCGACCTGATCGTGATCGGCGACGTCGGTTTCGCCGAAGTGGTCAAACTCCTGCATGCTGCGCAAAGCGTGGTCGCGCGCGAGATCAACCCCAAGGTCTATTCGCTGAAGGAATGGACGGCCAGGCGCGCCAAGCCCGATGCCTTCCTGCGCGATGTGCTCGCCAAGCCGAAGATTTTCGTGATCGGAACCGAAGATGAGCTTGCAAAACCTCGTCGGGCGCAGTCTCGAAGCCGTCGCGCCTGACCCGGCGGCCATCGGCCGGCTGCTCGCGGCGGCCGGGCACAACCTCGCGGATGCGCAGGCTGCCAACCGCACCTGTTTTGACGGCGCAACCGGCCCGCAAGCCAATAACCACGCGGCTTTCCAGGCGGCGTTCCTGCGCTCCGACATCAAGAAATGGGGCGAGCTGGTGCGCAGGACCGGCGCGCACGTCGAGTAGCGCGCCCTGCAATGATCGAGCTCTATCACAGCACGCACTCGACCTGCAGCCAGAAGGTGCGCATCTGCCTGGCCGAGAAAGGGCTGGCGTGGACCGGCCACCACCTCAACCTGCGGCGCTTCGATCAGCTCAAGCCCGAATTCCTCGCGCTCAATCCCGCGGGCCTGGTCCCGGTGCTCGTCGACGGCGGACAAGTGCTCACCGAGTCGCGCATCATCAACGAGTACCTGGAGGACGCCTATCCGCAGCCGCGCCTCCGCCCGGAGGGCGCATATGCCCGCGCGCGCATGCGCCTGTGGACCAAGTACGCGGACGAAGTGGCGGCCGAGGCGGTGAAGCTCCCGTCGTTCGTCAACAACATCCAGCCGGAGCTGCAGCGCATGCCGCGCGAAGAAGCGCTCGCCGCGATCGAGCGCATACCCGATGCGCATATCCGCACGCGCTGGCGCCAGGCGGCGACCGGCGGCATTTCGGCGGACGACCTGAAGCCGTCCATCGCGCGCCTGACCGAGATGGTCGAGCGCATGGATCGCGCGCTGCAGGATGCGCCCTGGCTCGCCGGCGAGGAGTACAGCCTTGCCGACATCGACATCGCGCCCTTCGTGCAGCGCCTCGTGCGCGTCGACCTGTTCGGCCTGGTCGCGGCGCGCCCCCGGGTGAACGACTGGTATGCGCGCATGACTTCGCGCCCTGCCTATGCCAGCGCGATGCCGCCTGCGGGCTCCGAAGGCAGCCGGCCCGCGCCCGCCTGAGATCCACACAGCGCGCTCGCGGTCAGGCGGTCAGCACGATCTTGCCGAAATGCGCATTAGCACGCATGTGCGCAAGCGCTGCGGCTGCCTCTGCGAGCGGGAGGCTTCGGTCTATCAATGCAAATTGGGTTAGAGATGAATTTGTACTTACGTCTCGCCTACTCTTTGCCGAGTCCAGACAGCTATAAAGCATGGGAAAGAATTTGACTCCGGCCTCACTTGTTCAGGTATCTTTCGCCTTTTGTCGTAGGGCGCTAAGGCAGGAATCTCTAGTGGATTTGTGCTACCGTCGCGCTGTGTCCGCAGGCTCCGTGTTACTGTAGCCGCAAGATCAAGAGATACGACAGGTCTGCTGTGGTATTTCCTATCCTTTGGAACATCCCGGGAAAATCACGCGGGAAGTACACACCTCATGCTTTGAGTCAGTCTAGTCGTCGAATGGGAGGGGGCATGGATTTCGCATTTGTTGTCGCTTTGATAGAGGGCGTCGTTTCGCACGCGATTTATTCGTTAATTGAGGCGCGCTTCCAGGACGACAAGAATAGAAAAACTGTCCAACAGCTCAAGGACGTGGTTGCCGGGAATCAACGAGTTAGTCAAATCGTCCAAAAGACTCTGGCTTCAGTGGCGCGAACCCAAAATGTCATTGAGGGCGATGACTTGGATCGGCTTCGCTTCTATTTGGTCTCACCTGAAGTTGAAGCCATTGTCATGCAGGTTATCGGGTACAAGAAATCAAAATCCAAGACTGACAGTCGAGCTGCCGCCAAACAGCAGTTTGGCATCGGGTTGAACGTTGCCCTGCGCAAGCCTACTACAACGACCGATGAATTGGCATCGGGGCTCTTTGAGGCGGTAGCTTCAGCATGCGATGAAGGCCTAACGGCGGCCGTTGAAAAGGGTGTTCTATCGGCGCACGAAGTAAAGTCAATCCAGCGGCATCGAATTGTGCTGGATGAAATCGCAGCTATAGGAAAAAAACTGGATTTTCTGCTGCAAATTTCGACCCCGCAAGTGCAAGAGTTCACCTCGTTCGAATCAAAATATAGGATCCAAGTAAGTGGGCGGCATCAACATATTATTCCGCCGAATTTTGATGCCGTTAAAAGGGTCCCAATAGACGACCTGTACGTAAGCCCAACTGTTGAGCCCATAGGCACGCCCAGACAACGAGAGCAAGAATATGCGTCATTGGAGTATTCGGGATTTGTCAGTCAAATACGACGTACCGTACTTCTCGGCAATCCGGGTGGTGGCAAGTCTACGATGTCACTAAAGATATGCCATGACTTAGCGACGCAGGGCATGATTGGGGATAACAACACTTGGGTACGAACGCCCGTGCTCGTCGTATTGCGCGACTACGGTGCGGAAAAGAAGGAAAAGGGTTGCTCGATATTGCAATTTATCGAGTCGCGCTCAAATTCGACGTATCAACAGAAACCACCGAATAGCGCTTTTGAATACTTGCTTCTAACAGGACGCCTGTTGGTGATCTTTGATGGTCTCGATGAACTTCTGGAAACACACTATCGACAGGAGATAAGCGCGGATGTCGAATCATTCAGCGTGGCTTATCCTTCGGTTCCTATTTTGGTTACGTCTCGATTTGTCGGGTACCAGGAAGCGCCACTGGACTCAAAAGCATTCACCTGTTTCCTTCTCCAAGATTTTAGAGAAAAGCAAATCAAAGAATACGCAGAGAAGTGGTTTGCGTTGGATTATGACCTTACAGAGGAGGAACGGCGGCGCAAGGTAAGCGATTTTTTAAGTGAAAGCCGAATTGTCCCTGATCTTCGCGCAAACCCTTTGATGCTTGCGCTTATATGCAATATCTATCGGGGAGCCGGATACATACCTCGAAATAGGCCGGATGTCTACGAGAAATGCGCGATTATGTTATTTGAACGCTGGGACTCGGGACGTGGAATAAAAGTTGAGCTTCCTTTTGAGGCGCATGTCATCCCTACGATGACGTTTTTGGCGAACTGGATATATCAGGACGCAACGCTCCAGTCTGGTGTGGCAGAGAGGGGGTTGATCACTAAGGCACAGGAGTACCTAGAGCGCTGGCTTTACGAGGATCACGTCGAAGCACTTCACGCAGCAGAGCAGTTCATTGCGTTTTGTCGCGGACGAGCATGGGTATTTACCGATGTTGGTACCACTAGGGACGGGGAACGACTGTACCAATTTGCGCACCGCACTTTTCTTGAATATTTTGCCGCGTTGTATCTGGTTCGACAAAATGCCTCGCCTGCGAGGTTGCTGGAACTTTTGCTTCCACGGATTGCGAAGCGTGAATGGGATGTCGTTTCACAGCTTGCATTTCAGCTTCTACATAGAAATGTTGAGGGAGCCGGAGACGAATTGATTGAAAACCTAGTCAAGGGTGCCTTGTCGAGGAAAGGGAAGACTAGCCTAAATCTGTTCGAATTTGGAGCGAGGTGCCTTCAATTCATCGTTCCTAAGCCCAAAGTTACCCGAAGCTTGGCGGAAGGCTGCTTTTCCTTCGCGCTATCTCGTGTGAAAATGACTTCCGATAGAGCCACACTTAGAACGACATCAAGGAGTAGCTTACAGGAGGATCTGCTCGTGATGATTGGAGTCCTCCTTAGCTGTAACGCGGAAAATAGGGGCACAGTAAGACAAACGATTGACGCGTTTTTTACGGAGAAAATCAAAGCGGACGGATCGGTGGAATCGGCATTGGCGATTTTGTTCGCCGCACACTTCGTTGTGGGTATCCATTTGGTTTCTACTGGAGGAATTGCGAAAGAGGTGATGTCATATTGGGAGGAGCTATCCAATAAAATTATCGAAACACATGTGGAGGCCGTTAATCTGGCAGCGCGACGATATATCAATGTCGCGAGGACTGCCCTTTATGCGACGACGTATTTCGATGTGGAACAGTTTGTGGAAGCACACGGACTTAACGGGATATTCTCGGATGAGGGTAGGGAAAGCTTCCTTGGTTATTCGTCCGGCGTTGGCTTTGCGTTACTGCATCAGCTATCTCGATTACCGTTTGACAAACTCGGCGACAAAGCGCAATTGACCCGAGCCACGTTTCTCGGCCAATTATATTTGACGGCAGCACCTCCATGGGCGGCTCCTCAGAGGCAATCACACGACCATTGGCAATGGCAGATGCTAACGGGGTATGGGAGACAACCTGAAGCAACAGGTCCGATGCACAGATTTGAAGAACTTGACGCGAATGTGAAGTTTTGTTTTTTAATACTTGCTGCAACGCACTTTGAACGATCTTCAAATCAAAAAGGAGGGCTTGACGAACTTGCAAAGTCGTCGCATCCGTATTGGAAAGCGATTGCACCTGTAATTCTTGGTCGATTCAACAAGCAGCATACTTCCGCTACAAATGCTGAGCTTGCGGCGTTGGGCTTGGATCAAAAGCAGAGTGAAAAGGTAATTCGATGGATTAAGGGCGAAATCGATTTCGTCGTTACCGGAAGCGGTATCCCATCAGTGGTAGAAAGTTGAAAGATGGAAGTTCACCGGAAAATTCAGAGCGAGAGATTACGAAGTAGCTCCGGCTATAACCAAAGCCGCGAGGCTACATACTCCTCCGATACTGCCCCCCCACCTCAAACAGCGCATTCGTGATCTGCCCGAGCGAACAACACCGCACCGCATCAACCAGCACCTCGAACACGTTCTGATTGTCGATCACCGCCTGCTGCAGGCGGAGGAGCATGGGGCCGGACTCGTCCTTGTACCGCGCCTTGAAGTCGCGCAGGCGTTTCAACTGCGATTGCTTTTCCTCTTCGGTCGAGCGGATCAGCTCGATCTTCTGCGGCGCCTCGCCTGAATGCGGGTTGCGGAAGCTGTTGACGCCGATGATGGGGTAGGAGCCGTCGTGCTTCTTGTGCTCGTAGTACATCGACTCTTCCTGGATCTTGCCGCGCTGGTAGCCGGTCTCCATCGCGCCGAGCACGCCGCCGCGCTCGGAGATCGCCTCGAACTCCTTCAGCACCGCCTCTTCGACCAGGTCGGTGAGCTCGTCGATGATGAAGGCGCCCTGGTTCGGGTTCTCGTTCTTCGCCAGGCCCCACTCGCGGTTGATGATGAGCTGGATCGCCATCGCGCGGCGCACCGATTCCTCGGT